>Ga0268249_1000472_pt1 | contig 18653 bp, 12 predicted proteins | sample AgamicAtPe_FD_200257 | JGI IMG/M metagenome (GOLD analysis project Ga0268249, IMG submission 200257) | Agave microbial communities from Guanajuato, Mexico - At.P.e (v2) (version 3) | ecosystem: Host-associated > Plants > Phyllosphere > Phylloplane/Leaf | place: Guanajuato, Mexico | collected... | reverse complement strand
GCCAGTAGCAGACTCAAATGCAAACATGGCTCTCATTCGAACTCAAGTTCGGACGCTTCGATAATACAGGTGTTGCTTCTTTTTTGCGCTCCTTTAGCTCGCTGCCAGGATTACCTCTGATTGGTAGCCTGCTAATCAGCACGTCCGCTCCAACTACCTAGGTTAGCGATTGGGTGGACATGATCCGAGTCTTCTTGTCCAAGGCCAAGTCTTTGAGACACCTAGTCTAAGTATCGTCCTTGCACGACCCTCTGGAGTTCGAATTTGAATTAAATTCTACTTGAGTTGGCTTCGTCGAATATCTCGAGCCGAAAGCCTAGTTTGATAAATTTCGCGGGTTCAGCAGTATCAATAAAAACATGAGAATAGGAGGGGGGAAAAGAATAATACAGTAGAATTTTGTTTGTTTGTTCGTTCATTATGATAAAATTGAAGTACAGTTTGGACTAAAGGAAAATGATGGTTCATTTCAGTCGTATTCTTCACATAGCATTCTTGAAAAGCTTGAATTGTAGACTTCCCCAACGCTTCTAGTCATGATACAGCCTGAGCAGCATTTACACCAAGCGCTCAGGTGCAGCTCTACGAGCTGGAGCCACTTGTTGCTAACTCACTTGCTCGTGTTCTATGCCACAAGTTAGCCAACCAAGCAACCGCAGAATAAGTGAGGAAACACTATTGGCCAAAATTGTTATTATTGCCAGATTATTACGGCATTGTCATAAACGTTCAGCGCTACTGATGAATGGGCAGCCCCTATCCGCAAGTTTGTCTAAGGATCAACCACATAGCCTAACAACTGGTTTCGGTCTTTATTTGCTCTCGCCAGCTAGAGTTACGGTAGCGGCTTATCGAGTAAGCCACGTTCAATACCAGAGCGAGCTCAGCCAACCATTTAACTAGATCACTCAGTAGCGTTCACATTTTCAATCAACACCTGCTATGACTGAGCTGCGGAAAATAGCAGACTCAAACAAATTCATCCTATTATTGATGAACTATCGCAACCAATTTTAGATCTACAAATCAGATTGCGCGAGAACTCTTACGACCAAACATACTAGTTGGTTACATCGTTTTTTAGTTTGACAAGTTCATTAGACGCTTTAGGAAAATAAAATACCACACGATGAACAACCGCGAAACTAAATCTTCGACGCTCAGAAACAGTCCCGACGATTGGGAGACAGACCCAGACTTTGTTCGTGACATGGACGAAATGGATCAGCGTTGGGGCTCCAAGCGAACAGTTGGTTCAATCAACATGAATGAATTAATAGATCAAGTGCGCAAGGATCACAAGATATTGAGAGAAAAGTTGGATCATCCCTCGCAGCGCGACCACTCTGAGGGTTTCGGGGGTAAATTTGGAGTCCAACGTGATCGCAAGGACGCATCAGCGCACGATTACGACTATCTCGAGAAGTTGTCGAAACACACCTCCCAGGAAATAAGCCGTGAGGTTATAACTAGCACTAGCTTGAGTGGTGGCGTTGAGGATGCAAAGCGTAGCTTTCTCGAGAAAACCGAGAAGACCATTCAAAAGAAACGCTCGTCGCCCATTGGTACCAACTATTCGGATGATAGGTCTTCGGCAGATTTTAGAACGAGCGATTCGAATCTCCGAGCGAAAGCAAGTCCCAAAGTCGAGGAAACTTCGGCCAACAGGAGAATTATCACCGAGGAAACTTCCACTTCATCCGCCAAGAGATCACCAGAAAAGTCGGCGGAGATATTCAAATCCATTCAAGAGAAAATTGATGCATTCAAAAAGGAGTTTGATGACGTTCAGAGTAGAGTGGCCAAAAAGTCTGATATATCTAAAGTCATCAAAAAGACCACTAATTTAGAGAAGAGTAACAACTCGGAATATGTATCTCGCTTCGAAAGTAAGAGTCCATCTACAGGTAGCCAGCCATTCTCTAACTTTTCTGCTTCCCGTGAGGAGTTGCCAAAGTCGAGCATAAAATCGTTGAGTGAGAAATTTGAAACTCTTTGTCGCGAGGATGGGGAGGATTTTCGAAGAAGAACTGAGGCTAAAAGGAAGGAGTTCTTCAATCAAATCAAGAGCCAAGTTCGCGAAACTAGAAGGGAGCTGGACGGTTTTGACTCAATCGATAACGATGAGGCATACGACAAAATTGAACGAAAGTTGCGTGAAAAGACTGAGAAATCGTCGCCAGCCGCAACAAAACAATTCAGTCCATCGCCAACATTCGCTCCATCTCCATCCTCTCGGCCATCAAGTCGTGTAAGCGACGATTCGCAATTTGGCAAAGCTAAAGTCTATACAAGACGTGAAACAACCCAAGAGGAATTCGTTTCAAAGATTGTAAAAGAAAACGACAAGATTGTCGAGAATGAAACCAAGCGGAATGTTCAGAAGAGTAGCTCGGTTCATGGATCCTCAGACGAGGACGAGCCGACTAGTATCAGATCTCTAAATGAGAAGCTAAAGTCATCGCCAGTCCAACGCACTGAATCTCCGGTAGACAAAATGAAACGCGAAATTCCCATAGTGACCCCAGAGATAAAAGGTGCCGGTCTAATGGCAAGAACTTTGTTTGACTACCAAGCTACCGAGGACGACGAGCTTAGCTTCGACGTCGACGACTTGATAACGAACATCGAGAAAATTGACTCTGGCTGGTATATGGGCACAATAACCTACAAGGATGGGCGCAAATGCAAGGGACTCTTTCCAGCAAATTATGTCAAGTTACTTAATGACACCAGTGAATATTGATTTGAATAGAGTTGAGTAAAGAAAAAGAGCGAGTGCGTCATTACCTGAGAAGAGCAAGTGCAATCAAGACTAATAGATTAGACAATCGTTGTTAGGAATTCATGCAATGACCAATCAATTTAATTGTAATGCAAGTGCCAATCTTACTTACTTATTTTCCCAATTTTGCCATTAAAACGAGAACGAAACCAGGAGATTTGCATCCAAAGTTAGATTGAATTTTTATTAACTTATAAAAGAGGTGTGACACATGAAGAACAGAGCGTCTTGGTCTTTGTGGTTAAATACTGGCATGTTTCCAGGATCGCCTGCTTAACCGAAAGAGTCCCACTTTAGTTTGTGATTTTGTTCATTTTGCAAACCTGAAATGAATTCCAGCCCCAGAGATTGTTAGAATCGCTTCTCGAACATTGAGCCATTCCCCTAGGAAGATCTATGAGTCAATCTTTTCACCTCCAGAGAAAACTATAGCTATCTAATCAATTGTTCTCGTAATCGTACTCGTCTACCTGGGCCGAATCAGCATGATGAGAGATGGCCTCAGCCTGAGCCTCGTGGAAAACTTTCACATCAGGGCAGTGGAAAATCTCGTTGGGGTAGAGACTTTCCAAGCACTTGAATGAGCTTGGAGTGACTAGATTGATGCAGGTGGTGTTGCGGTTGGGTGCCTTTGCAACCTGGTCAGCCTCAGTGTAGATACAATTGACGTATTCGGCATAGCTCTCGATGTTTTCCTCCATATCGCACTTGATCTTCGATTGCTTCGAGCAATTGTTATAGATTTGATAAGCGAGCGGCGAGTCCTTCTCCAAACATTTCATCATCTTGTTCCGTTGGTCAACGCTCACACAGTTTGGAACTGAATTGGACAAAGATAGTTAGTTTATAAGACGATCATCATGACCGATTGAAACTCTCAGATGAATGCACTTACAGCACATGATTTCGAGTGCGCGTCTCAACAGGTTCTCCTGGTTAGTCTTGTGCGCTAAAGTAATTTGATTCTGTTCCTCCTTTGGTCGCTTGGTGAAGCCTGGTGAGTTGCAAACCTTTCCATCTTTTTGTATATTTTGTACATGTTTAGGCTCAAGTGTTAGTTTGAAGTTTTAGACGGGAGAGAGAGAGAGAGAGAGAGAGAGAGAGGTCAACCTGCAGGGAAACACTTACACTCGAAGGACACTGTTTGCAAATTCTTGCGCTCGACACAATAGGTGGTTTCGTTTTTGATCAGGTTAGACCAACACTTCTGTGTGTTATCAGACACGAGCTCGACACATTTCTCATTCATTGTTATATTCTGAGCAACAGTGTTGAAGCAAGAAGTCAAACTTTCCTCGTTGTTAGCGTTGCAAATGTTTCCAAACTGGCCAACGCATTGGTTGAACACCTTTGCTCCCTGGGGCGAATTCTTGAGCAAACATTCACGCATAGACTTCTTGGATGCAGCCGGTAAGCACTCATCCCGACAAAGAGTTGAGGCTATGGTATAAAAGGCTTGTATTTCGGTCATCTCCTGCGAGGTGATCTGCTGATCGAATTCGAGTTCCGGGTCGCAAGCGTGACGTAAGGCGTCATAGTTTGCGTATTCAAATTGTTTGAGGAAAGCGCGCGCAGGTTTAGGCGATTGAACTATAACCTCCAAGTGATTCGCGCTGCCATTTGAGGCTGCCTGGGTTGTGGCCATGGAGGTTGCCGTTGTACCTGTACGGTGGACATTCTCCTTTATAAAGCACAGCTCAATTTGATCGGTCAACTGTGGAGTTAAGCACTTGATAGTGGCTTCATTCAAAATCTGGCCGCACTTTTCCTGTTGAACGAAAGACTGCGACAAGGTGGCCAAACAGAAGTGGATTTCCTGCTTGCTCTGCTCGGTGCAATGGAGGGTAGAGTTCTGAGTACACTGCTGGTAGAAGTTGTAAGCTCGTGGCGAATGGGCTTTAAAGCAGTTGACGATGGCGTTTCGGTTTGATTCTGGCATGCAACTCTTATCTGGAGTCGTCGTCGTTGTTGTTGTTGTTGTTGTTGTTTGGATAGGAGGATTGGGAAGAAGGGGTGAGATTGTTGGCCTGAGAAGCGGGCGCTTGGCTTGCGTGAGTTCAGCTTTAAACTGTTGAGAGCTCTTTCAGGCTTCCAGATGTCCGGCAAGATTAAGCCGGTTAAGTTGTGCAATTATAAATCTTGAGCCGCGATCAAGCGACCACTATCATGAGCCGCCCAGGCGCGCTAACTCTCTCCCTCTCTTTGTTGGTATGTTAACTCAACAAACAGGAAGTGAAAGCACACCTACACCTGAATACCCCTAAGCTTTACTCATGAACACTTACCGCATGTCCTGAAAGAGAGTCCATTGAACATTTCCGCCTGCCAGCCGCCCTTTACAGTTGTCTCATCCGGCCCAACTTTGTTTGGATCACACTTTTCAGATATCAAACTGAGCGCTTGCGCTTGGTTTAGTAGTAAAGCGCCAGCGGTCATCAGGAGGGCAAAGTAAAAGAGAAAATCTTTGCCCATCGCGGCCCCAAGTGAGGCCTGTTTGCGCGCCAATCCAGTAGAGTTTTGGACAGGCGATGAGCCACTAGGCCCAATTTTGCTGCAGCTCGCCATGGTGCTGGGCCTCTTGGACATTTTTGGTTACTTAGCTTGCGGGCCGAGATGAAACTTGAAAATTTTTACCCTGTCTTCTTTGTATTCGCCTCCTTTGCCTTCTACCTGCTCCACTCGGCTGCCACTTCCTTCTGTTACTCAACACTCAATCCAATGAATCCACCTGCTCCCAATTCCATCCAAGTCTCAACTTGAGCCCTCTGAGAGAATGGCGATGGCGGTGGTATTGATTTGTACTATTAACACTAGGTTTCGACAAGCTAGACGCGCTTGGCGGCCAACAGTTGTCGATGCCGACTGGCATACAAAACGAGCCAAAGTGGCGCCAATTTGATTGAATCGCTCGCTTACCTTGTTGATGCTAGAGGAAGCAAACCAGAATCACGGTTATGTGCTGCTAATTTGTCACAGAATCTCCTGCCCGACTAATTGTTACTAAATGTTACCCTTGTTCCTGTTCGTTTATTTGTCCCAAACTAGCCGGCTTTTTGGCCTATGTGTTGCTCTTCATTCAGGTTAGCTTGTGTCGCTTGATATGAAATGGCTAATAGTTTACTATGACTGATTGGCTCGCTCAAGGGAAGCAACTTTTGGGTCTAAATTGGGTTCTCTGCCATCAAATCGCATGAACTAGCCGCTGTCGATACATACAAGCCACCGCGAACAACACAAATGGCATAACAATAAAGATGACCTGCTCTCGCCTAAGATCAAATCCCAATCTACTGACAGGTCGCAACCCTCCAAACGGCGCACACACTCTCTCTCTCTCTCCCTCGAGCCTGTTTTCAATCTGCCCCCTCTGCGCCTATCAAGCTCTCTGTGTCCCTCCAACCGGCTCCACTAGATCTGGCCAAGTGTGCAAGCCGAAGTGAGCCGAGCTAGGCTGAGCTGGGCTGAACAAACTAACTCCAATCCAATCTCCTCGCAACTCCACACAATCAGCTGATCCAGCAAACTCGCTCCAGTTCTAATGACATCGTTATAACTTATTGAAAGGGCTGAAAAAGCGGCCCAGTCGCCGCTCGCCCAGTTGTGATTTCTGACAAACACTAGCGATAACAAAAACCCTATCTAAGTTTCTATGCGCTCTCGGTTGCAGGCGCCGAGAACGTTGCGCTGATTGGCCGGACCCTCCTGACTCGGCCCGTCCGCCCATTTTCCCGCCCATCCATTTGCCGCCCCGTTGGCCAGCCAGCCAGCCAGCTAGCTCGCCAGTCCACTAGCTGCGCGGCCCGTCTAGCTTGCTAAAAACTAGTTTCCAGCAAGCAGACACAATGGCGCAGACTTGCGTGGTTGTTCTGATCGGTGGCCCTTAGTGGTCTGACCAGTGGCTGCAACGGCATACAGGTTGGCACAGGTTGCTTCGCAACAATGAACATTTGACAACTGTCCGGTTGATGCGGAGGAGGAGCGGGCAGGGGCTGTGGTGGCAGCAACGGCGGCGGCGGCGGCGGCGGTAGCAGCAGCATTGGGGGCAATGCCAACGCCGGCCAGCATCCCCCGGTTGGACAAGCTGCAAAGAAACAGACTCACTTGATCAACGTTTAACTTGTCTTCCACTCAGCTCGCTCCACCCATTCCAGACGAGAGCCGCCGCAATGAAGCCTTGGACTCATCCTCAAAGTTGCGCCTCCACAGGCCAACAAATGACTGATTACCTGGCCCTTTCTAGGGCCGCGCTCTTGTTCCAATTTAGGGCCGCCCGATCCGTCTGATTGATCCCGCAGCAGCTAAAGCCCGAAACGGAACAGATTGTCTACTTCAAATAACTCCTATGCGAACCTGATTGCCCTCAAACCCACAAACTCGGGGCTGAACAGTTTCAAGCGCCAGTTGTCCAACTCCACCCTCAGCGTCTCGAAGTCAGAGGAGGAGAACTTGGTGGCAAGAGCAAACTAAAGAGTTTGCTCTTGCCACTGAGCTCACCTGAAAGGTGGGCAACTTTCTCTCACGCTGCTCCCGCAAGAGTTTAGCCCTCTAATGGAGAGCTTTGCTAGCCCAGCTCTCCTGCATTTTATCACAGAATCAATTAGCCGACGCTAAGGTTGGCCTTTAGTTAGTTTCCGAGAGAGAGAGAGAGAGACCGTTTTCAGGCGCAGACAGGCAAAAGGGAGCCATTCGATGCCATAAGAAGTGAACTGGCCAACTGGAGCTTGCCTCTGATGGTGGTGGCGACCAGGCAACAGGTAATGGAGCTTTAGGGGCATTAGTTGGGCTCTAGCTAGATTGGCGCTAGTTTAGTCGGGCTTGAGATTTTACTAAAGCCTTATCATTTCCTCCCGCCAACCAACCAACTCCCCTCCTCACGTTTGCTCTCAACGATTCAGTGATTTTTGCCTAATTTCTCTGGCCAAATTTCGTCCGCTAGCTCTCCAGCTCGGCGCTGGCCGCTACAGAAAGTACACAAAGCCAAGCCCACTGAGGAGCCTAGAGAATCGGCCACCTCATAATAATAATCGCAATCCCAATTTTGGCCAGCAAACCCTCATTACGTAAGAATGCGTTTCGAGCAAACCAAAGAGCGCCAAATGTTTCAAGGGAGGGAAAATGTAGTCAAGCCAGTCGTTGGCAAACCTGAGCCACCAAAGTTGGACTGGTCCAACGGGGAAAGGGGTTCACTGGCCACTGGTCGCCCTATCTCTCCCTATTCAAATCTCGGAGGCTGGCCAAGTTTAGTGCTCCGGGAAGGATAACAATCAGATCGGTGCAAACTTTCTATTCTCAGACAGCTCGAGTTTATCCTCATGGAAGGTAATCATGATTCATGCTGAACACACTAAAGCCATGAAGTGCCAGTATACCTTCGCTCGAGAGGCCCAGGCTGGAGCGCACAATGGCCAATCGAGGCAAAACTTGCAGAGCGGTCGGGACAGTCGAGCAAAGGCCTGATGTTGGGCGTCTCAGAGAGTTACGAAAACATGAAATCGTATGTATCTGATGCTAAAATTGCGCGATCTTGACAGCCCGTCCAAGGATCCTTGAAGCATCGAGTTGCTGAGGAGCATGTTTCAAAATATGCTCGCATTTGAGTATGCTCGAGGAACCGAGAATAGATAAAATCCATCCCAAATCAGCTATGAATAAAGCATGAGAAATCCAGACGAGATGACAAAATTCGGAATGGCTTTCTTCAGTCGTTCCAAAGCTTATCTGTATGAAACATCAGTCGAGCTCGACCAGTGAAAGTTTACTCAATTCGTGCTTGTAGCCATGGGGTCGGTCGAACCAAGTCGAGCTCTCAGCTAACTGCGCATCCTTGATCTACTACACTAGGTCAGATTCACACATATCACTTTAATGCAAAGTTACGAGTAGTCTGATGTAGTTTGAAAAACCAAGCGCTCGAGCGCAAAAATGGTCCTCGCCAGTTCAATCTAACTGTTAGCTGCCCGATGATTCTTCCGGTACCTGACGGTATGAAAGTAGAGTCTTTTCAGAAATAGTTTGATGGGCTCGTTCATCGAGATCCACCGGACAAGGAGCTTGAAGATTATTTTGCGAGCAACAACTACTCGTGTGTTTTAGACCAAGTCCAAATCACATCATTTCTCTGAGCAGATGTATTTAGCTAGATTGATTGAGACCCCATCAAAACTCGGTTGAAAAACAGCCTCTACAAGGCTGGTGGCTTGTAGCTGCTCGCCACACTGCATCGTCCGACAAGTGGTCGCCGTAAAGAAGCGAAACAAAGCGCTCTGAACAGGGTCGTTGAAGGTGTGACAAGGGATCTGAATTAGCAGAAGAGAGAAAGTAATTCGAAGGTCGAGTTCAGTCAAATTGCGAATGGAATGTTTACGGCACAGAAAGGGACAAACAGATCCTCCTTTGATCACAAACCCTGACTTCTGGCACGAGAGGGTGTGTATATGCTTATCGCCTCGCCGCTCCTCTCCCGAGCTCGAGCTGTAACTGCTGATTGCCGATTGATCTCTCAAGGAGGTTCAGTTAAAGCATGAGCAGTAGGCTGCAAGCTCGAATCTAACTGCATGAGAGGAGCATCAAACGATGCGTTGTCGCCAAAACTCATGCGAATTTGAGATTCTGGTCGACGGTGAAGACCAGATGGATTTTGGAATTGATCGACATGGAGAGGCTAATCGTTGATTCCATCAGTCGAAGCAAGGCTCAGAGTCGCGGAGAGTTTGAAGGTGACAGAAGCACTAGCGTGAGAATTTGGAGCGAAATCTCGGCTCCTGCACCACGGACATTGAACATGAGCACTGAAAGGCTCCAATTCACCTCGAAGAGTCGCTAAATGACCCACTGTCGGTACACTAAAGTTTAGTTGCTATGTTGGAGGATTTAAGTTAGCCGTGAGAAGACGGCGAAAGGTGGATCTGGATGGAAATTGCAACTGTACGTGTATGTGAAGCAGCACATGGATTTGCACAGCCTGAACCTGAGGATAGAACGATTCTGAGCTCTAGCTTGAGGGCGCGAGGAGAAGTCTGGGGGGAGCAATGATCAGGAAGGCTAACCAAGAGGCTGACACCTTGTCTGCAAATTTTCGATGCAAAGCATTCGCCACCTTTGGCCACTTGTTGATCGTACAACGGACCGGATTTGATTCAAGTTATTCTCAATAAGTCGCCGCCCGGCCATTTAACTACTTGGATATTGGTAATAGAGAGATGTCGGGCTCACAGGAATGCCGTCGTGGAGAAACGATCACGACCGCTTAAACAAAAATTTTGTCTCCTCGAACGAGAGCCCATTTCGACATCAACACAACCTGACCACAAGGAAACCTGTGGCACATTCACACAAGTTTGTCAACCGCCTCGTGAAATAAAAATCACAAGATCCACGGGCAGGTTATTGTGAAGCAACCTTTGAGCCTCATAGCTGCGACTAAGTAATTCTAGCGGCCATATAGACAGTCGCCATGAGGGGAACACTGCTCAGGGCTGATGCAAGTTGGCGGCCTAGATGGTTGAGCATTCTAGTTGCAGTTTCGAATCATGATTATGTAGAGCTACTCGTTTACATAGCGAGTGGCCTATCATGATTGGAGCACCTTAATGCCTATCGAGTGGTTTGAGTGAGCATGAGTATAACTCTGGAAACTCCCGTATGATAAGTGAAAAATCCGTAGGTTACTGAGCAGCCACGGAAGTCGTGCCACGGAATTTAGGCGGTGAGACAGCGAGGACAAAACTGCGAGGGGCGAAGAATCGCCTCTCAAAATTACAGATTGAAACTGGCCTCTGCTAGCCACGTAAACGGAGGGCATTCAATTGCAGGTTGATTTCGAATCAATCATTAGTATTCAGGATGTGAATCAAGCTGAATTGAGCTTGTTTAACCGCTTGATGACTTCCAGTTGATTCTTGAGCATTGTGTTCTCCTTCTGTTGAATAAATAAGAAGTTGATAAGATTAAAAGGTTAGGCATACAATCGCTGAGAATCACAACTAGCCTTGTTGGAGCAACATCTCACCTGTAGTTTCTTATTCAAGTCGTTGAGATTATCAATGCGACCACGAAGTTCGTCCAGGAACTGTTTTCGTTTCTGGCGACACCTTTTGGCTGCAACCCGATTCCTTTCCTTAGATCTGTTTTTCCTGGCCATCAGCTCCTCGTGCGTAACCTGCTTCTTCTTCCTCCCGCCTTTAGACTTTTTCTTCACCACTGTCTCGCCTTCAGTGGGCTCGGACTCGACAGTGGGCCTCCTTGTTTGCTTCTTCGCCTGCCCCTTCTTTGCTTGTCCCTCCGGAGGCTCTTGCACTGTGGTTGGCAATGTTGTCTCAGTAGAACAGTAGTCGCTCGGTTGGGCTGCCGTCGCGGTGACATCAATGTCATAGCTGATGCTCGATCTTGCCGATGAGGAGTTGTTTCCGCTTCCGCCGAGCTCCGGATGCTTGGGCGAGGCGCTGAGGCTGTTCGAGCTGTTCGAACTTGGGGCCTTGTTGGCTGTGGTGTCGCTCGCGCAACTTCTGCCATCATTAAATGACGAGTTATTTGCTATAACACTATGCTCGTGTGCGCCACTATGCGACCTCTCTGGTACCTGTAAGCGATCGTTCAGGTTGCGATATTGAGCGATTTGGTGCTGCTGCAATCCGATCTGCATATCTTGCTGCTGTTGGATCATTTTATTCTGTTGTTGATGCTGCTGCTGTTGCTGTTGCAAATGGTGGCTGTGCTGCTGGTGTCGAGTTATATAAAATTGGCGCAGATCTGGCTCGTAGAGATCATTTGGCGGACAACTCTCGTAATGGATGGCAAAGGTTTGGCCCTGTCGGCTGGCAGCGGCCACTGAATTTTGCTGGTGAAACTGCACTTGTTGTCTTGGGTCAAGCTGGTGCCCGTTGCTCATCACTAAGAGCGCAGTTTGTTGCTGGTGATGCGCTATTGGTGGCTCGCCGGCACCATGGTTCAGGTTTTGTATGAAAGGGGCGCTCGTCTTGTTAGATTCGTCGTCGGTTAAAGCTTGCTTACCATTTTGACTTGTTGTCTGGCCGTAGGCGTTATTGGCGAGATCTGTCGTTGGTTGCACTTGAGCAGCTTGCGTCTGATATTGTGGCGCCAGGGGAGTAGAGCTAAAATTTAAATCCTTTGTTTGGATGGGTGGATTGTGTGATATTGTTTGCGCTGTGATGGGGAGAAACTGGGACGAGGAGATCTGTTGGCCGTCAATTAGCGAGCTATACGTACTCGCGTGCGGAAGGTTGTATGTGGTTTGTTGTGATTGGAGGTGAAGCTGCGATTGGCTCAATTGGGCACAAGTTGGCGGCCTAGTTGACAGATATGCGCTTGATATTGGGGCCCTTGGTTGTGGGATGAGTGTTGCTTGCATTGGCGCCAGCCTGTCTGTGCCCAAAACTTGGCTTGAAGGCGTCTGGTTGTGGTTCCGATGATGAGCTGCAGGTTGGTTGGTGAGATCTTGGGCAGTCGATCGAAAGGGGTTCTCTTGTTGTGCTTGCTGGTGCTGATTGTAAGCGCTTGTCTGGCTCTCATCGAGCGGGCGGCCAAAGTTGATTTGGTTGGCTGCATGGAAGTTTTCAGACTCATGTTGTGGATCCTTTTTTTGGGCCAGCGGTTGTTGACTCGAGAGTCCGAGACGAAACCAAGCATCGCTCTCGGGCGACGAAAGCACGATGCTTGGTAGAAATGAGAGTGGCGAGAGCATAGCGTTCGCATGCTGCAACCGATCAAACGATAACCTAGCCAACTGGCACCTATTCCTGGGCGCCTGGCTCTCGTTTCCATTGCTCTTGAGGCTGTTGGCTGAGCCTTGGTTGTTTGCCGTCTGGTTTGCTTCCTGGGGCTCGCCGTTTGGGTTTTGGTTGTTGACGGGGCCATTGCTGAATGCCGTAACGTCCCAAAAGAAGGGGTTGCATGCGGTGAGACTATCCGCGCTTGTTGGCGTGCAGCTCGGTAGACCTGTAAACAGGCTAAACTCTTGCCCGTTTAGCTGTACAAGCGAGCTAAGCAGCTGCTGGGTTGGAGTGGGAACTTCATTGGGCACTATGATTGGAGTGGCTAAACTCTTCTCGTTTGTTGGCAGAACAACGCTCAGTCTCCGTTCGCTTCTGTTCTTGGGCCCAATTGAAGTTGGCTGGTTGTTTTGCTCGCCTCTCGTGTTAGTTTCCTCGCCATCTAACCTCTTGGCCTCCTTATCGCGACTCTTGAAGTTTTCCTTCGCATTTGAGGCCGCTGAGGCTCCAATTTGAGACTTGTTGTCATTCAAATTTTCGCTGCTTGCGGTCAAGTTCAACTTACCCTTCGGTCCAACTAGCTTGGACGGAAGCTGCAAGTCCGTGCCAGCAACCTGACTGCTCATAGTCGACCTCTCGCAAGCCCGCTCACTTGACCCCCTGCTCTCGCTCGATCAGTGCACAGTCTCCTTCGGGGCCTCTGTTTTGCGTTTGCAACATACCTCACCACAATCAACCTAACTGGCTCCAAATTGCCACCATTTCAGCGTCAGCTTAGCTTATTTTGTCTCCGTTCAAGATTCGACCCTCTGGCGGCTTATTTTCTGTTGCCAAAAACTAAAACAGCGCATCAAGCGAGCGACTTGCTTTGGTGGGCTTGTCCACGCGATTAGCTTGCCGGTTCAAATGGACCAACTTGGTGAATTGTCTGACGCCCACTGGGCTCCAGCCGAGCTTTGCCTCTAGTGCTCAGCCCTGTTATCGCTGCTCATCAGTCTGATTTGCGGCCGATAAGTTCCGCTCGCCGGCTCGATTCCCAGAATTGCTCGACGGCTTCACTGTTTCGCGGCCTAAAAGCTTGCGATCTGCGACAAATCTTGCTCGTCAGCTAGGCCGACTGCTTGGCTAACTTGCTCACCCTCTGCGTGGAGGTTGGTAGCGTGCGAAAAAGTGCTCTCGTTTATGCAATTGGTGCTCCTCTTTCCTGGCGAAACGCTCCACTTGCACTTGTAGCGCGCGCTGCCAATCCGCTGGTGCTGGTGTTGGTGTTGGTGCTAGCTAGCCGAACTCGCCCCAAACTAGGCTTCAATTTTCGGGCCAATTTGTCGCTTGCTCTGCCGGCAGAGGGTTGTGGGACAATCGGCCTGGAGTGGGCCAATGCGAGCTGCGTTTGGCGGGCGCCTATGATTCATCCACGCAGCTGAGACGCGCTCAAACCCGATGGCTGCGCGTTCCTGCAACGCAGGTGAGCCCGTTGATGACGATGCGAGCAACTGGCGCCAGCGCAACGCAAGCCGCGAAGACGACGGCGACGGCGACGACGCAACGCAAACAACAGCTCCACGGGCCGGCGCAACAACAAGCGCGGAAAATCACTCTCGAACTGAAAGGGAGAGAGGAGGGTGAAAGGAGAAGGATGAGGCCCACGCAAATCGGACTGAGCCAGACTGGAATCTGCTTAGCGAGCTTGCTTGCTGCACTCTGTTGCTGGAGGGTTGGCGGCGGCAGCGCACATGTGCTTCCATCAAGGATCCTTCAAGCCTTGGGCGTGCTTCGCAAAGGCTTGCGGGGCGGGCCTTCGCTAGCTCCAGGCAATGGGCTTTCCTGCACGAAGTTGTCTTGCTTCGCTCAGCGGGCCAGCATCAGGTCAAAGTGACATTGAAATTTCAATGCGGCAATCAACAGTTGTAGCGAGCGAGCTTGCAAGCGACTTCGCCGCCAACTAACTAAAACTCCGCCCGACTTACACGGGCCGCTCTGGCACCAACAACTTATGCATGTTACACCATTCGACTGCCAGTCTCGCTTGCTAATGATAATATTATTTATATAATAATCGCCAAAGCTAAACTGGCTAGCGCCACAGCTAAGCCGGGCCAACTCTTGCTAGCCCAAGATGTGGAGGCGTCTCTTTTCCTCTCGTGGCGTCGCCGCCGCCCTTGGCTTCTACACGTTTCGAGCGGAGAGAGAGAGAGAGAGAGTTGAGGTTTGTGGGCTTTGATTGCACACTCAATAGCACCATCTGGAGAGAGACTGGCCTCCTACTGGCAGCCCACATTGTTCCAAGCCCAAGGCTCGAATCGGCTCAGCGCGCGAGATCACGGACTTTTCAACGGCAGGTGCGCGGCGCCCGCATCGCTGGGCCAGAACAAATTGCAGACTGCCGAGTGCTCGTGCTAACTCTGAAATCGGTGGCTCATATAGACCCGATCCTATAGCTGGCCACTGGACACCCTCGTTCGAGTGGCCAGATGCTGTGGAGCCGTGCCTTTCATTCGTAACTCGTCACCGAGTCGCCATGCTGCCAAGCTAACCGCGTGCTCGGGGCGAGTGCAGTGTTAGGAAAAAGTTCACGAGCGCAGCGAACATCCAGCATCCACCTTTCTCTGACCAAAAATCAACCAAAAAATTAGCATCCCAGCAAGAGACTCCGCCAGCTGGAATTAAAACTTGGCTGGAATCGAGGATTTAATGTCTTGAAGGATAGTAGGAGAGCACATACATTATGCAAGACTCGGACGAGGACGAGGAAAAGCCGAATGTAACTGGCGAATTGAAACTCAGCGATCTACCTCCAATTGAGGAGCTCACAATATCAGTGCCTGCGGACAACTTGATCAAAGTTGGACGTGTGATCTCAATAGTCGATGTTCTCGTTGTTATCGAATCAATCAAATCAATGCCCCCGCTCGACCTGGACACCGTATTGTTCAAGCATGACGGAAAACCAATCGGTAAGATCTTCGACGTTTTTGGTCCTGTCTCGGAGCCGCACTATTCGGTAAGATTTAACACCATAGAGCAAATTGGCGAAAAAGAGATTCAGAAAGAGACGGCCGCTTACTTTGTGCCTGAGGTCGAGAGGAACATAACAAAGTTTGTTTTCGTCAATGAGCTCAAGAAAATCAAAGGAACCGATGCAAGCTGGGAGAACGATACTGAACCACCCGAGAACGTTGTCGAGTACTCAGATGACGAGGAAGAGCAGGTGGCAAGGCGAAGAGAAAGAATGAGAAAAAGAAGTTTACGCGAGTTTGGAGTTTCGGCTTGAGACAAATGAAAGTTACATAAACAGGATAAGATGGTTTAAATTCCGATTGAGTGAGGTATATAGACATTTATTATTTTATAAAACGTTGCAATGCTGCCAAAAGCGTTTCCTATTTCGGCCTCTTCTCTTGTCGCGTCCCCTGTTGATTCTATCCCTTCTTATTTCTCTAACCAATGTGTAAAATGCATCATCAACGCCCATTCTAGTTTTAGCTGATGTTTCAACAAAGGGAATGTTGTAATTTTGTGCAACTTCTCTAACTTCTTTGGGGTCGATTGATCTCATTTGTAGATCGCATTTGTTACCAACTAAAACCATGGGTACATCATCGGCGTCCTTAACTCTTTTGATTTGTTCTCGATACATTGCAATATCCTCAAACGATTTTGCATTATTGACAGCAAACACCAATAAAAATCCTTCGCCTGTCCTCATGTACTGATCACGCATAGCACTGTACTCTTCTTGGCCAGCTGTGTCTAATATATCTAACAAACATGTCTCTCCATCTATTACAACCTGTTTTCTGTATGAATCCTCTATGGTTGGATCATATTCGTCGACAAAGTGATTCTGTATTAATTGAATAGTTAAAGCGCTCTTGCCAACACCACCGGCACCAACAACAACTAGCTTGTATTCAGTCATTTGAGGTTTGTTGTTCTGAGAATCAATAGAAATTGTGCCTACTGCTGGACCGTTTCTCGAGTCAAGTCGATCTAATTTGTTCGAGAAGGAGGGAGGGTGAGGGAGTGGTGTTGGCGAGGGATAACAACAATAGGGTTAGATTATGGCCAGAATGGTCGGTGGTGCTGGTGTTTAATAGGGATATTTATGTAGATTTATTATGACACAATTTCATCCAACTTAATAGAGAGAGATAAAAGTTTATTTCGTTCATTGTTTCTTCCAAAAAGAGTCTGCAAAAGCAACCAATACTCACGCAGACACACAAAAGGATTTTTCCTTGAACACGTTGCGCGCTCCGTCAGGCTGACCGTTGAGAGATTATTATTTTGAAAGCTCATCAGATATTTCTTGGCCAAGAACCTCCATCAACCAAACGAAGAGACAGTCTTTTAAAGTTAATTAATCGTTATAATACCACCAACAGGATGTCCACAGAAAGGTATAGTTTCTCTCTGACTACATTTAGCCCCTCCGGAAAGCTTGTCCAGATCGAATACGCTCTTGCAGCGGTATCGGGAGGTGCACCATCGATCGGTATTAAATGCTCCAAAGGTGTTGTGTTAGCCACTGAGAAGAAACACAAGTCTATCATGTATGACGAGCATTCCATCATGAAGATCGAACCGATCACCTCTCACATAGGGATGATTTATAGTGGTATGGGTCCGGACTATCGGCTCTTAGTCAGTAAAGCGAGAAAGATTGCCCAAAAGTATCAAATGACCTACGACGAACCAATACCAACGCCGCAACTTGTTCAAAAGGTAGCCTATATTATGCAGGAATACACACAATCAGGTGGTGTTCGACCATTCGGAGTCTCACTTTTGACGGCCGGTTATGATGCTCATGAAGATAAGCCTTACCTATTTCAGTGTGATCCTTCTGGGGCATACTTTGCTTGGAAAGCAACGGCGATGGGAAAGAATTTTGTCAACGGCAAATCGTTCCTAGAAAGGCGCTATTCGGAGGACTTGGAGTTGGAGGATGCTGTCCATACGGCCATCCTTACGCTCAAGGAGGGTTTTGAGGGGCAGATGACAGCGGACAACATAGAAATCGGTGTGTGTAACAAGGATGGATTCAAGAGGCTTACACCTGAAGACATCAAAGATTATCTTGCCAATGTGGCATGAAAAACTGTCGTGGGCCTAACTAATAGAGGAAATTTTTTTCTTGTAATGCAATAATATTCGTGGGTTCTTAAAGCACTGTGTTTATTTTGGTTTCTAAGGAATGGCTGCTAGGGTCCACTTCAACACTTGCATTGATCAGCGCCTCTCAGGCTTTCCTTATAGACTCATGAAGCGCCTCCAAAGCGGTGGCCAGCGACCACGCTTGAATAGGACACGAATCCTTGCAAAATTTTCCATTCGTGTTGGTGAGCTCAGGTAGGCCGAGCCAAGGAGTTTCAATTAGAGTGGCGTAGAAGTTGGCAAGTAATTGCAAATGATGGGCACGCTCTGACTGTCCGAGGAACTTAGATGATGCCCTAATGTAGTAGCCAGTTAACCATAGCCACTCCGGCCCTTGGTGATAGTTGTATCCGTGCGCAACTCTCGCCTCGCTACTGTCATTTCCGTTATCATAGTCACCCGAGTAGTTCCAATCCGACGGATCTAAAGTTTTCATGCCGAGAGGTCCGCATAAATGCTTCTTAGCCATACCAATGGCGTGGCATGCATGAGATTTATCGAATAGCTCAGGAGCTACAACCATAGCGACAAGAAAGTTAGGCCTCAACTGATAATCTTGCCAAACTTGGCTTGCACCAACCGTGTCTTTGTAAATTCCTCGGCGGTGGATCATTTGTGGGTTAGGGTCATCTAAAAGTGGCTTTTCTCCTTCTAACGGTATGTAGAAGTATTTCTCGAAATTCGACTGAATCAAAGTGATCCATTTCTTCCAAGTCCACTTCAGGGTGATAGTGTTGTCGTAGAGGCATTCGACTCCATCATAAGGATACAATCTTCCGTTTTTGAATAAGTCGTCTAGCCAACTTACGACAGCCTTACATAGGCCAACAATTTCAATTGCACTCCCGTCTCTTGGACTCGCTGGCTTTCCTTTTGTGCCAGCCTTCTCAGACGAGCCCATTTTATCCATCCAGGTGCCGCAGTTCCACTCGTTACCTCCAAACACAAAACCAGTCTCCCTATTCACGCCAAAAGTGACCGTG
>Ga0268249_1000469_pt1 | contig 18735 bp, 13 predicted proteins | sample AgamicAtPe_FD_200257 | JGI IMG/M metagenome (GOLD analysis project Ga0268249, IMG submission 200257) | Agave microbial communities from Guanajuato, Mexico - At.P.e (v2) (version 3) | ecosystem: Host-associated > Plants > Phyllosphere > Phylloplane/Leaf | place: Guanajuato, Mexico | collected... | reverse complement strand
CCCTATCAAAAGCGTACCACGCGAACGAAGCCGCGGGTGGACCGACTAGTCAACCAAAAAATAGATGCGTTCAACAGGTAATGACGTGAGACGATCAGGAACGAACTGACTGGTGAGCTTGGAACAAGCCTATTCACTCGACAAAACTCGATTCTTTTACAGATCTAAGGTTTGAGAGCTTCTCGTAGTCTTGATGGATAGAGACCGAGACTGCTCACCCCACAAACACGATCATCTGATACTGCGGAGCCATTCGAGTCTCCACTTCGTGCTCTTGTGATATATGTACACAATATGATATAAGTGATGCTCTTAAATGAAAACCCCCTAAGGAAGTGCGGGCTGAGGTTAATAGGTAGTAAGGAAGTAGTAGTTAGTGAAGGAGCTCCGGTATATCTTGGATCGAATTTGACTCCGAAAAGAGCGATCTTAACGAGAAGCAACACTGAACACGAAATATAGTTCTTGAAATTGGACTTAACGCCGATTGTGATCTCATTGGGTAGACTAGTTTTGGTAACACTAGCCCAGCAGTTCGGAGTAGTGAGATCAACGCCTCTCATTAGTAATTATTCCACCTCACAACTTGGGACTCACAATTGTCTCTAGGATTTAATCAAATTTGCCAGATTTGTAAATAACAGTTTCAGTTCATGAGTTTCATGGGAGAGCTCTACAATCTTCTGGCGATAGAATTTACCTGTCCCGCGAGCTGTCCGACTTTTTTCTTCCTCTAACTTCCAAAAATGGATGTCTCAATGCTTGGGAACAGGTGATTCTCTCTCCTGGCTCATAAGTCAACATTAAATCAATTAAATCGAATAACTCCAACTCTTCTCTCGTGTTGTTCGACATGTAATGTTTGAGGTGCCTACAATTTCTCCTAACAAAGTAGGCTGATGGCCCAGTGTCATCCCATAAGAGCCAACCGTGTCTATTGAAGTATTTAGTCTTGGATTTTGTGGCCATCCTCCATGGTATAGTTCCTAGTATCCGCTCCATCATAGCTAAATGTTCCCTATTATCGTGAGTCTGAAACATGGTTATCCCGGTGTAGAGTTCAAATAATATGCATCCAATGCTCCAAACATCACATGGCTGTGACCAGCCTAATTCTAAAATAACTTCTATAGCCCTATAGTGACGAGTTGACACAACTTTTGAATGGTGCTCGTGATCAAATGTTGCCGAACCAAAATCTATCAGTCTTATGGTTGGATCTCTGACAACGATATATTGTTTGACTTTGCTGTTAGATCTATTACTTGGATACTCAACATCATAAGCATCGTTAACAAACAGTATGTTCTCCGGCTTCAGATCTGTATGGGTGATTTTGTTTTTATGTAAGAAATTTACGGCTAGTGTCAATTGATGTGTTATGGCTCTAACATGCTCGAACGGATATGGCTGATAATTGTTCATCTTCATGAAATCGAACACGCTTCGGCCGAGCATCTCAAACAGTATGCAAATATGCCCGTGATAATCGAACCACTCAAGCATTTGAACACACAATTCTCTTCCAGCTTCTGTAATATCGTTCAGATAGCGGCTATTATGGTTGTCTCTGTTCCTGCTATAATCATGGTGATGGTTATCATCATTTGGATTAGATAGTCTAAGATGTGTCAAAACGTTAATTTCAAATTTTGCTGCCTCACGATATTTGCCGATATTTTTGATTATCTTCAGGGCTAGACAGTTTGGATTTGGTCCCGATTGACCGCTTGAAATTACGCCAGCTTGACTTGCAAGCGTCGCATTGTAGGTGTTACTTGAGGACCTATTACAGCTTATTTTCTTATCGGACGAGTTAATATCGTCATTGTTTTGTTTATCGAACTTGGTTGGTGCTGAATAGGAAGTTGAGGATTCAGAGGAGCAGGATTTTGCGTGATGACTAAGGTTCGCCTTGCTTTGTTTGTTATTTTGAGCTGCTTGAGGAAGATTATAAGAGTTGCTCATGGTACAGCTATTGTTGTTATTAAGATAGTCTGGGTTGCTCTGTCGTTCTGCGAGGGCCCATTGATCAACAACATGTGCAACTTGCGCAAACGTTCCCTGGCCCACAATTTGTTTGACTCTGAAACGGCGTTTGAGTAAGTCGCCGGGCTTGAATACGAGGTGCCCATCAGCATCATCTTCTATCTTAGTATCAGTAGAGGAGTCTCGCCTTCTTCTCTTTTTATATCCGCTGTGGTTGCTTGTATCATTATTGCTGGCGTAGTGGCTCCTTCGCATTTTGTCTGATGCCTGGGTTTGATATGGTAGTTATGAATCTTATGTTAACGGTGCAATATGCCAAAGAGGACTACGATGGTAGAGGCGACCGCTCTCGCATCTAGATTATAGGAATATCAAGCTGAAACATGTAAATAGATGGAATTGGCGAGAATGGGAGAGACGAGAGTAAAACTAAACAACAATGGGCTGGTGCGGCTGTGACTGTGGTGCTAGTGTGCTAGCGAACAACGACAGCGAAATGAATGGAAACTGGCATAAGTACGCAGGGTTTGGCTCTGTGGCCAGCATTGCATGCGTATTTTGTTCTGTTTGCAGCCATTCTAGCCAGCCATAAGCAATGCACTTTCTCATGCAAAGCTGCGTGGCCCAGGTTCGAGAAAGAACACCAATCCTAATTTGAATATTATTTCCTAAAACAACTACAATGCATTGCGAGGCGATTATCATATTGGGCAACAGAAACCATCATGCTAACTATGACATGTGGAGTAGTAATCAAGTTGAAGCACTCACCTCCTCCTGATTATCGTCGTAGTTATTTTGAAAATATCTCTCCTTTTCTATGCTATTCGTACAGTTGGCCACTAGATCGCCAGGGGATCCCGATTTATGAACGTCAAGAAATGGCAGGCGCTTCTCATCACTAACTTGCGGCTTGGGCGAATCGATGGAAGAGAAAAAGGTGTTTTCAATCGAAAGTTGTCCGGCTGAACTATTCTTAGGCCTGAGAACCAGCTCGCTCTCGTTGGTCGAGGAGGGAGTATGTTGAATGTTGCCTGTCTTGGACGTTGAACCTGCTCTATTTGGATACTCCAGGTAATCTGATGTTCGGCTTCCACCAGAGCTCAAGACTGACTCTCTCTCCTCATCTAAAGATTTCAATTCAGCCAGTATTGCGCCAGTTTTGATCAGATTATTACGATAAGCTATTGTATCCTTCTCTGCGCCTCGCATTTGGCCACCACATGATCCCATATTCTCTGATGAAACGAGCGTATTTTGTTCATCTTCTTCGGTATCGCTAAACTGAGTGTCTGAGTTACCATTTGAGTGTCCGCTATCAATATCTTTTGGGAATGTGTCGGCGCTGCTCAGAGTAACTTTCGGCAAAATTGGGAGACAATTCGAGGAGGAGGACAAGGGCGGCGACACATCAGCTAATCCTGCAGAGGAAAGACCGCTCGAGGAGGAAGTGGGCGAGGTTGCAACAACAAGTCCAGTCTCTATGGGGCGCTTGCTCGAAACTACCTCCTCCACCTCGTCCTCAGGCTCGTCCGGCACCACGTCCAACTTTGTCTGCTTCAAGTTCACCTCCTGCTTGTTGTGAACTAAACTCGCCGAGGATGAGGCTGCAGAGGGTGAAGAGGAGGAGTTGGGTGATGAACCAAGCTTGAGTTTGGCCAGAGTTGTTGTTGTCAACTGGTCTAGGATATTTGTGTAAGAGGCTCTGAGTTTGAGGGAACTTGATCTAAACGGTTTTGCTATTGCAGACTGGCCTCTTGAGATCGACGAGTTGCAATTAGATTTGGTAGATTCCGAATTTTGGCTATTTTGGCCATATTTATGGGCAGCAACAGAGTCTCTTTTGGTCACAAGCTCTCCTTTAGAATCCTGTAGGCGTGTATACTTTGCTGTGGCAGTTCTTCTCAATTGTCCGTCGTAGATGCGGCTCGTTGGTGTATTTATGGCAGTTTTGGGGCCGGCGTAATCGAAGAGAGATCTTCCGCTGATTGTTGTGCTGAGAGCTGATTGGCAGTAGCTTGAATTGACCGGCTTGTTTGAGTAGCAGGTAGGTTGTTGATTTATTCTAGAACAGGTAGTTGGTTGCTCTCTACTTGGCGGATATCTGCTCGAGCTTGCCAACGAAGACGACCAGGGCAACTTACTTGACTTGTAGCTCGAGATTGAGGCAGGATACCTGTTGCTCATAGATTCGACAAAACTTGCAGATGGACGTGTCGCGCTTGACGGCGAACTATAGGCAAAGTTGCTGTTTGAGTACTGATAAGAAGTGTATCGATTCATGATTGATCAATGACGCTTGATATGTTCAGCGTTTTAATGACAAATTCAAATCTTATGAGGAGACATCACTTGAGGAACTGCTTATGGTTGCTCACTGCTTGGTTTTAATGTGACAAAACTTGCAATAAACTCGAAGGTTGCGTTTGAATACACTCGAATGCAATAGTTTAAAGCCTGAGCTTAATCTCACCTCTTTGAACTATGTCCTATGAAGGCAAAGTGCTTGTGACTATGCGAGCCAACTAAGCTTGCGTCTCCTAAGTTGACTACTTGGTTCCATATATGAATTCGCCTCTCCAGATATGAGTCTATAGATTGTGAATTTCTCACACTGATAAGGATGCTACAATGATTGATTAAACTGGGCGGCAGGATTCATTAGTTTGTGGGCTAAGGCATCTCAAATAGACCATAGGGTTATGCAATGGTTGTTCTCTGGCCAATATAACAGACAATAGCTTCCCCTTAGTTTACAATCCGAACCAACCCTTCCTCTCTCTCCCACTCTCTTTATCTCATCTGTTTGCTCTGCATGCGAATCTAGTCGCATGATGATCGCTAAAATCTGGGGACCTCTCGCTAGCTCAACTCCAACGAAAAACTCGCCTCGTTGGCTAGATAATTTTGATAGCTCTGGGAGGTAGAAGTCCAAAAGTTAAGTCCCACTTCTTTTTCGCTCGCTGATGCTGGCGGTTGTGGGGACTGTGATAAGAGATGTCAAAGCTTTCGCAAACTAACAACTTTCATTCATATGCTTTGTCTTGGTTTATAAGGCGCTTGCGCCATGAGTGAACTGAGGCCAACCATCCTCAGGATTTGAGCAGGCAGAGAGTCTTCATCTCCGATTTTCAAGACATTTTTACACTACTTGGGAGCCAATAGATGCCGAGCTGCTGTTACAGAAATGATGATTATCCTGCATCCACTCGCACAACAAGAAGCTACAATAATCTAGTAATAAGTGGCGGGCGAGAAGGAGGAGCGATGAAAGCGATGGAAGGCGGGCCCGAGGGTGAGGGAGAGAAGAAGAGGGCGGATGAAGAGATTTGGCAAGCAGAGCTTGATTTTGTGACGCAAAGATCCACGAATACGATAAAAGAGCGAGAGAAAGAAAGGGAGCAACAAGAGCCTTTGCGGCGGCAGCAGCGGCAGCAACAACAACAACAACAATAGCAACAATTGAATCTCTGCAACCAAATCCAAATCTTGGTATCTGAAATCAGGAGAGCATCTCCACCTGGGCAATCCAGTAGCCTGCGACGGGATGAGCTTGCAATTGAGTTGGCCATCCGAGGGGCGCGCTAGGCGGTGCGCTCTAGATCCAGCTAGACCCATGGGCCACGCTTGCCGCTTGCAGGCATAGGCGACTTTACTGTAGTGTCCCAACTTTTGCCCAGCGACGGAAACTGGCAGCTCGATAAGCTTTCATAAATAACTACTACTTCTAATGTTGGCCAACTCCTAACTCCGAAGCTCCTCGCCCCCTCCCCCCAAGCAACTGGCGCAAGTCAAGCAAAATTTCGACATAACATAATGGCGCGAATGGCGTTCGTTTAAGGCACCAGCCAAGCGATGGCTGTCTCTTGAGAGTTCAATTAGAGCGGACAGACGGGGAAAAAGTCTGGAGGTTGGCTCTTGGTTGCCGAGGCTACAGTTTCATGTGGTTCATGTGAGGCAGACTTTTGAGCCTCTGATGAGTGCAGCCAGTGAACGAGAGCGAAACCGACTAGGCCAAAAGTCCATTGGCTTTGCACAGTCAAAACATCTCCCTGGAAGAAGGCCAGTGATGCGCCTGTCGAGAGCACTAGGTTAGCTCCCTTTCAAAGAGACAACGAACTCGAGAGCGAGAGGCGCCCTCTCGCTCGGTGCCAGCATGACCGATAGACGAGATTAGGTGAGTGCAATCGCACCAAGCTCGACAGTGGAGCATCTAGATAGCTCGTATCGGTAGTTCGTGTGACAGTTGTTCGTGGAAACATTGCTTATCCCATTGGTTGCGCGAGTAAGTTGGCCAGAAGGCTTGCATTCTGGCTGGCTGGCTGACTGGCTGGGAAGCCACTATGGTTTGGCTCCGTTGGAAGGCAAACCATTTGGTCCTCGCGCGCACCATCGAGCACTCTGCCTTGCGCGCATGGGGCCGTTGAATGGTAACCAAACGGCCTGTTCATTGGCTTTGCTGCAGCCACATTTGGACCGGCCCTTTCCCTTATCTCAATCACCTCCACCACCTAGTTCTGGCGAAGCCCGTTGGCCGCAAATCAGTTTTGGCCCAAGAGATCCGAGTTGGATGGGAGTCAATGGGAGTGAGGCCATCAACTCGGCCCAGTCAAAGCTCTCCTTGGGCCGAGCAACCGAAGGTTCACCGACTTGGTAATTGACCTGGGCCCGGAATTATGGGCGTCCAAGGATGTGAGGCACTCGAGTTTGCATCAAAAGCTATCCTCTCAAATGGAGCTCAGGCTGCTCGTCCGTTCATCGCCCATCATAATGGCGATGCTTGAAATGAAGTCAGAGGAAATCCGAGAAAGTTTGTTAGCTTGCTCAACCTGAGAGCTAACGCCGAGTTCCGCGTTTAGCGAAGGTCACCCGATTGAGGCCAGTCTACTTGAGAGTAACTTCACTTAGCTTTGCGAACTAGGCGGATGGCTAATTAAAGGGAGCCTTCGCTGAGCATTTCCTTCCATTCATTGACTCAGTTCTGATTGTTGGCCATAACTTTGAATACATAATTTTCCATCTCCATTGACTCGCTTCTTGGGAGTCAGTAGCTGCATGGATATGAAGGGAGAGAGAGAGAGAGAGATAGAGTCTCAAACAAGCCATCTATTAGACTGGCCCACAACTGGCATGATAAACAGCCATTCTGGGGGCTGGATCTCCGTCGACTCGGCTCGCCTGTCAGTTTGGCCAATTGCCTAGCAGGCTAGCCACCATTAACAGTGGCACTTTTACTCGAACTCTAGCCGCCGAGCAGCATGCAAGAGTGGCCGGCCCAACAAGCGCCCTCGAGCAAACATAATGACAATCTAACGCTGATAGATTGATCTATCAGCGGCACGCGTTTGTTGCTCTGGCCCTTCCGGTCTCAAGCTTTGGCGCGGCGGAGGGTTTGTTTGCCCTCTGGCGGCCAAACTAAGCACCGCGATCTACTTCCCCTTTGGAGGCCATCGAACTTGGTTGCTCTCGCCGACCAACTCGGCCGCCGGTCGCCAGATGTCGCGTTTGATGTCCTGACATGGTTTCAACTCTCGATTCTTAAATCGACTAGTTATCGACTCCGATGAACTAGTCTAGTGGAGCAACAACATGCTGAACTAGAGCGCGAAAGGCGACCACTTGAACGCGTCAGAGTTTGCTCTTGAGCTGGCAAAGTCGAGTTCGCCCCAGCTAAACTCCACAAAACCAAACTGAGCCGAGAAACCCGCTCGGCTTTGGTGACGCGCGAAACGGAAGCGAAAACTGCCGGCCACCGGAAGCGCGCGGCCAACAATCTCGAGGGCGGCGTATTTGTTGTCATTATCAATGGGAATCTAATGGCCAGTTGTGCTAGTTCAGGGCCAAAGTTCATGTTTGCGCGAACGAAGCCGCAAACATGAAGCCAGTTGCTGTCCTCTATTTGGCTTCGACGCGAGAGAGCGCGACGATCGATCGGGCGAGAGATGGAGCGAGCGAGGATTGGTCGGTTTTGGGGCAAGTTTGTTGGGTGAAAATGAATTATGTTTTGCGGGGCCCAATTTGCGGGGCCAGCTGGCGGGCGGCACCGCTGGCTCAAAGCGGCAGCGGTTGCGGCGACAACCGGCCCAATGAGAGCCAGCCAAATTGGAGGTGAGCCGAGTTGGAAATAATCATGATCAATGGGCAATTGAAACGGGCTGCCGGCCGCTCGACTATAGCGGCGGCGCCTAGCGCTTGGAATGAGTTATGGTTATGTAATTATGACGCGCTGAAGTGCGGCCCCCGCGCGAGCAGCGAGCCCCAAACTGGCCGCCCGGAATTTGCGCCCGCCATCTCGGCTCTTTGGGGCCGAGCGCTTGGTTTTCCGCCCGGGGAGCCAGACGGGGGGGGGGAGGGGAGCTGCCTTTAAACTTGAACTAGCGGAGCAAAACGCTCGGCCAGACTTGCGGCCGCCAATCTTGGCCAACAACACAAACCAGCAGGCAAGCAAGCAAGCGATTAAATTATCATCCCCATGAGTCATGATTCAAATCCAACATGGCGCCCCCAATCGTGACGATTCTTGCGTGTGGTCGTCGGGTTTATTCTAGTCGAGTTGAGTGACGTTGGATGAATGGACTGTCGGCTGCTGCTGCCGCCGCCTTGGGATGCAAGCAAGCAGGCAGCTGCAAGGCAGGAAGTGGCGCCCACAGGAGTTGGCCAACCAGCCCGACAACAGATGTTCGCCCGCAAGCTTCTAATTGAGCATCCGAGGATCCGATTTGATACACGAGCACATTGTTGTGCGCCATTTATCACACAAACGCGCTCCCAAATGTGATATATGGAGCCGGCCGCTCTGAAGGAGGCGAAACTTTAAACGCAAGCCGGCCCAATGTAGTTAATTGTTTGTCGCGCCTCGAGGACGTCACATTTCAGGAAGATAGTTATCGTCGCCGGGCTCCAGACTGGAGGCCAGCTAATTGGACTTGGCTTCGACTTGCGGGCAAGGCAAACTTTGGCGCTTGATTTATGGACTCTGAGCCGTTTGGATGGAGCCTCTGGCTGCGAGCTGCAACTCGACTGCCCACCCCTCTCGCTTGGGACGGCCAAACACAGGCGGGCAGACGGGGGCGGCGGAGGAGGGGCGCCTGAGGTGGGGCCGTCTAGATGGCGCAACCGGGGGCTCATGTTGCCTCTGAGCAAACGGCTGGCGGCCATTTCACGGTTTGCGTGTGGCCACTCGAGATTCTTGCAATTCCTAATCAGATTTTCATCCATCTTTCTCGCAACCGACGCTCAGCGCTCAAGTGGCGACGCAAAACACATCCATTGTGCTCGGCGCTGTCTTTCGCCTCGCTCCTTATCATGCTAGCTTGTTGGCCATTTTAGGCCAAAGGCGGCCGCCGGACTCTGCTTGCGGCCAACTTTGGGGGCAGCAAACAGGGCCGACGATCCGCAGCAGCTTGCCGGGCTGCATGAACCCTCGAGTGGTGGCCAGCGCGTTTGGCCACCACTGATTGCGCACCTGTTGACACCTGGACGGGCGAGCAAACAGAGGCAAGTTTGCAAGTTTGCGCAAGCCGAGGGGACCAGGCGAACGGAACAAGTGGCCGCGAGCGAGTTGGGCATGTTTGCGCTTCCCGTTTGCATTTGCATGTTTTGCGCTAGCACAACAATGAGTCAGGAGGCCTTTGTTTGTTTGCGGAGGGTTGCAGATATTGTTAATTATCGGCTTCCCGTCGGCCGACTCCGAAGCATAGAGTTCCAGTTGAGGCTTGGCCAATCTGGCGCGTCTCTCTGGCTGCGCTCGCTTCGTTGGGGGGGGGGGCTGGCCGCGATCAACAGGCTCCAGGGCTGCGCGCCGAGCTCGGCCGCCCTTTGAGAGCGTGAAAGGGCCAAGCTTTTATCGTTGGCCACCCTGTCAGAGGGTTCAGCTTGGGCTGCACTCAAAGCGAGCGAGCGAATTCAGTTCACGTACCTGGTTCAGTTTTGCCCGCAACACACCATTCAATGTTTGTTCGCGGGGATTCGTTGTTGTTGCTGTTGTCGGACGATGAGGAGTTGGTTGGTGCTCGTTGCTCTGGCGGCGGTTGGTTGCGCAACCAGTTGGCTCGCATCCGAGGGGCAGAAAGAGAGAGAGAGAGAGGGCTTTCGCCTGGCTGGACGAGCGCTGGAGTCCGCGCGAGTATTGAAGCGCGCCAGTAGATGATGGATGAGGAGTTACGGTTGCGGAGTCGCTCGGCGGCGACGACGACGACGACGGCCTCGGCGACGGGCCGACTGTTGCGGCCGCTGAATCAGGCCCGACGCGCGGAACACTAGGGCGCCGGCTCCCCATTGGCAACGGGCGGCCGCTCGAGGGCTGAGAGGAGGAGAGAGAGAGAGGCGGCGGCGGCGGAGGAGGAGCGGGGAGGAAATGAAGATGGAATGAATGATTAATGATTCACCTTCATGTCATCAGTCAATTGGCCGCCGCTGCAGTGCCAGTAGCCCGCCCGGTTGGCCACGCAATGAACTCGGCCGGCGCAGGAAAATCCTCTCCAGCTGAACCGGGTTGGCCACTTGTCTGCAGTCCAGTCTTGCCAGCCAGCCAGCCAACCAGCCAGTCGGTCGGCCAGCCACTCCATCCGCCCGCGAGGCAGCGTTCTGTGAGAACTTGCGCTAATGGTTTGTGGCACAGGAAGTGGGGGCCGCTCGAAGCTCTTGCGGGCGAGTCGGGCGCAGAGCCAGTCGCTTGTTTGGCCGCTAACAAAGTGCCAAAGGTTGATTGGCTGGCCGAGTGTGCGGCCAGGTAGTTGGGTTTGCGTACGTCACGTAGTCGAGCCCAGCTTAGCCGGGCCAGCAAGTCAGCCGTCGCTGCTGCTGCCGCCGCCGCCGCCATCGCGCTCAGGCTTGCCTCTCGTCTGAGCGCGGCGCCAGTCTCAGCCAACTTGGCTGCCATACACTAAAGCTACACAGTTGGGCTTTATGATTCAAAGCGACGCCTTTTGATGGGCGAGTGAATGCAAGTTTCGCTTGTTTATTTAGATGTTTCCATTTGACTTGCAAACTAGCATTTCATTGGGCTTGAAATTTTTCGCCCTCGCGAGAGGCGGGGGCGCTTCCGCTTTGGCTCAAGCCGAGGCGGCTGCTGCCGCCTCTGCTGCCGCCTTGCGCCCAGAGCGAGCGACCATCGGAGTTGCCCTCGTCCCAGCGCCGCCCCCAAATCCCGAGCTGGCGCCCCTTTGGCCGAAGCAAGCCAATTTCAACGGATTGCGCGATCAATTTTCCAAAACTTTGAGCGCTTGCGGCGCCAATGCCACAGTTCCAGCCAAGTGGCGCTCATTCTAACGCTAACTCCATCGCAAAATCCCATCCTCACTCTGACTCAGACTCTGTCTTCGAATCCAACTCCAGCTCCGACTCCGACTCTGACTCAACCCTCAGCTGCTACCTCCGCGAACTCGGAAGCCGCTCGCCCGGAGTGGAAGTGGAAGCCGAGTTTGTTCCGAGAATCTGAGCATGCAAACACGAAGCAGCTCGCTAGCTGGCCAAAGTGCCAACATCTCTCGCCAGCAAACTTGATCTCCTAGTGCCAACAACAACAACAAGGACAACAAAACAGCGCCAACCGTCGCCCGCCGCAGCAGCAGCAGCAAGCTCGCTGGCCACGATGACGGCACTCGGCAGGCTGCGGCGGCTCCCTTTGCGCTTTGGCCAGATGGAGCCGCCGGAAGACAGGCCGCGTATAATTGAGCGCAAAATTAGCACACAACACGATCCGTTTGCTCGGACTGCCCGTCATCTTTGGCCAGCGGAGCCTTTGGAACTCGAGCCGCCTTTTGCTCTTGTTGAAGCCGGCGGTGACGCGAGAGGCGCAACAAGCAGCCTAGCTGGTGAGTGTTGCGCCCGGGGGAAAGCTCCTGCAGGGATCCTCCACTCGCGGCTACCAGATTGGAGCCAGTTCCAAGAAGCCAGTTGGGAGCAGCACTTCCCCCCCCCTCCAGCAAAACGAGCTCGCCTGCCTCCAAAACTGCAGTGGGCCGGCAGCGAGAGCGGTGCCGCCGCTCGCTAATGCTTCCATGACCTTCAAACCTGCAGCCTGCCGACTCCGAACGCTGCCGGCTCCTTCTCTTGGGCTCCAAGAGCCGAGTCTCTCCTTCCACCTCGCACCTGTCCAGGCAGCACTGAATAATTTGAGGGAAGTTTATAATCGAGACACACAGTGTTCAAAGCCATTAGTGGAGTCTGGGCCGCTTGAGGAGGCGGAACGAGCGGGCTTTTTCGGGTCAATTAGGTTGAAAGGCGGGGCTTTAATAACCGCGCTACGGAGAGCGAACGGGAGAAGGAGGCGCAGTCGAGTGTGAAGGCGTGACTAGTGAGGTCCGAGCCAACCTGTGCTGCGTGCGGAAAACGAGCGGCTGCTGAGGCAAATGAATTGCGAGCGGAAAGCGCGCACACACGCAGACAATCCGCCAGGTTGGGTTGTAAAACGAACAATGTTGCCCGTCCTCTCTCTCTCCTCTTGCGTAAGAAACCAGACGTTAGTTGGCTCTGGTCTTGTTGGCGCCGCCACGGCCGCCGCTGGGGCAGCAACAAGACCAGAGATGGAGGGATGGAAGCCACATGCCCATTCACGTTGCTCCGCTGGCTCCTCCGGCTGAAAGCGGGCGGGCAGGCGGGCTTGCCTGCCTGCTCGGATTGGCCGGCCGAGAGAGAGGGAGAGGAGGGAGATAATAACAGAGCTGGCGGGAAAGCGCACGCACCAGCTCTCGGGCAGCTGAATTATACCTGGCGCCCGTCTCACACTCGGCCACCATGGCTCGCTTGATTGTTGCGGGCGCACCTAATGAGGAGCCAATGGCGCTTTGGGCTTGCGAGCGCGGCTCGAGTTGCTCGCAAATGAGCCAACTGAGCGCAGCCCGCGGCCAGCAAGCGGCTCGCCCTCTCTGGCGGCCAACTCGAGCCGCCCACTTGGACGGCCGGCCGGCGCCGGCTAACAAACGTGGGCTGGCCGCGGCCGAGCTTGCGCAAGCCTGTCATCGGGCGCCTCCACTTGTCCTCGCCAGTCAGCGCCAGATTTGGCCGCCGCTGCAGCAGGCAGCCCGCAGCGCCCACCCGGCGGCTGGCTGCTTTTGGCTGACGAGGTGGCGGCGGCGGCGGAAATTGAGCCAGCCCGTCGATCAGCACCCACGAGGGCTGGCTGGTGCGCGCGCACTCGCAATTTAACGAGCGCCCGCTAAAGGTAAACGAGACTTCCAGCGGCCGTCCGCACGCGTTTGCCCATAAAACACCAGCCTGATTAGCATCAATCGATCAAGCGCCCTGCTAGCCAACCTGGCTTCAGCTTCAGCCTAAACTCTCAGCTTGCTCGCTCGTTCATTCATTTGCACACTGGCTGACTGGCTCAGGAGGCGGCCTTAGATCTGTGGGCGCCCCTGGCGGTGGCGGCGGCGGCGGCCAAGTTTTCAAGCAAAGCCCGCCGATGGGCCGAGCCATCGGGCGCAGGATTGCTCAATCTCGCGCAGCCGGATGCGAGCGGCCCGCTGCGTGCGCGCCCCATTTGGCACCAGCCGAACTGGCGCTTATCTAACCGGCTCGCCTCTAGCGGCTTTCGAGCGGATGGGATGGATGGATGGATGGAGTTTTGCCGGTAGAGTTTGCTTTCGGGAGTCGGGGGGCGTGGCGGGCGCGCCCACGCGCTCGCGGCGGGCTCAGCAGTGGGCCGCAACGCGCGTGCCAGGCAAACCGATGCGCTAGATGGGCGCGTTGCAAGCGATTTGTGGGGCGCATTTGGAACTCGAACTAGAGTTCAGCGCTGCACAGTGAGACTTTGCTTGGACCAGGGAGCTAATCTCGGCCTCGCTCGATGGGCGCGCGCGCAGCTTGGAGGGGCCAAGGCTTGTTGGGCGCAGGAGTTGGCCCGCTCAGAGCCACCCGGTGGCCGGGGCAAAAGTTTAAAACTTGGCCGCCTTGGAGGCCGAGACTCGCGGGAGGTTTGGGGCCAAAGTGACAGAGATGAATAGAGCGCTTGCGACAGGCGGATGGCAGCGAGATAAGCGACTGCCGCCGCCGCCGCTCGCTCCCAGTTTCGGTTTCAGTCTTGGTCTTGAACGCAACGCTGGTTTAGGCCATTCATTTTAGCGGCCCTCCCGCTTCGGCTTGGCTTGAGCCGCTAACGAGCCGCCTGCTCGGCCAAGAGGGAGAGACAGAGGAAGGCCGATGCGTCATGGCCGCGGACGGAAAGGTCTGATTGGGCGGCAGCAACAGGAAATTGGTGGGCAGCGCGCGAGTCGTCGCCCTGCTTGCCGTCCCACTGAAGCCGGAGAGGCGGCGAGCGAGCTCCTAAGAGCGCTCTTGTGGAAACGGCGGCTCAGGTGCACCGGCCGGCTCATGGCGAGCGCTGGCGGCGGCGGCATGTTGCGTCCCACACGACCGACCGGCGCCGGCTCACTGGCCAGCAGGGCCTCGCTGGGCTGGCGGGAGGAAGCCGCCCGTCCGAAGGCCCGGCCGCTGCAGCCAGGCTCCGCTGGCCGGTCGGAGGTAAGAATTTAGTGCTGCCCCTCTCTCTCTCTCTCTCTCTCTCTGTTGCTATGGCGGCCGGCGCGCACGGTTCACCGACGTAACAGCTCCGCACCGGCCGCTCGCCCGACCCAACAAACCTAGAGCGAAACCGCAGCGAGTCTTAGGAAACTTTTATATATGTTGTGCGGCTTTAAAAATCCGCTCCCCTCCCCCCCCCGCCGCCGACTGCATCCGCTAGCGAAGTTGGGGGCAACCGGATGGTTTGCCCGCGGGCCGCCTGTGCGTTGCTGGCCAACTGGGGCGGTCAGCCGCGCCCCCTTTGCGAGCCGGCCAGCGCAAGCCGGCCGGGAGCGCTTGGCGTGCTTACAATGCGCGCGACTGGCGGGTGGCGGCGGGCCGCGAGAGCTTGGCTCTCGGGTGGGCGCGTCGGCGGGAAGAGCGCCGGGGTTGCGCAACCTGCAGTTGGGGGCAGCCGATGAGTAATGCTGGCGCCCTAGACGCTCGCTGGGCCGCCGGCCAGTGCGTGCGCAAAACCCGAGCGGGTGTGCAGCAGGCGAGCGGGCGGACGAAGAGCTCGAACGGCGCAGGAGCGCGGCGATTGCGCTGTTGTTCGCGAACTTCATTCCATGCGCGTAGGCCCATTGAGTGGCGCTGGCTGCGGCTTTCCGCTGCAGAGGCAAAAAGCAAAATCCCAAGTGACTCCGCTCTCGTTCTCGCTCTCTCTGGCTGGCTGGCTGGCAGGCTGGCTGGCGCTTTCATTGGCCAAGCTTAGGAGCTCTCGGATTCAAACAATCGGATGGCTTGTGTTTCCATTAGGACAGAGCGAGAGCAGTGAGCGCGGGCGCAAGAGAGCGAGCGACAAAGAGCAAGTGAGTCGTGGTCGTCGTTGTCGGGCAGCAGCAGCAGCAGCAGCAGCGGCGGCGGCGGCGCCGCCAAGAGCGACAGGAACAGAAACAACAAGAGAAACAGCAAGAGCAACAGCAGCAAGAGCAACAGCAGCAGCAATAGCAAAAGAGCCGAGAGCGGCGCCAGGAACAAAAAGGTAACCCCCAGCTCGCGCAGCGACTAGCCGCTCGCTGCGCAAGAGCCAGTCTCAGCGAGCGTCGCGACGCCAGACGAACTGTTGGCGGCAAGGCGAACGGATCACGACATTTCAAGCCAAGCCGGCGCCCCATTGGCTCAAGATGGCCGGCGAGCGATAGGGAGGAGGAGCGAGAGTGCAAGTTTGCTGTGAGTTGGGTGCCGTTGTTGTTGTTGTTGTTTTTCGGGCGGCGCTGACTGGTGCTGGTTGCGGCCCAAGGGTCTAGCCGGGCGGCCAGCTTGCGGAAGCGGAGGCGCAAAAAGTGGTTTGCCGTCGCTGCGGCCGAGCTGAGCCGGCTGGTTTCGCTTGGCGCAGGTGAGTCGGCGGCGGCCAGAGCTCAAAGGAGCCGCGTTGAGGAGGAGAGTGGAGAGGAGAGTGACGAGAAGAGTGACGAGGAGAGGAGATAAGTGAGCGAGCGAGCGAGCGTCAAGCCGAACTGGAAGTGGAAGCAATGACGACCTTGAAGATGACCGGCTCGCCATTCTATTACGACGTCGTCTTTGACGATGGGCCCGACGATGTCGTCTTCCACGATTGCATGTGGAGCGGCATCTGTACTTGTTGTATGCAGTTCCTACACCACCAACTGACGAGCGCGGCGGCCGCGAGCCAGAGTCCGGCCGAGCGGGCGGAGTTGCGGGCCGGCGAGCAGGAGGCCGGCTCAACCTACGGGGCCGCCTACGTGCAGCCCGCCGCCGCCGCCGCCGCCGACCCGCCGAAGCGCCGGCTCGAGTTGCGCGCGGCCGAGCTGCAGGGGCCGCGGCGGGCCGGCCAGCGGCCAGAGGCGGCCGACCAGCCCGAGGGCCGGCAGGCCGAGCCGAGGGCCCACTCGCCCTTTCAGCTCGCGAGCGCGCCCAGCGAGCGGCTTGAGGAGCAACAGCAGCAGCAGCAGCAGCAGCAGCAACTCTTCAACCTGCAACCCACTGCCTTCCAGATCTCATCCCAGCTTGCAGGCCGGCTAGCAGCAACGGGCCAACAAGCAACGCCAACCACGCCAACCACGGCACTCGAGCCCCAACTTCCGGGCGGCGAGCAGAGCGCCGAGCTGAGCGCCTTGCTCGTCTTTCCGCCGACGCCAACGCCGCCGAGCGAAAGCGGCGGCCATTTCCAGGAGGAGGCGAGAGGCGGCCACCTCCTGGATGCGAGGAGTGATAGGCTTGAATCGGGGGCCTCGTTTTGCCTTGCAAGCGGCGGCGGCGGGCAGCCAAACGGAGGCAAGAGTTTCGAGGCAAACGAGCGCCAGGATCGCCTCTGCCAGGACAACAACAGCACGAGTTGCAATAGCGCGCGACAGGTTGTCTTGGGGGCCAACGCAAGCGGCCCCAAGGCGAAGAGGAGGAAAGTTTGCGCTAGCAAGCGAAACGCCGACTCGGCCTCGCTCGCAGACTCTGGCCCAAGTGCGAGCGGCGCGAGGAGCAGGTGCAGGAGGAAGCCGGCGCCGCTCGTTGCCAAAAGTTGTAGCAGCAACAACATTTCGTCAAGGGCGAAGGTGGCGCAACAAGCGGATGTTTGCGGCGCCAGGAGCAGCCTGAGCAGTGGCGGCCCGCAAGCGAGCGGCGCGAAAGCAATTTCGAGCGGGCAAGCGCAAACGGCGCTAGCTGTGGCGCTTGCGGCCAAGGCTGGCCAGGCGGCGGCGGCGGCGGCGGCGGCGGCGGCCCATTTGCCAGCATCAAGTCCCCCACTGCCATCCAACGCGTCGCCCAGCTGCGACACAACAAACCAAGCCCAAACAAACGCCCACACTCACACTCACACTCACACTTACGCCCAGAACCATAACCAAGAGCAAAAGCAGCAGCCCCCCGGCGCCGAGAGAAGCGCCGGCCTGGCCAACAGCGCAGAGGGGCGCCCGCAATTCCATCAGACCGGCAACCAGGAGCAGCTTGCAATCTGGCCGCCGCTTTCAAGGCAGCAGCTCGAGCAGCAGCGGCAGCAGCGGCAGCAGCAGCAGCAGTTGCAAGCGAAAGCTGGCCTACCTGTTAACGCGCCAACAGCGCAGCAAGCGCACGCACCAAGCACAACCCAAGCCCAGCAGCAGCAGCAGCTCGTCAATGGGAAACGCAGAAACCACCGGTGCCCATTCGAGGGTTGTAAAAAGATCTACACTAAGTCATCGCATTTGAAGGCTCATCTGAGAACGCACACAGGTAGGTTTGAGCTGTCGTCGACGTCGACGTTGACGTCCCTTTCAACTTTTCCCTCTGCCCTCTGGAGGCGGCCGCCCAGCCGCTCGTCTCGCCGCCAGCCGGTGAGCCTCGCCTTGCCTCTCCTCTCCTCTCCTCTCCTCTCCTCTCCTCTCCTCTCCTCCCTGCCGGCTCGCGGCCGACTGAGCCGACCAGCCCGCTTCCGCTGACCCACTTTGCCAGCGGCGCCTCTCGGCCAACTGGCTCACCACCTCCGACAATCCTCCCATCTCGCCCCAAATGTTACGCACTATTACTCTCCGCTAACCAACTCCGCTCGCCTCCATCACAACCGGCTGCAATTGACTCGCTCGCGTTGCCTGAAAAATGTGGCCTGAAACGAAATGACATGAAATAAAACAAAACCAAACAAAACAAAACAAAACTGAACTGAACTGAACTGTAATCAGGTGAGAAGCCTTATATTTGCACTTGGCCAGATTGCACATGGAGCTTCGCTCGCTCTGATGAGCTAACGCGCCATTTTAGGAAACACACCGGATCCAAACCGTTCAAATGTAATCATTGCGAAAAGTGCTTTTCGCGTTCCGACCACCTAGCTTTACACATGAGGCGCCATCAGATGGAGCAGCAGCAGCAGCAGCAGCAACAGGAGCATGGCCAACAATCGGCGGCGGACGGGCCGCAGATTGAACAAATCCCGCTAAACCACCACCAGCAACTCCAGCTGGAGCTCCTCCAGCTTCAACCGGAACATCAGCAGGCTCACCTGCAACCGCAGGCTTGCTGAGCGCGCGGAAGCCGGCCACAGTTGGCTGCGGACCAGACAGAGGGGCCACCACTCTTTGGGATGACAACTTGGCCACTAATTCATCCACATCGTGCGAGCGCCGCTTGTTTGCGCTCAAGCTAAGCCTCTCTCGCTCGCTCGCTGATTGAGCAACGGCGGCCAGATTTGCGCGACGAGATACTGGAAGGCTCGCGCGATTTGCCCGCTCCGAATGATCTCGCTCCTCGCGGCCTCGGCTCCTTTAAGATGCCGCAACTGGTGGGCTGCGTGTGTGCTGCTGCTGCTGC
>Ga0268249_1000468_pt1 | contig 18767 bp, 9 predicted proteins | sample AgamicAtPe_FD_200257 | JGI IMG/M metagenome (GOLD analysis project Ga0268249, IMG submission 200257) | Agave microbial communities from Guanajuato, Mexico - At.P.e (v2) (version 3) | ecosystem: Host-associated > Plants > Phyllosphere > Phylloplane/Leaf | place: Guanajuato, Mexico | collected... | reverse complement strand
TCTTCGCCCATCCACACGGCCAACGGGGAGGGCAGTGGCGAGCTTAGTTGGCCGAGCTTGGCTGGCCATTTGTTTGTCTGAACGTGGACGAGCTTGGGCCGCGAAACCGGCGCTTGAGCCCCCCCCCAAACGAGCCCTTTAAAAACTCGTTAAAAAGTCTAGCCGGCGCGAACTTGAACCCGGCCAACGAGCTCTTAGCAAATTGGTCAAGTTTGCCACCACCGGGACCACCATCGGCTGCTAGCCTCAGACAGCAGCTGGCAGCGGCGGCGCAGCTAGCCTCAGATGGGCGGCACTTTGCCGGTGGCGAGGCAGCGAGTGTAATTGAATTATGACATCAACACTGGGCCGAGCGCTGAGGTGCATGATCATTGGCTCGTTGGAGGCCATTGTTTTGCCAACCATTAAATAAAGTAGCCTCTCAGCGGGTCCGCTGGTGAGGCAATTCAAGAGGGTTTAAAATTAGGGAAGGCAGCTCGGTTGGCCGTTAGCTTGCGTTTGGATTTGTGGGCACCGTTTGCTTCCATTGTGCTCAGATGCATCTTAGCTCCCTCTCTCTCTCGCTCCCCCCCTCAGACCTCACCGGCCCAAACGTCTAGCCTTGCAGGCCTCACTTGCAGCTGTTGCGCTCGGCGGCTACCCGCGCGCCTCCCATTACTCCGAGCAAGGGATCCCTGATGAAGTTTGCTCGCGTCGCTAGGCTCGCGGAGTTTGAGCTCGCGCTCTCATACAACTAACACTGTTTGTACGTCTTGTTTTTCTCTGCTCGCTTGTCCGCCTCCTCCAAGCCTGCGAGCTTGGCGGCTCATTGAATGATGATTAATTATTCGCCAAGACACCGCCATCTCGATGGGGCTGGCCGGCCAGTTAGCTAGCCAGTTCTTGGGGCCCGCCGGCTGAGGAGTCGGCGTAGAGGCTGGCGCTGTGGCCAGGGACTTTCAATTAGTTTTCCATGTTCGGCAGCCCTTTCGGTGGCGCGCAAAAGCGAGCGGCGCGAAATTCAAATTTAATGATCTCTCGCTCTCAAGCGCAACTTTTCACAAGTCAAACATGGCGCCAGCCAAGCAAAATTTGGCTAGCTTTTACCGAATCCAGCAACTTGTAAAAAAGAATTATCTCCCTCCTCTCTAGCCTTCACTTCAAATGGCGCCCATCTATCGTTCCGGTAATCAGTCATGGTGTTTTAGCCGGCTTGTTCTTGGACCCAGAGGCAGGCCTGAGTGGTGGGCCAAGGTGGCGGCGCTCGTTGAACCAGGGAAATGCAAATATCGTCGCCAGCGGCTCCATTTTGCTGTTGAATTATCTCATTCGATTAATCTTGTTGTCGTTTGAGTTAAGTTGGGCTGAGCTGAGCTGAGCTTAGCCGAGCTGAGCCCAGTTTGGCTCAGCCCCCACTCGGCTCAGCTCCATTCTGGCCGGCGAATCCAGCTGGCAAGACAGTGGCGGCGGCGTAGAAACAAAGGCTGAGCTCTGGGGCTTGAAATTGAAAGCCAGCCGGGCCCTCGATCATGCAAACGAGCGCCGAAGCCGCCAATCCGGCCGGCCAAGCGCGTGATAATAATCAAACAAGTCAGCAGAGTTGGCGCCCCACTTTCTCGAGTTAGAGTCAGGCCCCTCGGCCGCCGCTGGCTTGCTGCGTCCAACTCCTCTATGGGCAACTTAGTTGAGCAGAGTGGGGCCGCCTTATAAGGGGCGCTAACTGATCGGCATTTATGCCTCTTGCCCATCATAACGCCCAAAGTGCACAAGCCGATAGTTTGCGCTACCAAGTCGACAGTAAATCACTCGTTAAACTGGCCAGCTGGCCAAGCCACTGGAGCTGCTCGCTGATCCAGCTTGGCGCCGGCCTCATTGGGCCCCTAGTTCGGCCAAAGGGCTACGCTAGCCAGCTAAACTCTCGACTCTGAAGGACAATGCGACAGGGAGCTCGACTCTTGTACGCCAATTGGGGCGCTAACTGCTTCCGGGTTCGAGCAGCCCCAAAAGCGGTGGGTTTTGCCAATGCCATTGCTGTCGATCTCTCGCAAAGCTCAGGAGTCAGCCAGAGCGGGTGGAGGCCAATGGAGTTTGTTTATTTTCAATGTGGTTTGCTGGCCGCACTGGCCAACCAGCGGCTCAGAGGGCCAGCCAACTGGTCAGATGTTGTTGTTTCTGCTGGCGCTCGTTAGGTTTGGTTGCTGGTGGTTGGTTGCATGGACTCGGTGGGCTCGCTGTTAAATGGAGCTTCACGAGTACATAAATTGTTTCTCGTTCGAAACCGCTTGGGCCCTCGCAAACCCTTTGCGTCAAGTTGCGTATGTAGGCTTAACCGTTGGGCTTGCGATTGTTTTACTCAATTCATTAAGTAATGAGCGCAAAAGAGTTGTACTTTGCAAGCAAGCAAGCCAGCCAGCCAGCCAACTGGGGCGCCTAATACTTAAGAGAGAGAGAGAGAGAGAGGGAAGCTAGCCTCAAACATGCTGGCCTCAAAACAACGCGGCCAACAATGGGAGCTGACCAAGCGAGAGGCAATAAGATGTTACACTGGTGTGATATCGATCTCTCAGTTTGATCCGATGCAACGAAAGCGTTGCCGCAGCGGTGGCGCGTTAGCAAGGGCGCCCAACGTATATCGTATGCATGCCTGCTGCCAATGCGCCCACCAGCAAGCCAGCCGGCCGGCCAGACTTGGTGGCCTCTGGCCGCGCGCTTCCGGTTCTGTTGCGCCAACGCTCTAGATAACCAATCTGCGCGAAGGGCGGCATCAAATTCAGGAAGTTGGCCGAGCGCTGAATGCCACTTGTGTTTGTTTCATCCGGTGAATGGTTTGCTCGGGGCTGCCGGCGGCCGCTGGGTTAGGTTAGGAGACGAACAAAGCAGAGCAAACTTTTATAGCTTTATCGCTCATCTTTATGCGCATTAAAGGCTCGCCCGTCTGGTATCGTCTTGCTCGTCGTCGTCTTGCTTCTATTTGGGTGTTGTTGCTGCCACTGGTGTTGGTAGGGCTGTTGGTGGCGGTGCCGCGGCCACCATTGAGGCTGCCTATTATCGGCGCTCATTTAGTTAGCGCCCTCTGCTGCTTAATGCAGCCGAGAGGCTTCGTCCAGAGGAGAGGAGAGGAGAAATAGAGGGGCCTTCTGCTGAGGGCCGGCACGATTTACGGCTCAATCCGACATTAGGCTCCCGTTGACAGAGAAACGAAGTTGGCCCACGAAACTCACCAACTAATTGGGCGTCGTCAACGGAAGTCACGTTACAAAGCTCACCATTCCGCCAGCCCCAAGTAGTGGCCGGCTAGTCGCATTGTATTGGCCTCACTTGGGCCAACAGTCGGCCAAAATCCACTTGATCTCTTGGAAGAAAGGGGCGAGTGTTTGAGGGCAAAAGCAGCTAGAGCCGAGCTTTTCACTTGGAAGTGGAACAAATTTAGCCCAGCAAGTGGACAACGCGGCGAGTGGGCCTCCAACTCTGGGGCGAAGGAGGAGGAGGGAGGAGGATCATTGCGGCGCTTGGGCGCAGCGCAAGTTCCGGCCGTCACATTGGGCGCCTCAATCAAGCCAAGTCTTGCTCATTGTTGGTGCCCAAGTCGCAACTTGTAAACATCAGCCAGCTAGAGCGCAAACCTCTTAGTCTTGACACTTGGCTTCGTGCTAACACTTGGCCACTGACACTGGCCGCTTCCATGGAAGCAGCTAGGCGCCTGAGGATGCAAGAAACAAGTGCACAACTGTTAGCTGTCTCTCGGATCAAGCGTTTGTCTTTGAGTCGAGACGGAAGTCACTTAGCAAAAATGTGCGCCAAACTTTAGTGCACGAGCGAGTGAGAGAGAGAGAGAGAGAGTGCGGCTTTGGCGGATGTGGAGCGAGGGAGGCAGGAAGGAAGATCGATGTTATTAACAAAGGGGCGGCCCTCCATTTGTTTTGGGGCCAGCGAGTTCGGAGCTTCAGCTCGGCCTCGTCTCTCGCTCCCTCTTTGGCTCGACGATGCGACGCCAATTGCGCGACATGCAGATTTTGCGCTAGCACGCGATTTTCACACCACCGACAGGCCGATGGCAGCAGTGCGATTTGAGAATCTGATCGGCCGCCGCCGCCGCCACCACCGGCCCTGGCTACCTGGCCGCGGCGGGTTGGCCGCCTAGCGCTGCAACCGGAGCCAAATGAAACACTGTCACGCCAACCAAGCCAGCGACTGGGCAACTCCCATTCCGTTTGCTCTGGTTGGAGCTAAAGCAAGCGCAAGCGAAATTAAACGTTTGGTGCGACAAACTTACACAAAATGGCGCTCGTCCAGCATCAGCCTGATTGGCTTGAGCGGCACCAGCCAATAGAGGGACACCTGTAACCTCCTACTCACCTGCAACAATCGAGCGCTCTCGCTCGTCAGTCTTCGGTTTGCACAATGTTTGTGTTTGCTCTAGCCTTGGCAAAGGGAACAGGCGCACGCAATGGCGCGCTCGCTTGGGGGTCTCGCGCTCGCCACTTGAGGCGGCTTGCTAGTGTCTCTCCTCTCCTCTCCTCAGCTCAACGTGCTCTGTATTGAGGAGTCTCCCTGCTTCTCGCTGAGGGTGGATAGTTCAACTGGGAGGATAGTTTTGAATCGAGCGCTCATCGGCTTCTGGGACCGGCGAGGGTTAGTTTTAGCAGACGAATGGTCCCTTATTTGCAAGGCAAGCGCAGATTGTGGTGCCTCTTGAGAGGGTTGCGGTGGCCAATGGAAAAGTTGGGCGAGCGGCTAGCTGGGTTTGTTTGCCAGTGGAATGATATTAGAGGGGCGATGTTGCCAGCTTGGGCGTAACATTCAGATTGAATTAGTGCGCACGTTTTCGACCCTATGCGCATCTAACGGGTTCGAGTGCGCTAGCGAGGGGCGCGCACAAAGCGCGGCCGGCGCGTCAGAGCGGAATACGCCGAGCTGAGGCTGTAGCTGCGGCTCAGGCCCAGGCTGGGGCTGTAGCTGGGACCCGCTGGTGCAATAGGCACGAGCGAGCGCCTAGCGCTTGCGCAACGCTCCCGGCGCTGAAGGCGGCCCCACACTCGAGAGGCTCCTCCACGGGCCGCCCTAACGAGATCTGGTCTCCTGAGCCCAATCCGCGTGAACTCCTCGCCTTGGCCCAAAACGGCCCACGACAAGCTCTAGTCTCGCAGTCCAATCGCAATCGCGCAAAAACTGCCACCACGCCAACCAGCATCGGGCCCAACCTTGACACTGGGCCGAGAATTGGCCCAAAGGGCGTGGACAGCATTGAATCTGGGGGAAATTTTCGCACGTCAGCTTGAAATGATCGCCCGTCTAAGAGCCAAGTTGCATCTCAATCTTGCCTATCAGTCAAGAGCGCCTCCTCTCTGCCCGCTATTGCACTATCACGATCATTGTCACTCGCCTAGCCCATCACCCTTTGATCTGGAACCGAGAATTTGGTTCCAGATTTTGACCCAACGCTGAGCTTGCAGCGCCACCAAGAATCGAGATTCTGCACCCAAGCGCTTGCCAAGCAATTGTGCTGCCACAAGGTGGCCAAAAGTGTCGCTTCAAAGCTTCAACTTGGTCAACCAGACAGGAACAGACTAGACTCGACTAGACGAGACAGGCAGATTTTGTTGAATATTTGCCCCCTTTGCGAGCAAGCATTTCCAAGCTAACAAGTCATGGCCGCGCCCATGTCCCTCCATGACAAGCCGGAAATGAGATTTGATCCAGCCAACTTGGTCCAGCTAAAACCGCAACAACTCATCTTGGCGCAAGAAGACGTTTTGCGAGCGAGATGGGCTGTTCAATTCCGCAAACTTATAGCGACAGTGATGGTTTCCGAATGTTCCATTTCTGTCTGATTAGATCTTTTGACGGTGAGTTTGCAGATTGGCTAGCCTAGGTATGCGCTTAGATATAGCTTGACGCCTGTTCAAGCAGCGAGTTTAGTTCAGTTTAGTTCAGTCTGCTTTGGATCAGTTCAGTCTAGTTTAGTTTGTCTCAACCAGCAGAGTCATGAAATTCTAAACGGCCAACCCAGAGATGGACCTCAGACTCGCATCAGTTTGCAAGACTATGATGCGACAATAATCAAGTGGACGGGCAAACACAAACTGGCCAAGCGCCGGCACAATTGAGAGTTGGTTTTGGCCGATTTTGGTGGCTAAACACGCCAGCCTGACAGTTGGTTCACAGTTGTTTACCAAAGGATCGCTCCCACTTTGGGGCCGCCGCCTCGTTGAGCATATTTTAGACGAAAATTCTGACCCCAAAGCGTTCACAGGAATCGAGTTGGCCCCAAACAACTCGCGCCTCTCTTGTATGAAATGGTCTTGCAAAAGCACGCGCTCTGTCAATCATATCGAGCTGGAGTCGATCCATTATCCGGCCAATGGAAGCTCGGCCGATTTATTTACGCAACTCGCCGAGCGTTCGAACAGCGTCGGACTTGTGAGCGACCCATTCTCGCCAAAAATTTTTGCATCCCTTTGATGGATGGACAGATGAAGGGTGCAATTGTGATTCGTGTTCCAATCCTAGAACTAGAACTGCCACCCTGAGAGCTGGGCACAAAGCTGGCCAACATTGGCAAGCCAATATTAGCTTCCAAGCGCCCACCATCAATTGCGGAAAAATGGAGACCAAACTCTGTTACACAAGAGTGGCCAAATTGACAATCTCAAAGCGGGAACACGAACTAAACCGGATATGACGAACTCACAGTGGCGTTGAATACGATTAAGAGTTTCCTCCCAGAGATGCTGCCTCTTCTGCAACATCAGCGCCAATGGTGTTCAGGCACAAAATCTCTACTCATTGGTTTGTCTGTGCACTTTGTGGTTGAGAGGCAAACATGCAATGTCATGGAAAGCTCGCCCATGAGCGATAGCCAGCCACTTGCCCGCGAGATAGAGAGCCGCTTGGATGAGTCGACCGCATGCGAGACCAGTGAATATTGGGTCCGATTCTTCATGGGGATGATTAATTGAGGAAACCAGCATGATGGGTCGGGTTTTATGTGGTTTTAGCGACTCTAAAGGGAAGCCGACGCGACCTCTGTGGCCAGTCCCTTGAGTTTGACCGTCAGTCTAGCAGATCCTACAACTTCCAAAGGCTGCAATGGATATGTAAGCGAGCCAACCAGATGGTGGCCATATGCAATCTACGTGGTGCAATTTGTTGCCGGCAATTTAGTGCGCAAGACTAAGATGATTACCATTATTATCCGACTAGGAGGCGCGGCTAACTTTGGTCAGAGGAACATAAACAAGCCACCAAAAGTAGCCCACAACAGTGGACTTGAGGAAGAGCCTGTAACTAGAGCTCTAGAGTTTCTTGAAGGTCGTCTTCTTGTGATGGTGCGTATAAATAAGTGTATATATGTATACATATATAAATACATATATGTACAACTCTCAAATACTTTTCTACGCCTGACAAAGTTTGAGCCCACATTGGAGTCGATCAGTCCTAGTTTGGGCTTGAGCGATGTCCGCTTAGACTGGAGTTAGCGGAAGTCTACCGTTGCGAACGTGACCATTTGGCAACTCGAAGGAAGCGGGTGGCCATGGTTCAGCTAGTCTGATACCCCATTGGACCCCATAGGAAGTTTGTCTCTTCACTTTATATGAAAGTTCACGCAAGCTGCGGTTCGATTGGAAGCTAACTCCCACTTGCCATCCAGGAACTTGCAAACTTTGGGCTCATCAAAGATCCGAATCCACTTACAAGAATTTAATGGTCTCGGTGAGCGGCTTACTTAGCCAGCCAAATTGATAATTTAGCGTCCTTTTTTATGGCTTATTCTTGCCTCCCCCAACCATAACTCGCCCGTATGCCAGCCAACGCTATCTTTAATTATATAAATTTATTGCATAAGCATCATTATTCAACCTGGCAAGTGTTCTCGGCTTGTGAATTGTTGTGGTTCCCCGCAGGCCATTCATGACCATATTGAACCATATTCTTCCAACCGATGGCGATAAGCTCAATCTCCTCGCTTGCAAAAAACTCTTTTCGCTTTCACTTCGCCTCCGGGCCCCATGTGGTCTGTGAGGCCCATCAGTTTGATCGAAATGTGTTAGATTTGCTCACGTAAGTTGGCAAAGACGTGACCTATGTTCGGCTATATGAGTTTAACATTGTATCAGCCAGCGGAGGCACCTGATGATAGCGGGTAATTCCTGACTTCTAAACAAGCACGAGCGCGCGTTCAAAGAGGGGGCAGCTTTATTTATTTTTCGACCCATCTTTTCAAGAATTCGCCCAAAGCACTGGATCCAGCTCCATTCCAGGCAAAGGCCAACAATGCTTTTCGCAGGTATTTTTTCACCTCTATCGGTTAACCACCAGCACATGGCAGCCATCAAAGGCTTGGCGATTCTCCATGAGGCGCCTCTCCAATCGCAACTAAAGCGCCCAAACCGGCGATTCAGCCTAGCAAGTCGGTCAAGATTTGGCATTCAAATGCGTGCAGAAATAACGCCAGTATCCTTGACGACCCACGCCAGTTCAAAGGCGCGGGCTAGTGCTGCGTATAGAGGCTTTAGGGTAGCCGCTAAATATCCATCAATCATTGGGGGAGGAGAGAGCGACACAACAACAAATCGTGCCTCGTAAGTATTCTGCCACTCTCGCCTTCGGGTGACCAATGGTATCTCATTGAGGGCTGGCTACGCTTCTACAGAGCGCCTGTTGCACTGCGCAAGGGGGCAGAATCGGGAGCCCATCAGCGAAAGAGCCCGAGGGCAGGCCAGGGAGACTTAGGGGGCGGGCATTCGGTCGACGAAATTCTTCCACTACCAACGCCATTGGGTCCGGAACCTCTCGTCCTCTTTGCACTCGACGGCTTCCAGTGATAAAGTTGGCACCGTTTCAAGAACCAGGCGCATCTGAGCCAACAAGGAGCGCAAATGAACCAACTAACACGCCGGCTCCCCCAAAGACACCCCGAACTTTCTCTCTCTATTCCTCCCCTCCTACCCCCACGTATTTTATGCCATTATTATCACCAGAATCTTCGTACGACCTCTCTTAATTCTACCGAACCACTTGGGCCACTCATAAAACTTGTTTTCCCTCCCCCTCTCAGTCAAGTTCAATCTTCCCACCACAAGGCGGCAAATGCAAAGTTTGTGTTGCTTGTGGCATTTGCAAATCTTCCTTTGAAGAACAAGGAGAGGCCCGCGCGCACGCGCACGCGCACACGCACCCGCTGACCACAGTCAAATTCGAACTTCGAATTTCGAACACCAAACCGGCCAACCCTGAGCTGGACAAAGGTAAAGGGGACAGAGCGAGAATGCGGAGGAATTTCTTGCATTAGCACCCAATTGCGGCCATTTTATTCCCTTATCGCAAAGGCCCATCTCCCTCTATCGCCACCATCCAATGGCATCCCTTTCCCAAAGACTTTCCAAGACCTACAAACTGTAGGCAGCCTGCCCCAAAGACATCGAGCACTATTATGGGGCCCCAGCACAATATCACTGTCAAAAATATCTCCATTTGATCGGACACTGATGTCATATTTTCATTCAACAGAACCTAGAAGGATTCATGCCTCGGCCGGATCAGAAAGTTTTGACGACTCATCAGTTGGCAGAACCTTGCTCACATTTTGATCCTGCCAGGGATCTCTACGCCCAAACTTCTGCTCGACCATCTCATCCCCTTTTCAAACTGGAATATTCGACCAATTGAATCATGTCAAGATCCCAGCATTTGAGCGAATTTCAACAATTTCATAAAGCAAGAATGGCAAGGCAACAGGTGCTCACAGGATTCTGTTGGTTTTGTTTGGTATTATTCTTATTACCCTTGGGCAGTCAAGGTAGCGACAGGTCGAGAAGTAATGGCGGCCACTATCAAGCATCGAGCGATAACCATAATCAAGCGCCAGATTCCGATCAGGATCCGGCAGCATCACATGATCAAGCGAGTCCAGATGATTCATCAGACACAAGCACAATTTATTTGCCACCAGTTGAGCTCGAAATAGTGCGGCTAAATGATACATCCGTCGTTTTAAAGTGGGATATTTCCTATGCAAGCCGTGAACACTTGCAATTTTTTAAAATCCAATACAAGTCTACTAGAAAAGACGCCGATTGGAAGACAGACAACCGTGAGATTCCACCTACAACCAGAGCTTATCAAATCAATGGCTTAAGGCCAGGTAACTACTTCTTCATCGTTTCTGCTGTTTATGATAATGATGATAATGTTTCTAGTGAGCAGTACAAATTCAGATTACGTGCCAGATCAAAAATCCCTTCAGAAGAGATGCCAGAACAAAGAGCACCGGTAATTTATTGGTCCCATGCTGAATTTGACTACTTTCGTTTTAAGTGGAAATATTCACCGAAAGAACACGACATGCCATGGTTTGGGTACCTTGTTTACTATAGATCAGCGCACGCTGTCACAGAATTCACTATCTATAATACTCTAGACGAGAGCGTGGAGATCGCTGAAGTTGAACCAGAGACACCTTATGAGGCTAAAGTTGTAGCTTACAATAAGAATGGAGTTTCGGATTTTAGTGAAACAATAAGTATCAAGACGAAAGCGAGACCCAATGTAACAGCTGCTCAAGGAACGACTGTCCCGCCTTCACTGATTCAAACTACAATCACAACATCGGCGAGGAAACCTATCCCATCCAACAGCCAGCCATCAATAAGTGAGACTCCCCCCGCAAACTCATCCCTACCTACAAGCCATACTACTCCGTTTGTTTCGCCAACCCTGGGATCCCCGAGACCCATGGTAGTTCCCATTTCGAATAACGTCACGAACAGCAATCACAACTTCAATGATACTTCTACCCACCATCCGCTCTCAGAGTTCATCGAGCTTATCTTGGGGAACCAGAGCAACACCTCCACATTGGCCTTCAAGTATGCTACAATCGTCTTTATTTCCTCGTTATTCTTTGTTTTGGCATCATTTTGTCTCATAAGCTGCCATCGCCGACGTAAAGATTCTCCCGACTCATCAACAAACGCATCTATGCAATTCGACCTCGAGATCAACGGTTATTTCAAAAACTCGTTTCCAGGAGTAGAGAAAGAGTACTCGCCGATTCACAATCACGATGCTCATCACGGATTCGTGAACAATCACCCCCACATTAACGATTTCACGTGACAGATTGTTCAATAAACACATCAGCCATCCAAATTCATTACCTCTCGTACAAGCCTGGATTAGACACTCTTTTGATGAGCTCCGCGATTCCGCTTGCAAATTGCGCTTGGCCACCCATGAGCTGGACAAAAAAGCAGTAATATCGACTGCACTCATTATGTAGAACGCCATAGGTCAGTGCCCTTGTATAACGGTTTTGCAAGTTCTGAATTATCTTGTTTCTTTCGACGAGCTTGTAAACAGGGACAGTCATCGGGCGTACTGTCTTTCCTATCTCACATGCTATGCGAAAGCTGCACTCCCGGCTGAAGTACTTTGGTTTTCTATGATTCTCTGGCTCATCTTCAATGTCTTCGTAGTAAGCGTCGTCGCTTTCCGGTGCCTCTTGAAGAGTGGATTCTGACAACCCGACAGCAGCCTTTCCTGTTGCTTCAGAAACCTTTATTGCTTGGTCGGCTACATCGTCAACCGTGTCTGTCCCTGCCTGACCTATGTTAATAGATGTAGCTATCATTGAATTCAGAACTTTTGCTGGACCATCGAGTAGGCCTGATTTTGGCAAGTTAGCCGGTAATCTGATGATGGTTTTGGTGAGGTCGTCAATTGGAGAATCAGTTGTCACTATCACCGCAGTTGTTGTTGTTGCAGCGGTCGTTGTGGTGACTAACTTTGGAGCGACTATCTTAATTAGTGCCTTCATGGCATCGTTTGTCTGTAAGGGTTTTGTCAGCTCTTCAGCCACTTTCTTCACAATTGGCTCTAGACTTGCTTGGCCGATCTCTCGGAAGATTGACAAGCCGAGAGTTTCATGTGCCCTGGCCTGATTATTGTTTGTATCGTCATAAAATGCATCGATCTTACTCGAGGGCACAAGCAGTAGCCAAATGAGACATAGAGCTAAGGTATCCTTAAACGGCATGTTGATGGAATAGAAATGTCAATGAAGATCGACAAGTATGTCACTAATCTATCTCGACGTGTCTGGAAAATAGAGTTAGCCCTTGAAAAGATGCCCTTCATCGACGTCCATATCGTGATGCTAAAAACACTGAAGAGCAGATCAGTAATGTCATTATAACGAGATATAACAAACGTGATTGAGCAACCAAACGAACCGTTTAATGTAAACAATCTAAGCTCGTTTGTTGAGATCTGAACAACTAAGGTAAAGTTTTTGGCTTGTATATGCCAACTTAGTATGTTCTCATTGAACGATGAGTTCGTTATCACTGGAGTCGCTTTGATTGTTTTGGTCGTGTATCAAATAATCATATAGAATCTCGTTGTAGTTGCTACCGAGACTGAGGTTATCCAACATATCCTCATAAATATGTCCAACGTCGTGGTAACCGAACAAATTGTCGTCGTCCGCGCTACAGTCCGTCCAATCGTCATCATCACATTCGTCATCCGTATCAGGAATCCGAGCCCTATTTGCCACGATCTGGGCGGCTATGTAATCTTGATGAGCTTGCTTAAAAAGGTCCACTCTCTGCGCGAGATACTTGCACACCTTGCCGAACTCCTCGATAGACTTCAAGTCCAATCGCAAGAGTATCTCATCAATTAGTTCGGCGGGCAAGTCAAACAGATGTGTCCCTAGTGACGACATTCTATTCACAATATGATGGATATACAGTTAGAATTACTTTGTATCTAGTTGTTAAACAGACAAATAGTTTACAGTAGCTATGTGAAAACTTTTCACGGCTGTACAGTCGCCGACCGTATGGCTTACACTTACGGATTGCAGAACTGTTTGTTATCGGCGCGCGACCGAGCGAAGAAAATTCTTGAACTCGTTCTCGCTACACATCTGATCTTTCTTTTGAGAGGATGAGAGTATGTACCAAAACGACTAAAATAAATAATACAATCCTATGCTAAGGTAAAATCAATGTCACCCAGTAACATTGTTTTGGGTCACCCCTTTGATCAAGGTTGACTGTGCTAACAATCAAGACTCTTCGCTGTGAATTCGAGACAGAGAGAAGGAGGACAGAAGAAAATATATTTTCCGTCAAATATAGCTCAATTTGCTACCGCGCAAGCTTGTACATATCTTCGAAGAAATCATCTCGGTATTCATCACTAACCAAATCAAGTGATATTGGGCTCATGTTGGCATCGTATACATCACTCGACACAACCAGGCCGCTAGAGCAATATTCTATCGATGTTCATATCTGATAGCTTCAGCACTAGAAACTAACATTCTTCATCAAGTTGATACCCATAATTTGAGTCACTTTGTTGTATAAAGTTTTCAGAGTCTATTTATCGAATCGAGACCATTCGCAGCAAATCTGTCCCGCCATGGAGCTGAGCGAAGAGTATTATGAAGTTTTAGGTGTCTCACGAAAGGCCACCACAGAGGAGATAAAGAAAGCCTATAGGAAACTAGCGTTGAAATGGCACCCAGATAAAAATCTCGACAACAGAGAGGTGGCTGAGATGAATTTCAAAAGATTGTCTGAAGCTTACGAGGTTTTGTCAGACCAAAAGAAGAGACAACTATATGACCAATTCGGTAAAGAGGGTGTTGTTAATGGAAGTGGGCCAAGTGGTGGCGCAGGTGGCTTCGGATTTCCAGGTGGTGTCGGTGGATTCTTCAGTCCCGGTTTCAACCCGTTCGGTAGCATGTTTGGTTTTAGCTTCAGAGATCCAAACGACGTTTTCAGAGAGTTCTTCGGAAGTGATCCTTTCAGCGACTTTATGTCTGATGGCTTTGGTGGGTCTCAGGACACAAATAACGGAAGAAACGATGGCAGACCCAATCAATCAACCTCCAGCTCCATGTTCATGGATCCATTCAATTTGTTCTCAGGCATGAATGGTGGTATGATGAATACGATGAGCATGCACATGTACGGTGGCGGGAATAGTGGTATCGGTGGAAACGTCAAGAGAATAAGCACTTCAGTCAAAACAGTCGGTGGGAAGAGAATTGAAACAAAAAGGTAAATAGCACTCTGAGTACTCTTTAATCCTTAACCATCAGTTTAAATCACTCAACTAATCCCATGAATTTATGCTTAACTCTGCCTCTGATAGGGTCATAGATAATGGTGTTGAGACTGTGACAGTTATTGAAAACGGTCGCATCAAGTCAAAAACAGTCAATGGACAGCCTCAACTAACCAACTGATTCTTGTGGGCCGGCGAGCACCTTTATTAGGACCGTTAGGTAGTAAGCTAAAGCAAGTTCTTCAGTCCCCTGTTGTATTAATATGGATCTCCACGGCTCTGAAATGCGGCTCCCCTCTTACCAGAAAAATGCGAAGTTTTTGTGAGATACAGTTCAGCATACGTTCTGAAGAAGATACTAATGTGTAAACATACTTATCTACTGTACATATATGCAAATCAAAATATTGCTGGACAGGCCTGAAGGACTACGCTGGTCTCAGGCAGTCAGGGTTCCTTCACCACCAGAATCGTCTTATTAGATGCAACCATGGGCTCTCCTGTCACGCACATTCAAAGCCTTTAATCGAACCGAAAACGAGCTCAGATTTTGGATGGATGGCATTGGTTCGGACACTTGCGTCTGAACAAAATCCCACCTCGAATTCAGGTAGTCAGAGCAAAGTATATTGTTGCGCTAGTTGGCATTGGTTTTGAGCGGATTGTTGCAAAAATCGATTTAAATTTTGAAAGGGGATCCTATATACGCCTGAAAACGTTCAGTGTTGCCCTCGACTTACGTGATTTAGATTTCAAGCCTGGCAGAGCGGTTTGATAGATTTCGACCTGGACATTGGAAACAACAGATTACGTTCTAGAATAAAGTGTCGAATTGAGGTGATGGACAACGTACACTCTAAAGTTTGTGAGGAATCTCGTGGTGTCCAGAGATTATGCAGAACGATTGGTCAAACGGTCAGATGACGTAGATTGAGTCGTTAGAGTCGTTCAATTCGCGAACGGTAGCGCTAAATTACTACCGAGTTTGTTCGGCTTTTTAGCCGTTTCTAAATTAAATCATGACCATTGAAGGGGATGACGCTTCAGGTAACCATCACAGGTAGTTCAGCCACTCAAATAATGACATAGGTACACACAAAGCGCCCAGTCTAAGGATTAGTCTCGGTTAGATGCATGGCGCCCCCGTTGTGGTGTTGAAGACTTCAACTTAAAGTGCTGCCAAAACCTATGGTCAGAGTGGGGCCCGTTTGCGCATGCGAGCTCCAATCAGGCGCACTGAGTTTTAGGTTCGATTGGCTAGCATAAAGACCAGTTGGCTATTTGAAACTGCCTATAGAGATAATACAACAACTGAATCAGTACAGGGATTAAGATAAAAAGAGAAAGAAATCATCAAAAAGGTCCAGGTATCTTTTTTAGTCAGGATCTGTGTGCGTATGTTTGTATTCTGGACATCTCACACTCTCAAATTGTGATTCCAGCAGTCGAGTCCTCAATCGCTTCTAGAAACGGATTTGGCTCTCTCAGATCTTTTCAGACGCCTGAATCAGTAAGAGACCCGCGCTAAAACTAGAGGCACTCATCTTGGACGGTCCAGGTTATCTGGCGATCATTCCTTGAGCGATACAGTTGGTGGTAAAGTACAGGATGTTTATCCCCAGCAAGTTGATACTGGTTTTGGTTGTGATCGGTCTCGCTACGATTGAAACAAGTCAAGCAAGCGATGACCAGGAGAAGCGAGCAAAACGATCATTATCATCACCACAGGCAAATCTACTACGCAACCTCAAACAGATGGAGCTAGCCGATCAGACGCTTCCAGGTGGCCAGGTTCGAGCATTGGATTTGGTCGATGGTGGCCAAGCGGTTGTTGATTTGAACGATAACGAGGATCATTCAAACATAGATTTGGAAAAATTGAATCAAGCGTTAAGATATGAGGTCATGCCGAGGGTTGGCAACGAAATGGACGCATCAAGTGAACGTAATTGGGTCAACGAGGGCGATGCGGATGGTCTGGCCCGTTTGTTTTCGAGAATCGCGCTCATCACGAGAGGCGACAAGCTTATGAGAGGCCAAATGGACAGGAGACAGAGGAGTATTGGGCAGATTTTCGAAAAAGAAAGGGAGGACAAAGACTATAGTTTTGTCGGCTCGCCAGCATCCATGAACAGGTATAGCGCGAGCAACCGTCAGCGCGATGCCAGATGGGCCACCCAAAAGTTGCGTGACCTAATGATGGCCAACGAGCGGGCATTCAAGTAAGTTGGGTGATCAAGATTGTGTTTATTGAAAAACTTTAATTTATTTTAGCGGTCAATGTAGGAAAATAACAACCTTACACAATTCTAATTTGAACCAAACTCACCTCTAACCGACTAAATCTGTAGGTTTGCCAACGCCAATCTAAATCAACTATCACAACTCAACGGGCCATTCGGTGTTTCCAGCGATGCCAGTGAGAATACGCCAAACAACCGGTAAGTTTTACATAGAAAATGAGGGTAATTCCGATCAATGTTTCCGCCCACAACTTTCATTGTGTTGATAGCAAGAATCTGGGCCATTGAACAAAGAGCGAAAGGGAGCTGAGGCATTCATGGCCATCATAAGGCAAACTCTCAGGGACTCTCCGCCATAAATCTCTTCTTTCGCACGAATTTCCAGCCCAAACCATCGGGTTATCAGTAAAGAGAGGCGGCCGCTTGAGCTTATCCGGCTAGATGAAGCTATTGCTCCGCTGACAGTGATTTGTTTCAGTAATTCCTCGTTATCTTCCGGCGAGGTGGGCAGTTAATTATCAGCACAAGTTCAGTTAATTTGAGTTTGCGCAGCCGGGTAGATTTGAGTCCGATTGTAGCGTTGGGACCTAGCGATAACCTAGTGGCTCGCGCGCACTCTGCAAATTTGCACTCGAACCTCAAAAGCTTGCAACCAATCGCGGGCTCAACTATCCTTTCCGCGTTAGGCAAACTCGAACGCTCACTTCCGGGGCCACACGCAGTTAGATTTGAACCGGTCAGTTGCCTGGCCCAAATCAAGCAACTCTTACGCCGACCGTCCATTAGACGATCAGCATTATTTCGTCAAACAGAATTATCACGATCGCTAAATGTCGCGCACCGACCGCTATCACGCAAACCTCTCAATTTGCTGACAAACGTTGGTCACATTAATTATGCTAATGGTTGCTAGCATATGCGGTAATAGAATCTGGAGCAACGCACTTTACCTGCAAGAGCCGGTCGTTTTGTTTGCCATCATAATCTCCGCAGTCTCGAATCGATATAAATCGCCGAAGTCTTTGATTGTGCCGTGAAAATGAGCAAAGGGTCGATTTCTGGTTGTCTTGTTCGCTTGCTTCCGTTCCGATGTCTGCCTTTGCATGTTGTGCTAACAAACCGATGGCAACCAGGACCTTTGTCTAAATAGGACTCGACCTTTGAATGACACGACCTTTGCTCGCTCAAAATTTTCGCACCCTAAATCAAAAAAGGCCAATAGATCCTCTTTGTCGTCCTGTCATCACATCAAACAGCTCATATTACCTCTATCGCTTGGTTGTGAAATTAATTCTCGAACAACTTTCTCGTCAACCTGAACAGTGAGAAACGACGTAGATGCAAGATAGACCCGAATTTGGGCGTGAAGAATCCGGCGTTTTGTGACACTGACGCTTACTTCGGAGCCGCAGATTATAGCATGCGAGATGTATGGGACTCAGCTGGTCGTTAAGTGTATTGCGAAGGCGGATACTTCAGCACCAGCGGATGAGGAACCGAGATAGAGTCTGTAACTGAATGGAAGCTCCTCCACTCAAATTCGCTCGAAAATTCAGTAAATCACACCGACCTCATTGGTGGTTCACTACAATTCTTATAGAAGGACAAGAAGCCAGGGAGGAGCTTTAAAACACTATGCTAACAGAGATCCTGACCAGATGGAGGGGATTGAACAAGCACCGCCATAGACGGTGCGCCAACGCAAGAGCAGACTGTGAGCAACTCACCCCAAAGTAAAGACCCCCCAGCGAAATAGAGATATTGAAGCAAAGAATGTACCTCATTGGCAGCTATAGAGCCGATCAAGCTTGACTTATACGCATTAAGTTTCTAGATAGGAACTCACGTATGTGTTTCGGGACCTTGATTAAATGTGCGCCGAATGTTACACGTGGGGCTGGAATATCGGCAGCTGGAGTAACTCTGAGTTCGATTAATGTAGGTCACTTTCACTTGGGTTGTTTAATAAAAAGAAGCATAAAGCTTACTCTTTTCCTACAAATATTAGAAATTTCAATGCAATGAATTTTAGCTCGTTGATTTGGTGGTGTCATATACTGCTTAATACTTGAAGATATCGAGAGATAGATTTGCTGCTGTTGGTGATGCGGTTTTTGAGTAAAATGTTCGAGGGAAAAGTAATAAGTATCTAGGTCCGGGAACCTGTATCTGTCAATGTACCGACCATTCGCATCGTTTAAAGTTTATGTTGAGAAGAACGTGAATCTGAAGTCCTTGCCATTGCGTTACTGGTTAGTTCCGGTGATAAATGAATTTAGAATTCCTCACCGGCATCGTCATCAACATTGTCAGCTGAGTCTAGGCCGACCTCTTCGTAGTCCTTCTCTAAAGCTGCTAGGTCCTCGCGAGCCTCGCTGAACTCGCCCTCCTCCATTCCCTCGCCCACATACCAGTGCACAAATGCTCGCTTTGCGTACATCAGGTCAAACTTGTGGT
>Ga0268249_1000467_pt1 | contig 18788 bp, 9 predicted proteins | sample AgamicAtPe_FD_200257 | JGI IMG/M metagenome (GOLD analysis project Ga0268249, IMG submission 200257) | Agave microbial communities from Guanajuato, Mexico - At.P.e (v2) (version 3) | ecosystem: Host-associated > Plants > Phyllosphere > Phylloplane/Leaf | place: Guanajuato, Mexico | collected... | reverse complement strand
GCTGTGGTGGCATGTTTGTTGATTCTGGAAACCGGTCAGATGTTGACGGTAGGAGAACAATCGTTGGACTGGGTGAAAAAGGAGAGGCGCTACGGCTATTTATACCGACTACACGGGTGTTTGCAACGCAGTCACGGAGTGAGCCAGAAAAATTGCGCGCACATTTGGTGTTAGCGCCACAGCTCCAAAAATCCCGCTCGTTTTCTGTCCACAAGCGCAGCTGTCGTATGGGCGCGCAAAGTTCTGGCTCTTCGGTGCGAGAAACACCATTACCGCCCGAATGGAAACCATCAGCTATGCGCACCTTCTCCTAAAACTTCTCTGCCCGCTGCGCACAGAGAGTGAAATGCGGCCGGCCAGTTTGTATTGTGCGACCAAGCCAGGAGAGACGCAGTCGTGCGCTGCACTGTGAGATAAACACCTTGTGCGTCAGCTGGTTGAGGTATAAAAGCTTGCCCTGTTTATTCTTGTCTACCAGTCTGAATTTAGGTTCGGCCCACAAGACGTATAGCGTACCAGTACACACTTTGCTGCATTACATCTAAAGTATCCAACTCAAAATAATATCATCATGTCAGGCAGAGGAAAAGGAGGAAAAGTAAAGTCAAAGGCGAAGTCACGCTCATCCCGCGCCGGACTTCAGTTCCCAGTTGGTCGTATCCACCGTCTCCTCAGGAAGGGCAATTATGGCGAGCGAGTTGGAACGGGAGCACCAGTCTACTTGGCCGCGGTGCTAGAATACCTAGCTGCTGAGGTTCTCGAATTGGCAGGTAATGCTGCGCGTGACAACAAGAAGACCAGAATCATCCCCCGTCACCTCCAGTTGGCCATCAGGAACGACGAGGAGTTGAACAAATTGCTTGCCGGAGTCACCATTGCACAGGGTGGTGTCTTACCCAACATCCAAGCTGTCCTCTTACCCAAGAAGACGGAAAAGGTTAAGCCATAAATGTCCTAACTATCCAACAACAACCCCAACCCCTAAACTGACCATACCAGAGTTTTAGTCTGGACTCGAAGTGTTCGAGCAGATCGTTTATTAACGGCCCTTATCAGGGCCATGTATATACAGCTATGAATGTAATCATGAGAGCCTAAGTTATTCATTAAATTCTCTGCAATCATAAGACAACAAAATATGTCCATGTCCCAAGCTGATTCATTGAATCTGGTGCTTCCTCAACGCAGGCTTCTCCTTTGGCTCGAAATGAGGTGAATATTTACTCGTGAAGGTTGGCGTTTCCCGTCCTACATATAGCATCAGTGGTTTTTATTGCAGTTTTCATCTGACTTAAAGCCTGAAAGGATTCCAAGAATGTTTTGTGCAGGTTTAATAGTGAGGCAGTTTCGATGTCCCTTTTCTGCTCCTCCAAATCCCTCTTGAGCTTAGCGCGCCGATTCTATATTGGAAAGGGTGTGAGTTAGTGAGGTCACTCTTCTCGATTGATCTGTCGTATTTATCGGAACAGCGAGCCAACTTTGCCACGCATACTGGCGGTCACAAATTGGCGGCAGGCTGAAACTGGCGCCAAAAGCGTTATAAATTTTTGCCGGGAGACGAGAGGCTCGCCCCCCATCCGCGCCCAACCAGAACAACTGATTACACTTTTTGGTTGATCTGCAATCCGCAGCGTTCCGGCCGCGGGCCTCGAATTGGAGCAGCACCAACAAACCCGGCGAGTGATTATTTTCTGAGCGATCAGCCTGACCGCTGATTGCTCTCTCTCTCTCCCTATGTGTCTAGAACTCAGCCTTGAGGACTAGGATTGGGCCAGAGAGGAGTTCACTTAGCGCTCGGCCGACGAGAGAGACGGCCTGTGGGCTTTCGCACCAGGTGAACAGCCCCAGGTTTGGACGACTAATGGTCCTAGGTTAGCTCATTATTTGCGCTCGGAAGCGGCCTCAAATACTTGGGCCCCACCTCCATCTAAGAGGGCGCAGATCTCAGCGCTATGGCGTCGCTTGATGGAGCCAAACTTTTGGCCTAGTCGACGGCGACAACAAGGTGTATCATCGAGTTCAGACATGATCTAGCCACTAAGATACTCCATCGAGCCTCAAACTGAGTGGAAGCCTCCTCTACTGTAGCGGCAGCGCCCCCATACTAAATTTGGGCCCCAAATCTATCAGGCTAGCCAACTGTGAGAGCGGTGCTCTTGCTATGTTGCCAAAGTGGAGCTTGGCAGGATGACCAACTTGGCGGTTGGTGAGATTGGAGGGTAATGGTAGCCAGGGCAAAGTTGTGTGCCGCTCTGGAGGAGATCAAGGGAAATCGAGCGTCACTAGGCTGCATGTACCTGAACCGGTAGTCTAGTCAGCCCAATTAGCTCTGGTCAGCATATATGGCGAACATGTAGTGAGCTCGCCGATATCGGTGGCCCGATTGAGCAGTAAAGAATTTTGCTCGAGACAAACGGACAGCAGTATCTCGTCTTGTTTTCGAGCTACCACTTCCAACACAACCATTCAGTCTCCCTCTGCTTGCTCTAGATTTGCCATGCGTACGGAGCTATAGCAAGTGGGTCGGCCAAAGCTGACTGGCCCATCGGTGACGGCTCAGGTTTGTGGAGCCACCAGTTTTAAAACTCACCTGAAACCAAGTTATAACTTGCGCGTTTGATAGATTCAAGGTCATTGCTATTTCGTCGCGATCTGTGGGTGATAAATACTTCTGCATCCTGAATCTCCTTTCCAATTCGTATATTTGATTATTGGTGAATGCAGTTCTGGATTTCCTCTTCTTCTTTGAGGTTTGCTTGCTCGTGAAATTAGTGGATCCATGTTGGTCAACAGTGCGATCTATATTGATGGCATATCAATGAGAACGAGTGAGTTGTTAATGACAATAGTTAGACAAGATATATCAATAGGTCACTAAAAAGAGGACTAGGCTGAGCCGATGCTAGGTGGCGCCACTTCCGCCGCAGCAATGGCGCCCAAAATCGTCATGCCATTTCAGCGCCAATTTCGGTTGCCCAACTAGATAGCTCGTCTCTCTGGCTGTTTGATGCATCGGCACAAGCTGAGTAATTATCATTTGATTAGAGCCACTCGGTTCAAGGCTCAAGACAGGCAGGCTTGCATTGGACACGGAGCCTAACTAGCTCTGGGGGCGCTAATATGGAGAGGGCAATAAAATAAGCTGTAATAACAACACTACCAACAACATGAACTTGTGTTGAGAGGAAGGAGATCCAGACACCGATACAAAGTATCTCACGTTCTGTTTGGCTCGTATAATTTAAAACACACTCTAACAGGGGAAGAGAAAGTGAGAGAGAGAGAGCCAAACTTGTGGGACGCAATCCAATCTACATAAACAACAATGTCTTCTGCCCATCGACCAATCCAATCGGATTTTGGCGATAAATTAGCTCGAAGGCGACACAGAGATTTTGTCATTGAAGTCGTGCCATTTAGTCGCCCAGAGAAGCCAATTTAGTTGCTCATCAAAACGGTCCCACTCTCGCTCTGCCATCTTCACTCTGTTGATCTTACGTAGTTCGCGAACTTTTCTCCCATCGCGCCATGTCTATGTGTCTTGTTGATGCAGCAGCCAATTGCCTATTGCCGGCTCCAAATCTTAAATTTTGGTGCCACAAAGTTTACTGCCAAATTAATTGCCGCTCTCCTTCGAATTTCGAGCATCCAATTGCTAGAGTGGTAGGCTAGCAGTGGCGAGTTAGTCAGAGTTTGAGTCAACTGTGGCCAGACATAGACAGCTTTAAAACTCTACTACGCCTGGTGCCTGCAGCTGGTTTGGTTGCGTAACAAGGCCAGATCGCTTTGAGCTACCATCCTCTTTTGAGGATTTTCCGCCAAGCTGAGCCCGCTTCTCCTCAGTCTCTCTCTCTCTCTGTCTGTCTCACTTGCCGTCGGCAAGAGAGTTGCCGACCAAGGCGACAATTATAAATTTTTAGGCCACTCTTATCTAACTGAGGCTCGTCAACAATTAGGCGCCACCGCGACCGACGTGTCAGCGCCGGCACATTAGTATTCAGCCATACCGGAAAGCAGCCCGAAAGTGCTCTCTGTCTCGCTCTCCACCAAACCCGCTCCGAATTAATAAGTGAAGAAACTACTCACTAATACAAACTCTCTTTCTGGTCTGGGGCGGCTAAAACTATATTTGTCAACTAAGTTAACTGTCTTTAGTCGGCGAGCGTAATTCATAATTTGAGCAAACTCTGGTCAAGAAGATTGCCGGTTTCTAACTCTTAGTCCTTCACTCTAACTATGGTGCCCTGCACCTCAACAGGAAGCTAGAAAACCATTATGTTCACCTGAAACAAGGGCTCCATTGTGCGAGCGCACGAGCAAAATCTCTAATTAGCATTTGTTAACTTTCGGGGATGGCAACTGTTATTGTTCGAAGCAAGAGGAAGTTTAGGGGCCATAAGAGCCAGCACGCTTAGTCTTGCGTTCGTAGCTCTCTTGAGTGTCAAGATATATATATGTATATGTATATTTAATTCATTAGTTGCCGTCAAGAAGGCGCCATTTCACTGGGAGGTAAATTTGAGAACAAAATATGCATGTTTAAGTGTGAACTCGGGCGCTATAATTTGACAAAGATTTCTCAACTCTGGCTGAGGTTGTTCAAAGTCAGAGCCGTTTGCTACCATTTCGATTACTATGACAAACAACTAGTTACCTGGCTGCACAGACCTCAGAAGAAGTGGGATTGGCGCACAGAGTTGAGCCTAAAAACGCTACTAGGGGTTAGTACCCGCAAATAGTCGGACTACATTAACACTGTAAGACAGAGATTTCTTCCTGGAGTGTAAATCCCGAATGAGGTGGGATGTAACTGCCAAAAGGTTGGGTCGGGAGCTGCTAAATGGTCGGATTCGGCCTCTTGTAAAAGACATTATGTTTGGCGTAGTTAGTTGTGGTAAGTGCAACTTTGAGGACGCTAATACCGCTTCTATCCAAAGCTCTCACAATCAAGCCGTATTTTGTACACTGTTGGGACTTTAGCATAATAATAATTGCAAACGAAATGAGCAAAACTAGTTCATGGTATTCATCCAAGTGATAGGATTGAGTCTTAGTGCGTAATTCTCGAGTATGATTCGACAAACCCGATCGTTCGACAGACAGTTGACACCGGCCATTAGATGGAGCCACATGTCTTTCAATGGGCCTATAAATCTTCACCAAAATTTTCTGGTAATTCTCTGGGCGAGTTTTGAGTGCCAGTCTTTCGATATGATAAAAGTTTCTGGGAGAACTAATTCAGCTTAATCCAGCGCATAAATAACGTGACTGATCAAGGACACTCTTTGGTGATACTATACCATCGTTTCCGAGTAGATTTAACTATTGCGTCTCGCATGAGGTTGCTGCTCTCAAAGAGAGATCGAGCGAGCGATGAATCGGCTATAGTTTTCATATGCTCGAGTCAACGCTCAAACGTGTTTACTTTATGATACCAGTCTCTGGCTCACTAATAAACAAAACTCGGAGTAGGTTGGCGGATTTTGTGCCTTACCTGCTCTCGGGGCTGGCTCAAATTAGAAAGGGAAGCGGAATTAATTAATCCAATAAATAAAATTAGACAACTCCAGCTAATCTCTAATCGCCTGCACGTCACTAACGGGCTTATGGTGCTAAGTAACACCCTTCTGCTGGGGGTATCAGTTGACCTTAAAGTTAATTGCTGCAACCTCGTCGCTCCTTGATTGTCGTGTTCGATGTTGCACTTACAATTGGCTCGCAAAACAGATGTTCGGGCAGGTGAAAGCGACTGGGCAGGATTTTTACTCAAAAAGAGAGACTGTTCGAATGGCAAATTGATGATTCCAATTTTGGGAGAAACAACTTTTCAAGCAAACGCCAATTAGTCTGTCGGCTCAGTTGAAGCACGTTAAAAGAGGTAGGATAAAATGGCCATGTTGGCTTAATTACAATTGCAGTGGTCCGTTTAAGGCAACGAGCCGAGTTAAGCTAGTTCATCATCATCGTTACCGATGAGTTAGTTCGTGATCAATCGTTTTAAAAACATATCCGCTCCTCTTATCGGACGAATCCGTTTCAAATCTCCCACCTAATGCAATCATTTGAAGCATAGGTTGGAACTCTTGCAACAATTAGCTCGCAAAACAACAGGCAGTTTAATTTGTTAACAAGTTTTGTTACCTCAGTGGTGTGTATGATTCTAATTACTTTAGCATGGCCGACAGGCGATTGCTTTTGCTGGTGTTAATTTAAATCTGGCCAATTGAGTCATACGCGACTCATTTTTGCCCATCCTAGTTCCAATTTCCATCACCTAATGCTCAAACACTAGCACAAGTTTGCAGGTTTTAAGCCGCGTTAACCTCATGCCGAAGCCATGAATAAGAGTGAGGAGGATTAACAGCCTCTACAGGTTGAATCTCCCTCACGTTTATTATCGAGGTAATTGATTTCAATTAATGCTAATTAACACGATTCTCTCCTATCTTCCAAGATCTAAGGCTCGCTCATTAGTGCGCGAAACAAGTTCATTCATTAGGGGGGAGGTTTTGTTCCAGCTTCAGTTATTAGCTGCTTGAGCTCTCTTGTTCACTCAGGATCTCTCTAACTACAATTTCATGCGCTTTGAATGGTGATTGATCTGATTCATGGAGCATTTTCTAGCCGAAATTGTGCCTCAAATAGCGCAATTCAAGAGGCAACCCAAACCAAAAGGTTCCTGTTGCGTCACAAAGCGCCCTTACGTACAACTCAACTAACTAAGGTCTAAGCATCTCTTAGTAGACTGCTGCCTGGGAGCTGCCGACCGCGGCCAGAGATCGCCGGACGGTAATTAGGGGCGCAAATAAAGGATCTCTCGTCAGTTGCTATCTGTCTATCTATCTCAGGCAACAATTCGCCTCGCTCATTGACCTCAACGATGTAACACAATTTATGGCGCCTACTTGCAACAGCTTTGCCGCCTTATATGGCAAACTAACCAACAGCAGTTCGCCCTTTCAAGGTGATCCTTTGAATTTTGGGCGTCTGATGTGGGAGATTATTTAATTGAATTCGTGACTAACCCAGAAAGCGTGAATCGACTCCCAAAGGTATCGCCTTAAACCCACCATCACCGACACCCTGATACCAAAATGCCCATCCTGCATTGCTAACATTCGTTTAAGGTGCAACAGAAGTGTTTAGTCCTGATCAAATTAGATCGTTCAGCAACTAGTTGATTCCCGCCGACTCTCGATGGCGCTAAAATCAACACCGCCCGCGTGCTCGTTACAAACGAAGCCAAAGTTTGCCATCGCCTTCGGTGTCCATCAAAGCGGCACTTGTTTCTCATGATGAAACTCGGAACTCGGATAATCGGCCCCTTTAAGAATCGTGATTAGACCAAATCAATGCTCATGATTAGGTATTGATGATAACCGGTCAAGTTGATGCTCCCGTAGAGTATGTTGTGTTGCAATAGCGGTTAGCGGCCTGTCCGCCCGCCATCCTTGATCTGCGCCTGTCTCGCCTAAGAGGCGCAACCAAAGCCATAACTATGGGAGATGAATCCTAGTATAATAGACATGACGTGGCGGCTCTTTAGTGGATCATAGAGGAGCCGTCGGTGGGCATACAGTTTTCTCGAAAGCCGTCCAAGAGCATATTTGTTTTCTCCGCACTCCAAACCGAGAGCGTTGGGGGCACGACAACAAGAAACAGACAACCAATGGGATAACTTTGCCTTGTAACAAAGAGCATTCTCTTCACAGGTATCTTTTTAATCTGGCCGACAAGATGCGCTCGCTAGGAAGAGGTTAACTACCTAAGCAAGAGCTAATGTTGCTTTTATAATCACATGTTTCACCGGACGCCCATTTTTAGCGCCGACGATAACACCAAACGGGCGCCGCCATGAGAGGTAGGCGGAGCCAGCAAGAGGGCGTCTATGGAATGATCTGCCAGAATTGGAGCAATCTCTCTTTCTCGCTGAAACTCAGAGTAAAGGTATGTTCTAGCCAAGATTAGAGAGTAGCCGCCATTCGATTGGGTTCTATTGTACACCGTCCATTTCATGGGAACAAGTTCCGCTTTGAGCCCAAGGATGAGCTAATTAGGGGAAGAATGGAGACAGGCCAGCCCTTTTGCACTAATTGGGACCTCAAACGTGACTTTTAACCGCCTAGTAACCACTTTGAATACACACTCTCTAATTCTAGTCTTGGGGCTGCACTTAAGCACGAACTTCCCATTTACTAATTGAAACAACCTATCTCGTGTTCCGATGATGTCTAAATTCAGCCAATGTTCTCGTGCAAGTCGACACGCAAATTATTAGTTACTTAGTGAATCCGGTGTTGTGATGAATTAGGACTTTGGGGTTTCTATGCTCCCGCTTTCCATCTGATATGGTGATTCATCAAAACACACCGACCATCATTGAAACAAACCGCCACTTTTCCGCCTTCTGTTCGTGCCATCTAATGAACCTATCGAGTCCAACCAGAAGCAAATTTTGCCTTTTTGACTAAAACCGCCGCACGCTTTAGTGGGCCCCTTCGGCCTCTCGTTCGTACCGATTGTGGTCGTTACGAAATTAGTGCTATAAGTTGAATGGTCCCTCAATCTTTCGCTATGCTTACCATTGATACCGACATAAATCGCGCCGAAGGACTACGATGGCTGAAAAGCAGGTGATAAATTGATATCGATTCATCATTTCGGCTTGTTGGCCAGAGAATCGTTGAGCGAGTCGAATCAGAGCGATATGTAAATTTCTACACTGTGGCGGCAAACGGTAAGCGCCAGCTAGAATCTACCTACGAGGATAATGAAGAGGTCGAGTAAAAATCAATTACAAAGCCAAAGTTTAGGGGGCTAGAATAGTGGCAAAGCTCTCACAATAAGTTCCCCGAGATTAACCATCGTGAGCGCGGATGATACCTACAGGGAGCACCATTAGCGAGCCAGCTTGTGTAGCTGCCGACAGTAGACTCTTCAAGCGAGAACGAGCGTCAATTTAAGCCATGATAGGTGTTTCCATTCGCATGCCAGGTAGTTTAGAACATGGATGCTGCCATGTAAGGAGTCAATTAATCCAAGCGATAACCACTACACTGGCATCAATATGAATTGGCAGCTCTCCTACGCTCTATTCGAGCCCATGCTAGCCACTCAGGGTTACAACTAGTTTTCCCGCTGAGAGTCTGGCATCTGAAGCATTGCGCAAGGCTAAGCAACAACAAGCTCTCGAGGGGATTTCCATGACAAGTTCAAGCGGCTTGGGCATGTGTTTAAGCCGAAGCGGAACTATAAAGACCCTCGGGAGGTTGTTGCAGTTTTAAAGCTAAATTACATCCAGCCCAACAGAAGGTTACCATCTTGCACCAGTGGGGGCAGCAATGGCGGCGTGTTCTTTTGGACCTTGTGATTGAGATATCGCTTGGTTGGCCGGAGGGATAAGTGTCAAATCTGTGGTCTCGGGCAGTTATCAGCTCCAAGTCGGCCAGCACAAGGCTCGACAGCCCCATTTTCCTTATGTTATCTGCCGACTAATAGGCTTGCCCTCAACGACTTTGTTCAAGCTGGCAGGTGAGAATAATGATACCTGAGCACGCACATTTTTCACACAAGCGGCACGCATGAGGGATATTATAATGGCTTCATATGAGGCAGAATCTGAATGCAACGAATCCGGCATCCGACCTCCTGAGCCTTCAAACCGCCTTTAACTTTATATTGGCGGCTTCCCTGTGAACACAAAGCATGGTGATGAACCAATCAAAGCTTGTTTGAACTTGACGCCAGCTGAAGAGTGTAATTGAATTATCACCTCTAGCCGGTGTCATAATAAACTGCAACGTCTCTCTACATCAATCCTCGTCGTCCACTGTCGGCTACAACTTTGACTATTGTTCAAAGTTACCATTGCAACCTCAATTATATGGACTCACAATGGAGGGTAGAATCAGAATTCACACTCTTAGCTTTGCTTAGAGTTCTCTAATAATAGCAGAGATATAATGACATGAGACAAGTTCACTTCATAGAACTAGGGGCTCTCTTTTTCCCGCTTACCTCCATCGAACAATGGTTGTTTTTTCTCGATCTCTAAGTTTATCATTATGTTTCTCGTTCACATGGTAGACCCCCAACGAACTTGCCGTGTTCTGTAGGTACTCCAACAGCGATACGAGGATAGTAACTCACGCTTGTACCCGCCATTTCAACTTTCCAACCGAGCTGGACGTGTAGTGATGATGAACCTACCCTAGCCTTGCTAAAATTCATCACATCACCATAGAGACTAAGCCTCGTGGAACCATATGGACCCTACTGTCGAGATCATGATGATTCCATCTATCACTTGTCAAAGACATCTGAGAGGTTATGAGCAGGATCCTGTGCAGCATAATTATCTCAATAGCCAACTGTATTCCTAGAATAGGTAAAATGACTTATATAGCTAGCCATGAGGGCTAGGCAAGTAGGTAATTGTGATGCCCCAGGTTATTTTTATAAAACATAATTAATTTGTTCGCTGGATAGGCTCGTTTGGGCTCTCGGTGTTAGAACAAGATGGAACATGAATTGAAACAGCACTTGCAAGTTCATTCAGTCTATATAAGCGCTCGTTTTTGGTGCCAGCAGGCGCTTCTATACAAATCTAACCGCCTCTTTAAGGATCAAAATACCGAACTTTCCGATTCAAATTTGCTCTTAATTGCAACTATCTAGCCGATTACCAACGATGTCTTGGCAGCTTCTTTGCATCCAAGCTTTTCTAAGTAGCGGAAAACTTGGATATCAGTTCAGCACAAAATTGGTTGCAATAAATGCGCTTACATCAATGGATTCTTGCCGACAAGAAACCCTCAAGATGATAAGTGTGCCAATTATAGACCCCATTCATCGGTTGGTAGTTGCATTAATTCCGCTCTAAACAAACTTATTGCTCGTCATTCGAGAAAAACTTCGCAAGCTTTCGGCCTGCAATAATGTATTGCAATATTTTGAGGGGTTATTTTATTCACTCGACGAGCAGCTTGCTCGCCCGAGAGCTAGTGCAAATCGATTTTAATAAACTCGCCTTATCGAGCTTGACGCTAAACTTGTTCCAGAGCCAACCTTTCAACGAAACTTAGATGCGCCAGCTCACAACGATGCAACCTGTTTATGGATAATAGTGCCCCGTTAAGATTAGCAGTGCGAGATATTTCAACTTGATCGAACAGACACACGCCGAGGCATTAAGATGGAGGGCCATATCCTACGGCGATCCTTTCAAACGCCTCTCAGTACTAGAGTCGCTGAGTCTGTTGTTGTTGCTGAGATTGCCTTAGCAGTTTGCATGTTGTGCACGCCATATTAGAACTGTCAAAAGAGTAGATTGTGTGACTTATAAGCGAGGTTAACGCTGTGTAAAATGGTTGTCAGGATAAAATTGTTGTTATATCTTCATGATCAACAGGGCAAGATTGAAGAGGAGCAATTACCTCATCTCTTTAGACTGAGCTTGCACATTGTTCAAGAACGGAGCTAAATCCTTGTCAGTTTCTGACTCGACTCGTCTGGAAGTCATGGAACTGAACTGTGGTATCAGCGATTCGAGTTATTGTTCTCGTTCTACGACGAAAACTATGCCCAGCATCAGCTCGCTTCCGTACATTTGTCTGCAACAACCGCGTCTCGTCAGATATGAAACCTTTTGTCTAGTTGACCAACCGACAACATTTCAAGTTATCTGGATCATTATGGCCAAAGTCAGGGTGGGTCAGAGAAAGCGCCAAATTGAGCCACTCAGCATGATTGAGATGACTTGGGCCAACGTTGATTATGATGATGATGATTTATTTAGGCTAGATCTCTGTTTCCATCGCGTTGATTAAGGGGATGAGTCGTGGGCAAGATCATGAGCGATTGAAGCAGTTCAAGAATTGGCTACTAGCATGAGGGTGGCCGATTTAGAGCGCACCCATGCAGCTCAAGCACTGGCCTCTCGTCCTCATGAACTGGCCGACCTGATTTAGTACGAGAAACGAATTTGTCGCTGGCCAAGTCCCGGAATGACCAGAGCATCGCTCAAACATGAGCAGTTAATGCGATTAGGATCTTGTCCTCGTGAGACCGCTCCCTCGTGTTGAACAAGCCGCCCATACCGGCTGAAACTCACAATATCCTCCCTACTCACCGCTTAGCTTTGTGCCTCTCTCTCTCTCAATCTCTAACCTCCCGTTGGTTATGTGGGCTCGTTTTAGGCTTACTTTCAACTGCGCCCATGGTCGCTGATTGCCCGTAATCATGTTGGCTAATGCTCAGGTTATATCGCTTTCGGCAAATCACTTGTTTATATGGCACAGAGACGTAAGTTACCCTCAAATACAAGGCTAGATCGGCTAAAATACTGGAGTAATTTGAGTCGCAATACAAAAGAGATCATGATTGCAGATGAATGTGGTCAGATTGAGACATTAGAGAGATTGGACCCAACTGTTTTACCTGCCCATGGGTGCTCAACTTCGGTATGGGTAGATTATCGCGTGCCAAAAGTAATCCATTTTGACGAATATTATATAACTCAATGTAGCACGAACGGGCGAAGGAGCGAACGAACGCTGTAGGCAAAACAATCGAATTGTGCGCACGCTAACTGGTGCTATACCGCAAGCGATTCGATAGCCCAACTATAGGATTGAGTGCGCGAAAAAATAAACGCTCAGATAATCCATTGTTATGAAATTCAGAACCAGAAAAAGGGCTGGTTCGCTCTCATTAACAATTAAAACTGGGATGGATGGAAATGATGCCTGAAAGAGTAGACGTGAATTGTATAATGGCAAAAAGGCTCACTTGTTCAACGTATTAGTAACAGCTAAATGGATATAATTTAACACATTATCTCGGATCTGAGAGACAGAGGGAGGGAGCAGAGTTGATGGGCCTGATATGGTGATAATCTTAATCGTTACGAGAGTGAAAATTAAAATAAGTCAAGTGTGCAAAAGAGTGCAAGAGGCGGCATATTCAATGGTTTGCTCGGCCGGAGGAGGGGGACGGGACAAAGTGAGGAATAGAGTGAGGCGGGGACAAAACACTTGGGTCATTGCTCACTTTCTTGCTTATGTTGAACGATAAAATCAAAGAGAGGGCGGATAGAGATTGCAAACCATGAAGCAGATTTGCGCGTCCCCAAGACAAATTCGATGATTAATGATTATTTTGTCACTCTTAAGCGCTCGGGATGAGGGATCGATTTTTATATTGGAGGCGGCGAAACAAAACGTTGACATAGGTCCTCTGATGTAGATTACTATGAGATACTCTTATGCTCGAATTTACACCGTGTAGAACTATAAGTTGCAGACATTGGATATTCGTCACCCGGAAAATGGTTGCTTGGTTCGGCTCAAGTATGCAAGCCAACATGGCCCACGAAACCATGCGAGCTTGGATAGAATAGATTCGGAGGCTCCTTCAGCGGTTGAGATTTCTTCGATCGTTCCCTAAGAAACGATTCTGGTAGGCTTACCTATCAGTTTGAAATTTCGAACAGAAATTCCGAATATGAGTGCCCGATTTGAGAGGCAGGCACAGTATGGACCGGTGCTTTCTCTGAGAAGGCTAGGCTTTGCGCCCTTCGAAGCACATCATCAATTACATCAAAAGATCTGGCATACCAAGCGAGACGACAATGGCAAACAAGTGCAATGGTCTAGAATCGGCACACAAATCGATTTAAGTGGATAAAGCCAATTGATTTCTTTCCTTGGCAAATTGATTGGAATGAAGGAACAGCACGCGCGGTAGCAAGTGTGATGATCAAGAGCTCGATGATGGAGATCCGACCGATGGATACAAAACGAAGCCCATTTCTTGGTGGCGAAAGCGTTGGAAGAGCTGCTTAATCAAGCGAGTAATCGATACAGCTTCAATTCCATTTCCACTCGCCTCTGTTTGCGCGGATTCGGCCCAGTGGTGTTGGGACACAAGCAGTCGGTTTGGCCCATTTCGGCCAGGAGAGGGGGGACATGCTGGCAAAGGGGCCTGTTTAATCGAGTAGGAAATGAAGATGAGTGGATACAATAGCCAAGCTAAGGTTCAGTTGAGCGGAAAGAAGAAAGTCCGTTAAAGCTAGAGAGCAACCATAATGATCATGAGCAGCAATGGTGTGATACATGCGCACATATTATGCCACCTGTTTTCGCTTAAATTACGCAGCGTTATAGTGTATATCGTTAGCCAGTTGCCATAACGAACGGGGAGGCTTCCTAACAAAACGAATTCGGGCTTCCCCTTCTTGCTCCAGCGCTCTCATGACGGTAAATCCGAGCTAATTAATTAGCCTCGCGAACCAAACTTAGTGAGCTCTGAGGATCATTATGTCGACTTTGGTGGCAAGCGAACGACGTCTGCTCAAGGGGATAAATCGTCTGCAGGGACAGGATCAGTTGTGAAACGATAGGCGAGCGAATAAATTGCAAATTTTGGGGAAAAGCTCGCACAAGCTGAGCATCTCTTGGCCAATAGAACCTTTGGTCATTTCATCATACCTTTTCATTTGCAATGACAAGCTCATTTTGAACTCACTCAGAACACTGAGACTCAGTTTATCCTCTGAGCACCAAACTTGGGTCAAATTTAATTCCACGAATAGGGAGGCCGCCGTAGCAATGGCAACAACATCAAAAACAACAGCAATCAGCAGTTGAATGAGGTTTTACATATCCCTTAGTTAGTTTTGCGCCTCTCACTTATACGACCTAACTTGAGCATGAAGCTGCCAGGCTGGCTTCCAATTCGGGAGACTGATGCGCTTAATTTAACAATATCTAACAAGAGGGAGAGAGGGGCTTCCCGCCTTAATATTCTAGGCTCTCTCATCGTCGTCGTCATTTAGATGAAAACGCATTTTTAATCGAGGGTCGGAAAACCTGCCTCTGTCCCCCCCTCTTTCTCTATCCCTGTCGAGGCCTCAGCCGAGAGAAGCTGTAGACATATCGAGGGTTCTACTTGTTTGCCGCTGGAGGTATGGCTAAATTTACGTTTAGATCTGACGGCAAACTGAACAGCAACTCAGTCAGGCTGAACTCAACCGAACTGAGACAGCCAATCAAAGTGGCCATCAGCCAAAGAGTCTGAGCAGACTATATTTGACTACGGGTAAGATTGAAACAAGTGCTCGACCAGCAATGGCTTAATGCGTCTTCGCCATGAAATGCTGTTGACATCCCACTTAATGATGATCCTCGTCTCTCTAGAACAGACAACAAAAACTTTCACACAGAAGCCCAAAGGCCCCAAAGTTTCTACTCGTTCGAGACGATGAGCGTCGTGGTTGGAAGCGCACCAAGTGATGCTTTCCGGAGATCCGCTAGCCTAAGGATGTAGCCGAGAGGATGCTTGTCATGAGGATTATCATTATAAAAGATTCCAGCCAATTGGCAGAAGGATTTAGTTTCAAACAAACCGAATTTAAAGAAAATATTAAATTAAGACGATAGTGCAGTGGACGTTTTTACATGCAAGCATGTTGAAACATAATACAAATTTTTGCCATACGCCGCCATCCTGCAAACTCTAGCTCAGGCTAACAATCTAAGTTGATGGATGTAAACTAGAGTCACTCTCATCCTCTATTATAAAAGTCGCCCAAGCAGCCGGCTTGCTGAAGGTAAAGTCGACTAAAGGACCCTGGTCTTGTATCGCAGATGTTGTGGCGGCAAGTTTTCGGCTGCTTCAATGCGATTAGTAGCAAAGTAGTTAATTGCCTCCTCTCGAGAGGCTAATCAGATCACATTGTGCCAACGCGTCTTGTTTCGTTCCGTTTGAGAGAAGACTGGATCACGTCAACATGGCTCCTGGAGGGAGGGGCGCTTGCCTTTCGCTTCATGCTCTTGGTGGCTCCTTCAGCTCTGGGGCCCGCTAGCTCAAATGGTGGCCAGGCTCGAGAGTAAGGGCGACAAGTGCGCTTGGCCCCTCTGGCTTACGATGAACTGGCGCTCGGGGCGGCCAAGAGGCTGGCGTAATAGGCGATAGGCATTAGGATGAACAGGAGGAGCCTAGAAAGAGAGCGAATGGCTGGCTTCATGATCAGGGGCGGCGTTGGGGCAGCGAGCAAAGAGCCTGCCTGCCCGCTTGGCCATCATCGGCGTGGCCAATTCGTCCGCGGCCAATCAATCAAAATTTCATTCATTCTTTCATTCATGTTGTAGAAGAGGCTGGTTGCTCTTTGAGGCTACAAGCGTTTCAAAAGCGCGTGAATCCAATTTTAAAAACTCATAGGCGATACACGGACCTGCCATGTTGTGATTGTTTGGCCGCATTAGCATACCAGCCAATGGCGGCGGCAGCGGCGGCCTCCCTTTATGAGCCGTCTGGCTCCAAGTGATTGATCCACCAATGGCGCAGCGGAAGTCTTTTGCCCTCAGCGCAACGTTAGTGGGCTTGGAAACTTGAGTCTCCCCCTCAATCCCTCCTTGAAGGGACTTTCAAGGCTCCCTGACTCCATGAGAGGGCGGCTTGCTCGCAGCGAGCGGTGAGATACGCGCGCGCACTTCAATTGGCTCCCCGCTTGGCCCAATTGGAGGATCCAACCAACCAAAATCACCTTCACCAGTGGGGCTCAATGTCTGCGAGGCCCCTCAAGCGCCGCTGGTGGTCGATTGCACCTGCTTTCCATGGGGCCGCCGCCGCCGCTCATGCTCGCGAAGTGAAAGATCTCAATTAGGAGGCAGATTTAAAATGAACTTGGCTCCCACTGTTCAGCGTGCAGGGCGGCTCCTCAAAGTGCTGCTCGGGGGAGCGCAGGGCTCGTGATCGGTGGCAAAGCCGCGGTAGCACAACAGGATTGTTAGAGCCTTTGGCCCGACAACAAAGGGCCAGTTGTTCAATGCAAACAACATTAGGTTGGCTGGCGGCACTTGTTTCAATTTGATCAAAAACTGGAAGCCTAAACTGTGCTCGCTTCACGCCGAACTGGTCCAACGAGATTCAATATTAGTCGTGACTCGATAGATTTTTGTTCAACTTTAGAGGACTTGCAACTTCGAGGGGTGGGAGCTTGTTCCTTTCAATGAGAGCTCTTTGGGCAGGTTGCGTAAATGGGAGAAATTCTAGCTCCAAACCAAGTGAATGGGACCAACCTTTTCTCCTGTTCTGCTTCGCTCTCCTTTGAGATAGCTCCTTTGAGTGGTGCCAAATTAGCGCCTAGGCTTGCGCTAACCAAAGTCAACACCTTTGGGCGGCTAAAAATTTGCTCGTGTGAGCTATTGAGAGCAGCTGGCCGACGGCGGCAAGACAATAGACAATCGATGGTCGACGGTCGACGGTCGACGGTCGACGTCAAGACTGATTGTCGCTGGCCGTTTGGCTTTTGGGCGCCATCAAGCGAGATGGATTTAAATCAATTAGCTCTCGAGTGGACGAGGGGGACTGGCTTGCGTGAAATTGAGCCACAGAGGCGCGTTGAATGCAGTGTGAGGCCCTAGTGGTTTGCTCCTCGGCGAGCTGGCCATTCGGCGGTTGCGTCCAGGTTAATTGGCCCGAAGGCGGCGGCGGCGGCGGCGGCTACAGCGGAGGCCATTGCTTTTGCTCGCTGCTGCTGTTGGTGGCGCCGCTGCCACTGAGGCGCCACTCTAATGATGCTGGCTCGAGCCGCGCGCAAACTTGCAGGCCCAACAAGGAGCCTTCATTTAGCTGGCACTAATTTTGCAAGTTTAATGTGTCAAACTCGCACTTATTTTAATGTAGATCACGATCCTCGAGCTCCAGAGAGCAAGGTAGTAATATGATGAGCCTGTTTTTGGGCGAGGCGAGCAGAGTGTCTGGCTGGCGGCGAGCGCGCGTGAGAGAGAGAGAGAGAGAGAGCTGCAGCGGCCAGTCGGCTCCTGATTGGCCCATCAGAGGCGAGAGCGGCCGGCCGGCGGCCATGGCGTTTGGGCGGCAAACTGGCTCGCCGGCCAAGGGGCGAGAAGCCAAGGAGCCAGAGGAGAGCCGCTCTGTTGGGCCGGCCGGCCGCCTGTGAGCGTGGAGGCATAAAGGAAGCCGCCTGACACCCGCCGAGGTTGGCGCTGATTGTTGTTAATTCTCCTCTGGCTTCAAACTCGCCAACTCTGGCCAACTAATGGACTGGCCAGGCGAGCGGTGTCGCTTTCGGGCGCCGCTTGGCCACATGCTGCTGGCGGCCGAGCGTTAGAGTTTGGGGCCCAATTTTGCTTGGCCTCTTGATTGGCCGTTTAAGATAATATTTTGGCGCCAACTAAATGAGCGATTGAGCCGATTTAGTCAAAACAAAAGAAAACAAAACAACGGCCGCCTCAGCTGCAGCGGCAGTGGCGGCCAACTAAGTTGACCATCAATTAGTAGGAAGCAAGTAACTTTTGTATCCACTTGAGCGCGAGCTTCACGGCCCAACGGAACTGGGCCGCCCGCTTGTGTGTGTGTGATTGATGGCGGCGCTAATAACTAACGCAAAGCGGAGCACTCGCGCCTGACGCGCGATGACATGACTAGCGAGCGGCGCCACTATTAGAGCGGCGCCTTCAAAGTGGCCGCTCGCAAAACCGACTCGAAGCTGCCACAAGTTGTGCAAGAGCGCGCGCATTATGCAAAGCGTACGTGTGCGCGCGCGCAACCCGGCCCGCAGATGTGCAGATGTCGCGCCTTATAGGCGCGCGCAGAAACTCTTCCAATCTTCTAAACTTACCTTTCCGCTTTTCGCCTCGTTTTAGAGCATCGAAGGTGCTCGATGTCATCTGGAATAGAGCGTCCAAGGGTGAGTTCAGTTGAAAAGGTGCACCCGGCAACTGCTTGCCGTTGCCGAGTAATTGCTGTTGCTGTTGCTGTTGCTG
>Ga0268249_1000464_pt1 | contig 18917 bp, 9 predicted proteins | sample AgamicAtPe_FD_200257 | JGI IMG/M metagenome (GOLD analysis project Ga0268249, IMG submission 200257) | Agave microbial communities from Guanajuato, Mexico - At.P.e (v2) (version 3) | ecosystem: Host-associated > Plants > Phyllosphere > Phylloplane/Leaf | place: Guanajuato, Mexico | collected... | reverse complement strand
AGAGTCTGCAGTGCATACTGCCGTAGCACGTTCCACTGAAATTTCGAGAAGTGAATTTGCACGAAAGGCACAGTGCAAACGATTACGATTTGTTTGTGTTCGTGAGCTTTAATCGGGCTGCTCGAGGCAAGAAAAACAGTTTCATGTAGTTGCCACAACACCTATTGAGACAGAGTCCGGACGACATAATCTGAAATAGATATTGTTCAACAAGATAACTGACCCACTCTAGAAATTGCACGAACGACGAATTGTTACACCGACCCATCAAGATGATGTCGACACTTACGGCAGGTCGAACCCTGTTCATAACATCGATCAAGGCCAATGCCCCTAGATATGCAAACTATGCTATTCAAACAAGTAGACCAGCAAAACATGGATTCACTGCCGCAAGCAACTCGCAACCAACTAGACTGTTCAGTAAGACAAACAACCAACTTGCTAGATTCGGGACCCGAGAGCGGGCTGTTCCAGTGAACGCTACAGTAGATCAAGTTGGCACCATGCATGGTATCGGTATGCTCAGTTTGGGTGCTGCAGGCGCTTTTGGAATCGGCGCCCTATGCTACTACGGACTGGGCATGTCAAACGTCGAAGGAGCTCTCGAAAGGTCAGTTCTCTGGCCACAATACGTCAAAGATAGGATTCACTCTACATACGCGCATCTTGGAGTTGGATTCGGTATCTCGGCAGCGGCAGCGTATGCGACTTTCAGTTCACCCTCTATGATGCGAGTTGTGGCCAGCGGATCAATACCATTCGCTATTGGTTCCATAGTTGCCCTAATTGGAAGCTCGATATTGGTTCAGAGTATACCCTATGAGCCAGGATTGGGTCTCAAGCAGCTTGCTTGGGCCGGGCATTGCTCGATGCTCGGTATTCTGCTTGCCCCTTTGACAATGTTTGGAGGCCCAGCTATATTGAGAGCTGCCACGTATACAGCGGGAATTGTTGGCGGACTTTCTGCAATTGCCGTCTGCGCGCCCTCTGAAAGATTTCTAGTATCATCTGCGCCCCTTTCTATTGGCCTGGGAGTACTAGTTGCTAGCTCGATCGGTTCGATGTTTTTACCCCCAACAACAAGAATAGGACTCGGGCTCTATGGTATAACATTATACGGTGGTCTCATACTATTCAGCGGTCTATTGGTCTACGACACACAAAAAACCATCAAGAAAGCCGAGTTGCATCCAGCCTACTCAATGGCCCCTTATGATCCAATCAACAACTCGCTGCACATCTACATGGACATCATCAACATATTTATCAGAATGTTACAGATATTTGGTGGCGGTCAGAGAAGAAAGTGAGAGTGTTTCCCTCAAATATTAGAATCTGTTTCTCAATCCATCTGACCCTCATTCGTGTTTGAAACAAACATTCAAACTCTAATAAACCATCTGATCTGATCCTCTGTTCCTCCATCTACTCAACTTGTCAGTATGAAACAGGCAGGACAATTGACAACTCCAATCGGCCCTTGAACACGAGTGAGCTTCTCTTTTTTGGAGTCGTTTATGAGTTCGATAGATCATCAATTGAGATGACTGATTTAAAGGAAAAAAGAACAAACGAGATTCAAACCTAGTCCGAGAAGCCAAAAACAAATACAACACTCTTAACGACCAATCCATCACTTTAGTCGATATTGCAAACTGTTACGAGCTTATATAATGTTTCGATACGTGCCGAAAACAAACAAATTTTCATAGGAAAGCTTCGTCTTGATCGATCTGTTTCTCATAGAAAGACGGGACTTCCGTTCGCAGGCCTTATTGAGGCTGACTGTTCCAACTTCTTCTGCATTCTCTTGTTAGCCACAGCAGCAGCAGCAGCTGCTATGGCGGATCCATGTACCTTCATAACGGAAGTGAGCATATATGGTGGCTGGTGAGATGGTGGTGGGCCAGGTATAGTGAGAATGCTATTGTCGCTCTTACTCTCTGATTCTAATTGGCCAATGCTGACGTTATCGCCGAGTTCCAAAGGCTCGCTGTCGTTTTCATCAGCCATGAGCTTCGGGTTTCTTGGTGAGGTGTTTGTGTTGCTGGGGTTCGATGAGAGATAATTTTTACTATGATCAGTATCTTTTTTAGTGCCCCTTTTCCCGTTGGGCGGATGATTTCCCTTCCCGGATTGTGTATTTCCATCAAGAGCCACTTTGGATTCGCGAGCGTGGCCAGTCTCGATCTTAGGACTTTCTTGCTCAAAATCGTAGTTCAGTATTCTGCCTCTAGTATCCTCGGATTGATCGTAAAATTGCGAGTTTGGCTTATGGTCTGGCCGTCTCAGAGTCGCATAAGGAGACTTCTGAGCAGAATGGTTTGGAGAGGGTTTCTTCTTTTTCGTCTTCGGTGATATCAATGCTGAGTTGCTGGATGAAAAACATTTGACAATAAGTTTCATTATGACGAGTGTTCCAACAACTACGAGTATAACAAAAATTAACAAAATCAATGTGTAATCTGGGATTAACTTCGAGTATGTGAGCGGGTTAAACAGATTGTCGAGAAATACAGCTGTTTCTCTCTTGTTACCTGGGGTCTCGGTCGTTATTTGGATCTTAGGTCTTTCGCAGCTCAGTCCCTTGGGATCCCAAACAAGTGGCTCATCGCATTGACATTTTTTTGATTCATGTGAACAATGTGACATAGGTATCTGTCTGCAATCACCATCCACCTGGCAGTGACTATCAACCAGAGAAAGAGCTAAGCATTTTCTCAACATAGAATCAAACATGTATCCAAATGGACAAGAGCAGATTCCTGGTGGCCAATTCGGACTTTTCATCACCATCTTCTTTTTGCTCACCATATCCCCTATCGGAGCCTGGACAGATGTCGGATTGAGCTCGTCTATGGACGATTTAGTCGATTCTATGTTGCTTGTCGCTAGATTGGAGATCGCTGATCTTGAATCCACAGGGTCGATAGTTACAGAATTTGAGGTTGTTTGCGAAAGAGTAGTCATAGAACTCTCGGGTGTCGAAGACTTCGGATCAGAATGTGAGTTTGGAAGTTTTGCTGCAGATTCGACTGGAATTTCTCGAACAGGATCAACGGGTGAAGTTATATTCGGTATTGGTTGGCTCGATGTGCGGTTGCCATGATTAGTTCGTCGTCTCGTATGATTTTGGAGTAGAAGCTCTGGTGTGTTATAGTTGATTTCATAGGGGGAATTCCTGGAGTGAGACATGACAATATCGTCTCGTGTTTCGAAACTTTGGCTAACATGATTATGGTTAGTGAGTAAGAACATCTGCTTGTTTATAGATTCTGTGGTCATGGGAATGGTTTGGAATTGTTTCGGTGAATCATACGTTAGAGCAGATTGTGATTGCTGTCTTAGGTCCTTCAAATGTTGCCACTGGTCAAGCTTGAATTTGCTTGACTCGGCGTCCAAAATCGAGTTTGAGTTGATATCGATACAAACAGCATCTTTGATAGTATGGTTGCACTGATTCGTAGCAAAACACTTGGTGTCAATATCGATTTGCCTCAAGCAAAAGCGACCAAATTGAACTGGCATCCTAAGATCACAAACACATTTCCTCACACCTGGTATGCAAAAAGAACCTTCACATATCACACTCTGGTTTTGGCATAACTGCGGCATGAGCTGTTTGATGTCGCTAATGGGCATTTGATTGACTCCATAATTGATACTAGTTGCTTCAATTAACCTAAAGTTTCCGACGAACATCATATCACCCAAGTACGAGCAAATAAATAATACTAACATCTTGACAGTCAACCCTAAGTGGCTTTTTCTAAGTGCATCACGGTGATCAGTCCGGTTGTTCAGGTTGAGAAACATCTTGATTGGCGATGGTCTTGCACAGATGAGAAAAATTGCTTTCTTTGATTGGGGCCGGTCAGAGAATTGACTAGATTGGATTTGATAGGGGGAATGTTGGAGTTGAATGCTTAAAACATTACCAAGAGAGGTAATTCATCCTGGAATACGCAGCATCGCTAGGACTATCCAATAATTCAATGGACAAGTATAATCGATCGGCAAAGTGCTGCTACCAGTAGGTCTTGAATAAAATTGGTTGCTTTGATCTAGAGCTTGAATTATGTCAGATAACTAGGTCATGCGATGACTTTTTAGGGTTCCATTAGTTTGAAGTGATGCTGATTCGCGCACTGAAGCTCATAGCTCGCAGAACATAGGGAAGAGAAACGATTTTTGCAATAGCCGAGCGATAAGAGGCCCGATCATTGAGGAGTTCTATTTGAGCCTAACTTGAGACTTTCCTCAACTCAGCCTACTTCTGAGGGATGTTTAACTGATTGAAATTGTGCGACAAACTCTAACAAACTACGCCAGCTCCGATATTCGCGCTCTGGCTGCTGGGTTTCTATGCACTTGTTGGGATTAGTGTTATATGGTGAATTTGGTGCAAATTAAACAACCAATCCGACTGGACGATGAATAACTAAACTTGTCACCGGTTACAAATGGGGCCCCATTTGGGATCCGTGGGGACAAATAATTTTGTGTGATTTGTGCGCTGGTTTGCAATGTCGCTTTTAACACGAGCCCAAGCCCGTGCTAAACGCGAACTAGAGCACAGACTGGCGCTCGTGCTCACAAGTCTCTGTCGGCCAAATACAATTGCTCTAGCTGGTGCATCCTTCGAGCGCTTGGCCTCATTCACAGGTAGAACGGCTCATACGCCGGCTTGGTGACCCGTTGATAAGGCTCATATGCGGGCCATATGAAAGCTATTACTCATCGCAATGAAGGGCGGAGGGAGGCTGTCATAAGCAGACTCGTACAATAGCGATTCCATTTGCGCTATTGAAGTTTCATTCTTGTTTGCATTTGGTTAAATAATCTTCGAGATCCTCGTAGATGCATAGCCAGGCGTTCTGACAGTGGACTCATAGTCGCAGCCCTTGAGTCTAGTGAGAAACCTCCTTCGATCCATAACCAATGACTCTTACAGGCTCTATTCTATCTTAGACTCTTGCACCAAAGGCTTTGCACAGAGCTAAAATTTAGCCACACTCTCACCGTTCTAGCTTTCAGGTTAACATAAACACAATACCGTTCAACAAGCCAGCGACGTCTGGGAGGGCTTGACGGGGACGAAGTTTGTGCCATGAGATCTGAGGGAGGCCTGATACTGATAGAGGGTGGAGGGAGTGAAATTTATTCGGTGGCAAGGATGGTAAGATAAACATTGATCTGGCAGTCAATCGACTAACTTCTCTCATTTGTTTGGTCTAAGCTCTGCTGTTCACGAGCCAAAGCAATAAATATGTCTTCCAGGGACGAATCGTTGATCATGTAGCTCATGTTCGGGTGCTTCAGCCTAAACTCGCGCATTATCTTGAATAGTGTGGATCGCTTGACTGAATTGTCGGTGATATTGAAGGTTGCACTATTGATGTTAGTGTCAGTCAACTTGACTGAGTTGCCAATATCCGCTGTAAGACGTTGTCCTATTTTTGAAATGACTTCCGCAACCGTCTCGTCATTAATTGGACTATTGACAGTGTTGCTGAACTGGACCCTGATACTGCAACCGCGGGCAAACTTGGAGCGAAGATGCAAAAATGAACCAATACACCGAAGTCGTCCACGAGCCATTATAGCGATGCGATCACAGATCGCCTCGCATTCTTCCATCGCGTGAGAGGATATCAGAATCGAGGCTCTGTTTTTCACACGCAACGATTTGAGGAGCTGCCAAATGCTCCGTCTTGCCATCGGATCTACGCCGGCAGTTGGCTCGTCCAGTGCCAATAATGTCGGGTTCCCAATTAAGCTCATTCCTAATGCAAGCTTCCGTTTAGTTCCCCCACTGAGATTACGAGCGGGCTTCGAGGCATGTTCGCTCATTTCGAGCAAATCCATGAGAGATCTCACTAAGGTTGGAATGCTTTGTTCATTTACACGCCTCAATCTGGCCATCAGGTATAAAGCATCGGTGGAACTCAACGACATTTCGGGATTTGATTGTGGATCGTAGCCGAGCTTGTGCCTGTACTCGCTCGAGTTATTGTGATTGTAGTGACCATTGAACCATATTGTTCCGCTATCGGGCCTCAACTCGATCACAACCATTGAAAATGTCGTGCTCTTGCCTGCACCGTTCACCCCCAACAGGCCGAAGCATTCACCACGCTTGATCGTGAAAGACAAATGATCGACTACCTTCACTCCTTTGATGTAAGATTTGTTCAAATCTGCGGCAACTAAGCTATAATTGTCTTGTTGCACATTGTTGATGATCCGCATTGCCTTACTCGTCTCTTCCATAACATCATCGTCAATCTCTTGCCGATTCTTACTGACCGCGCTTCTTCTGAATAGGTTCCTGATATTACAACAGGAGGAAAGATTCAAATTCTCGTTTTCGATCAGATAAATCACAAGGGTGTATATGAAGATCTGGGCGCAGAGGGCTAACAGGCCTTCAACAACTGGTGAGATAGAATCCGACTGAACACAGATGGCCAACTCTGAGGATCTTTTCACGTAACATTTGCTTGCCAATCCGAAAAAGATATACTCAAAGGCATCCTTCGGTGATAATGCCACGAATATGTGATCGAATACCATTTGCAGTGTTTTGAGATCTTTGGTTGCTGCAGCGGAGATTATTGTAATGATAATTCGAACAAAAGCGCTCAAACTGTAGAATAGTACATGGTAACCCACAGACTGCTTATAATCGCTCAATATCGTTGACAGAATATATGCAACTAACGCAGCCGATACGCCAAATAGAACTGTCGAGGCGCTTATGAGTGAGCGCACTTGTGCTTCCGGTACTATAAAGACACCTTCGAAAGCTATACTTAGAAATAAGTTCATGCCTAGGACTATTACCAGTATAGTGGCAAAGTCGATGATCAGTTGGGATAGCCAATACATGATGAAGTTTCCATGGCTGGTCAGCTGCATGGTCTTAAATTTGGTCACTCTCTCCAAGGTAGGATAATAGACAAAATGAATAATCATCTGGGACCATAGTAGATCGTTGCTGTAATTTGGCGAACTAATGAAAGAGTTCAGATCGCGAATACTGAACAAGGCTCCGAGTGTTGTAAGTACCACTCGATAAACTAAGATAGATTTCCAATCTTTCTTGTAGGTGTTCAGGTGTTTTAACAAAAAGGCTCTCAAAAACAACCATTGGTTGGTATAGAATGGGAGGTCGGTTGTAATAGCTGGATTAGCCAGAACTTCGATATGATCATTTGTTGACGCAAGAGTAAGACGGGTAGTTTCTTGAGGTTCCTGTCCAAACGACTTGCTCGTGTTTAGTAAAACATCTTCAATCGACGAGCTCTTCAGACCATGCGATTTTATCCCTAGACTAACTGAGCTAGTCTCTATTTCCTCAAGCATCTTGATAAGCTTCATTTCGAGATCCTTCGATCGGTCGTCATTTAGTTCAATCACCATGTCAACCATGGGATCGCTTTGTGATTGGGTTCCATGAGCTGGATCGGTCAAATTGCCTCCAGATTGTTGTGCTCCCGCAAAATACTTTCTAACGAACCCAAGAACTTTCTTCTTCGCCGAATAATGACATTCAATTCTCAGTTTGTAGCCAGTGCCGAACACTCTGTTGAGAAAGATTGATGAACCACAACAAATTATTCTACCCCCACTCATGATTGCAATTCTATCACCTAGATAATCAGCCTCCTCCATGTGTTGGGTTGACAACAAAACAGTTCGATCGGACCTATAGCGCCTGATCGCATTCCAAATGGACACACGAGAGTCGGGATCTAACCCTGAACTCGGTTCATCTAGGATAAGTATCTCGCTGTTACCTACGAACGCCATTGCAAGACTTAATTTGCGTTTCATACCGCCAGATAACTCCGACGGAAGTTTGTTCATGTGTCCAGTAAGACTGACATCATCTATTGTTGTTCTTATGTGACTCTCTAACGCTCGGGAGGATAATCCCGAGGATTTGATGTCTGCAAACAACTCAAGGTGCTCTTTGACATTTAGATTTTCATCGAACACACTCGTTTGCGGGCACACTCCTACGCCTTCGCGATCGTCCGAACTTCCGCCTGAATGTTTAATCTTGATCCTACCGCTACTCGGGTTCATCTTACCCAGAATCATGTTCATTAAAGTTGTCTTTCCAGCGCCGTTATGGCCTAAGAGCAAGGTTGTCTCACCTTTGTATATATTGAAGTCAACTTCGTTTACCACAGGTATGTTTCTGAATATTTTTGTTACGTTCTGGACACGAATACCAACCTCACGATTCTCGATGGATCGCTCGAAGAACTTCGAATCTCGGGTAGATTTAGTTTCTCCTAAATCTGAGATATCGAATCGTTTAGCACTAGACTTGCAGCAGAAGAAGAAGCTCTTGACAGCTGAATCTGTTTGCCATGGACACACTTCTTCGAACCAACGCGCAAAAGCAAATGCCACCATGGTCCAGAATGTCATAGCTAAGAGGATGAGGTGAGTAGGTTGTGAGACTAGCGATCCTTGGTAGCTGGTCTCATCACAATTTCTGCAAACTAGAAAGCTGTCACAAAATATCCTCACCGATTCGTAAGGAGAGATAGATCCTATGAACAAGACTACTGGCCTGAGAGATTCGCTTGATGATTTGGTTAGCCAGACGATAAAGGTGTGGAACTGGCTTTCTAATAGCAGCAATACTATAACAATGGGCACAAAGTTAGTTGAATTAATAAAGGAAGTGACAGCGAATACAAATCCGGCAAGATGTATGACAAATATGATGAATATCAATACTATTGCAGTGTCTGATGCCTTCGACTCTTCGAGTATATACATTATTGAAATAACTGCCATAACAATAACAAAAGGCAAAACGCAAGCTATAAGGCACAAAGAATTGCCCATTTGGTAGGAGGAACGTCGTAGACCCATGGAGATCATGAGCGATTTGAAATCCGTTGCTTTGTCTATAACCAGCCATTCTGCAAAATGGTAAACGTTAAAAACTGTCATCAAGAAGTTGATGAATGGAATGTAGCTTGCTAAGTTGTACTTGTTATCTTTCTCATCTGGCACTGTTGGGAAGTTGTTGAGGAGATAGATGCATAAACCGATCAAGAGACCGGGCCAGAGTAAGATTCTAATTGAACTTCTTATCGGGCTTCTTAGCAGTGTTATGAAGTAACGGCGGATAAGCGCCCACGTTTGTCTTGCAGTTGACGGCGACATAGTGCTCCTCTTCCCGAATATTAGAGATCTTCTTGAGGTTCGGGTGTTCATCAGAGGCTGAACTGATCTGACGAATGTTTGTTTCAAAGCGTGATTTTAAATCGACGCATGGTAGTGCGAATTAAATGGCACAAATGATAGCGTGACTCATTGACTCGCCATGGGGTTGTCATCATCCAGAGATGAATAGAGTTGTACTAGGGTGATCGGTGGGATCTCAAATATTTGATCGTCGACTGACATGATTGGACATTCACAGCTGACGATCGTGTGGTCTCGCGCGAGACTTACGTAATCTCATGCCTCCTGTATTGTTGACTCACTCGAACGCAGCGCACAAATCTAACTAGGATTCACGAAAAATTAATGAAAGTGCCTCAAGGTATGAAAAGTTCGATTAATGGATTCATAACACCCATACTCGATCAGCATAATCGAATCCGTTATCGAGAAAATGGTGAAACGAAAGAAAAAGAATCAAGATCTCATGGCATTTAGTATTCAAAAAGCTTCCCTAATCCTACACTTATTATTAGCATCATTTCATATCGTTGATTCTGTTTCGTTCTACGGTATTCCAGCAGCTTTCGGCGATCTAGATTTAAACAAACGAACCGATATCGTTGTTATCGGGGAAGATGGAACTAGAGTGGACATTTATTATCAGCATCAACGCCAGATCGAGCCACCACTTGAGCTCGGTTTCTCCTGTAAATCAGAAAAAACTGTAATTCAAGTATACTTAGCAGATATAGATAGTGACGGAAATCCAAATTTACTACCTCTCATATTGGTCGATCGAGAGAAGAAACTCTACCAACTTCAAAGCTTAAAAGTCAAATCAATAGATCAAAACCATTCTCCCCTCTTCTCCACCACCAAATTGACCCCAAATACTGCCTATTCCCTTGCAACCGCTGCTGCTCTCAATAGCGATGGAGCAGTTCCATCAAACTTTAGCAATAGCTCGGTGGCCGAATCATTAGCTCTTAAACGAGATCCCCCACCATGCGAATTCACAGATCTGGGCGTTGAAATGAAGGCTCAGCCACTACTTTTTGATCTCGATGGTGACCTCCGAGCTGATTTCATGAGCCTTGACAAGGATGGGTTCGTAAGCGTTTGGCGGCCCCCGAGGCCTGGTAGCAATAGCGAGCACTTCGAAAAGATGCCATCTCAAGATTGGAATTGGATTGCTCCAGAATATTTCAACGGGCCACACTCAAATTCTTTCATCGATATTAACCATGATAATGCTGCTGATATCGTTCTAAGTGCTCCTGATGCGCGAATAGCTTACATATATTCCAATCCAGATCAGGGCTGGGGCAAAAATTTCTCAAAGGAATTCCTAGACATGAATGATAAAACCTACGAATATGGACAATCGTCGCTGGTCGATATAAATGCAGATGGAAAGATTGATCACATATTGCCGAGGTGCCACCTGCAAACTAAACAATGCGAAATTATTTTACTCTATGACAATCATCGGAAAGAGGTAATCTTCAAGTTTGACAACAAAACTGGCAGTGGTGATATTAAATATGCGTACGATTACCGACTCGAGCGAGTCGTATTTGCCAATAACTACGTATTTCCGATAACTCTTCGTCCTTCCGACTTGGATGGAGATGGCTACACCGACTTTGTTGCAGTCGCAAAAAGTAACAAGGATTTAAAAAACAAAGTTGTTTACCTACATAACATACTAGATCCGAGCGCCTCACACCAGGATAACTCTATCAGCGGTCTCAAATCCATGGTTCGGACCTTTGAAATCCAGGAGATACCTCTGGATAAGGCGGAGCAAAATGTGCTTCTGGTGACTCTATTTGACATATATGAAGACGGTAAGATTGATATGTTGATAGGCTCTAGTGAGCATAATCAGAAGCCGTATGACATGAACGTTGCAGCGAAGATGAACACTCAGATGGTGGACGCCTGCTTCTTGAAAGTACTCGTAACAAATGGCTTCTGTTCTGCGGACGCCGGTTCGAATGGACAGAGCGCTAGGGGACCTTTCATTTGTTTCGAACTCAGTCAAAACGACGGTAAAAAGATGCAAGGTTGTGCTGGCCAATTGGCTCAGTCATCACACTTTGCACTCCAGTCACCATATGTCATATTTGGCTTGGGCCAAACCCCACACTTTGTTGAGAGCTTATACGTTTCCATACCAGGATTTGGTACAGATAAGAAGGTTAGGACCCGTCAACTTGAGCAGATAGTCCCAGATGCCCAGGTAATAATAATACCCAGGCAGAAGGATAATCCTAATAGCTGGGATTACAAGATGTTTTTATCACCGATGAGTGATCTCGTGTTCTCAACTCTAATTGCCTTAGCAGTGTTATGCTTATTGATATTGTTGATAATTTTTGTATTACACCGACAGGAGACCCTAGAAGATGCCGCCGAGCACGAGGAATACAAGCGACATTGGCCGGAGAGCCGTTGAGCCTCAACTAGAATGATCTTCATGTAGTTAAGTAAGAGAAATAAACTCCATCAGGCTACGATGCGGTCGAAGTAGTATTTGATACAGCACGAGAGACTATATAAACTATGGAACTGGTCAAGTGAGAGGTGGTCCCAAGGGAAAGTTGGTCGATTTGGTTTAGGAGGTTTTTCAGCAGCTCAGAGGGGCCTGTTGCGCATCATAACCAGCCAGCAATTTTTGAGGCGCTTCACCTCAATCCTGGAGGAAAGAGCAAGTAGGTTAGAAAAATGAGTTTTGGCCTATTAGCTAAATTGTTTCATCTTCCCGTTTCTGATCGGTTCAGGATCTCAATTATTTTGGCCGATAAATGGATGACAAACTGTCAAACTGTGTAGATAAAATTAAATGGCCTCTCGCCGTGCGACGAAAACAAAGTTAGCACTGAACGAAAACACTGTCGATTTCTGAGCGCGCCAAAAGCCTCTTTGTTTATCACATCGCCATGGCGCGGGTCCACTTTCCTACCCGCGCAACACTGAATGTTTTCACGACAAGCAACTTGGGATCCCTTTAACGTCCAATTATCAACCACTAAGCAACATATCATCAAGTCATGTCGAGCATATATCACGTTAGCACGTTCGGGGGCGATTACGCTAGAGAGGACTCCCTTAAGGTCAAATTCAAGAACTTTTTGAAGGAATTCTACGAGGGCAATCATGACTACAAGTACCGTGATCAACTCAAGGATCATTTCAACCTTGGCGAGTACTGGATTTGCGTTAGTTTGGAAGACTTGGATTCCTTTGATGAAATTCTGTCAGACAAGCTCAAGAAGAATCCGACCAAGATGATGGAGTTGTTCGAGCTTGCTGCCACGGAGGTTTGTGATGATGTCACTAGACCCCGAAAGGAAGACATGGAAGTCGTTCCGAACATTCAGGTCATGATTACGTCTGTTGGCTCACCTACTGGACTTAGAGACCTGAATTCTGACATGGTATCTAAACTTGTCACCGTTTCAGGTATCGTTGTGGCCGCCTCACAAGTTCGTTCCAAGGCTATCAGTATCACTCTACAGTGTATTGGTTGTCGAGACACAGTTCCGAACATTCAGATCAGACGTGGTTTAGATGGATATAACTTGCCAAGGAAGTGTCCCAATCGAGACGATGGAACTGGTGCTCGAATAAATCGTTGCCCCCTGGATCCCTATCACATGTTGCCCGAGAGATGCAAGTGCATCGACTTTCAAACCCTCAAACTTCAGGAACTACCAGAGAACACACCTCAAGGTGGTATGCCAAGGCATCTTAAGCTCTATTGTGACCGCTATCTATGCGACAAATTCGTCCCCGGTAATCGAGTGACCCTCTTTGGAACCTTCGCCATCGTTAAGATTGGTAAATCAAGCGGCAACAATACGAAGGGCGCTGAAGCGAATGTTAAAGTTGGACTGAGGTCCTCATATCTACAGGTTATCGGTTATAAAATTGAAACCATGGGTCCTGGTCACACGTCGACTATACCCTACACACCTGAAGAGGAGGAAGAATTCCGAATTTTGGCCTCAAGCAGAGATTGTTATAAGAAGATTTGTTCCTCCATAGCACCATCGATTTTTGGCTTCGACGATGTCAAGAAAGCTGTCGCAACGCTTCTATTCTCAGGCTCAGTCAAGTTATTGACCGACGGAACTAGACGGAGGGGCGATATAAATGTCCTCTTACTGGGCGACCCCGGTACAGCGAAAAGTCAAGTTTTGAAGTTCGTTGAGCGAGTTGCGCCAATAGGTGTCTATACCTCAGGTAAAGGTTCCAGTGCTGCCGGTCTCACAGCTTCGGTCATCCGCGATAACAGCTCTCGCAGCTTTGCCATCGAGGGCGGTGCAATGGTTTTGGCTGACGGAGGTATCGTATGTATAGACGAATTCGACAAAATGCGAGAAGATGACCGAGTTGCTATTCACGAGGCAATGGAGCAGCAGACTATATCCATAGCGAAAGCTGGCATTACAGTTACCTTGAACTCGAGATGTGCCGTTCTGGCCGCCGCTAACTCGGTACACGGTCGATGGGATGATTACAAAACGGACGAGGAGAACATAGAGTTTATGCCAACCATTTTGTCGCGATTTGACATGATTTTTATCATCAAGGACAAACACGATTATGCATCAGATATGCAAAAGGCTCGTCATGTTGTAGGTATTCATGTTGGTGCCGACAGAGTACTCACAGAAGGTGAGGAGAGCTCTGAACTATCACTCGATTTTCTCAAAAAATATATTGCCTATTGCAGAGCCAAGGTCGGACCAAGAGTGTCTGAGGCTGCCGGAAAGAGGATCTCAAAGAAGTATGTTGATATGAGAAATGGCCCTCCAGTAGAGGCAAATGAGAGCAGACAAGATGCGGCTCAGAAATTTGAGAAGAAGTCTGTTATACCAATCACGGTAAGACAACTCGAGGCGACCATTCGTATCTCTGAGGCTCTAGCCAAGATGGAACTAAAACCTTTCGCTCACGAAGAGCACATTGAAGAGGCGTTGAGATTGTTCAAGGAATCAACACTGAAAGCTTCACTCTCAGGTCAATTGAGTGGTGCTGAAGGTTTTGTTACGGACAAGGATCGGGAAACTATGACCTCAATTGAGAAGATGATCAAGAGACGATTGTCCTACGGGCTTGTTATCAACGAAGAGAATCTGATTCGAGAGTTTGTTAACAAAAAGTTTGATCTCCATCTAATCAAATTGGTTGTAATGCAACTTATCAAATCGAGCATCTTAACTAGAAAGGGAGCCCCAAGAGGATGTCTGATATGTTGTTTGAGATAGCGGACTAGAGACATTTTAGCAAGAGGTCTAAATACATTTGAGACGATAAACTCAGTTTTAATTAACTATGGATTTAAGCGCCCCAATTGGAGCTTATTGTCCTCTCTCTTTCTCTCAACTTTCTTTCTTGCTAAAATACTAGCTTAGAATCTATTTTGGATAGATGGGGTAAGTGTGTTATTCCATCAATACATTGAAAAACAATGCTTCTCTCTCATCAGGTGGATAGATTACTATGTACAATCGTTGCGATGTTGATTTGTAATGAGATTTTTCATGAGCAAGCAAGATTGCCGAGCCAAACAATTTCACAAACGTGAACCGGCTAGTTCAGTCCCCTTCCTCGCTTGCCTGGCTTTGGTTGCTATGCTGGCTGTGCAAATGGTGCTCGGCCAATCTAGCTTGATTTGGGATACTATGATTATTATGTAGGGGATGCTGGTTTTGGTGTAGGTGAATATTATGGTGCGGATGGTGCTGCTGTTGGTGGTGTTGCTGGTGCTGGTGTGATCTATGATGCATTGATTTGGCGGTGGCAGCTCTATCACGTTGGCGACGATTTTTAAACCAATTGCCCACCTGTGTTGGCGTTAGTCCTGTTGCAAGGGCTAGCTCGCGCTTCTTCTGAGGGTTTGGGTATTGGTCCTGTAGGTACCATTCGCGCAATAGAGATCTAGTTCGTTCCTTGAAACAATGTGTCTTTTGCTCGCCATCCCAGATTGTTCTAGGCAATGGGAATTTCTTTCTAACTCTATATTTGTCAACAGGCCCCAGCGAGCGACCACGCAAACGCTCCGCCTCAAGGTAATGCGCCTCGAGCCAGAGATACTGCAACTTTGGGTGCCGGCTTTTAGTGAACCTATGAGATTCAATGATGGAGTACATCTCCTGGAAGTTGCCAACATTGTGGGCCATAAGTGCCTTCTGGTAGAGGAACTCCTCGTACTCATTGTTGACAGGCGCATTGGTTGGTTGGAGCTGTTGCGATTGCTGGTGTTGGTGCTGGATGCTGTTGCTGGTTGTGCTCGCATTCAAGGGTTGGTTGGCCGCCGATTCGTCCTCTGCGTCAAGATCGAACTCGTCGCCTTGCATGAGGTCGTCGTCCGGGTCGTCGATGTCCGAGTTGCCTATATCGTCGGCATCGTTTGCTCGCGCGCGGCCTCGCTCGTCGTCCTCCTCTTGAACGTCGTCCTCGTCATCATGGTTGCTGCCGGCCATCAGGTTGTTGCGCGTTGCAAGGGCTATGGGCGAGTCGTCGGCACCAAGCGACAGGTCGTCGTCCACGTCAACCTCGGGCTCGCTCGCCAGCTGCTGGTCCTCGTGGCTGGCAATTCCGGCGCCACTGCTGGTGCTGCTGCCGCTGCTGCTCATCGGCTCATGGCGCTCGTCTGCTGAGGCGCCCGCCACCGAGCTGGCCGCCCGATGCAGCTCCTGCCTATTGGACTGCTCCTGTTGGGGCGCGTTCAAGCGGCCCAGGGGTCTGGCTGGATTGCGCTCGGAGGCGCCAAGCGAGCGGCGGTGGTGGTGTAGGTGCCTGTGATGGTGATGTTGCTGCTGCTGGTTCTGGTTCTGGTTCTGATTCTGGCTCTGGTTATGATGCTGGCTGTGGGCCAGCTGGGCACTTCGCTCGAACTGCTGCTGCAGGAGGAGTTGTTGTTGTTGTTGCTGTTGGAGGTGCTGCTGCTGCTGTTGCTGCTGCTGTTGAGCGTAGAGGAGGGCGGCCAAGAAGGTCAGGTAGGGACTTTGGTCGGCGAGACTGGTGGCCGAGGAGGCTGCGTTCATGGCTGAGGCCGTGTTTGCCAGATTGTTTGCTGCTGCGGCCGCTGCTGCAGCTGCCGCGGCTGCCGCGGCCGCCGCTGCCGCCGACGGGGGTGAGGCGGCGCTCGATTGGGGCGCCTGCGGTGGCGAGTTGCTCATGGCCGCGGCTGCCTGGCCTATAGATTGCAACGACTGCTGGTGCTGCTGGCTGAGCATCCAGCTCACGGCCGACGTGTAGTGATTGAGGGGTGTTGGTTTCATCCGTTAGCTTATTGGCTTCTATCTCCCGCTTGCTCCACTTGTCCTCTCCTCTGCGGTCGCTGCGGCTACTCCACCCGCTCTAATTCTCCCTGCTGCCCCTCTACTCGCGCAGCTAGAGTCTGTGCGCCAACTGCATGGTGCTGCTTACACTGGTCTCGATTGCAACTGATTGGGTGAGGCGGAACAAGGTGCAGTGCATAGTCTCCCTCTCGCAGCGGCTCTACTCTACTCTACTCTATTCGCTCTCTCTCTCTCTCTCTCTCTTGCTCGATCACTTGCTACCTGGCCGAAGTGAGCCGCTTTGAACTTGAGGGTGTTTGTGTGCAAGTGAGCGAGCAACTGAAACTGCGATACAGATAGATAGAGATAGACAAATGAGATCGAGATAGGAGAGGCTGCTGCTGCTGCTGCTGTGTCGCGCAGGCGGGTGGGGCGGCCGCGCGCGCTTCTGGGGGAGAGGGGAAGGCAGAAGTATCAGTGGTAGGGCCAATGATCAGAGTATCAGTTTTGGCCCGGCCATGAGAGCGAGGCGGCCGGCTTTGCACAGAAGCCATATCACTGGCTTCAGCGCGCAATGAGAAGGGAGCGCAACACACTCGTTTGCGGCGGCGGCCGCTGCGTCTGTTGCGCGCGCGCATGCGCCCCGCGGCCGGCGCCCCCAGACTGGCGGCAGCGGCTGCAGCAGCAGCAGCAGCAACAACAACAACAACAACATGAGCGGGATGCATGACCTATCAACCATGCGCTGCACCGGCCCTTGGCTGCGGGCGCCCAGCTGACCCTGTGAGCGTTTGCCCACTCGCGAGCTCGCCACCTCTCCCTGTCTGTCTGTCTGGCTGGCTGGCTGCGAGCCGGGCGCGCCGCCAGTGGCGCCCCGCGGCGGAACCCGCGCGCAACCGGCGCCAGAAGCGCGCGAAACATGATATTGCCGGCGGCTCGAATATCCGGCGCGCGCCACTCTGGTGGCCGCTCGGAAGCGCTCTGAGCGCCGGGCGCGAGGGGCGAGCCAGAGCTGGCACCTTGCGCCCGCGAGCCAGTTGGGCCTCAGTTCGTTAGTCGAGAACAAGCCCGAGCTCGGATTGAGTGTGGCGCCGGGCGGCAATTAGCGCGTTGCTCGCCGTTGAATGGAAGCGGAAGAACAAGTTTTGGGCGGCCAGATTGTTTGATTGAGTGAGGTGCTGACATTTGCGTTAATTGAGTTGAGCGCCGAGCCTCTGGGGCGACTCCTCTCCTCTTAGGCCAGCAAACAAACTGGAGCAGCTGAGTCAGTGGGCGCGTTGAGACTAACGAGCGGAGGCCTCCCTCAAAGCGGGCGCTAGTTTAAAAATTTGGAAGCCCAACTCGGCCGGCGCCGCCCACTTTTAGCGCCGATTGCGCACTTCCATGGACCCAATGCAGCAGCGCCAGTTTCGGGCGAGAACAAAGAGTGCTGCCAGTGCCAGTGCCGCTGCCGCTACATCGGCCAGATTGCATCACTCGCACAGCTACTTGAGCTGAGCGCTTCCGGCACGCGATTGCCGGAACACGTCCTGGGCGGAAGTGGCCCGGGCGGAAGCTGTTTGTTGGCGGTGGGAGATTGCGCACGATTGGAATGGGCGAGCGGCTAGCGCAAGCACGACAGGCTTGCACGAGCGGCCAAATGGATGGTTATTTATCGTCCCAACTGAATTCGCTCGCTTGCTGCGGTTTAAGTAGGCGTAAATAATAAGTAACCCGGCGGCAGCTCAACGCTGTGGTGACTATATTTGGCCAGAGAGTTTGGCGGCTAATTTGAATGGGGGCGCCCATTCTGAGTTCGAGTGTGGGCTCAGATCGGGCAGCTCTAGCCTCAGTTCAAGTTTGAGCTAGAGTGTCAGTGTTGAATGTGAGCCCAAATAATTGCCACTTGGATTGCGCAAACTGTTACCGGGAGCGGAGATTGATTTTGGCCAAACTCCGCTCGGCTCAGTGTGTTTGCCCCTCCGCTTAGCTCGGCCGCGCTCCTCCTCCGGCCGGCCGGCCGAGTTTGCTGGCCCCGTGGGCGCCGCCGAGGGCAGCAAATTGCGCGCGCCGCTCCCAGGCTTTTCTCAAAAGTGGCGCGTGGGCGCCCAGCCGGCAGCTCGCCCGCCCTCTTATAGGGGCGCCGAGCCGAGTGGCCGCCGAGACAATGGGCTCGGCGCGCGATCTATATAAGCGGCCGTGGGCTGGCTGGCTGGCCGGCTGGCTGGCTTGCGAGCGGCCGCGCTCACTATATGTCTCGGCCGGCCGCAATCAAGTCGGCTTTTGGCGGCGGCGGCGGCGGCGGCGGTGCTGGCCGAGGAGGAGGAGGATTGAGATTAGCGGCCAGGTGAGTGGCGGCCACTTTGCTCGGGCCGGCCAATGATTGATTGCGGCCGCCACTGCATTGGGGGCGGCGCAGTCGGAAGGAGGAGGAGGAGG
>Ga0268249_1000463_pt1 | contig 18954 bp, 8 predicted proteins | sample AgamicAtPe_FD_200257 | JGI IMG/M metagenome (GOLD analysis project Ga0268249, IMG submission 200257) | Agave microbial communities from Guanajuato, Mexico - At.P.e (v2) (version 3) | ecosystem: Host-associated > Plants > Phyllosphere > Phylloplane/Leaf | place: Guanajuato, Mexico | collected... | reverse complement strand
GCTGGCCGGCCGAGGCCGCAAATTGGGCCGCGCGAGTGGCGCCGCTCATCGGCGGAGACAAAGCGAGTTTAATGGAGGATAGGTGCGAGTGTGTGGCCTCCATTTACGCCTCCGCCTCCGCCTCCGCCTCCGCCTCCGCTTGCTCCACTCCGGCCGCCTCCAGATTACAAAGCGGCCAGTTTGAATTGCGCGCCCTCCAATGATTAATGGGCCGGCCAGTGCAAAACTCCTGGCGCGCTCCTCTTTGGGGCCAAAGGTGCGCAAGCTTATGAACTCTGGCCGAGTGTTGCGGCTCCAGCGCGGGGCTGGCGCCTTCGAGGCTCCCAGGTGAGCGCCCAATTGGCGCTGCAAGCAGCCCGTCCCTCACTATCTCGTTGGCCCCATCTCGCGCCGAGTTGGAGGGCGAATAGTGACATAAAATTTGCACTGGCCGCTTGGAGGGGCGGCGGCTTGGCTGGCCGCCACTTAGCCGGCTTGCTGGCTGGCTGGCTGGCCGCCGGAGTGGCGAGAGGCACTCACTCTGGGGGCCAGCTGCTGGCGCTCGAGTGCCGGCAGCTGGCGCCGAGCGGCCGAGCGGCGAGCGGCGAGAGACAAGTGATGAATCAGCCCCCAGCAATGGGCCGGCCATTTTGGAGCGGCGCACCTGCGAGCGGCGCCCAGCGAGCGAGCTCCGCGCCAAGAGCGGCCAGTCTCGGTTGGCCGCTTGGGGCGCGTTCGTTGCGCCGCCGCCGCCGCCGCCAATCCCAGCGGATGTTGGCCCTGGCGGCGGCGAGCGCGCACTTCTAATGAGGCCGCGCTGGCCGGCGACGTCTGGGCCGCTCGAGGCCAGAGAATTGGATGGACTTGCTCGCGCTCAGAGCCGCCCTAATGCATCCGCTCGAGTGGAAGTCTGGCCGCCGGCGGCCGATTGGCGGCTTCGGGCCGAGTGCGCTGCCGGGCGGCCAGAGGGGCGGGCCCATGATTGAGTCTGAGCGAAGTGTTGACAATAACAAATCAGTTGTTTTGAGCGGCGGCGGCGCTGAGCTTGTGCTCGCGCTCGGCGCCAACCTTGAGCTGTCGCGTGGGCGCATTAAGTCGGCCCAAATTGCGCCCGTCTAGCCGCAGAGGCGAGATGGGCGCGCTGATGAGTTTAAACGATGATAAAGTGTCAATTTTGATTAACATTTGGGCGCGCGGAGGACTCGCAGGCCAGGATTGGCGGCGGCGGCGGCTGCTGCTGCTGCTGCTGCTGCGATTGCGGGCGGACGGAGGGCGAAGCTCGCGCTCACCTTTTCCTCCTCTGGGCGCCGCTTTCCTGCTGTTGGCCGCCCGCAGTGGATGCGCCAGGAGGAGGAGGAGGAGGAAAGTTCAATCTGAACGCAGCGAGTTGCCGGCAAGACGAGCTCGCGTGAGCTCGGCGGCGACATCTCGGCCGGCGCCCAATCAGCGCCGAGCTTGTCATGCAACTGCGAGCACTTAGGTGGCGGCAAATTGTTTAATTTGGCCGCCAGCTCGCCAATCCGCTCGCAGCCGCCTGTGGTTTTGAGGGCCTCACAAGCGAGCACCCGGAAGGCCTGGCTAGAGCGCGGCTGGCGGACGGCGAGCGAGCGAGCGAGCGGCTGGAGGAGGCGGCATTCTGGCAGAGCATTCGAGAGCGAGCTAGCCGAGCTTGGCAGGACAGCGAGACGATGCGGAGATAAGAGGCCGGCTTGATTGATCGATCTGGCCAGCGCTCTCGAGCGCGCGCAAGGGAGCAAGAACTTGAGGAGCAAAGCGGCCGGACGGAGGCTTGGAGCGGACAGGAGGGATCGGATTTTGGTCAGACCATTTGATCGCGCGACCGCTCAATCTGGGCGAGGCGATGGCCAACGCGAGGCTTAGGTTCAGGCGCCACTTGGCCGCCTGCGTGCTCGTGCTGCTTGCGCACGAGCTCCATTGGGGCCAGCGGCAGCAGCAGCAGCAGCAGCGCGTCCGTCTGGCGGCCGCGAGCCAAACTGACGCCTGGACTGCGAGCGGACAACACGAGCAAGCGGCGCGCCAAACGAGCACCATGAACGACGACGACGACGACACCAGCATGCTGGCCGCAGCCCTGAACAAAATCGGCCAATACCTGCCAGTGCTCGACTTCAACTACACGCTCAACACCGGCCGCCAGTTCGACAACGGCCAGCTAGACGTTGAGGTGGAGCACTATTACAACGAGCGCTTCGGGCCCAACATGAGCCTGGACGAGCTGCAGCTGATCGCCGTGAAGGCGGCCCTGCGGATGGCGCCCATGCCCCTGCACACCAGCTGGGGCTACGAGTCGCGCGAACAGCTCAAGCAGTCCTCCCTGCCCGTGCAGGACGACGCCCGTTGCGCGGCCCACCTGAGCCAGCTAGCGGGCCGGCTGGACAGGCTCACGAGCAGGAGCCTTGCGGCCGCAGTGTCGGCTCAGCCGGCCTTGATGGCGGCTGCGGCTGCGGCTGGGGCGCCACAAGCGGGCGGCCGGCCGAACGCGCTCGAGCTGCACCGCTCGGCCGCCCACCAGGCGTCGCCGGTTGAAAACTTCGAGGCGCAACTGCTTTACAGGTCAACGGAGCTGCCCTTTCTGCGCTACTTGGACACCTTTGGCCGGGTTCCTTCGGACTTGTTACGCGGAAACGTGCGCTGGTACGGCTCCTACTCGGGCTGCTTGGACACCAAGCTGGTTGCAAACCCGCAACTGGGCGGCACGAAGCGCATTAAGTTCCGCTATTGTATGGCCGCCGTCAAGTCGGTTGGCTGGCCCTCAAGTCGGCGAGCGCCGCCAAGCGAAAGGGATAAGCGCGAGTGGGCAAACTACGGGGTTCACACGATGGACGCAAATTTGGAAAACTTTTTCTTCCGAGTTGGCGCCTGCTTGCCAGAGTCATGCGACTCGAGCGCCTTCGATTATCAGGAAAACGTGCATAATATCGAAAAGTTAATCAAATTTAATCTCATGAAGCCATTCAATAGTGACCATTACTACCTGAGCGATCTGTACTGCTTGCCAGACTTGCGTTCGCCCCTTAGGAGCATTCCGCTTCTTGGCAAGCTGCTCATCCTCTGCTCGCTCGCTTGGATGGGCCTGATCATGGTGGCGACAACTGTGCACTTGAATGTGGAGCGCTTCTACCGGAAGGCGGTGAGAGAGATGAGGAGGAAGGAGGAGGCGGTTGGGGGCGGGAAAGAGGGGCGAGCCAATGGGGACGAGGAGCGGGCAAGGGGGAGGCGCGAGCCAGAGGAGGGCGACAACAACGAGTTCAAGGAGAGCGACATCCTGAATTTGAAGCGCCATTGGATCTGGCTCAACGTCTACCTTTGGGACCACTCGAAGAAGCTCATCAAGGGCGTTGACCTGATCGCCTGCCTCTCGCTCTACAGCAACTGGCTGAAGTACACCAACAGGCTCAAGCTGGCGGTGGCCCAGTTGCACGCGGAACAGGAGCGGCGCGAGCGCCTCCGCCTCAAGAGCGAGCAACTGGTCGAGGGCGTGCGCGCTGCAACGGGCGCCAGCGCCACCAGTCTGGCCAACGTGGCCGCAGCCGCCGCCGCCGCAGCCACTTGCGCGCAGGAGGAGGAGGAGGGAGCCGCAAAGGGGGCCAGCAAGGCGGGCGCGCTGCTCGGCTCGAGCGACAGTGTCCGCGTTGGCGCAAGAGGTGGGCAACAGCTGGGCGGCGAGGCAGGCAGGCTGTTCGACCGCGAGCTGAACCGGCGAATGGAGGCCAAGGACGAGCTGGACGAGTTGGACGCGGATTCAAGCAAGAGGCGCGTCGACACCTCCTCGCTGAACGCGCTCAAGGTGATTGCGCTCGTTTGGATCATTGCGGGCCACTGCATCTTCTTTCTCGGTTCCACAATCTCGAACGGGGCCATTCTGAAGAACTATGCGCGCGATCTGGCCGCCTTTGCGCTCGCAAATGGGGCGCTCTACATAACGGAGCTCTTCTTCGTCATCACCGGCTGCCTGACGACCTATTTGGCCTTCAAGTACAACACGTTCAGGCCGGCGCGAGCGGCCGCCAGCCAGACGGGCGAGCAGAGTGGAAAAGAGAGGCCAGAAGAAGAGGAGGAGGAGGAGGGGCGGCTTTACCTCGAATCGCGCGTGTTCAAGGTTCCCTTTTGGATCATGATTGTGATAAACAGGTATTTGCGAATCGCGCCGACCTACCTGCTGGTCTACTCGTTCGTCCGCCTGGTCAGCGTCTACGTGGGCGGCTATGGCCAGCTGTGGGACTACGCCGTGTCTGCCAACAGCATGCGCAGGAGCTGCACCCAGGAGAGTTGGCTGCCCGTCTTCACGCTGACGACAAACTTTGTCGAAGTCTACGGCCACTGCATAGTTGGCGGCTGGTACCTGTCGGCGGACATGCAATTCATGGTGATGGCAGTTCCCGTGCTCATAATTATGGCTCATTTTCAGCGGCGCAAAACGAAGCGGGCGCAACATTTTGTCGCCTTCAGCAAGCAGCAGCAGCAGCAGCAACAACAACAACAACAACAACCTCAGCAGCTCACTTTCATCGGAAACAACTCGAGCAGAGGCGAAAGTATGGCGCAAAACGAGGAGCTTGGCGGCGAGAGTTTGAGCAACGAAATTTCAGTGGGCAAGCGAGTCTACCTTGGCTACGCGCTAATAGTTTTGCTCGGACTCCTCTCGGCGCTCATCTCCATTTTGTACGGAATTTGGCAAGCGGAAGTGGACCTGTCCTACATAATCAAGTTCGTTCCGCACACTGTTGCCGTTCTGTCGCGCAACATTGCAATGTACACCAACTCGCTGTTTCGCTTTCGGGCCTTCGCCTTCGGCCTGATCCTCGGCCACCTGCTCTACCTTTACGAGTTCAGGCTGATCAAGCTGCCCAAGTTCGTGCAGCAACACGGCTCTAAGCTAACGAGCGCCATCTTCACCGTCGGCTTCTGCCTCATGTTCATGCCAGTCATCTATCCGCAGGGGAAGATAATTTTGTCGCATGACGTCACCGCAATCCTGATGGTTGTAAGCGCAGGCGGAATAGACGTTTTCCTCTCCGTCCTCGTCTTCCTCCTCTGCATTGGAAAGGCGCCAAAGGTTGTCCTATTCTTCCTCAACTCGCCCTTCTGGACTCTCCTCTCGTCGCTCTCGCTCTGCGCCTTTCTCCTCCACACGGAAGTGATTGTTTTGCTCACAACGCAACTCAATCCGCCGCCAGCGGCCCAGTACAGTCTGCTGCTGTTCCTCTTCTGCGCAACCCTACTCATAACCTACTCGCTCGCGCTTGCACTCTACCTTTCCTTCGAGATGCCAGTTAGCCGGCTCATTGAGGCTCTGATGAGAAAATACTTGGCCAACTCGAGGAGCGTTCGCAGCGACAAGCCGAGCGCGAGGGCGGCCGACGGGGGCGCGCGCTGAGCCGAGCGCCGGCCGGCTGGCTGTCTGGTCGCCGTCGCCACCGCTTAAGCCGCCTCCCATTGTTGACGGGCGCCCATCCATACACACTGTTTCACGAAGCCAATAAAGAGCGACCAGCCCGCTCGGCGGCCCCACTTCTGGCGTACTGGCCGGATTAGGGCGAGAGCGAGGAAGTGGCGCTAAAAACTGTCAATCGCCGGCTTTGCCATCCCCAAAACAGATCATCTCGTTCGCCGTTCACTCAATAAGCCGGCCGGCAGACAGATTTGCAAAAGCCGCCCGCCTAAGCTGCTTACCAGCTTGGCCCAGTTTTGCGCCTCCTTGCGCCCGACGGGCCAGCGAGCAGCTAGAAGCTGACCTCGTTCAGAGTGAGTGAGAGAGAGAGAGAGGCAGGCAAACATTTGCTGCCCGTTTCCGCTCGCAAGCAGCCACTCGCAGTGTGCATCATTACATGCATGGAGGCGGCCGGCCGGCCGGCTAAGCTCGTTTGTCGCCAGATGGCTGGCGTGTTTGGCGCGTTAAAAAATAACAAGCGGCCAGAGGAGGAGGATGGGCGACTCTCGCTGGCCCATCCTCCGCCTAGCGCCGCTCTTAATTGTTCCTGCGACGCCCGCGCCACTCTGGCCCAGGCGCCTAGGGTTTTTCGCGCACTCGATTGAAATGCAAATCTGAGCCGCGCTAGCTGCTTGCCCGCGGACACGCAAATGTGTCACTTTGTCCGAGTGTTCCAAACGGCATCAACTCGAAGCGACAAACTGGAGCACTTCCAGCAGCATGTAAATTGGCCCGGCCTCGAACACCCTCAGGCTCAATTGTGTTTGCGCCATTGTCCGGCCGAGCAAGTGTTTTCACGGGCCGAGCAAATCCAACAACAAGCCAGGAGCTCATCCTTTGCGACAACACGAGAGACATGCGCCAAATGCCAGAGATTTGTCGTTGGCGGCGGATTGAGATTCGGACTGCATTCGCGCCCTCGGCGCCTCTACAGCGCGAGCGGCAACCAAACCAGACGCAACCTGCTCGCCGAGTTGGCCCCATTCGACACAAACAAGGCCAAATCGGCGCCACAGCCGCCGCCGCCACCAACCGACGGTCGAGGGGGGAAGTCGGCGACGGCGAGGCTTGGAGTGCTGAGGGCGTGCGAGATTTGCTTTGTCGTGGGAGGCGCCGCTAACGAGCCAGCGACGTGACCGAATTGCTCCTCCTTCTCGTAATTTAATCGCTACATCATTTGTCCGGCCATTCTATGTGTTTCATGTAAACGAAGGGGCGAACATAAACACACAAGGTCACTGGCGAGTGTTGCAAAATGGAGGCGCCGATGGTGGGGCTCCTCCGCTCGAGGCCGGCCGATTGAATTAGAGCTTGCGGGCGCTAGGCTTGTGGAGCGGCGGCGGCGGCGGCTGGCAGGTGCAGGCGGAGTGCAGCGGCGCCCTAAAGAGATTAGCCAGCTCATCGATGCAAATGGCCAACCGACGGACGGAGGCCGCACAGGCTGGCTGGCAAGTGGTGGCCGGCGCAACATCCCACTGTCACTTAATGAACTAACTAATAACTGTCACAAACATCGGCGCCCAACCAACTGCAGCGGGTCAGCCCGCAGAATGGGAGGCGCCGGCCTCAGCAGCAGCGAGCGCCACTAGGCGAGATAGCGAAAGCTCGCGCAAAGCTAAGTGCTCTGGCGGGAAAAAGGTGCGTCCGCACTGCAATGCTAATGATGACGAGCTGTGAGGCAAACTCCTCGAGACTTGCTCATTAGAGTGCGCGCTCGCTCGCTTCACTTGGCTACCAGTTGGCCGCCTTTCCGGTATTAGTGCCTCCCCTCCGCCCGCCTCTTGCGCTGTCTCGCCAGTTCCGTCCCTATTTCGCCAATTCCGCTGGGACAAACTTATTGGCTTCGAGAGCGAGAACGAGAACGGGAACGGTTTGGTTGGAACGAGAGAAAGAGAGCACGAGCGCGAGAATGGTGGAAGGGGCTCCAATCTTGGCAGCGACAGAGCACGATTGTGCCCTGAACGCGTTCATTGGCTGCGCTGGCGCAATATGTTGCCAGCCAGTTTTGTAGCCAAGACAAAAACCCGACTCTCACCCTCCCTTTCTGCGGCTCGCCTGTCGCTGGGCCAACATAAACACGCTGCCCGCCCACGCAATGAAATCATTTCCGCATTGGATACGTTTGTGGGGCGCAAACCAAATTATCATCATCATGCCATGGCGCTGCCCTTGGCTTGCCTCGCGCTGGCCGCCTGGAAGCCCAACACAGCGGATACATGCGAAATTCATCCCCGTTTTCGGTTTTCCGGCCCTCTTGGCCACTTGCCAGCGCTTTCGTTGGCCGCGAGCAGGAGGCTAGCGGGGCCAGCATAAGGATAATGAATTCAGCTTCCTCCGAAGAGAATCCCTCCCAAGGCGATACGAGGCCAGTTTGCTGCAGGATTGCAGGGAAACAATTGTGGCAAATTCATTATCCCCGCTCACCTGTCTCCGTCTGGATTCGAGACTGTCTCCCAATGGACTATGGCCGATCCTCAACGACTATGCGCTCAGGCTGTCCTCGAGGCGCCAGAGTGGAGGAGTGTTTGTGCCGTTGGCTTTAAGTGAGCCGACGCACGCTCGCCCAAACCAAGGCAACTGCAACCAGGATCTTCGGGCTCGCGAATGCCTAACTAATGGTCCAAGTTGGCGGTTAACCGGCGGTCACGTCCGAGCTGGCGCCCAGTTGTTTGCGCGCTCACACGCAGACCGGACGAGCCGCCGAGGGCGACAAGTCCGCAAAGCTCTTGGCTTGCCCGCTAGGCGAGAAGTCCGCCCACGAGCGACCTCTTCGCCAGATTAACAGTAACATGTCGGCCTGAGCCCACTCTTGGAGGCCATCATTACGCAATCTCCCAACGAGAAATGGGAAACTGAGCGCCGAGTGCAGAATGAGATATTATTTACATCTTTGCGCTCTGAGTTTCGGCCGCTCTTACAACCGGCGAGCTCGAGCAGCCCGCATGTTGGTTTGGTTAAACGGGCTTGCTACTGTCCAAATGTATACACAGAGGACGCCGCCCCCTCGAGTGCAAATGGCTTCGACTGACCCTCGCGCCCATTCCGCCCAAGTCGCAGCATGCTTGGATGTTTAAAGTTTTCGGCGCCTGGACACATGCACTGTTTGCGTTTCAATCGGCCTAATGATCACTTTTAATGGCCGTCCATTGTAAGCGCGCGGGCGCTTCCACGAGGCCACTAGTGGTCCACTACGGCTAGATGGCCGACAGGCTTGCAAGATCCAACTCGGGCCTCAAACTTGGAGGGTCCCCAGAGTCGCGAGTCGCAACCATGCAGCGGCTAGTGGACGAGCAGCTTGCCAGAAGCGCCAAGCTGGCCCACATTGATCAATTTAGCTTTCTTCGCCTCCACTTCACCCCTCCCTCTCCCCATTAAGGATCAACCTGAAACGATAGAAGCTGGCCAAACAAACCAAGCTGCTGGTTTGTTTTCACTCTAACAGCATACGTTTGCCTAGCTTCAGGAGCTAAGCACAAGATCTCGCTAGATTTATGGGATTCTTCTGGAGTCTCGTGCCTATAAAAAACCTGATAGTAGCCTCACAACTAAACGAGAGGCCGCTGCAACTAGCTAGCGTGGAAGGCTCATATACCTGCCACCGTATTACTTACCCTCTGAGCAGTTTGTAGAGCATACAACCGAGCGAGAACCAATCTGCGCTGCTGTCGTAGGATTGGCCCTTGCACAAGACCTCGGGCGCCATGTAACCGTGCGTGCCCACTGACGCTTGGGGCCTCTTCTTGCTAAAATCGCAGGCTAGCCCGAGATCGGAAATCCTAACGTGTCCGTATTCGTCTAACAAGATGTTGGCCGGTTTCAAGTCCCTGTAAACAACATGCCTGTTGTGCATATGCTCTAGTCCGAGAACTACTTCGGCCGCGTAGAAGCGCATCTCCGATTCTGTAAACTTTCCATGCTGGGACAGGTGATAGTGGAGGTCGCCGCCATTCATGAGATCCAATACAAAGTAAAGTTTCTCTGGCGTCTGAAACGCATAGGTCATGTTCACAATAAATGGACAATCGTCGCCTGTACTGACTAAACTTAACATTATGCGTTCATTTAAAGCTAACATTTCTCCTTGTTTCATCTTGATTCTTTTCTTATCTAAACATTTCATTGCGTACATTTTGCCCGTATCTGCCTTCCTACATCCATAAACTTCGCCGAAACCTCCGCGGCCAATGATGCGATGGAAGCTAAAATCGTTCATTGTTAGCTGTATGTTGAGCTCTAGATTTTTCCACTGACAAAATCTTGTATATTTCTCACTATTCAAAAATTTCTCATAAACTGACTCTAGTATGTCAAATATAGTTCTCACATAGGGTTGAAACAGGCTAGTTGGAACCTCGTTCTTCTTCAAATGCCGCCAAACATGTTCGACAGCATCGGCAGGATATTTCTCTGTTCTACCCAACTCTTCGCCCATTATATAAGTGTCATAGATTTCTTTGGCCTTTGATTCGCGTTCCTTCTCAGTTTCAAGCCGCTCGTATTTTCTAATCTCTTCATAGAAATACAACTGGGGCACCGGCTCTCCATGCAAAGTTTCACAATATTCCTTGAACAAGAGGTAACCAAGCTTCTGGTTGAATATCTTCTCGAATGAAACCTCATTATTCTTCTCCATATATTTGTGCATCACACTGCGAACACTCGGATCTGGGAGAACGATTTTCTTCGAGGCTCGAGCTGCGGGCGTTGATTTGGACTTTTCCATGGCCATCAAGTAGGACACATCGGCCAAAACGGCCTCCAAATCGGCCATCTTGGAATTCGCCGGCCAAATGTAGAAATCGAGCCAACTAAGGGCAAGAGATAGGCGAGGTTCTGGTTAATAGCGGGCAAAAGTCTGGTGCGCGTCGTCCTAGTATGTCGCCTACTCCTCCTAGATTCTTATCTTCAAAACAACAATAACTCACGGTTCAGAGTGTCCAATGAGATTGTCGCGCTTAGTTTAGGTTGTTAAAACAATGAACAAAGGTGCTATTACGAGTTCTGTGCGTTGCATTGTCCCTCAGATTGAAGTCTTGCGATTCTGCCACAACAATCAGCTGATGGTTTCCATGTTTTCAGATTGTTTGTTTTGGTTAGGCTCGTTCGCTTTCCCTGTCCGCGCATCCAAATCGCTCTCCTCTCCAAACTGCAAAACCTCCACCCTCTCGCCGCATCCACTGAACGCATCTGGGCCTCAGCCAGTCTTAGGTGAAACCCGCTCAAACTTGGCCCCAAGCCCATGCAAACCCTGCCTCCCAATGAAGCCGGCTATACACAGGAACTTGCATCGCTCACCCATCTTGTTCCCTCTAATGGTATTAGGTCTTCATTTCGCCACTCTTGCGAAAGGCGCGCGCTCGCTCGCTGGCCAAGTTCTCTTGTGTTGGTGCACCATTTTGTGCTGCCTAGTGCCTTTGCGCCCTCCTTCAAGTCTCGCGCCCCAATGACCTAGGCGAGCGACCATCTGAGAGCGCGCACCATCGCCCACAATCGTCGTCAAGAGGCTAGGTTGGCTTCCCGGCTACGCTTGCAGCGCCTGCCAGTATGTGGCAACCAAAGTAGAGCACCCTTGTCAGGTTCAACATCTGCCTTATCTCGCACCGGTCGATTTGTCTGCAGTTTGATATTGGTAGACGTATTTCCTCGTCAATTGTGTGCTTAGGTAGGTAGACTTGGAGGCGAAATACGACTGGCATTCGGGTAAGAATTCGAACCAAGACGTCGACAGTGGGACTTTGTTCAGGAGACACAAGAGTGTTGCAGAATTGAGGCGCCAGAGGACTGGGACTACTTCAGGCCCGAGGATGAGGCCAACTCGTACCCAATTGGCTGCTGCAAGGAGCTCGATCTTGTCCGCAAATTTGGTTGCACCAACAGGGGGTCGAGCTGTGGAGCTCAGGTTGCGTTGGCGAGTTTGAGGCCGCGAGCAGAGCCATAACGCTGCTTTAGTTTAGATGAACCAACTGCTCAGTCTTATGGGTTGCACAGTGTTGATTTGTCAGCCGCGAGTCTTACAGAGCTACAGCGCCTACAGTTGATCGCAAGCAAACAAACTCGCCCCCCTCTCCCCGCTTCGGCTCCAACACTCTCGCCCCCTCACAACCACTGGACAGGAGCCGCCCACGCTCGCCTCTGGTTGCCTGAGTCTGACTCTCGGCGGGCTCGATGCGCCGGCAGGGCGAGCAGCCGCGTCGAGCATCACTCAGGCGAGCTCCTCTCGGCGGCGGCGGCTGCTGTTCACTCCGCGCCGACTTAGCCTCGCCGAGAGCACTAAAACTGGACAACCAACTGGTTGCGAGCCAGCAAGCAAATGGACCGGCGAGACTCAACAGAGCGATCGGTTGAGTCTCGCTGTTGGGGCGGAGATGGAGCGTAGCCTGCGCCTGGAGTTGAGGCTTTCCAGGGGCGAGAGGCTCGTTTGGGGGGCGATTGCCTCTTTTGGGAGTGCGAAAGGCTCTGCTCGAGTCAAGTTCATGAGCGCGCGCGCGCGGCAGACGGCTTTTGCAAAGCAAAGCCAGGGTTTGCCGCCTGCCTGTTGCTGCTGCACTCAAACTCTGGCTGAAGGCTTCAACTTGAGCCCGTTTGTTTTACCTTTCGCGGCCCAGCAAAGCAGAGAGAGCCAACCGGCTGGCTGGGCGCACACTTTTGTTTGGAAGTTGCATTGGCAGCTGCCGAGACCAAACAAGTGGCTCCGTGGGCTGCTGGGCGGGACGAGTGCTCGCTAACGGTTGGTAGCCTTTGCCGCGGGACGCAGCATCGTGGGCTGGCTCAGCTCGCGCGCCTTTAATACGTCCACATCCACATCCACATCCAACCAGCGAAGTCTGAACAAGCCTCCCAAACCCAACTCACAGGCATCCAATCGAGCGCAGGGAGTAGCCGGATAAAACACTTGCGCAAGCCTCCGAGCTGAACCAAACAGAGGGTTGCTAGAGCTGGCGGTGGACTAGCGAGCACGAAAAGTGAAGAAGGAGAGCAAACAATAGCTCAGCGAGGAAGGGGGTGATTTCAATTCAGTTTGTTGCAGTGACTCTTTGTCCTTGGGACAGTTTTAGCAGATTTGCGCGCGTTGTTTTGAAGTTGAGAGAGGGAGAGACAATGTCGCAGGAGAGGAAGGTTTTGGTCAGGAAGTCGGAGGAGTCGCACATTGATCGCGACTTCCAGACTATTCGCGAGAGATTCGACGAGGAGATGAGGCGAATGGAGGAGGAGATGTCGCGTTTCAGGGGCTCGCTGCTGGACCACGAGAAGGAGACTCGGCCGCTGTCGCCGGACTCGCGAAGGCGCAAGGTCTCCTCCTTCGTGGACAACTTTGAGTCGCCCCTCATAAGGGAATCCTCGGACGGGAAGGCGCTCAAGTTGAAGTTTGACGTCACCGAGTATCGGCCGGAGGAGATTGTTGTCAAGACAGTTGGAAACAAGCTGCACGTAAGTAGTCTCCGCTCGGCTCGACTGGCCGGCACAGAAGCGGAGTGAAGGGCAGACCAGAGGTTTGATTCGCGCTCTAACCGGCCTCCGTATGCAGGTGTACGCAAAGCACGAGGAGAAGAGCGACTCGAGGAGTGTCTTCCGCGAATACAACAGGGAGTTCCTCCTGCCGGAGGGCACAAATCCGGACAAGATCAAGTCGTCGCTTTCGCGCGACGGCGTCCTCACGGTCGAGGCGCCGCTTCCGCAAACAGACCACAAGCGGCTCCCAATTGACAAGTGCTAGTATTAAAACCAGCTGATTGTAAGGGTTGTGATCGAATAGGAGAATAAGACGCACACAAACAAACTCCCAAACAAGATTGGCCGCCACTGGAGGTGTTTCAGGTGGAGAGGCTGGAGTTTAATTTACACACACACACACACACGATTTCCTATCAACATTCGGCCAAGTTTGGCTCTCATCTTTGCTGGTTTGAGGTGACATAAACAGACTCGACGTGGTTCTCTGGTAGCCAAAGAGTGCTGAGGTTGTCCTCCTGGCCAGGGGCAGTGTTGCCGGCCGGGCCAGTGGGCGTCCAGCGGAGCCAGTTGGTGGCGCCGGCCAGCTGGCAGCCTGACTGGCCCTGCTGCTTGGACGCGCCGCCGCCGCCGCCGCCGCCGCCGCTCAGGTTCAAGCTCGGGATGCTGCGGTGTCTGGCGAGACTGTTTGCAGAGCGACTCTCGCCTCTGGCCACCAGTTGCAGCCTCTGCTGCTGTTGCTGGCAGGCCGGCTGGTTGGCGCGGCTCATCGTGTGCCAGTTGGCCAGATAGGCGTCATCGTAGGCGGCCACCCGGTGCGAGCTGGAGGCGTTCCGCCTGTGAGTGTGGGCGCGTCGCTGCTGATTTCCCTCGGCTCGCATGGCTTGTCTGGCGGCCGCTTGGGCGAGCGTGCTGTGAGATCGGTGCTGCTGAGTGTGATTGTTTTGGTTTGGTTGGGGTTGGGGCTGGGGCCTGTACTGTACAAATGGGCGCTCGTTGAAGCCGCCAGAGTGCGCAACTCCCTGCCACCTCCTCGCCGCCTCCTCGCCCTCCTCGCCCGCCGGCTCCACGTACGGCTCAGGCCAGTGCTCCTCCGCGCTCATGGGCAGCAAGTCCGCGCTCAGGTAGTCGGGCTCGCAGCCGCCCGCCAGGCTCTCGGGCGCGAGCGAGTCCGGCATCCGGCTGATGGATCTACTGCGCGCAACTGGCGCCCCAAAGCTCCTCGTTGCCGTCCGCATGGTTGCCAGTTGCGGCTGGGGCTGCGGCTGCGGCTGGAAGCTCGTCTGGCTGAACTTGGCCGCGGCCTGCTCGCCGCGCCTGAACGTCTCGGCCAGCGGCGCTCGGCTGTCGTCGGTGGTGGACTTGTCGCTCGAGAGTCCGCTCGAGCGCTCGAAGTAGTCGGCCGAGCTCTGCCCCTGTCCCTGCCTCTCGCCCTCCCTCTGCTCGTCCCTCTCGATGGTCTTCAGGAGGCCGGACTTGGCGGCCGTGGTGACGAACATGCTCGCCTGGATCTGGCCGGCGCCCCTGCTGGCCAGGTAGGCTCTGTGCGCGTCGCTCATGTTGTAGCGGTTGTTTCTGTTCGCCCCAGGCGAGCAACTCTTGTCCGAGTCGCACGAACTCAACGTCTCGTCCTGAACCCACTCGCCAGTTTCCTCCTTGAACCGCCCGCCACTGGCCGTGATCGCCTCCTCGGCCGAGCTCGCCACCGACTTCGACTTCGATTTCGAGCGCGACCTCTGGCGCCGGCCCACGGTTCTAGTGGCGAGGCCGGCGCAGTAGTCTTGGTCGAGCGCGCGCGCTTGCCTGTGCCTCTGGATGGAGGCCTCGTGGTCGATTGGCCGCAGCGAGCACTCGCTTCCGATGCTGACCGCGTTGTCGAAGGCGTAGCCGCCCAGCCCCCTGGCGCCCGACGCCTTTCGCGGGCCCAGAGTGTTTGCCTGCCGATGCTGGCTCACGCGCGAGGCTCTCATTGAGGCCTTCCGGATGGACTCGAACAGGAGCTCTTGGCCGTAGGAGAGCGAGGCGACCGAGTTTGAGAGGAGCATCGATCTGCCTGTCGACTTGAGCCCGTTGCTGCTGCCGCCGGCGCTGGACTCGTCGTCGTCGGGCAGGATGCGCGAGTGCATTGGTTTAGAATGTTTGCTCAACTTTGGGCTCAGGCGACAGCAGCAAAGGAGGCGGCCAACGAGCGAGCAGATGGAGCCACTCTCGCGCTTCACCTTGCTCGCCTCGCCGAGCCCAATGGACTGGCCGGAGGAGAAGGACGAGGCCAGCCGGGCTGAGCTTCTCTCTCGCGGCCGAGTTGAGATGCAGATGCAAACAATTGTGATGGCCAGAATGAGGATGAACAAGCATAGGATTGCGGCCAAGACGAGCGCAAGCTGGTTGAAATCGGCCAGCCTCAGGAACTTGCCCAGCATTTGCGACGCCGGATCCGCGCTCTGGGCCGGCGGCTGCTCGTCCCTCGGCTGCCGCTGAACCTGTTGCAGCGAGTCCTTCGTTATCAAGGTTGCCGGCCTCCCCTCGGCCGAGACCGGCTGATGCTGCTGCTGCTGCTCCTGCTGCTCCTGCTGCCGGCTCGAGCCGCCCGCCGCCTGCAGCCTGGGCCGCTTTTCCGCCGCGCTGGTCAGCGTCAGGCGGGCCTCGTGCTGTTGCTCGCCCACCACGAGGCCCCTGCTGCTGCTGCTGCTGCTCTCAGTCTGCCTTTGCGCAGGCCTCTGAGTGGGCGTCGGCTGGCCTCGCGGTTCACCTGCGGCGAGCTCCCCGAATCCTGTCGACTGGTTGCGCGAGGGGCCGGCAAGAGTGCTCGAGTCGACGGCCACCGTTGGCAGGCCGCCGTCAAAGCCAAAACCCGTTGCTTGGCCTCCCTGTGCGGCCAAGCTCTGGCTGGAGGCCACTCGAGTGGCGATTGGGGGACTCGTCGTTGGCGCCACCCTCTCCGGCTGCTTGCTCGCGCTCGGCGCCGGGCTTCTCGGGCTGCCCGTCGTGGTGCTCGTCGTTGTGGTTGCTTGGGCAACTCGCTGCTGCACGGAACTGTCGACAAATCTCACCGTCGCCACCATCCGAGTGGTCGTCTCGCGCGCGCCGCCCACAGTCTGGCCAAGTCTCGCCGAGGGGGCCGCCGTGCTGGCCTCCTGGTTGGCGGCCAGCAAGTCCGGCGCAACAGTGGCGCTCGTTTGCAGACTCCAAGGCCCCCCGCTTGCGCTCGTCGCCTGTCTTGTCTGAGCGGCTCGGCCTGACTCGTCGGCGGGCCGGCGAGTTGCGGGCGGCGAGCGGACAGGCGAGTGGTGGTGTCGCTTCTGGTCGCCGGCCTCCACTTCGGCCGCCGCGTTCCGGCCAAGCTCGCGCGGCTCCCCCGCGGCCGTCGTCTCCTGATCGGCCGTCGCTCGCGGACTCTGCTGGCTGGTTGGGGGCGGGGCCAAGCTGGTTGTGGAGGGGCTAGAGGTGGGGCTGGAGGGGGAGGGAGGGCTTGGTGGTGCGCGCGTCGGACTCGCGGCCAGTCTGTACATGGAGGAGACCGACATTCGGGTGTTGTTTGCCGGGCTTCGCGCTGCCGGCTCGCCCGTCCTGCCCGCTGAGTCCGCCGCTCGGCTCAGCTCGAGCTCGGTCGTCCGCGAGTCAGCAGCCAGGCTCAAGGTAGTGGCCGAAACGCGCGCTTGCAAACTGGAGGCGGCGCTCGAGTAGCGCTCAATGTCCGTTTCAACCAACTGAGCGCCCGCGACCGAGCTCGGCCGGCCCGCACTCGCACCGGGCGCTAAACTTGCCGGACTCGCGCCGCCACTCGGACTTGTCTCGCCCCTTTCGCCGTCCACCTCTTGGCTCTCGTCCACAAATCGGGGCCCCTTTTGGGCTGGCGGCGGCGGCGGCGGCGACTCGCCCGCGAGGCGCTGCCCTTGGGGCGGCTGCACGGGCGCCCTCTGCGGCATCCTGTAGACACTGAGCACTGTTGGCACCGCAGGCACGAGAGGCCCGCCGCTGGCCGGCTGCAATCGCTGGCCAGAGTTCGTTCGGCCGCCGATCTCGCTGCTGTTGGCTCGCTGCCGGTTCTCTCTCTGTCTGGTCGAGTTGGAGCCGCTCGCTCGATCCCCAAACACGCTGTGGATGGACTTGATCCTCGTCCTGCCCGGCCTCGAGCTCGTCTCGCCCGCCTGGCCGCCAGCCCTGCTCTGGTTCCTGCCCGCCTGGTGCTCCTCCAATTGCGTCTGCTTCGAGCGCCAGCTTGGCTCCACTTGCGACGCCGCCGCCGCCGCCGCAGCTCCACTTCTATTCGATCGCAAAATGTCCTCCGCCGACTGAGCCTGCTTGAGCCTGAGCGCGGGCAAATAGCCGTGCCGGTTGAGCTTCCTGCTCGGGTCAGTTATGAGCAACTCCTCCTCCGCCGGCCGGCCCGCGGCGCCGAGCAGACTGTTCGAGCCAAATCCTGAGCTCTCGTGGGCGCGCTCGCCGAAAGCGCCCGCCGCCCGGCCAGTCTGAGTCTCGGCAGTGCTGAGCTCGGTGGTGAGCAAAATGTCCTCGCTTCCGAGGGTCGGCTCCTCGTCGGTTCCAGCCTCAGCCAGGTCCCCGTCCAGCGTGCTCTCGGTGGCCGAGTTGGCGCCGCTTGGGCCGAGTTGGGCCAGTTGCGCGCCAACTGGAAGGGCTGTGCTTGTGGCCACTCCACCTCCGGCCGACTGCTCTGGCTTCTCCAGCCCCAGGCCCAGCTCCAGCTGCTGCTGTCGGGGGCTCGCGGCCGAGCTGGGCTCAGGTTGAGCGCTCGTGCTCGCGCTCTCCTGCTCGCCTCTGCTCCAGCTCGGCCCAGAGACCCTTGCCGGCGGCGACGGGCTTGCGGCCGGCTGGCTCAGATGGGCGCCGCTCGCCTGGCCACTGTTCGCGGTCCAGCCGCTCGAGCTCGAGTTCTGGCCCACGTAAGGGACATAGAAGCTCGCCTGGCCTCCCTGTTGGCCCTCCGAGCAGGTCAGGTGTTCCGGCTTGAGCGCTGCGAAGGAGACGAGAGATCTGAGGTAGTGTGGCTTTGCGCAAAACTGGGGTTGGCGTTCGCGGGACGAAATTTGAATGTTGTACTCCTGCTGCCAGCGCAACATCCAGCTCAGCCGGCAGTCGCAATTCAGCGCCTTCCCGCCAATGCTCAGTCCCCTGAGAGTTCCCTCGAGCGGCTTGAACGCTTCCTCTGGCAAACTCTCCATCGGATTTCCGTCCAAGGCGATCAGAATGAGCCGCCGGTTTGAAGCGAACGCCTCCACTGGCAGCGTCTCAATCCCGTTGAAGCCCACATCGAGGCGCCTGATTGAGGCCAGCTTGGCCAACTGTTTTACGGGAAAGCTTTCGAGCAAGTTGCCAAGCAGCGAGAGGGAGCTCAAGGAGCCCTCAACTCCCTTGAAGGTTTCCTCCTCGAGTTGCGATATTCTGTTCCGTTCCAAGTTGATTGCGGTCAGCGAGTTGAGGCGCTCGAAGGATCCGGGCGGAATGTGCGATATTTGGTTCTGGGCCAAGTTTAGGAAGGCCAAGTTTTGAAGCGAGCTGGTTGCGCTCGGAAAGCTGCTCAGTTGGGTGTTTTTGAGGTTCAAATCGACCAGCGATCGTTCGAGGCCGACGAAGGCGAGCGGCTCGATTGAGTGGCTCGCCGAGCTGTTTGCCTGCTGCTGCTGCTTGTTTGCAGAGAGCCGATTGTCGGCCAAACGCAACGTGTTCAACTTGCTCAAGCTGCTGAACGAGCTCGCCCCAATTTGGGCCAACTTGTTGTTGCTCAGGTCGAGCACCCGCAAGTTGACCAGCTGCATCAGCGCCTCCTTGGGCACAAACTCGAGCTGGTTGTCGCTCAGGCTCAAGCTGACGAGACTCCACTCGAGCCCGTTGAAGGCGCCCGGCTCTATGCGCTCGATTGCGCATCTGCTCAGGTGGAGCGATTGAATGGCAACCACGAGGTGCCGATTGGTGAAGAGGCCGGCCGAGTTCTGGCTCTGGTTCTGGTTCTGGTTCTGGTCTTGGTCTTGGTTCTGGCTTCGGTTTTGGCTCAGGTGGCCGGGCGAGCGGGTTGCCTGCTCCAGCGCCGAGGTGTCCATGATGAAGGAGTTCTGGGC
>Ga0268249_1000462_pt1 | contig 18985 bp, 6 predicted proteins | sample AgamicAtPe_FD_200257 | JGI IMG/M metagenome (GOLD analysis project Ga0268249, IMG submission 200257) | Agave microbial communities from Guanajuato, Mexico - At.P.e (v2) (version 3) | ecosystem: Host-associated > Plants > Phyllosphere > Phylloplane/Leaf | place: Guanajuato, Mexico | collected... | reverse complement strand
CTGCCACTGCCGCTGCCAATGCAACTGAACCGGCCAACTCAGGCGCTTACGCCCGCAATTAGATGGACTCAAAGGCTGCGGCCGCGATGAATCCATAATTGAGCGGCCGCTTTGTCGCATTGGGCCCGATTTGCGCCACTCTTTTGGGCCCCTTTTATGGCCCAGCAAGCGCAGAGAGTTTGCCAATCAAGCCCAAAATAACCATTAAATTGGAGCCAACTAGGCCGCCGCCATTGTGTGCACAAGTCTCGCCCACTCGCCAAACTGCCCGCCGGCCGCCACTTTGGGGCCCCAATGAACCCATAAACAATGATTGAATGTTTTGCGCTGCTCGTGTGATAATTGAAAGCAAGCGGACACATCGGCCGCTTGCTTATAAAATCATTAAACTTAACGGCCGGCGGGCGGCGGCCGGCGGCCAGCGGCAAGCGCAGTCGAGTCCGCTGGCCGCTCGGCCGTCTAACCAGATGATTATCACACTCCTTTCCTTGGCCTCATGATTAATGGCCGGCTTGGGTTGGCCAAAACATTAAACAGATCTTGATCGCGCACTTTATGTGACTCCTGGCCCGATTTCCGGCTCTCGCGCGGCCGCCGATCGGCCATCGTGTTTAATTATCGTCGATATGGGCGATTCTGGCCCATTGGTGTTGCCAAGCCGCGCAAACCCTCCGCCTGGATCACCATTAGCCGCTGTCCGAGTGTCGACATTAGCGCCGCTCACCTTGGCTCGCGCAAGCAAACTCTAACCGCAAAAACTAACCTATCTCTCCTCCTCTCCCAAAGATTTGGCCCACAAATGGGCGGCCAAGGGGGAGCTGAGCCGCCGTGCAGCGAGCGGCCGGCAAAACCAGCGCGGCTCAGTGTGGGACTTCGGCGGCGCTGGCCCGCGCGCTCAAGCCAACCTGGCGCCCAGGTTCGCGCTCGAGCCGGCCGCCCTGGTCGAGTACTCGAACTCTAGCGGGGCTGTGATCGCTTGCCGGCCCCAAATGTGGCCAGCGGCGCATCCCTCGCCGGGCGGCCAGGAGCGGCGCGCGGGCGGGGCGCCCACCTCGATCAGCTGGCGCCGGCTGCACCAGTTGCCGGGCGCGCGCGACTGGTTTGCGCGGCCACAGGAGCAGGATCAGGAGGAGGAGGAGCAGCTGGCCGCAGTTGGCCCCTTGCACCTCGTGCGCCAGGACGGCTCGCTGGTGTTCGTCCCATTCGAGGCGCGCGAGTTCAGGCCAGAGCTCCACGCGGCCACCTACAGATGTTGCCTTGCAAACAGGTTCGGCTCGCTTTGCAGCCGGCCCGTCAGGACGAAAGCAGGTGAGTTTGAGCAAGGCCAAGATGCGCTGCAAGCGGCCGCCTTGTCGTGAGTCGGCGCCGAGCAAGCCGGCTCGGCCCAACGAGACCGGAATAGAATTGACTCAAGCTCGCTGGCAGCCAAAGCCTCTCTCGGGGACTTAAAACAAGGCAGCCGGCGGCCAGCGAAGCGGAAATATGTCAACCGAACAGGCGCGCTGGCGGCCAGCTCAAGCCGAGGAGACGAATTGGAAGGCGCTGGAGTCCATTCATCACGTTGCTTGTTATCATTATCATTATTGCTCCGTTCCGTTTCCGCTCCCATTCTGGACAGAGGCGAGCCATTCTGCTCGTCGGCCTTCCTTCCCCCCCCCCCGCTCTTGCTCGTTGGCCCGGCCAGCGAATTGGAAGGCGGCCGAGCAAACAGGGCCAAAATAATTGACATTTCGGGTTCTCGGGCGCGCAAACTTGTTTCTCGCGGCTTCTCGCTTCTGGGGGCTTTTCGGTTTGGTTTAGTTGGGTTTGGTTTGCTTTGTTTTGTCGCCACTAAGTCCTTTCCCCCCATCGGCGCTCCGCTCCGCTCGCCCAGCCCTCTCGTCTACTCGCCGCCGAGCAAGCTTGGCGCGAAATCGCAATTCTGCCCGAACGCGAGGCTGGCTTAGCGGGCTGAGCCAAATCCACTTAACTGGCTACACCTGCATCCAATAATGAGCAGCCCGCTAAATCCTGTCACATCTTGGCGGCCAAAGGCGCTCGTTTAAAAGCAGGAAAACCGCCGGCCAGCAACGCTGACAGTTTAAACACATCCGCAGGCTCCAAGCTGCGCCAAGCAGATAAGTGGCCCCTCCATGTTCACCGTCTGGCCGCCAACACTTTTAAATGCAACCCGGCGGCCGCCCCTTCCGGCGCCGCGCGCGACCCCAAGACTGGGCGGCGCCGATGCGAATCCATTAGGCGGCCGGCGTCTTATCTCGCCCTGGCCGCCGGTCGTTAGCGGGCCGAGTTGGCGTCTTGGCGCCGCCTTATCTCGGCTCCAGGCTGCCGCTTTCAGTGGGCCAACTGCAGAGGGAGAAACTCGCCCTCTCGCGAGGCTAAAAAGTCGCCCGGAGACTTTAAATTAAGATCAATTGTGGCCATCAAAGGCATCACTTGCCTTGCCTCTCGCGCTCTCGTTTGCCTGCCCGCCCGACTAACTAGCAGCGCGAGCTGGCCGCCTGGCTCCAGGGCGACATTCAAGGCCCGGCCGCCAGCTGAGCCGCTCGGCTTGATTTGAATAATTCCGGCGCTGCTGGCGCCAAGCCAAGGAGGCCAACCTGCGCGGGCCAAACTTCGTCGCTCCAAAGCGGGCGCCAGGTGAGCGGCAATCTAAAAAGTTTTCCTCCTTCAATCCTAATGGCGGGAGATTTGTTTTTATTGCGACTACAAGCGCCGCTTGTTCCAGCGAAAGCAGATGATGATTTGTATCATAGACTGGAAACGGATTGTCATTATTGCCAATTGCAGCGAGCAATTTGGATCGGGCTGCCCAGTCTTCGGGTCCGGGCGCTGAGCTAGCGAGCTAGCGGGCGGCCGATAAGAAGATTGGATTTCCGTTTCCAAGATTCAATCGGCGCCCCGATTCGGCTTATTGGTGGCCATTTGCGCGCCACCGGAAGCGGGGGCCGCCTTGTCTCTGGCGGCCGGCTGGCTCGCACTTCCTCTCGCCTTTGGCTCTTGCTTGACGAATGGATTGGGCGCCTAAACTCGGCGCGCAACGCTGCGAGTCGCTGGGGGCCAATCGGGCGCCAAATTTGAATCCTGCGACACGTTGGCCAGGGCCGCTGCCTATAAGTAGTGGGCAGCTGTAGATTTATTACGAGCGAGCTAAAGCCAACTACAAGACTCATTAACGCTGCGCCCAAACCGGCGCGCACTTGTCGTGCAACGAATTTATATTAATCTGCTTTGGGGCCGAGCAAAGTGTCCGCCGCAGAGCGAGCGACTCGCTCTAAACGTCCGCGCCGCCTTCGCTCGTTGCCTAGCTCAAAAGCAAATCGCTGCCGTGGACGAGCAGGCCAAACAGTAATGGGCCGCAGTTGCGAGCCTCGCGGACAGGCGACAATAATCATAATCAAAATAATCTGTATGGTCAACTTGTTTGCCCTTCCGGCTCAAGCGATGAGCCTCCGCCCGCCAGCCTGCATAACAAATCAACTTTCTGCCCAAAGATTATTCTCGCGGCCAAGATTTGGCCCTGTTGTCGATGGTGGCGCCGCCGCCGCAACCGCCTCCACTCTTGTCGCCGCTGGCCCCTCGTCTCGTCCGGTCGCCAGTATGCAAAGTTGACGGCATTAGATCTGGCCGCTAGCGCGACCGGCCCAGTCGGGCGCCCATAAATTAGCGCGCAACTGAGCCAGGCGGGACGTCCGCTGGCCGCAAGCGGCGGTGGCCACTGCTGCTGCCGCCGCCGTCGCCGCCGGAAGAGGGATGATAAGATGTCAAGCTGCCGTCTGGGCAATAAGTCACCTATCAAGCGCAAACGATGGCCGCGCGCAAATGCTCCCAGGAGTCGCGAGGGCGGGCAGATTGGCGCTCCGTTCAGCGGCCGCTTGCAGGCTCCTCGTTCTCGCCGTGCGCGCACCTCCATCGGCCGACGCGCTGAGCGAGCGAGCGAGCGAGCGGCGCGCGAGCACCTAGCGCCGTTCGCGACCAAGTTGGCCGCCAGATTTGGAAACTAAATTACTCAAGATGCTTGAGATTCAATGAGAGAGAAGGGAGGCCGCGCGGAATCTCAATCAAGTTTTGCAAGAACCTCTCGCGCGCTCGCGCACTGATGACTTGCATCAAAAGTCCGGCAATGAATTCATCCCCTTTGCCCGGCCCAAATGCGAGCTGGCTGGCTAGGTAGGCGCTGGGCGGTCCTACGCAGGCCTGGCGCATTTAATTGAATTCCGCTTGAATTGCATTGAATCGGGGAGGGGGGAGGACGAATCTGGTTCTCGGCCTTGCTTTGGTCTGCTCGCGGTCGTGTTTTGTTTGTCCGCTTAAACGAGCCTCACCAAACGCGCGCTAGCTCGCCCGCCTCCGAGGCTGATGATTCGCGCAATCAGTCTGGTGTCTCGGTTTGCTGGCCAACCCTTAGGGCGGCGCTGGCTCGCGCGCGCCCGCCGTTCATGCTTCACCTCGCGCGCCCAGATTGGAGCCGCCGCTGGCTTGCTCGGCTCGAGGGGGCCAAGGCGGCAATTAGGCGGCCAAGGAGGCGCTTTTGCTCACCCACAAACCTGCCATGTGAGCCAGCCCCTGCTCTGGCCAATTTTAAAGCGGGCCCGCCAACACTGGCAGGCTGCTAAATAACATGGCTCGCGGCAGCTGCATGGCGGGGACGCCAAATGTGCGCCCTAACAACAAGCAGCCGGCGAGACAATGATCGATAATCTCGTCCAAGCCGCGCACAAAGGCACCTGCAATGCTGGCTCCATCCGGTTGCGGGCTCGTTTGAGCGTAAAGGAGCGAACAGATTCGAAGAGAACAACTATCGGCGCGAATTAGACTTGATTTGCAGAAACTAATGGAAACTAACCCGGCCAAATCCTCTCGCTCTCCCCCTTCGATCCGCCACTCTAACAAACAGTGTTGGACTCGCAGTTTAACCTGGAAGTGTTCGACGAGTTCGTGTTGGCCGGCAATTCGGTTAGCCTGAGCTGCCAGGCGCCCGCAAGCATCGCCGCCCAGCTCGACTATCTCGCCTGGCTGAAGGACGATAAAATAATCGTCAGCCAGGAGGAGGAGCGGCTCGCGCAGAGGAGGAGGCAAAAGTTTGCGGCCTCTGGCGCAGCCGACGAACAGGCGCCCGTTCCATGGGAGCCGCAGGTGCAAAAGTACCTGATGCTTCCCAGGGGCCAACTGTACATTAGGAATGCGACCAAAGCCGACTCGGCCGCCTACAAGTGTCGCGCAAGAAACAGGCTCACCGGCCAACTGGTGACCAGCCAAATAAGTGCCCAACTCGTGGTCGACGAGTCGAGAAGTAAAAGCGAGCTCAAAGTTATCAAGACGAATCCACTCGTTTGGGTGCACGAAAATGCTCAAGCCTTCGTTTGTTCCTATTTCCAATCCTATCCAGTGGCAAAGTTTACCTGGTTCAGAGAGTCAAACCAGCCGAATGGAGAGCGAGAACGCTTAAACTTGGACTTAATGCCAGAAATGCGCCAAGTTGACTCGTGTTTGCTCATCCAACAAGCGCAGTTAAAACATTCTACAACTTATACCTGTGAAGCAAACAACGGTGATTCAATCGCAAGAAGCTCAACAAAATTGGTGGTAACTTCGGCACAACTTACAGCTCAAATTCTTTTTACTCAGTTGCAATCAGTGAGAGGCGAGTTTGGCGTTGCAAGTTTGCCCTTGCAGGCTAACGCAAACCATCAAACTCGATCCAATCAATCTAATGGCCAACAGCAGCAGCAACAACAACAACAAACTGTTTCATTAGGATCAACCATCCAGCTCAACTGTTCAATCAATGGATTCCCATACGACACAATAACCTGGTTCAAAGACTCCAAGTTGTTTGCTCTTGTTAAAATTGGCGAATTCGAAAATAGGACAAAGGTTTTAGAATTTCCGGGCGAACAATCCAAGCCCATTAAAGTGGTCCAATCAACTGTGATATTAATTGAAAACTTTGAGCTCAAAGACAGGGGAGTCTACCAGTGTCAGGTGTACTCAGCCAAAGTGGCCGTGAACAAGCCAGTTGGCAAGAGCGCGGCCAAAGGCGAGCAAATGGGAGCTGATGATCAAGTCCCTGAGCGCGATTATCTCAGATCTGCGAGCGCCTCCATCCAACTTGACCTAGCATTTGTGAGGCCAACCATAGTGCAGAAATTTCAGACCAAAACCCTCGCCAAAGGTTCACCACTTTCCATCCATTGCAGCTCCACTGGTCTTCCAAGTCCCAAAATCTATTGGCTTCTGGATGGATTCTTCATCGCTCCCAGTGGCGCACGAATACAGGCGCCAAGAAAGCTGGCCAGTTTAGAATCAAATTTTGAAAATTCTAACTACGCTCACAATTCGGTGACGGAAATCGACCTTGGCTACGCCCTCGCCGACGACGACGAAATCATGAACAACGTTTACAGTGAACCCATCGAGGACGAGCGCTTTGTGATAAGCTCGCACCTCCAAACTGCCACCTCTCCAACAAATCTACCAACTGTCGTTAGTTACCTGAATGTGAGCCAGCTGTCGGCAACCGAAACTGGCCGATACAAGTGCCTTGCTATCAATCCCCTCGGGTCCGCTCAATTTGAGGCTCAGATCAATGTCCTTGGCGGACTCGAGCTGCGCGCTTACCAGCCCGCAAATGTCAGCCTGATTGTGGGCAAAAGCTCGAGCCTTCAATGTCCCCTGATCGGCTTCCCTCTGAGCCAGGTTGATTGGTTTCAACATCAGCAACGTCTGCCAACAAATCACCGCCAACGAGTGGAACCAGTAAAGCTGGGCTCGGGCGGCCAACTTGAGTTGTCCAACGTTGATAAAACTGCCGACTCTGGAGTCTACGTTTGCGGGGCCTCAATGCAAAACAATGGATCTTCGCCAGAGACAGTGGATGATTATGATGATTTGGTTGGCCAAGTGACGGTCAACGTGCGAGTGCCCCCGATGATTGATTCTCAATCCTTGCCCGAAATGATACAAGCTAACGAGGGGATGCGAACGAAATTGGTCTGCTCGGTTGTCCAAGGCGACCATCCTGTTGAGATACGTTGGCTTAGGAGAATCAGTGATGGATCCAAAGTGACCACTGTCGGCCGCTTCCAGGTGAACGGCTTTGAGCTAATGCAAAATTTTCTCACTGATCATCAGGAGGCCAAAAGCGAGGATTCCATAACTATTCACAATCTCGAGGATAGTTGCCTGCTGACATTCAAACAAATTTCGTACACAGATAGTGCAGATTACCTTTGTCTGGCCCAAAATGAGGCGGGCAAATCAGTGCGATCCACCCGGATAATAGTGAATGTGGCGCCCTCATGGTCGTCTGAGCCGAGTGGTGATATTAATGTTCTTCTAGGCGACCGATTGCAGCTCGATTGCATGGCACACGGTTTCCCTCAGCCGAGTGTTTTGTGGAAAAGAGAGAGCCAAAGCTCTTCAAATCAGCAGTCATGGCTGCTAGCAGACCGTCTAAAAGAGAACCCCTCGACCCTCGATCAGTCGCGCTCACAGAACGACTCGCCTCAGGCTCTAGTAACCTTCTCGGATATCGTTTCAAGCTATAGGCAGCGGGTTTACAACAATGGCTCATTGATAATTGACCAAGTTGATCAGGTTGATGCAGGCGCCTTCATGTGCGAGGTAACAAACGGAATTGGCACTGGCTTGTCCAAGGTTGTTCGGGTTAAGGTCAATGTTCCTCCATACTTCAAACAGAGGGCATTCACGTATTTGAGCCAAGTAGGCAGCAAGGCTGAATTGAAGTGTATTGTTAATGGTGATCAGCCGATGGTGGTTGGTTGGCGAAAGGACACTGAGATAATAGATTTAGTCAACGATAGCAGGCGTAGATTGATCAGTGAGCACAAACTAAGTGTACAGAATTTCGAATCGGTTTTGACCGTGGACAATCTTGCAAGAAACGATTCCGGCCAGTATGTTTGCATTGCCAGTAACGAGTTTGGAACTGAAGATATGCAAGTCCAGCTCATTGTTCAAGAGCCCCCAGAGGCGCCAATTCTACTGCGACCCATTCGCGCATCATCAAGGCAGGCGGCAATCTCTTTTAGAAAACCCTATTCAGGTAACAGTCCGATAAGAAAGTATTCAATTATGTTCAAGCAACTCGTGGCCCTTGATCATGAGCACGCTATGAACCAGAGCCAAGCGAGGGATCTCACTGGCTGGCAACAGATGCTGGTGGATGCGCCTCCTGCCTCAGAGCTATCGGACTATCCGCTAGTCGGAAACGAAACTAGAGTTACTGAGCGCGTGAACGGCAACGATTTGGTCACTCTAGACTTGTGCTGCCTCCAACCCTTCACCAGATACATGGTCAAAGTGAAGGCTCTCAACGAGATCGGATCGGGCGAGACGAGCAAGCCGGCCCAGTTCATGACCGACGAGGAGGCAATCGGAGGGCCACCTCTCGATGTTGGTGTTGAGGCGACGGGCGCTCACTCACTCAAAGTGAGATGGAGGCCGCCAGCAAGGCACCTCCAAAACGGCCTTATACGCGGCTATTACATTGGCTATCGTGCAATCTCCCCAAGCCCCATGGGTAGCTCTGGTGGTTCCAACTTTGATGATTCCCTTAAAGGCGCCCAGCCTAAATCTGTTAGCTCTAATGTGAGAGTTTTCGAAGAAAGCGAGCAGTATCAATACAAAAATGTGCAATTAGATCTGAGTTTGAACAATCATAGGCAGTTCCCTATACCGATAACTGTGAACCAGGAATTCATTTTGAGTCCTGAGGAGGATTTCGCGCAAAGTTTGTTCAATAACTCTGCTCCCCAAGTATACACAAGTTACCTGACAAACTTGCGCCGCAAAACTGCCTACTCAATCATTGTGCAAGCTTACAACAAGATTGGAGCCGGCCCTCGGAGCGACCAAATAAGCGTGTCCACCTTGGATGCCGCACCGCCCATGTCGCCAATTCTGCGTCTCGTTTCCGTCTCTTACAGTTCGGCTCAATTTGTGTGGTCAAGTCGAAGATTTGAGCATGATTTGAGCAACAGAAGTCTGAGCCAAGCTGGTGCAAAGCCATCGCCAGTAATCGCCATCGATGAGAGTCCAGCTGATGGCGAGGATGAGGCCGACGATCCTCAGTCTTTCTTTACCATCAGTTATCGAGTGGAGACAAAATTGCTGCTCTCAGGCGGAAGCAACGAAGATTGGCAACAAAGACGAATCCAAGAGCGTCACCAGATGCCATATACTCTCGAGAATCTTCGTTGCGGCTCAAAATATGCGGCCTTCATGACCGCCACCAACTCGCTCGGCCAAAGTGAACCAGGTGAGGTGATAAAGTTTACAACAATGGGCGCCGCTCCAATTGCACCCTCAAACTCGAGAGACTTCATCTCAGTCAATTTAACCCTTGTCGTTTTAAGACTGAGCGCTTGGCAGAATGCGGGGTGCTTGATCAGTTCATTCATAATCAAATACAAGCAATCAAATCAAGCCAAGTGGACAATGTTGGAGCATCAGGTTCTTCCAACACTTCAAACGGTTACTATATCTGGATCGGCCATGTTCTCAACTCGTCCGCTAAACAGCCGTCAAAATGAGCTTGACTTAGGAGAGAGTGAAGGTGTAAATCATGAAGATGGTGGCTATAGTCTATCGCATTCAGCTGTAAACAAGCGGCAGAATATCAGCGATTTTATAATACGCAACCTCGTCTCTAGCTCAGTGTACAAATTGATTGTTGAAGCGACTTCTGAGGCCGGAGTTACAATGGCTGAATACGAGTTTGAAACTGCAAATTTTTCAAGTTCAACCATCGCAATCAACGTTAACGGTATTGTAGCAACTGGATCAAATGTCAATGGCAGGCTCGGTAGCAGGGACGATCCGACAAGTCCAGACTCGTCCGATTCGGGCGACCTTGATTTTAGCTACAGCGGTGGCCAAAGAGCCTCGAGTCCGTTCCAGCGCTACAACATGGGCGTTTGGTCGCTGACTGTCCTGTTTGTTTTGGCCTCCGCTTCTATGACAGCGATTGCCCTTATCCTCGGCTTCCGCAGTATAATGCGCATGAAGCTGGCTGCAAATCAGCGCGATAGTTTCCTATGGACAACCCTCTGCTGCCAAGGCTCCTCATCTTCATCATCCGGAGCCGAGAGTTCGCAATCATCCTCAGGCGGCACCTGCTATCAAGTTCCAGACCATCCAATGGACGCCTATTGCTCGCTACCAGCTGGCCATGGCCTTGTCCTTTCAGCAAGCGAGTTGAGTCCAACGAGAATGCGATTTGGCGCCACTTGCCAGTCTGCCACAAGTGCCGCCTTATCCAATCAAATGGGTGCCTTCGAAGGGGGCGAGCTCAAGTCGTTGGTGAGCAACCCTGTTCCCTTTCGACAGTTAGTCTCGTCGTCATCGTTGTCAACCATCGGCAACCGATTCAGTGCAGGTAACTCGCACCATAGCCACACCCTGAGAGGTGGCACCGACTATCATGCTCGTCGTTACAGTGGGGATGAGATTGCTCAGAATCACATTCGCGCACATTATGCAGCAACTCTGGGCAAACACACTTCAATTTTTCAACATGAATCCCAACCAACCAAATACAACGAACCAAACTCGTCAACATATGGACAACTGCGGCCAAAAGCTCAAGCTAGCGATCGACAATCTCATAATCTTGGCGGAGGAATCGAACAGGCTCAAGAGAATAGTTATCAACTTTTTCATCCTGTCTCGCTGAGCGGAACAAGCGGCTACGAGACAGGCAATTCTGTCAAAATGAACTCGGACTCTGAAATGAACCCACCCCAGCCAGTCTGTTTGTCTGGCTTGAATGCATTTAACATGAGTTTGTATGGTTGCAACTTGTTTGATCCGAATGATCGCCAACAAGCCGGCTACGAACAAGGTGCTTTGAACGAGAATGGCGGAATCAATCGCGAGCAAAGCCAATCTCAACTTCACTACAACATGGCGAATGATGAGATAGCTCGCAATCAAGCTTGCCAGCAACAACCAAACAGTGTGCAGCAATTGTCTGCCGGCGCGTATCGCATGATGTTCGAAGATCAACAACCAAGCTCGCAGGTGAACAAGCTGAGCAACTATCAGTTCGATGAGCAAACTGCAGCTCTGAGTCAGCGCCTCCAATAAAGTGAAGGTGCAGTCTCAATTCGATCCGCCAATTTAGGAGTTCATACATGTGTTATCACTTATTCGCATCATATAAAAGTTCCTCTTCACTAGGCGCCGAATGGGCTAACCTGGCTCAGGCTTCGGCCAAAAACGGCAGCGTAATTATTATTCTAGTTAAAAGATTAGAATAAAATGCCCACTCGTCCAAATGCCCTCGTTATCATGAATTAGTGACCCATCATTGTTCAGGATGGGTGGAGGACTTGCATTGAATGGTTGAGATCAAGTTATAAACAAAGTTCAATCCTTTCTTGATGTTATCCCGTACTGATTGTTGATCGTGTAAATTTTGCCGATATATCTCAACTTTGATCAATTATACGATAGCTTCGCAGAACATAGTACTGCCCAGTTACTGGTGCGTAACACCTGACACCAGTGTGTTACTCTGCTAGACGATGCAAACAGATTAAGTTGTATCATCAGGTTACGTATCTTCCTTCCACGTTGGTCTGCGAAAATTTCGGTCAGGCGCCCGGATGGTGCGACTCAAAGGTCTTGAACAGTGTACACCCGCATGATAGTAACTCCTTTGTTAGTTTGGCATTGGATGTCGCGCACGCAAAATCGATCCCTCGAGAGGGAGCTGTCTTCTTCCGGTCAGGTTCGACACAAATCTTGGCCCGCTCTCTCAGTGCAGACTTTGCATAAGTTGTCACGCCTCCTATCATAGATGGACATAAGATTAGGGGGTTAATTGGGGAAAATGCATAGTTTCGGACATCACATCACTAGAGAGGTCAATGACTGTGTGGAGAATTCATTTGCGGATTCGTTTGGCCTGAATAGGGCTCCATCGAAAAAAGAGAGGGTCATTCGAGGGATGGAACCAGCTCTGGGAATCCGAATGAGCACTCGCGTCACGTGTGTCGTTGAGGTTTTACGGTGCATTTTTTGACCCGTTAAAGAGGGAATAAATACCATGTATTTGTTCTTGGCTTCTCAACAATATTCGTACTTCTCAATCTGAGTTACCCATTTCAAAGAACCAATTTCAAGAATAGTATGCATTCACGACTAAAATAAATAACCGTTTGGGACAGGGTATTTATCCCTCTACCAGGAAGCTATTTAATTCTCCAGTTGCGGTCCTATGACGGGGTGACGGAGTAGCAACTTGTTGTATTGTTTGCTCCTGGAGGAATCTCGCGACAACCCTTGAGCATTATTGGATAGGCACTCTCACTTAATGAAATGGCAGCATTCGAAGAGCTTGGTGTCATGCCAGAGCTATCCAAGGCTCTCGAATCGATGGATTGGCTTCTACCGACAGAGATACAATCCGAGGCTATCCCGCTCATCCTGGGTGGTGGTGACGTTCTCATGGCTTCTGAAACTGGTACAGGCAAAACAGGAGCGTTTTGTATACCGATTGTTCAGGTGGTACACGAGCAGATTCTCCAATCTAGTAACGAAAGTGTCAGAGAATTACCAAACAAAATGGCAAAAACCGATCGTTGGGCTCTCAGCATCTCAGACCGAGCACCGGATTTGGTCTTGAGCACGGATCTCTTGAAGGCGCGAAGTAAATCAGGTAACTGGCAAGGTTGCCGATCTAATAAAGGAATTAAGAGAAGCGCTAAAGATCTGGACGCCCTCAACAATTGTAAGGCTTATTATGAAGTTCACTTTGCCGATCCTGGTCTAGCTCGAGTTGGTTGGTCTCTTCCTGAGGCCTCATTTGATCTAGGCACTGATTGTCATGGGTGGGGTTACGGCGGGACAGCGAAGAAGTCAAACAGCCGTCAATTCACGGACTATGGTCTACCTTTTGGAGAAAAGTTCGACACAATTGGATGCATACTGAATTTGAAGACTTGCGAGATTAGTTTCATGAAAAACGGCCGCAATATGGGAGTCGCCTTCAAGCTCCCGAACCAGATTCTAGATAAACGAGGCATATTTCCAACTATCTGTGTCAAAAACGCCGGTTGTGAGTTGAGATTTTGTGCCACCAATGATGTCAACGATTATAAACCAAATGACTGTATCTGGATCAGCGATCTAGGAGCTAACTTTGTTGTTGGTAGGACCGATAACCGTCAGTCTGGATCTTTCGATGATGAGGCACCGTTGGCAATCATTCTCGAGCCAAGTAGAGAACTTGCTAAGCAGACATTTGATTGTATTCAGTCGTTTTCCAAAAGAGTGAATGTTAGAGTCGCATTAATGGTAGGTGGTGGAAGAGAAGATAAAATTCCATCTAAGGATCACATCATAGTTTGCACACCAGGAAGGTTAGCTGAGTCTACTTCCAAACATCAAATCAAGTTGCACAATGTTCATTTTTTCATTCTGGATGAGGCTGACGGCTTAATCCAGCAAGGCTTCCAGAATCTCATCAAAACTACTTACAATCAGCTACCAAAGATGTTTAACACCGGCCGGCGGCTTCAGACGATATGTTGCTCGGCAACCCTACATAACCCCGAAGTTAGAAAACTCGCTCAACAAATAATGTATTTTCCAATATGGATTGATCTCAAAGGTGAGGACTCTGTTCCGGACACAGTTCATCACGTTGTATTGAGAATCGATCCTAAACAAGATTTGGTTTTCAAAGAGCTGGAAGGACTCTTTCAAACTGATGGAGTTCATGCAAACGATGTTGATAACCGGATACTCTTCGATGCGAGGAGTACACTAAGCCGGCCAGAGGAACATAGCGAGGCTGTAAAACTGATGAAATTCTATTACACAGTTAAAGCCATCGAGAGTCTAAATATGGAACAAGGTATCATATTTTGTCGAACAAAGCTTGACTGTGATAACCTTGAAGATTTCATGAATAATATGAATAGACAATCGAAGTCGAGGAAGTTCCACTGTGTTAAGCTCCATTCCTCTCTGAGCCAGCGAGATCGGACAGACAATCTGAATAGCTTCAAAGCGAAACAGGTGAAATTCCTCATTTGTACGGATGTTGCTGCTCGAGGTATAGATATTAAGTGTGTTCCATTCGTTATACAAGTAACTTTGCCCGATGATAAGGCTAACTACATTCATCGCATTGGCCGAGTAGGTAGGGCAGACCGGATGGGACTGGCTCTAAGTCTGGTTGCTACAGTTCCTGAGAAGGTGTGGTATCACAGTTGCAATAAGAGAGAATGTCATAACACGAGACTTGTTGAGAAAGGAGGCTGCTGCAAGTGGTTCGATGAGCTTTCAATGTTGGCAGAAATCGAAGAGCACCTAAAGTGCACTATCCAGGAGATCCGGAAGGACTTCAAACTACAGATTGACGAGTATGACGGAAAAGTCGTCTATGGTGCAAAGAAGCTCGAGTCGACTCTCACATATGAGGGACATGTCGAGCAACTTCGGGGTTATGTCGAAAGTCTATCTGAGTTAGAATTGAAGCTTCAGAGAAGATTCATAAAATCTTATGTATGAGTAACAGCACTAGTCAGCAACTCGAAGAATGGGCTCGCCACCCATGCATCTGCATATACTCCATGCGATCGCTATGCGCCTCGAGTAGATTTCATTAAACTATAGATTGACAACTTGTTCTAACGATCATTTCTAATTTCACGACCGAGCAGGCATGATTAGCATTGGCCGACTGTCCTCTCGACTCGCACAGGTTCTAGTCCCTCAGCTCAATATGTGCCCAACTTGTTGTACTCATCCATGATCTCATCAACATCATCCACGCTTCCTATGAATATTGGGGTGCGTTGATGAATGTTGGTCGGCTTTATATCGAGTATACTTTGTCCAGGTGCCACCATGGCCTTTCCGCCTGCCTTTTCCACAACAAAGGCCATCGGATTACATTCATAGAGGAGCCTGAGCTTGCCGTTTGGAGCATCACTGGTTCGGGGGTACATAAATATACCGCCATACTTGAAAGTTCTATGCAAATCTGCCACCATCGATCCGACATATCTGCTCGAGTATGGTTTCTGACCTTCCTTTTCTGGATACTTTTTCTTATGAACGTAGTTTTTCATTGCTTGGTCCCATTTTGAGTGATAACCCTCGTTCACGCTGTAAATACTTCCGCGGGGTTTCATTTTTATGTTTGGCTCGGTGAGGACAAATTCACCGATGGCAGGGTCTAACATAAAGCAGTGGGCATTGTTGTTTATAGCCAACACTATGACGGTAGCCGAACCATAGAGTGCGTAACCAGCCGCAACTATGGCCCGACCCGACGGTAAATCTGTAGCCTTTGGATCGTGTCTGTAAATAGCAAATATGCTACCAATACTGACTGATGCTTCAATATTAGAGGAACCATCAAGAGGATCGAACGCTATCAGATACTTGCCAGCCTTGTCATCATCGATCTCAATGGCATGCTCGTTCTCTTCGCTAATCATCTTGTATGTTGTGAAGGATTCCTTGAGCATGTTGATAAAAAGCTCGTTCGACAATACATCGAGCCGTTTCACCTCCTCACCCTGGACATTAACGGTGCTCGCCAAACCGAATAAATTTGTCATGCCAGCCTTTCGCACCGCCGACGAAACTGATTTGATCGCAGTTTGTAATGCATTCAATAGGGTGGTGAGTTCTCCGGTTGCAGTTGGATATTTGCGTTGTTCGCCGATCAGGAATCTGGTCAGAGTCATGAGATTGGTGTCAAACGTTGGCTGGCCGGCCATCTTGAGAGATATACTATTGACAAGTAATCGCAGAAGTTTTGGCTCTGTGGCAAGATCACCGTTGTCCACCTAGACGCTCAAATAAGATTGCTAAATTTATATGAGTTGGAGAATATCTGCGAAGATAATGAATCTATGCGATCGCTAGAACCACGGAAAAGCTCGAGTGGTTTATCCGAGCGGTGTATTTCGATGACCTATGTATATGTTTTGTGTGCTTTACTTGTTTTTGTTGTGAGTACATTTCGACAGTGTTGAAAGTTTCCATCTAATGGTGACACGGATAATTCCCGTCGGATATGCGATGTAAACAATCCATAGTCCGATCGTGATGCTCTATGACAAAAGTTGTCGACTTGCTTTGGACAAGAGCTTTCTTCAAGTGGCTAGTTGCCGACGTCATGAGAGACCGCTACGATAAGGGGGCTAGTGTTTACTGATTCAGTCGGCCACCAAACGGGATGTTGACTTCACCCCCTGACATCTCTTGCAAGAGATTCGAGCGGGCCTCAGACTTTTGTTGGCATACAGAAGGATAGAGCATATAGATAACCAGTTCGCTGCATGAATCTTCGATGGCCATCTATTCAGCATGAGTCTATCCTCTCAATTTGAATTGTTAGCAATACATTTGCCCAATCCAGATCCAATACTTTCGAGGGTCATGTAGTACTGGCCACAGTTGAACAGAAGTCGCAACGCGAGATCGTGTTTATCTCAGTGACTGTGCGTCAACTATCGATTCTGGCTCAGGTTCATTTGTTTTTTCTGCTTCCGGAAAAATCGAATCCCGTGCTTTCTGAAGGAATTCCAAGATTTGGTCGTTTTTACGGACCCATTGTATTAATCGATCTCCTCAAGGTAGGCGATTGACCCGTTGACTCACATGTTAAGTCATCCGTTGACCAGCCAGCCGATGTAACCATGGTTTTATCAGGATGCTAGTCATATGAAGACTTGAATCGAATGAGAGAGCGGAAGGAAATCTACTGCTATCAGCCATTCGTCTTTCTCTACTTCTCTGCCGTGGGGGCTGCACTCACATTTGTCCAGCTAATTGCTGAACAGTGATCAGGGTGAAGGGGATTGGGTTCAAGTAGCTTGAGAACATATGACGACTAGAAAATGCGGTGCAGTACATTAAAAACTGCGCAAATTTCACAAGCAATCATCATACAAAGGCGCTATCGAACTTGCCTGAAAGCTCCCAAGTAGAGCCCGCTCATATGCGATAATGCTAAATCTCGACTGAAGGAGGTTGTGTCGTCGGAGCTGGCTGTCGTATTTAAATCGATGCCACTAAGGCGCAAAAAGTCTCAACGCTGATCACCCACTGCGGCAATGATGGTGATGGTGGGTTATATCTGTTCCTGGTTTCTCGAACTCGTGCTCGGTTCTCAGTCAGAATGTGAGCAGATACCCTATATACAAGAGATGATATCTGTTCTTGGCTTCTCGGGCTGGCTTCCGAGCGGACGCAGCAAATTCATGATATATCATCATGTATTTGTTCTTGGTTTCTCGGACTGAGTTCGTAGCAACTTAGTCCAGTGCCAAATGAGTGCGCCAAGTTACCGAGTTTTGGTAGAAAACACAATTTTAAAGATATTCGTCCTTGGTTTCGAATTTCGTATGTACTCACGACAAAAATAAATAAGTGAGCTGCTCAAACTTTCGTAAAATAAACGGTAAACAAAGTTTGTCCGTTCCTTGACCGGACGACGCCGCATTTGGACACGATAACACTGCATCCTGGTAAGAAGCCTCAGCCGAGAGACGTTCTCTATACGTTTGTTATCAATTATTGTTGCACATGACATACATTTATCCTCTCGGATTGTCAGATGAATTCTTCTGGGCTCATAGCCTCGAACTTGAGGGATCAAGTTCGAGGTCGAATAAGGATCTGGCAGCTGGTGGGAACAAGAGCCTCACCCGTATGTCACATGTCCAGCCAGGATGACCGAAAGACATTCGCACAACCTTCGCCATCCAGATTATTTGTCAATGGTAGCCCATCAGGGCGCCAAGCCTTGGAAAGTCGCAATCAGCTGAGAAACTCTGCGAAACGCATCGTGGTCAAGGTTGGAAGTGCAATAATTACGCATGATAGGGGTCATTTGTCTGCACCCAGGTTGGCCAGCATTGTGGAGCAGATGGCACATCTACAGCAACAAGGCAGGCAATTGTTACTGGTTAGCAGTGGCTCGGTCGCCTTTGGTCGTAGAAAGATACGTGATGAGGTACTCAAATCGAAATCTATCAGAGAAACAATATCGGAGAAACCTCTCCTTAGGCCGTTTGCCGAAAACAGGGCTGCAGCCGCTGTCGGTCAAAGCAGCTTAATGAGCTTCTATGAGAGCTTATTTCAGCAATATGATTGTAAAGTGGCTCAGGTTTTAGTGACAAAGGCTGATTTTAGCAATGAAGCTAGCCGGCAACAATTGCGAAACACAATGCTAGATCTTTTGAGCCTTAACATTGTGCCAATTGTTAATACAAACGATGCTGTTGAAGCAACTGTCACTAGCAGTTTGACTAATGGGGTTTTAGACTTGAAACAGGCAGATATGGCAGACATACTGGTTGAAGATAACGACTCCTTAGCAGCTATCCTGGCGGTAGAACTTGAATGTGATCTAATGATATTACTTTCGGATGTGAATGGAATCTATTCGGGGCCTCCTGATAAGAAAGACTCGAGATTCTATTATACTTTCACCCCGAAGCACAACCATGAAAGCTATATCCAATATGGTACGAAATCGAATGTTGGCCTCGGCGGAATGCAAGCTAAGGTTAAATCCGCCCTCTGGGCATTGAAACGTGGTACTTCAGTTGTAATTTGTAATGGAGGCTCCGCTGGAGTGATAAACAAAGTAGTTCAGGGAGACAGGGTTGGCACTTTTTTCACAGAGCAGGGTGGTCAGACTGAATCCTCCCAGCTGGCTGCAATGGCTCGAGATGGCTCAAAGAGTTTGATGTCAATAGATGCTGAAGCTAGATGTAGCTTAATCAAGGATATTGCGAATGCCTTGCAAGCTCACGAAGGAAGTATCTTACTGGAGAACGAGCGTGATCTGAATAACGCTAGAAACGAAGGCCTTGAGGACGTTCTTCTGTCCAGGCTGAAACTAACCAAGACAAAACTCAACACCCTCAGGGTTGGACTGAATCAAATAGCTGAGAAATCTAGAAACCAATTGGGTAGGACGCTTAAA
>Ga0268249_1000461_pt1 | contig 19066 bp, 8 predicted proteins | sample AgamicAtPe_FD_200257 | JGI IMG/M metagenome (GOLD analysis project Ga0268249, IMG submission 200257) | Agave microbial communities from Guanajuato, Mexico - At.P.e (v2) (version 3) | ecosystem: Host-associated > Plants > Phyllosphere > Phylloplane/Leaf | place: Guanajuato, Mexico | collected... | reverse complement strand
TTGAATACTTTGTGCGTCCCAAAATCGGAAATCTTCAGAACATCGTTGTGGGTGAGTAGAATGTTCGAAAGTTTTAGGTCACGATGTATTATATTTTTCGAGTGTAAATACTTCATTCCACTGGCTATCTGTTGGGTGAAGTCGCTCAATATTGTCGACGACAACTGCCTACCGCTATGGATGTGTTCGTGTAAGGTTCCATAGGGACACCATTCCATGATGATATAGTAATAATTGGCGTTCTCAGATATGCCACGAAACTTGATTATATTCTTGTGGTTCAGTTCTCTCAAATGTCTGATTTTGGTCAATGAAACATCTTTAACCCGTTTTACAGCCACCGGAGTATTGCTCAATTTACCATAAAATACATCTCCTTGTGATCCGCAACGTTGAAAATCGTTTCTGCACATCCGTATTCGTTCGAAGGGAACTTCCCAATCATCTTCTACGTGCTTATGGTGATGTATTTGCTTATCTTGTTTTGCTAGTTCACGTATTTTCGTCATGAAGTTCTGGAACGAGAAACCCAACCATTGAGAGCTATCACCAGTTTCAGGTTGTTTATCCATGGTGAGATTCTGCTGTGGATCGTAAGATTCTGTTGATTGCTTACAAACAATCTCGAGTTGAGTCTCCATCTTGGGCCGATGGGGGGAAGGTGAGGTCAAGCGTTTGTGAATGATTATATCGATATAATGAGGTCCGTCATCTGTGAGTCATCAATGGGTATCGCAATAGGCCCATGGTAATTTGGTGGTAAAATGGTCATGTCAAACTAGTCGTTGTTACGTCGAATCGAATAGTGAATTACAGTCAAAACCCTCAAATTCTAAAGAACGGGTTGTAATTCTTGAGAAATAATTTCAACAGCAGTAGTAGCCTGCGTCTGAGCCAGAATTCCACTGAATTTCACTATTACGCAATGGCGCACCTGCGCGACATTGCTAGATCGCGCCCAAATCTCACCTTGAGAACGCTCAACTAGCATTTACACTTGTATTCCTATATCATCGCTAGAAGCTAGAGTTTATTTTCGAAACGGATCTGCTGGCTTCTCCAGAAGTTTTACATTTCAGGCCCATATTCTCACGACCAATAAGAATAGTATGTTCGAACCAAAAACAAATGGGGCCTGCGTTCACTCGTTCGCTATCATCATTTCGTTCTTATTTATTTTTTTGGTCATGAGTACATACTGTGTGAGTACGCGAGACAAGATCTCACCGGAAAGAACTTTCTCACCTGTAGTGGAACGTAAATGTCTGCGGAACTCGACACCAAAAATGAACACTATACACAATCCAATTCGACCATTGGCCAGTCGGCCATCTCGAGCAACTCGGATTCTCGAGCTTCTTTGACCGAAGAAATGGGTCATGTAAAAGGAGGAGGATCCAGATTTCGACATTTAGGCGCACTGGCTCGCTTGTATCGATAAAATTGGGCGGAGGCTTTTTACTATAGTTCTCATCGAAGATGATAGTGGGGTTGCAAAGGATTCGGGTAGATTGGGGATTGGCGTCTTAATCCAAAAATTTCTATAAATAGTCAGAAGAATGCTGGAGGTTCATGAGTCCTGGAGGTGGACAGAAATCACCGTATCGTATATGTTGCACACCCTATCATGGTATCTCTGGCCAATAGATGCCTGGTCTGATGCCAGAGACATATAGTTGTTCTCTTCGTCGCCATACTTGGGCCACTTAAGGCCAAACTGATCCAGAGCCTGTCCGGTGTACGCAAAATGGGACCAAATTTTGATCATCCGCTGCGACATCTCAATGTCTTTTCCTGAATAGACGTCAGCCATACGCAGTGGTCGCCCAAAGACAAACTCAACCTCATCATGATGCGTGCAGCCCATCCAATCATGATACTGGCTAAGAGAGGATCTATGGGTATAGAGATAGAAGTATACATTCCTGCCCGATTCGGACAGGGTTCGTGCTAGGGATCTTGCTGGACACAGGAAAATTATATCGGTTATGAGACTGGCGACATTTTTGCCAAAATCAGCGTACTTGTTGAACTCGGTTGTGTTTCCAACGATCGTTCCATTGTCTAGCACGCGAACCTGGGATTTCGGCATAAAGCTTTCTAGTATGGAGGTGCTAGTCCTCAGTAGGGGCTTGTAGAGGTGGGCTTGAGCGCCACCGCCATTGCGTGAACCAGAGGCGCTTTGTATCTCTGAGTTGTTGAGGGACAGGATCGATGCCTGCGATAGTCGCTCGATTTCCTCCGTCAGCGCCAATTTCAATGGCTCTATACCATCGACTTTTGGCACATCTCTCGAGGGAAAAACTGATGGCATCCCATAGTGAAGCATGAAAGTTCCCTCGTCCGTATTGGTTCCAATCAAATAATCTTTTTGTGGGCCAACTTTGAGATTGTCTGGATCAAACGAATCCATTATCGGTCCATTTGGAAAGACTCCCTTCTGATCGTTACCTGTTGGAAAGAAGCCCGCATTCCCCGGCGCACCCATAGCCTTCAAGATGTCGAGGGATGACTTATTTCTCATACATTCAAGCGTTAAATCATTTAGAACGGCGACATCAAGATCGAGTTCGCCTGAGTCGTCCTCGTTGTCGATGACGGTGACATTGTTTTCATCGAACACTTTCGTGCCCATGGTTGTGCTTGTAGGGTTGATTGGCACTCTGGAGGTCATGGTTGTTGGTGAGTCGGCCGCTGTTGATTCACTTCGCTTTCCTCTCGTTCCATTGCTCGCTTGTTCAGGATCAGGTATGAGACATTTTAGACGCTTCGCAACCATTATGGATCCGATGCCTTCGCTTGTTGCGGGACCCTTAGTGTCCGTATTGACATCATACGAGCGCAAGAAGGAGATGGGCACTCCACTCTGCAAGATTGCTCTCTTAAATAAAGGCTGACTAGCTGGTGAGATCATGTGAAGGCCCACGGAGTGGCCACCAGCGCTCTCGCCAAACAGAGTCACCTGCTGGGGGTCGCCGCCAAATTGCTTTATGTTTGACTGTACCCATTCCATAGCCATCCGCTGGTCCAAAATTCCAACATTGTTGGGCGCGTTTTGAGGGTTGTTTGCGTTTAGAAAGCCGAAAGCGCTAACGCGGTAGTTGAGTGTCACCACCACTAGGTCCCCAAGCAATGCCAACGCTGATCCATCATTCTCGTCCACACTAATCCCACCATACTGAAAGGCACCTCCGTGTAACCAAACCATCACTGGTCTCTTCCTGCTCTTGTTGAATTTTAGCGACGGTGTCCAAATGTTGAGGTATAAACAATCCTCGGTCATGATCTTTGTGAGCACGTGTACAGGCGATGATCTCGACGCTAGTGTCATAGATGGTTGAACGCAAAACGGTGGCCACTTGGTTGCCTGCAAAATCCCGTCCCATTTCTCTATAGCCTCGGGTGCCTTGAACCTCAGCTCACCAATGGGAGGCTTGGCGTATGGAACACTGAGAAAGGTGTACAGGTGTTTGTTGAATTTTATCGATCTCACTCCCTCCAAGACCCCTAGCTTTGTTTTAAGCAGGATGGGCGAATCAAAGGCTGCTCTGAGCAAATATTCGGCCGGCACCATGAGCTCAACTTCCTCAATTGAAGTGCCGGTTATTTTGAACTGACTGCTAACGTTCAGCCATGTTGGCTTCAATCTTGGTAGGTAAAGCTCTGTCCAAGGATCGGGATTCATCTGAGCCCGCCGGCTCTGGTCTGTTTCGTTGATCAAGTTTGATCTGGTTCCAGACTGGTGTTGGCTAGCCGGACTGGTTGCCGCTCTTGGTCCGCGTTGGTGTAGGGTGAGCGAGGCTAGCGACGATTGTCGGTATCCAAGACTGGGGGTTTGGTTCGTTCGTTGGATGAGCATCTCCTGTTGCTTGGTTGGCTCATGGAGCGGCAAGTCGAGCGATAGAGAGGCGGCCTCCTCTAAGGCATGCTGCTCATCAGCACTCCGAACCAACAGCACCTTGACCCGGCTTGGCATCAAATCTCCATTCGATGGAAGCTGTTCGCTCCCTCCATCCGACACAACTAATGTCGAAATACAGCATAGAACGACAAGTGGAAGCGTTCGTTTAATCTTGATACACATAATTTATATGTTTTATATTCCTATCTTGCAACTGATGATATTCTGAGAGCGCCAGCTTCCGCTTTAGATTTAGCTTATTGAACTTGATCTCCAAATCGCGCAGAGCTCCGCTCTATTCTGCGCCGATTTCTGGCGATGATCCCGTCGCGCTTGCAACAAAATCTGCGCAACCCTAAACTATCCTGCTTCTTCAACAATCTTATGGTTAGGCTGGCGATTCGATTGTGTTTGTGCCGTAAAGTTACGTGATTTTACACATCCAGCATCTCGGCAGACTCTATCTCCAATCTAAGCTTACAACCTCGAAGTTCAGGTTCAACTTTCGATCGAAAGATCCCCTCAACAGGTATCGCTCGGTTTGCTTGAGTAGCCTGCCAGTTGTTGTAGGTTCCCTTTCGTGTCAAAATAATGAACGATCCTGCGCAATCTAGCTAGTCACGCTCAGACTTCCCCCATCAATCGCTTGAATAAACTCAAGTTAGACTATTCTAAATCGTCTCCCAGTCAGCACTTTCTTCAAAACTCTCAAACCACCAAACAAATGCCAAGATTCTCAGCCAAATTGTCAACTCTTGAGGTTTTGCAACTTCAAAATAGATTGAGTTGTCAGTTCGAATTTAAGGTTGACACTCGACAGGCATTGACTCCTTTCGTCAAACACAACTCACCTGGATGACATAAGAGATTTGGCTTGCACTTATTTGCACATTATTAAAGCTAAATCTATCGTGCAAACATCACTCTCTCACCTCAATCTAAACTGATCAAACTGTATCTTCAAGTCTACTAATGTTTACACTTTCTCCCGCCCAAACACAATCGAGCTATCACGTACTGACTATCAATCTTCGCCTTTGGCCATCGCTGGTGGCTTTGTAAGGGTTTCAGGCTGATATTGCCCGATGAATGAGGATCCCTCTCTGATAGGTGGATTGAAAACAGTTCGCCGAGCAACTTTTGCTCGGTCGTCCGAGAGAGTCGAGATACCCTTCCGCACATCGTCGCATGTTTCAGTTGATATCTCGCTATCACTTTACTCTCAATTTGGCCGAAATTCCTCGGCAGCGGATCCCAGCTTACTCAAAGCTTCAACCTGCAAGAATTTTGCACAATTGGCATGTCGGTGGAGATAAATAAGAAGCAGGAGAGACTTGCAGGTGTAGCTCATGAAGGAAGCGAGGTGAGGGTTGAGGGATAGGTATTGGAGGGAAAAGTGGAAGCGGAGGGAGGAGCAAGAGGGTGGTAGCTTGGGGAGCAGTGCTGTTCGCCTCAGCAGAAATTCGATGCCAAACGGCTAGATGGCTTGAACAAATGCCATCCATTGGATTCTATCTATCCATTTATTACCGATGCAAAAATTCACTTCCTCAAAGCCAGTAGAAGTGTCTTTATAAATTCAGAGTTCGCCTCCTACAGTTAGAAGTATCAAGCTCGTGTGTTCTAGAGCTGACAACAGGAAGAAACTGACTTTGTTTCGGGCTCGAACGGTTCGCTGGATTATGGATAGGAAACAAAAAAGCGGGTCTTCTTCCAACTTGGCTCTCGTTTTCTCTAACTAATGAAGTAGGCCGAGCACGAAGGGAGGTTAACACAAGCCGGCCACACGCTAAAGGCTGGCCTTGATAGCAAGACCGGCAGCTATATTTGCTGCCGGTGTCAGAATTTAGTTCAGGTTCGCTATCTTCCTTGTCCATGATATCGCTCTCAAACGAAACAAGAACAACCTGAGATAAATCTCTCTAGTTTTTCGAGCGAGACAGATCAAGTTTATGCCCTACCAGCGGGCAATCACCGTTGGCCCGAATAGAGCATTCATCATTAGCAACTTGGCCTCTACATTCGCCCACCATTCTAGGGTTCGCTCCATCTTTGTTCCCGAGTTTCAACTTGTTCCATGTCGGATAAGCGGACGAGCAATTAGTTCAGCTAGTGACGACACATCAGATATTGTCCATCCGTACGAAAGCTAGACTTGAGATTGGACTGTACACCTACTTTGTAACCATCGAGTTCAGGATTCAAGCTATTGGTGTGTCAGAGGGGGACCTTGAAATTGCGATACAGTTGGGTGTAATTGACAACCATTGGCAGACTACTGTTGCTTGTCTCTTCCGTGTTTTGTTGAATCTAGTGGGATCCAATGCAATCCAAGCTGACATCTGTGGTTTGGTAGAATAATTCAAAACCTTGTTAAATTATTCACACGATTCAAGAGTCAAGCTCTAAGTTGAAATCTCTCGAGTTAGAGAGGGTGCAAAGCAGAGAGCGTATCCTCGGCAAAATTTGTCTTACACACAAGATCATCATCCTGCTGCAGAGGGCTGATTGAGAAGGAAAAAAGCCCAAGAGGCCGAGAACAGATACGAACCAAGTTTTTCAAGTTGATTCTTCTATCCGTTCGTGTCAGGCTTGGCTAGAGGGTTTTGTTCCCTTACTTACGCTGCTGTAAATAAGAAACACTCGAGTTGCAACAGACTAGGTTCGAAGTTGAAAATCTCCAAAATCGCCCATATCCTAGCTTGAACGAGAGCTGATGGACCTTTCGATCATGATTGGCGAAGTTCGATTGAAATGAATACCAAAAGGAACCTCTCCAGGCCGTTGAGCGACCGTGGATCTTGTTTGCGCCAACTGTTAGATTGGCCTGGCTGACCAACGTAGACTCCAACTCATGAGATTCAGGCGAGATGGTCGTTTCCTGGCAGCTGATCAACTCATCTAGGTCCGTTGACCTTCAAATTGAAGCTGGAATGAGAGGGTTAAGAGAATTGTGGCTGTCTGATTCATGCACCCCGCTGAGCCATGTGCTAGATGAGGGGCAGACTATGGAAGAGATCAGTTTCTGAAGCCAATTTGGGCGAATTCTCTGACTGAAGAGCTGGACTCGGTGGCAAGTTGCCTCGCTGGTTGAGTCAAAGAGATCTCTTCTCAATCAGGATAATACCTTTCCTAAAGCTATCTGCTAACAAGATAAGCCAAGCTCAAATATGCAGAGTAGATTACTGACAAGCTAGCAAGACATCTTGGTGGCAAGGGTTACCCGTGTTAGAGTGCTCTCGCTCACTGAGATACAAAGATAATGGTGCCTATCAATAGCTGATTTTGGGCGCACGCAGGTACCGATATTGCCAGTACATATCGTCTATGATGATTGCAAATGTTAACCTGATTCCAATATCAGGGATTGATGTAGTTGTTTTTGGTTTCGTCTTTAACCAAGAGGTTTTTCCTTTGATTCATCGACTCTGAGTTTAAGCTGCGATGAGTCATTCCGACTCACGAATACGCGAACGATCACCACGCGCGCACAGCATCGTTTATGAATGACTAACTCAAATAATGCTCAAGATTGCTTGCCATCGAACACCTGATTTGACTGTTGACATGCTATTTACTTCGAGAAATGATATGGACCACTTGGGGTTGCTGTCAAATTGTCTAAATGTATTAAACTCTCACTTACTCCCCTCACTCCAGCTTACTGGCAAATGTTAACATTTTTGTTATGTTTACGAGGGTGCGGATCGGAAGCCAGCAGCGAACAGACGAAGAGATTTTCATCTTGAGACGAACAGGTCTAGCATAAAACATTTCGTCTCTTTCTGAATGAGGGCACCTAGATAGCAACTCATACATGAAATCCTGAAAGAACGAATGGAGAAGGATACAACAGTCGACTCGAGTTTACACACAGTATCGCCGGTAGTGTCGCAAATATCTAAAGAATCAGACGAGACAAACCAAACGAACAATCATGTGACCCGACCTTTACAGCCAGCTACTCAATCAAAACCAACACCATCCATAGCACCAAGTCCTACCTCGAACAACAGTGCTTCGCCACCGGCTTCGAGCAACAATCCAAGCTCGCACTCTTATTATCAGAGAATCCAGCGTTTAGATAGTGATGTTTTTGTAGCCTGTGATAGATTGACAAAATCGAAATATTATGCCATAAAACTACTTCAATTGGACACTCTCGACGATATTGACTTCAAATTAATGACACATGATCTACAAATCTGTAATCAACTAAAACATCCAAATATTCTACACTATTTACACAACTTTGTGCACCGAGATCAGATTTGGGTCGTCTCATCCTTGTGCTCTTTTACATCAGCTGATAGACTCTCAAAACCGTTTGGTTTACCCGAACTAGCCATAGCTTTCATTATCAGAGACACACTGAGCGCCTTGGACTACTTGCATAAACACGGCCTTATACACCGCTCAATCAGGGGCTCGCATATCTTGGTTGACTCCTCAGGTAAATGCCTATTGACTGGCCTAAGATACTCAGTTAATTGTATAACTGAGGGCAAATGGCGACCTTACATGCACGAGTACCCCTTAAAGGCTCGGCCGAATATTAATTGGTTTTCGCCGGAAATCCTGGAACAGAATTTGTTCGGCTACAATCACAAATCTGATATATATAGCCTGGGTATCACGTGTTGCGAGTTAGCGAATGGAGTTGTTCCTTTTAGTGATTTACAACCAACTGAGATGTTGTTAGATAAGTTGACTGGTAATGCGCCGCGTCTCTTAGACCAAACTTGCCAGGAACTAGTCAATTTAAAGCCCAACGAGATGAACCCTGAGGATCGAGATAAGTATTTTGTATTTCGGGCTCGCCAATTCAGTACCTCGTTTCACACTTTCACCTCAGGTTTGTGTCTGAATTTTGATCCCCAAAAGAGACCGAATGCGAGCAAACTGTTGAATCATAGTTTTATAAAACAAATAAGGAGATCACCAGCCTCCAACTTGTTGGATTTCCTGGATCCAAATCATCAAGTTGCCCGGGAGGGAGTTGTTTGTAGATTCGTGAAGCGCGAAAGTAGTAGCGATAGTAGGAGTGTAATTGACAGCCCGTCGAGGAGCAGTCAAGTCTCAGAATCGCCAACAGCAATAACCTGATCAGTCTCGACCCCTGCTGCCTTAGTCATGGGAATTGATTTATGGATTATGCGAAACCCATCTGTCTCATGTCCCAGCTTAAATGCGCCAGAATCATCAATATTGATGAATTAAAATATACTGATACACAATGAACAGATTGAAACACTAGTGTTGTGCCGCAGCATTACTCAATACTTGTCCCAACTGCCTGCCTTTCAAGCAGAACTTGACTTCATCTACATAGTTGGCTTACCACAGATTGTCTGGCCCAAGTTTCGGTAAACAGAGCGACATCCAAACGTAGCCCTTGTAAGCGTAACTTTGTCGATCCGGTTTCACAGCGGAACTCGTCTTCACAGGTTGAAATGTTGCTAGAGAGCCGAATCAATATGTCGCATTTAATTATCGGTGCCTCATACTCGAACAACCATTCATATCGATCAGAGTACCCTACTGCTGTTTGACAGTAGTTCCACCAACAATAAACGAAGTGAAAACATCAGGAACTAGTTGGTCTCTTTACTGTGTTATGTTGAAGGGGCTTGTCGTCATCGAGACAACGCGCTCAAAATTTACGTGTTGCCATTATGGCAAGCTCGCTACTCGTGAGTTGCAACTCTCCCCTGACAACCGATGCCGTTCGGCTTCATTGGTCGAATTTTCTGGCAAGAGATGAGACCAAGTTCGGTTAGTATAAAAGGCATACCGAGACAGCTCATTCATATTGTTTTAAGAGTTACCTACGCGACGATCAAAAGTGAAATCAAAGTTACCTGACGACCTTCCTAGTGACTTCAAATTGACAAGATGGCTAACAAAATCGCGTGCCTTACTTTCGCCTGTTTGGTTTGGGCAACAGTCTTGGCTAGTGCTGATGACGCGCCTGCTGTTGGCGCCACTGACCAACCCTCAACGATACCAAACGAGCTTAACAGAAACGATGGCGCAAATAGAGACAATCAAGTCCAACCGAACTCGCCTCAGATTTCAAGTTCAACACTCGCGCCCATCAACCCGGACGTGGAGGATTCGGATGAGAACCAGTACCATGTGATTCCATCGCCGTTCAACTTCTTCAACCAAGACCAGGACCGACCGAGACCAGGCTCTCTATTCCAGCAACTGTTTGGCGGCAACTTCATCGACTCACTGAGGCGCCAACAAGAGCTCATGGACAGACAGTTCAGGAGGCTCGAGGTTGAGGCCAATGGCGATGGTCAAGAGATTAGCTACTTTTCGCGTAACGGAGTCACCTACTCCAAGACTTGTACCGTGAAGCGAGTTCAGTGAGGAGCCTTGGGCTTCAAGCATCTCCAATGAAACTTAAATCAGATCAACTCTACCCAATGACCCAATAAACGTTGAACCAACTGTTGGTAATTGTGGAGTAACAGCAAGATAAACTTAACTTTTATTCTTAACATCCAACTATTTACAGACCCTCATCAGGTTTATCGTGGAGCGTTGCGTCCAGTTGCTCGCTTTCTCTCTTGGTTTTGCGCAACAACCAAAACGATCGCCTCTGTTTTAGCGGAAAGACTCCAGCTGATTTTGATTCACCCTGTAAAATGTGCTCCACTGTCATTCCATAAGCACAGACAAACAAACGAACACCCAAACAAACACGAGCTAGTCGTCTACGAGATGCTTTCCACATTTAGTCAACGGCTGATTTGCCTACCACTCCTAGCATCAGGTAACTTGGGCACGACATCCCCAAAGAGGTCAGCCATACCCTAATTTCCCGTCCTTACCTAATTCAGGCTTTTCTTGAGAGAAGCTCAAGCTGTTGCTGTTGCTGTTGGTTCAAGTCTTGATCGGCCATGTTCTCTGCTCCTAGCTGCTTCCTCTGATTGCCCATAGACTCACCCTGTTCGCCTCCACCAAGCTCGCTGCTCAACGAGGAACTGGCTGCTGAGGGTTTGGCGGCACTTTGGCCATCGAGGGAGCCGCCGCTTTGGCCTGTGGCTGGCGCAGACCCTTGCTGCTCGTTGAGCTCGTTGGATGAACCATCGAAGGGGCTCCTGTTGTTAGCTGCCAATGGACGGGTCCCATTGTTGGGCCGCGCAAATTGGCCACCTAAATCAGCTCGCTGGTCTGAGACAAGGGAGTTTGCATTCAACGAACTCGATGCACCATCGCCGCTCGATCCTGGTGAGAGTAAATACGAGGCGGGAAACATGGAGTTGCAATAGATGCCATCATTGAGCTTGTAGAAACTTGTCGATTGCTCGCAATCAACCTGCCACCACCAAACGCAAACAAAGTGTTGCTGACTGAAAATGGTGCCGTTCGGGCATAGGAACGTGTCAAAGCGGCCATCGTTTTGGCAAATGTGAAATACTTGGCACTGGGTCTCCAAGTCAGCATAGTAGCCGCCTGGACAGGATTGGCTCATGCAGTCGAAGGAGGTTTTTGGCGGCGACGAGTAGATTGGGTAGTCGGCCAAGGGTTCACCAGGAATTGTGGCCCTCAAGCCGGCCAACTGGTCGGCGGCGCTGACACCCTTTTGGCCCTGAGGTCTATCCAGCCGCTGTCCAACTCTGTTCTGGTTTGCGCCAGCCGCGTTGCTGGCGCCTATGGATGCTTGCAAATCACTCTCATCGGTCGAGTCTTGCTGCTTCTCCGGCTTGAACGCCGAGCCAAAGGTCAATCTGGACCCGATGCCAGAGTTCGAGTGTCTAGAGGGCGGCGCTTGGTTTGGGTTGCTTGTTGAAGAGCCAGCGCTCGTCTGCAAACCGCTCGCTTGCTCCCCTTGCTCTGCACTGGCCCCAATGCCAGCCTCCAAGCCGGACTGAGAGGGCCACCTACTGCCTTCGGTGGTGCTGGTGGCCGAGGTTGTGGTTGTTTGGAGTTGTTGTTGCTGCTGCGGCTGGTTAGCGGCGTTAACTTGCTCCAGGCCGCCAGTCACCTGATCGAAGCCGGACGGCTGGGTTGCAGTGATGCCAAGCTCGTCAGTTTGCTCGCTGGTTGCATTCGGCTTGCTTGTGGAGTCGCTAGGTCGCTGATCAGCGAGTTGGCTCATCGTTGCGGCCGGCTGCTGCTGCCCATTCGTGACCCTGACGCCCTGTCCGCCCGTCAGCTTCTTCGTTCCACCTTGACCAGACTGCGACTTCCTGCCACCTGGCGCCGACTTCGTGCTTGCCTTGCCAGATTTGGGCTTGCTGCTGCTGGCGCCGTTGTTGGCTGCTGCCGAGTCTGCTTGTTGCAGAGTCGCCTGTTTGTTCGTGCCGTTTGTTCCATTGTTTTTCCTCTTGCCAGCGCTGCTCTTGCCTCCTGCGGACGAGCTTGGTTTGGACCTCTGGTTTGTGCCCCCAGCGGTTTGTTGTTTCAAACTCGATCTCTGGTCTGCGGAGCCTGACTCTGAGCCAGCCTTCTTTCCGTTTGCTTTGCTCTTGACGCCACTCGGCGCCACTTGTTGCTTCCCGCTTCCGTTTTGGCCGCGTTGCTGCTGCTGCTGTTGCGAGTCGCCACTCGAACCAGCGCTCGGCTGGCTCGACACTGGAACCTCGCGAAAAGTGTCACTGGGAGTGGTGAAGCCGCCGCCAATGCCGCTTGTTGCGCTCGAGTCGCCGATTGTTCCTGCGGCCGGCGAGTCGCCGCTTGAGCCCGCATTGAACGTCGAGTCCTGAGAGTTTGCAGAGATCGGCACTTGAGTGGTTGTGGTTGGCAGACTGGCGGCTCCACTTCCAGGCTGCTGAGTGGTTGTGGTCGGCTGGTTGTTTCCGCCGCTCGCAAACATGGCCTGGGGAGCGGAAGTGGTGGTCTGCAGCTGGACCTCTTGGTCGGTCTGTTGCACTAAACTTGACCCACCTTCTCTCTGTGTGGGACTGGCGGTTGTTTGGGCTTGACTCTGCTGCTGCTGCTGCTGCATTTGCTGCACCTGCTGGCCAGCCGATGGACTTGGCGCCCACACCTTCTGTTGGTTCGGCCACCAATCGCCTCTCGAGTCGCCTTGCTGCTGCTGCTGCTGCTGTTGCTGTTGCAGGCTGACAGCGCCACCAGTTTCCATCACGCCGGCCGCTTGTTGTGCAGGCCGATTGTTTGCAACTTTCAAGCCCTTGCCTGTCTTCGTTCCACTTCCAGTTCCAATTCCGCCACTCGACTGCTGGCCGCCAGTCCGCGCTTGTTGCGCCGCAAATCGCTGCAAACTATCCAAGGTGTCGCGAGCTATCATCACAAGGCGCCGCTCCTTTCCGTCCGCCGAGCTCACAACACTCATCACCATGTCGTCCGCGCTGATCGCCGAGTTTGGCGCCCGCGAGTTGATTTCCGCAATTTGGTTCCTGAGCGCCTGGTTGTTCATCAGGTTTCGCATCGTCTCCAGGTTGCTTTGATCCAGCGAGCCGTCCCTCGCGTTTGCTAAGCCTGGCGCCACTTTGAGTTGTTGGTCCTGGTCGTCGAAGGTTCGAGTTGGCTGCTGTTGCTGTCGCTGCGGCATCAGGTTGACCTCAAGCGGCTGCTGCTGCTGCCTGTTGCTTCTCGCTCCTGCTGCTCTACCCAACTGGCCAGCGCCACCCTCAGCCTGCTGGCCGAGGCTCGAGTCGGCCGCCTGGGGGCCACTTGGCAGCGGCTGCCCAAGGAACTGGTTGCTCGCCTTTGGCTTCGTCCGCTGGCCCTTGGTTGCGGGCGAGCTGAAGGGGACGCCCGAGTATGGGACTCGGCGCGACGCTTTTGCCGGGCTGAACTCTGCAGACTGCTGCTGCTGCTGCTGGAGGGCGTCCAACTCTCGCGCCGCCTCGACAACAGTTTGCGCGAGCTCGCCAATCCTCGCCATTGGCGGCCCGCTGACGGATGCGCCCTTTGCGCCGCCAGCCAGCTTTCTCCTCTGGCCGCCGCTTGGTGCCGCTGCCGTCGGCTCGGATCCGCTCGAGGCTCTCGGACGCGAGTTCAGAATCATGCCGTCCAGGCTCATGGACAGCGAGCTCGGCGTCGAGAGCGCCAATCCGGTTGCGGTTGTAAATTGCGAGACTTGCTGCTGGTTCAGCGGCTGCATCACCAGGTTCAAGCCCTGCTGCTCATCTGAGACACTTTGGCCGCCGCCAGTTGGAAGCTCGGCAGCAGAGGCCGCTTTGTCGGTCTCGGTGGCGCCGGTTACGTCGCCTCCAAGCGAGCTGCTTGTGGTGGCCGAGTCGCGTTGTTGCTGTTGCTGCTGGCGCTGGCCAGCCGCTTGCTCGGCGCCGCTCTCGGACGAGCTCAGCGAGGGGGGCTCATTGTTGGCCCTGTTGTTTGCCGACAACCTTGGGCCGAGCGAGCCTTGCGAGGAGTGTTGCTGGCTCGAGTCAGTGGACGCGTTTGCGCTCGATTGGTCGCCCGAGTCGTCGCCATTGTTTGAAGGACTCGACGAGCCGCCAGTTGAGTTGGTTGAAATTTTAACCTGAGTCTCGTTGTCGCCCTCGGCCGTGTTCACAGAGTTCCTGTTGCCTCTTGCAGCATCGGCCGGAGTTGTCTCAGTGGCGGCGCCCCCCTCTCTGGCTGCAGGCTGACTAGCTGCGCCCGATTGCTGCTGGCGCCAGCCGTTGGTGTCCGCGCTGAGAGTGGTCGGATTTCCGTTGGCTTCGGGCAGCGACTCCTGTTGCTGTTGTTGTTGCTGCTGCTGCTGCTGTATGCGGCGCGCGGACGTCTTTCCGTCTTTGATCGAGTAGAAGGGGGCGGCGGCGAGTTGCTGCTGCTGTTTGCTCGGCCTCGACTGGCAAGCGGCCGGAGTGGCCGCAAACTGGGCCAGCAGCGCGCCCATCAGAAGGAGCATGGCAAAGCTCGGGCCAGCTTTGGGTTGGTTGCGAGAGGAGAGGGTTAGTCTAGTTGCCTCGACGTCGGCTAGACTTGCGCCAAACAGCTGCATCCAGGCCGAGGGCCGTTCAGCCCAGCCTTTGGCTTTGCAGGAAGTTGGAGTGGCCGGCTTAGCGGCCGCGTGATCGATGGGCTCCCCTTGCGGCCAGCTGCTCGGCGGCCGGAAGCGCGCGGCTGGCCATCACGCGAGCTGGGCGCCCTGGAAGCGCGCGCGCGCTGGACACGAGAGACAATGGATGCAAAATGGAAATCTTGAATCGGCTTCACTTGACACCAAGCTGGCAGAGCTCGAAATTGGATCGGCGCCGCGAGCAGCTGCAGCGGGCCGAGCGGCCAAGCGGGCGCCCTATTAATTAGCGGGCAAGCGGCGAGCTAACAAAGGGTGCGAGAAAGTGGATCCTCGCGGGCTCATTTCCGGCCGCCTTAATTAATTCCAAGCCGCGCGAGCTGAGCCGCGGCCGGCGGTCAGGTGCACGCGATAGCTTAATTGCGTCGGCCCTTCAGAGGCGCGCGGCTCCCATAAGGCGCCCGCCCGCTTGGCCGATCAAAATCGCGGCCTGAGAGGGGAGGCCGCAAGACAAAGGCTCCCGCTGGCCGCCAAGGTGACCGCCGTAATTGATTCTCCCACCTGGGCATTGTGTTGCCCTCGCCGCGCATGGTAATGAATTTTTCAACTCTAATTTTTGTGCCCTAATTCGCCGCTGACCCGCCGCCAGCCGAGAGCGAGCCGGCCGAGCGAGTCTCAGCCCGCAACTCGCCACTCGCGCCAGGGCCAACGGGGCCGCCAAGTGCAAGTGCGAGTGCGCTCGCCTACGCGGCTTGGTGCGATACGCAGCCGCCCGACCGGCGGCGGCCGGACAGCGCGAGGCCGGAAGCGGGGATGCAGGCACAGCCGGCCGCCACCTTAACCCTGACATCTGGCCGCCGATTAAGATGTCAAAGTGCGAGCGGCCGCCAATTGATTAGCCGGCGAAGGGTTCAATTAGCTCTCTCGGCCAGCTGGAGGAGCTTGCAACTGCTAGCTCGGCTTTGGACTCGCTCGCCGGCCTTTATGCCGCCTGGAGGCTGCAGCCGGCCGGCCGCCCTGCGACTGGTAGCGGTGGCGCCGATCGGCCGCCGATTGTTTGGCTTCCTGGCGCCGCCGCCGCCGTTTAAAGCTGACCGATGGGCGTTTGCGGCCGCAGAGGGCAGCCGCTCGCCTTACCTGCCGGCCGGAATCAATTTGATGAGCGAGTCTGAATAAACGGGCGACTCTGAGCGGCTGGCTAATTGAGAGAGGAGCGCAACTTTGCTGGCCGACTTGCGGGCGCTAAAGTGGCCAGCGCGCGGCGCTAAACACTCGCCGGCCGCTCGCTGAACAAACACTCGCCTTTGAAGCGCTAATCATTTGCTAGCCGGAGCAATCGCTCATTTTTGGCGCCCAAAGTGGAGCCAGTCCAGGCAGGTCGGCTGGCAATCATTTTGCCGTCGTGCTCACAATGAATGGGACACCAGCGGCTGCGCTGGAGGCAGCTCGGGCGCTTGCTGGGAGCAGCGCGCAAGGGACGCGCCAGCAGCGCCCAAGCTCGGGCCAGCTGAGCGAGGGCCAGAGTGGCGATGCAGCCTAATTAGGGGTTGCGTCATCCTTGGGCGCGCAAAGCTTAGGCCAGGCCTGCGTGCTAAGCTCGAGCGTGAACTTGTCCACTTCAATGTGGCCGCTACAAAACTAACGCATCACTGCCATGGAGGGCAGGAATCATCGTGCAGCCTTCTTGCGCGGCCAATTTCAGCCACGACCAGCGAGCGCGCCAATGCCTTTAGTTCAAGGTAAATTGTCCATTCAAATTTGGCCCGCAAAGTGGACAGAGATGGCCGCTCGCATCCATTGGACATGCAACAATGTTGGCGGCGAGCGCGCGACAGCAATTGCAATTGTCTGCAGGCCAAAGGCGAGGCAAGCAGCCCGGACATAATGGATATCATTACGCTTGATGATTTGTTACACCAAGGAACGCGGGCGGCCGGAAGCGGCAAGTTTGCCGGCTCCTCTTTGTCCAGCGTTTAGGTTCCGCTGGCTGGCCGGCCGACTGGGTGGCGGCAGTGGCGGCGCTGGTGGCGGCGGCGACAACGGCGGCGGCGGCGGCGGCCAATGCGGGAAACGAGACCGAGCTGCAACGAGCATGTCTGGCCACAAAATCGCTCGGTCGCGCTCATTGTCTCGCCGCCGCCGCCGCCGCCACTGGCGCTGCCTTTGCGCTGCCGGCCAGCGATGCTCTGCGGCCAACTGAGCCGCCGAAACCATAATTGGCCAGCTCGTCTCACCTGCTGGGCGAAAGCGAGCGCCAAGCTCGCTGGAAGTAGATCACTCGGAGCTGAAAGCGAGCCCGCAAGCACAAAGCTGCAATTGTCCGCCTGCTCGCCAGCCCGCTCGCTCGCAAACTTCAAAGCAATGGGCCCAATTGCGGCGCCTTAAACCTCTCTCACCTGCACCTGGGAGGCGTTTAACTGGCAACGCGCGCTTCTGCAACGACGACGACGACCGCTAACGAGCCAAAACAAACAAGCGCCGCCTGTCCAGTATGCAAATGGGCGGCCAGCGCAAGCAGAGAGGGCCGCTTTGTTTTGGCTCGCCCGTCGCCTGCAGCGCCAACTTGGCAGCCGCCGCCTGCAATGCGCCATCCAGGCTTCCTGTCTCCCCTCTTTGTGGCACTCGCCGCCGGAAGTGGGCGCCGCTCGGCCTGTTGGGGCGAGCGCACAAAAGGGCGCTCGGCGGGCAGTAAAAGCGGCCGTAAATCAGCTTGATTCCGGCGCTCGCTCAATCAAGTCCGCACAATGGGCAGGAAGCCGCCCGGAGGAGCCATCGGCTCGGCCCGGCTCGGCGCTGGCGGCGCAAATGAGCCGAGTTTTGGGCGAAACTCACCTGCGCTTAGCTCCAACTTTGCTGCCTTCATCTTGCGCTTGTTTGCGATCGATGGACGCCAAAGAGTTCCTTCCTTCCTTCCTTGGGTCTGCTCGCACTTGCACTTACACTCTCTACCTTGACGTCTCGCTCTCTCTCTCTCGGCTTCGCTCCAACTGCTACCACTACTGCTGCTTCTGCCCCAACTGCTGCTGCTGCTCGGCGGCAGTGAAAGTGGATTCGCCTCTTGTTTTCGCTTGCTCCTTCCGAAGACGAGTGAGCCAAAACTAACTGGACCAACTCGGGTGTCTTACCTGTTGCTCGGAAACAAGCAAACTCTAATTGAAAGAGCAAGCGCAAGTTAGTTTGAGCCCGCTCGCTGCCTTGCGCTGGCTCAGCCCGCTCCTTGTGCGCGCATCCCTGCGTCGAGCGAGGAAAGGTCGAGCTGGCTGGCCACTGGCGAGCCACTTGCTTGGCCAGCGAGCGGCCGGCGCGCGAACACGCCTTGCGCCGGCCAGGATGCGCATCACGTGTGCCCGGCTCACACCGGCCGGCCAGCTGCGCGCGCTGCCAGCCGGCCGGCCTGATCCGCGCAGCTCGGCCCGCAGCTTGCGCCGGTCACGCCCACCAAACCTGTGCACTCTCGCCCGCCCGCCCGCCCGCTTTCCCGCTGGCCGACTGGGCTCGCCGCAGCCGCAGCGGCCGCTCGGGGGCTTGTGTGCGAATTTGAATTTGCATCCCAATCTCTCCCTCTCTTGCGGCCGCCAGAAGAGCCTCGAGCCGCCGGAAGCGAGGAGAGCGAGAGCGGCGACGAAATCCGCTAAGCTCGCGCGGCCTCGCCCCCCGGCCGCCCGCTGCTGCCGCCCGGCCGCCGCCGCCGCCGCCGGCAAACAAACCCCCAATCAACAGGTGCAAACATTGGACATGATTCAATTGGAAATCACAGCGGTCGGTCGGCGGCTCTGCTGCGCGCGAGCAAACCCGCTCGCCGGCGACACTAGCCCGGCTTAGTCGCTGCCGCCGCCGCCGCCGCCGCCGCTCCCAGCCAACCGGCCGCCCATTAATCATCGCCGAGCTGGCCTGCGCCGAGCAGCCGCCCTCGGCCCCTCAGCTTGAGCCGGCCCCCCGCTCACCTGGAGGCGAGCCTGGAAAACATGCGGCGCCACGCTCGTCACCATTGTCCATTGTGGCCGCTCCAGCGCCGCGGCCAAAGCTGCCGAGGCCAGGTAATTGATAATTGTCGGCTCTCCGCGGCGAAGAGGCAGCCTGATTGACTTGTCAGCCGGCCGGAAGTGGCCCGCGAGCCGATGGCCGGCGGCGGCGGCGCCTGTGATCGACTTTTGGGCCGGCCAATCAGCTGGCTCACGATGGCGCCGAGAGAGGAGCGGGCTGGCCTGGCTTGGCCTGCC
>Ga0268249_1000455_pt1 | contig 19292 bp, 9 predicted proteins | sample AgamicAtPe_FD_200257 | JGI IMG/M metagenome (GOLD analysis project Ga0268249, IMG submission 200257) | Agave microbial communities from Guanajuato, Mexico - At.P.e (v2) (version 3) | ecosystem: Host-associated > Plants > Phyllosphere > Phylloplane/Leaf | place: Guanajuato, Mexico | collected... | reverse complement strand
TGGGAGCGAAAACTGCGTGCCCGAGTCAATATATGAGAATATGTATATATCTAAATTTGGATGTCTCCTCCCAAAGGCGAACTCGTTTTATGCTATACGTTGTTTGCCCATTAGAAGGCTTGCGTGTCGTTTGTCCATCTATCTGCCAATTGACGTTTATTGCCGACGGGCGCAGCTGGCCCCAAACGAGGAGAGTTGACAGATCTCTTGGCCGCCGGGTTTAGTCGGACTCGCTGAGGCTAGTTTGGCCTTGTTTTCACTCTATTTGCGCAAACATTTCCAATAATTCCGCCCCCAAAAGTCTTCGCCCAAGCTAGCTGGCCGGCTGGACCAGCCGGAAGCCATGGGCGCCCCAGAGCCGCGAGCCAAGGCCGGCTCCCACGTTGGCCGCTCTCGTCCTCTGCCTCTGTCGCCGTCGCTCGCTCGCTGGCTTCCCGGCGCCCAAATGGACTCTACGCGACGAGGAAGCCGCACGCTCTGTCCATCGGTCATGATCGCCGGCATCATGATTCATGGGCCAAATTGGCTGGCTCGAGCAGCTCGCTTCCGCTTCCTCTCTCTCTCTCTCTCCGCCTCTCGCTCGCTCGTGCGCCCGGCCGAGTCGGCCCTAGTTAGCATAGGCGGCTAGCAATAGCGACAATTACCATGCTAGAGGAGCCCCAAAAACGCCACCAGCGCTCGCTCTTGGCTCATTTGGGGCCACTCGAAATGGCTCGCGACAGGACCAGCGTCCAGGTTGGTGCTCGCGCCGCCGCCGCCGCCACTGTGCTGGCCAATTCCCATTTGGCCAATGGGAGGAGCAAAGGCAAGAGATAGTTGCAAACAACCAACAAGCGTAACGTAATTTATTTCTGTTTAGCGTTTGGGGCATAAAAGGGCGCCAGTTTGGCCAAAGTGGGCGGCCAACGCTCGCTGGGCCCCAATGAAGCCGCGACGGACGGTGCAAATTTGTCACTGGCTGTAACAATCTCGCGCTCGCTGCCTCAGGAGACTCGGCCCAATTCGGCCGAAGCCAAACTCGCTTTGGCCGCCAACTCCATTGGACTCTGCGCCCCAAACTCACCTGTCGCCCTTGAGCTCGTTCGTCTCTATTTCGTCGTCGAAGAGGCGCCTGGTTTTGGTCGATGTATTTTGGAATTGGGGGTAGTTTTTCGGCGCGCGCCTGTTAATTTGCCGCAAACTTTCAACAAAAATAAGCTCGATCGTCAATCAGCAAACAACTCACTCTGATTTAGTGCGATTCTTGATCCTGTACAAGCCGTCGTTGAGTAAATTCATCACGTTCCCTATCGTCCTCTGCAAGGACGACCGCTCGCCCTCCTCCTCCTCTTCCGCTTGCTGCATCTGGTTGGCTGGATTTGTGGCGAAACTTGGCGCCTCATAGGAGTGGGCGGCGGCCATGTTTGCTCTCTTTATGTCTTCCTTTGCGCTAATTTCACTTCAAAGATTCTGACTTGATTCTGAAAGCAGCTAGGTGTCTTGGTGGTGATCTTGTTTCTATTCAAGCTCTTTGAACTAAACTCAACAAATTTGAGCCCCTCGATCTCAGCCTGTCCAGTCCACTCTGTTGAGCGATGAACGACGCTAAGCTCATCACTCAAACAAGTCTCGCAAACATGGGATGGAATCGGCCCTTGAGATTGGGAAAATTCAAATTCAAACTAATAATTCCCGCTTCCAGTGATGGAAAAGCTAAAACTTTATTAGCAGCCATCCAGTCTCGAAGGAGGACAATCCAATGGAGCTAGCGGAGTCTGCGCACTGTCTTGAGGGACCCGCCAACGGGGCTCCTATAATCAAACTGGGGCGCCACCTTGAAAGCAGCGCAACAAACGATTCGCGAGCGAAGATTTTTTATTGTCGCCAACAATCGGGATTAAAGGGAAACTTGAACTGCATCGCCGGCCACCGATATCAGACATTGAGCTTGGTTTTTGTTCGAATGATAAAAGATGCAAGATTGTTGGAGTCGGAATGAAACGAACGCATTTCCGCCCAAAGCAGAAACATGCGCCCTAACAATGGCATAAACTTCCATTAGAAAGCAATGGATGAACCCATTCAAGCCCCCATTCTCCCTAACGCTATTTGTTTCGCGCACAAACGAGAAGGACAAGTTTCCCAGGTAGTGATACTCCTTTGCGCCAGGAATGTAACTCAATGAGGTGATGTCAATGCTCGAGTTCAGGGTTCTCTCGCTAGATGTCTTCGGCGCTGTTTGGCTCGCTATCAGCTCGGCCCGCGCCGGTTGGTTTGCGTCGCTTCGTTCGCCCATGAAAGAGGTGCTCGATGAGGCTTGAACTTGGCCTCTACTCCTGCAGGTTGTGGAGGAACTCGAGGCTCGCGAAAAGTTGGAAACTCTGGCTAGTTTGCTAGCTCCTGAATCCCCGCTATGCTGGTTGATTGTGGTGTTGAAATTGGAGCCGAGGTCCTTGAGAGGCTGCTTAACCTTATTCAGTATCAAAGTGGCTCTGTTGGCTGCATTGCTGCTGCTGCCGCCGCCTATGAAGGTCGCCCCACTGGATCCGCCTGATGTTGGCAATAATTTGTCCTGGCCGCTGATCTGAGGCGAGGTTGCGCCCGGATAGGTTTGCTGTTTCTTGAAAACTGGCCGCATGAAACGAATCGAGGGCGGCTGATTTGTCCAGAGTCGGCCCTTTGGTGTTTCCTGTTTCACGGCCGCAGCAATGGCGACCTTCGTGGAACCCGTCGCGAGTCCGCCTACTCGACCGCCCTCCCTAAGCTCAATGGCTCCCTCCTTTGCGCCCTTCCTCCTCTCTGGACTCTCCCCAAAGCTTGATCTACCACTGAGCAAGGCTGCAATGTTTGACTTTGAGATCTGCAACGAAAGCGACTTGGTCTCCACGCTCTTGCTGGTTGCGGCCGCTTTTTCCCGCGTAACCTCCTTGATTGATCGGATGGAACTGGAACTAGAGGCCAGAGTTGAGGTGGAGGAGCTCGGCGAAGCTGTTGAACTGGAGCTGGTTGAGCTGGTTGAAATGGATGCTGATGTTGACGAGGACCGCGCAAGTTTAGAGTCCGCAACTGGGGGCTGTCGAATGGTTCCGTCGTCGGCCTTTATCGCCTGCTCGCCACAACCCTCGGTTGAGTCCAAACTTCCGCTCAGGCCTAACAAGCAACCGGTGATTGAGATCTGAACTATGTGCGATTCAGGCAAATCGACGACAAAGTTCACGTTGCTCAAGCAACAGGGAAGAGAGCGGCGCAACTTGACAAACAGAGTTTGAAGGATCCTATCGAATTGTTGGGCAAACTGGTCGGTGCCTGAGAGTTTGGCTCGCATTACCTGCGTGAACATGTTTATGGAGACAACGACCGACTGGCGTAGTGTTGGCACAGACTCGCTGTTGCAGATCAGATAACCATCAGGAACGTCGCTATCGATAAGCAAGGCAATTATATCCGCATCCTCGTTGTCGTCAACCTCAAGCACAATGTTGTTTTCATCCGCTAGAAGGTCGACTAGATTCTTTGTCGCAACTAGCGAATCTTGTCCCTCTGATCGGGCAAATTTCTTACCTTCCTGGTTCTGAAACCTGCTGGCTCTACTTCTCTGTCGCTCGTCTGGGCGAACCTTCGGCCTGGTTAAAGCAGTCCCTCCGCCCTGACCGCTAAACTCCGCACCCTTGTTTGGCTGCCCACTCATATCTGGAGCTTGAGAGTTTACATCACAGTTATTGTCGTTGCCAACATTTCGCTCCATTTCGGCTTGATTGTGACAATCAGCAGGTGAACTCAAGCCAATTCGATCATGATACAAACTAAGTTGCTCATCAATTTGTTTCAAGCCGAGCATTTCGCGATTTTTCATTGAACTTATCGCAATCAAACGCTGAATCTCTGTTAACTTAGACGTCTTGATACCCTTTCCAGCGGAAATCCTCGGTGGCTCTGGAGTGGGTAAACCAAGCACGAAGCAGCCTGTTCCAGTGGCAATTCCTGTTAGCATGTTTTCGCCCACAGAAACATCAATGCATAGATTGAATAGACAATTCATTCCTTTGAATTTGAGCTTGCTTATGAGTTGCCGATGCAATTCATATTCAAGAAAGGGCAGAGCGTCACCTATCTCTTTTGCGCTTGCTTCACCGTGAGAATCGCGCTTTGCACGACAAACACGGGCTTGAACCAAAAAACCTGCGCTGGCTATGTTCAGGTTGTGAGGAGGCTCAATGGTGAGCAGCAAAATATCGGGAACCTTTCTGGTCTTGCATATTGAACAGTTGGCTAAGTTTGTAATGGAATCAACGCATTTCAGAGGAGTATGACAGAATGAACAATCGATGCCCTCGAAATCGCCTCCCTTCTTTGCCTCCCCTTGGCCTTGTTGAAAGCACTCCTCTCCCTCTTCTCTAGGCTCTCTATCGGCCAAACCCTTGAATTCAGCGGGCTCTACCAATGTTGGCATAGTCGAGTGCGTCAAAGGTGGCGAGTGGCTCAGACGAGGAACTTTCAGAGTTTGGAGATGACTACTACCTGCGAGTTGAGGCTCGCGGGCTCCAGATCGGTTATCCGGTTGCATTGACTCCTGCTTCGGTGGCCTCAACACGGCCGCAGTGCCACTAGCGGACAGCATGCAAACATCTCCGAGAACTTTGCTCGTCTCACTATAACCTAGTATGGTGTTACAATTTAGAGCTTTCGCGTGAGATCTGATCTCCTTCCTGATCTCGGTCCACCAAATGTCGCGCGTTTCGCTCTCCTCATCATTGATGATGTGATCTAGCAACTTAACTGAATGCACCGATACCACTCCACCCGTGCACTCGATCATGTTTTCAGGATATCTTTTGATCGTAACAAAAGGGTACTCGCTTTCGTGTACGCGATTCGGGAACATGAAAGCATTTTTTGACTTATTCTGGGACGAGATGAGCAAGTTTTGATTTTGGTGCCGGATCATGTTTTGTAATAAATGTTGTTGAGCTTTGATAACCCTAACAGATTGGACGAAGTTGTGACCGTTACAATGCGACTTGTGGGAAGAATAGCTGGAATCTGGGCTTGCACGCTTCCCTTCCATCTGAACCTTTGTGCGAATTGGTGAACTATTTGTTAAAATGTCTGAACTTGCACCTTGCACGTATGGGCCATCCTGCGATCTAGGGATATCTGTGTCGGAGCGCCGCAAAGTTGCTACTGGCTTGTGAGGAATTGGTGTCGAAAGCTGCGTCGTTAATTTCGACCGACAAGACGAGTTTTCCGCCTTGATTGTCTCGTCCGATGCACTCGGCGAACAGGCCATAGATGGGGCCAATATTTGCTCGTGTTGGTCGGCAGATTTGTCGTAATAGGCTGGGGTTGGGGGGGCGGCAACATTGGCGTCTAAAAAATCGGAATAGTTTTCGTCATCTGCACTAGATATGCTGGAGCTCTTGTATCGTGCAAACTTGTACACTCCACTATCATCGTTCAATTCAATCTCCTTTGATCTCACTATTTGGCGACACTTAACACTTGAGCTACTGTGCAACCTTGATCTAGGTTGAGCTGCTGGCTGAAAAGGATGATCCTCATCATCGAGCTTCTCTTCTATGATCGACAAAGTATCATCAAGCGACACTGACTGACTCTTGTCCCTTCTTCGAATTGTCGTCGCAGTTGTGCTGGTGGATGTCATTGGGTCGCTTATAGATGGAACTGTTTCCGTCGAACCTGAGCTATTGATCCCAGATCTCTGCTGAAATACAAGAGTGGCGTTGTCGCTCATCGTTTTGGATGGGCTGACGTTCGAAGCCTGTCGAGCTTGTCCGCTTTCGAGATCATCTGTTGAGTGGATACATACAATTTGTTGGTTCTGAGATGTGAGTGGGTCGTTCAAGAGACGTTTCCTGAAGGATAACAACTTAGTTAGACTGTTTGTACTATATTTTGGTCGAGTGACGGAAGAGAGTCTTTGAGATATATTCTCGTTGTTGAGTCTTAGTTTGTTAATGATATAGTTGGCGCTTAGTTTATGCTTAGAGGTTAGCTTAGGGAAGAGTTTAGTGTCCACAGAGACAGCAAGATTCATGGATCTGTTTAAGCTTGAGCATTGTTCTAATCTGTGGTTGTGATTGTACCTGGCTGCACTAGCGACATCCAATTCATCCGAGTTCGGATCTGAACATCCGCTCGATTGGTCGAACATGTTCTCGCAATCAACGTACTCAGAGTCATCGCTTTCATTTCCAGGTTCAAACTTGTTCACAAACGAGAACTTTGAGAGTTTTAGAGATTCTGAGGCTTGAGGGAGCTTTCTAGTGTTAGAGGAAAAGGATGGAACTTCATAGAAGTAACTGAGTTCAGAGGGTGAGCGTTAGATTAGAAAGCGAGAGATTAAGCATGTTTTGTTCAGGGTATAAAAGGTGATCTGGAATGAGGATTGAGGTAGTGACGTAAGAGGGACTTACTCTGCGGACACTGAGTGAACCAAGTGTTTGTCTGGATTCTTTCGAATCAATGAGCTGTGGCTGCCTGATCTGCTTTGATATTGAGAGCTTGCAGAGCGGTTTGTGTCAATGTGGTGATACTTCTGTGACAGATGGTTATTTGCATGCACCGGCGAGATAATACCGTCATAGGGATGACCAATCTTGCTAAGAACTACCGCAGTTCCAATCCCGCGGCCTACAATTCCGCTGCCACCTTCCAGGTCGAAAGATTGCTGGTAACCTATCACAGCGTTCCCCCCGAAAATCTCAGCTTTCAAGCCTAACTTTCTTTGCACTTCACCACTTAGCTTCGTGAACAAAGTCTGTCGAGCTTCGTTTGAGGCGCGAGGCGTCCTAATTTTGTCAATCCACTGATACTCGGGATCATCGTTGACCAATAGCTCGTCTACAAATCCTAGAATTGCGTCACATTTGTATCCGTTCGGTATATCTGAGAAGAAGAATCTAACTCCGCACGAGGAGTGTCTATAGCGATTGTTGTCCGCAAACAGATTCACCTTTACCATACAGTTTATCTCGCCACGGATACCGTGTAAGGTATCGTAGATGGGCAACCAGCCGCTCATAGAACGGCCAGGGTTCACTAACAACGGATTCAGGTTTATATACACCTTTCCAATGGCATCGTTTGCAGAGTATGTATCGTAGTCCATGATGCGTATTTGCAGTGGCTCATCTTGCAGCTCTTGATCGCTAACCTCAAATCTAAACCACTCGCTGTTCCAGAAGGGGTTCAACGATCTTCTATAAACTTCTGTCTTGTATGTAGTATTACCTAGTTTAACTTCAACAAATGCGTCACTAGCATCGCTAGACTTGTCCATCACTGGCAGGTTTCTGCCGGCTAAAATGCGCACCTTCACCTTGGCGGGCATGACTAGACTAATATTGCCCCCAGCTAAGAGTGATACATTCGACAAAAGGTGTGTAAGAATTAATATGACGACGTCCGATGAGCCGCCGAGATCGATTGAGTCTCAGAATTTGAGCTCAAAAGAAAGGGTCTCTGCGCATAGGAATTTCGCTCGCATTGCTCAGGTTAGATATTCCTCTGGAGCACATAGCGCACTTGTTCACAGGCGCTCAGAAATAAATTCGAATTTTCGCGCTCGAGATCAGCATGTATGAACATGCATACAATTGCGTCCAACCGTGTGTGTAAGTTCAGGCGGAAATTCATATTCTGTTCCCTGAGAATGTGGCCATATCCATGCCCAGAGCTAGACCTCATCACATTAAATCTGAACTGTCTTATTATCGCCACGACTAAACCATTGTAACGAATTCTTCACGACCTTCCAAGGCGCGAATTATTATTTATCGGAATATTAGAATATCTGTACAATCAGCAAACTGTAGACCATCATCATGAGCAAGATCAGCCGCGAGACGTTGTATGATAGTATCAACTCCGTACTTAAGTACAGCAAAGAACATAAGAGGGGATTCCTGGAGACAGTGGAGCTGCAGATAGGTCTCAAAAACTATGACCCACAAAAGGACAAACGTTTCTCTGGAACTGTTCGCTTGAAGAACATTCCTCGCCCAAAGTTTAGCGTTTGCATCCTCGGTGACCAGCAACATTGTGATGAAGCTAAGGCAAATGGAATCGAATGTATGGATGCTGAGGCGCTAAAGAAACTGAACAAGAACAAGAAACTCGTCAAGAAGCTAGCAAAGAAGTACGACGCCTTCCTCGCCTCAGAATCACTTATCAAGCAGATTCCGCGACTCTTGGGTCCAGGCCTCAACAAGGCCGGCAAATTTCCAACACTGTTGACACACAACGAGAACATGGTTCAGAAAGTTGACGAGGTCAAAGCCACCATCAAGTTGCAGATGAAAAAGGTTTTGTGCTTGGCAGTTGCCGTCGGCCACGTTGATATGCCCGCCGACTTGTTAGCCCAGAACCTCAACCTGGCTATCAACTTTTTGATATCTCTTTTGAAGAAGAATTGGCAAAATATTAGATCATTGCACATTAAGTCCTCCATGGGGCCCCCTCAGAGGCTATACTAGACGTCCCTTTAGGTGGCCCACAACGTCAGCAATTGAAACAATAATTGTGCTGATGATTAAAATTAAACTGTCAAAGAAAGAAGGTCGAGTCGGTCGAATGATTAGAGATTTTATTGTATGGACCTCTCATTCTCATCGTGTGTCGGAGGATGAATGGCTAGTATAACTTTAAGGTCAAATATAGTCCGAACTCAAGGACATTTCTCATTGATGTTAGCAACGAGTTAACGCCATTTTCAGTTGTCAAGAGTTGTTGAGATTTGTTGAAGTGAGTTAGATCCATCATGACCAGTCGGAATTTGTTCTGAACCTTATTGTTATAGATACGTCTATCCTTTGATTGTTGTCGCATCAGGCGTTGTTGTTTGACTTGCAACAGCTTCTTTATAAAATTGAACTTGGACGACTGCCAAAACCTGGGCCTAGATTGTAGAACCATATCGTCCTCAGTTTGTTGTCTAGATAGGTTTGCAATCGCTTCAAATGACAAACCATGACTAGTTTTTCCATCCATGATCGAGTCGGCTGCTTGAACTCTCGTCAGACTAGATTGTTGCACTGTGCCCCTGGCGATGGACGACGATGCTGAAGAATTATTAGAGCTAGCACCTGAACTTGAATCTGTGATTGTGGCTAATTTATCACTCGTTTTAAGTCTTTGCATGTCCAAGCTAAGTGCCTGCTCAGCTTTACCATCTTTGGTCTGTTGATTAGGGATGGCTGACGACGCATTACTATCATTGGGTTGTCCGCTCAAGGGCTTGTGCTGATTAAAGCGCCGGCGGATAGGAATATCTGGCGCAGGAGCCAAATGGTAATTGGAGTTACTCATTCCAGACTGTAGCTGCTGATTTGGGTTGATTGACTGCGAATAGAACAACAGGTGGTCGAAATCGCTCGACGGTAGACAGAATAGTGTCGTCTGATGATGGCCAACCTCAGGTATGAAGGTGGATATGTCTTGAGAGGGGACAACGTAATTTCCAACGCTAGTTAATAACTGGATAGAGGTCGAGAAGCATCGCATGAGTTGCTTTTGTTTGATTGACTCCGGCGACTTGATCTCTTTTCTTATAAGATCTATCAGTTCAATTGATTTGCTGATCGTGGAGCGAACTTCCTGCTGTATCAATTTTATGAAGGTAGCGTTCCTTTTTGTTATGATAGCATTCAAGTCCTGCGTTTGACCTGACTCAAGTCGGGAATTCTTCGGTTGTGTCAACTCAATTGAACAACCATGCAACCAATAATGAGTCTCGAAACAATTCTCACAAAGCTTGTCCGCCAACCTATTGATTAAATCCTGTTTCTTGAGCTCGGCCGAAACAAACCCGCTGCCACGAATCTTCTTCAAGGGTCTAGTTTTTCTTGAAGGAGTTGAAACGTTGCTACAAGTGGAGTTGGTCTCCTGCTGTCTCTGTCTAAGCGAGATAGTGGGCAAAGTGGAGGATCTAGTTGGCCTTACTGGATCACGCTGAATTACGTTGGCCTTGATTCTATGATGGTCCGAATGACAGGAGCACGAACATCCATCGTCGAGGGCGTCGGCTATGTCTGCTAAATCTATCCTCTGCTGTTGGACTCTATTGAAATTCAATTGGTCAACTGACATCTGTCGTCGACGTTGCTCGTGCATTAAATCCCGCTGTCTATCATGTTGGCGGATTATGTTGACGAGAAGGTTTTGTAGATAATTGTGTTCCATCACAGTCCGTCTTATTTTCTCACTGAGCCTCTCGGCTGAGCTGACGGAACCTTCAACAGCCGTCTGCTCGTCAATCGATGACCTAGTGAAGGCTCCCTTAGTATAAACGGGCAAGGATCTTGCACCGCTAGCGTTTAAATCGGCTGATGCTGATGAAGTCGAGGAGGCAGATGAGGCTGAAGAGATTGAGGAGCCTCCGTTGATGCCACTGCTCTCGGTTGAGCTGGCTGCTGAACTGTTGTCGTCATCATCGGATTGGTTGCTATCACAATAGTCCTCGTTCTGTTGGACCATGTTATTCTCACATGGCGAGGAGACCTCGGCTACCGCATTAGCAGCACTAGCGACTGAGTCAGAGCAGACGCTCCCAGCCGCTTGCTGCTGCTGCTGCTGGCTACCTGTTGAGGTAGTCTGATGCGGCTGCTGATTGTATATCGGATTGCTCATTATTGAATCGGCATCAGCGCTAATGCTCGAGCCTCTGATACCGAGCGAGGGCGACATAGAGATGGCCGCCAAACTGGAGGCATCATAGTTTGTTATCGGAAGGCTATGGTGGTTTCTAGAATGATTCAACTTGCGCTGCGAGATCACAATTTTGTTGGCCATTGGCTGGACGGAGGGCGGCGGCGGTGGCGGCGGCAGGGGCGGCCCCGCGTGCCTTGGGCCCGCAGCAGACTGCTGCCGACTGTTCCAGAACAAGAGAGATTCTTGGCTTCCGTTTATCTTGGCGTAGACCCCGTCCATGATGGCGATATCACAGTTGACCAGCTCGTTGGAGGCCTCCACCAGCCAGCTAAGCAGCCTTAGCTTGCTGATGTCCGGCAAGAGTCTGGCAACTGACTGGCGCCGTTGGTGGCACCTGTAATGGGCCTTGCCGCTTCCATCGGACCTGTTGCTTGCTGCAAAGCTTGCGGCTGCCTGCCGTTGGTGGCGCAATTGGAGCAGGCTGGCCGCGGCGGCGGAGGGAGCATTCGAGGGTCCTGAGCTGGAGCCGGAGGAGGTTGCTGTTGTTGTTGTTGTTGTTGCAGTTGCGAGGGCAGCGGTGGCAGTAGAGGCGCCCGCGCTTGCTTGCTCAATCAGCCTGTGGGCGCTCGGGTTAGCCATTTGGCTTGATGTAGGTTTAGTCTCGCTCTCACTATCTCGCACTTGACGCTCCACTTGACGCCCAGCTCGTCTGGCCTCATGCAAACGCTTTTAATTTGAGTGTTTGAACTTTTGCCTCCCGCTCACTGCTTCAATTGGACGACGTTTGGCCGCCAGGTGAGTGGCTGGGATTGACAAATTGCAGCAAGCTTTTTGAGGAAAATTAGCTGGGAGATTCGAGTCGGCTGGCTGGCGGATTGCTCGCCAAATAGGTAGACTGAGAGAAGGAGAGAGAGCAAGAGGTGTGTGCGTGTGTTCGTCTGTTTGTTTATGCATGTGATTAATTTGAGGCGGATAAGATATTTGGAGTGTTATTATTCAGATTACGAACTCGTTTTGTTTTGTTTCACTTTGGCTGCCGTTTCAGCCATTGCCACTTTGACAGGTCTCGCTTGCTCGGCGGCGGCGGCGGCCGCTCTCGCTTGCCTGCTGCCAGCCCCGCTCGCCTGCTCAAGCGCTAGCTTTTTCTATCGCCATTGCCTTTGCTCTAGCTAAAACTCCAGCTCTCGCTCGCTCGCTCGCACTGCCGGCGCCTTTCGCGCACCGCCGCTACCGCTGTGATAAATTGCCACCGTGAGCTGGCAAGGCTGCCAGTTTCGCGCAAACTGGCTAGCTAGCTCGCCAGCCGAAAAGTGAGCAAGCAAACGAGGAGCTCGCTATCGAGCGGGGAATCGCGCGAACCGGCGAGAGCAACACTTGCCCTCGTTGCGAGAGCCTACAGCGCTCGGCCAATGACAATCCAAAAGCGAGCGCTCATTCATATGACGTCCCCATCGAGGAATTGAACTCCGGCAAGCGGCGATGGCGATGCGAGATAGTGGCGCTATTATTAGTTAGCGCAAGTTGAAGCAAACGAGCGAGCATTACAATTTTGGATGCGACTTTGGATGGAGCCACCTGTTGATCTTGTGATCGATGGTTTCGTTGACGGTCGTGCGAGCAGATGCGCGGGCCGCAACGTGGGCTTGCCTGGGCCGCCTCCGCGCTGCTAGCGTCGGCCGCAATCTTGGCGACTCTCGCAAAGCCTTGCGCCAGATATCAATTAACGTCGGCGATAATCAGGACAACATCATTTGAATGAGTAGGGCGCCTTGCTGGCGAGGGGCGGCAGATGGGGCAAATGTGGATGTGGATGTGAACCGTTGGGCCGACGGAGTTGGGGGCACGGAATGAGCTCGCCGTTCTAGAGGCTCGCCGCTGCCGAGAGGGAGGAGGAAAAGTGTGCGCTTATGTAGAGTTTGGACGCGAATGAACTGGAACTGGAACTGGAAGTCTCGTGAGGTTGAATCAATGGGTTAGGCGGCCGCGGCAGCACATGAGCAGTGGGCCGAGCGCAGGATAAGTGGAGCCGGCGGATGAACTCGGCGGCGGCGGCGGCGGCGGCGGCGGCGGCCTTTCGCTTTGTTGGCTCAATGGCTGACTGATTGGGCCGGCCGGCCGGCCGACCGCTCAAGCCGGCGAGCGGGCCAATTGATGGCGCTCGGCCTGCAACGTCAGCGCCGCCGAGCTCCATCAAGTCGCACAATGTAGACTCTTCTTCTTCTTCTTCTTCTTTCTCGCTGCTCGCTGCTCGCTGCTCGCTGCTCGCTTCTCGCTTCTCGTCCCGCTCGCAGCCTCAATCCTCCAGTCTCGACCCAGGCGAGTGGATTCAAATTTTGGCCGGCGCCGGAATGAGGCAGCTGCGGGCCGGCAAGACTGGCGGCCGGCGCGGCGAGGAGCGAAGCGGCGCAAATTAAAACGAGCCCAACGCTCTCAGGCAAAATGGCAACGTCTTTAGCTTGGCCCATTGCAGCAGCTCGCTCATTCTAAGCGAGTGGAGTGGATTTAAGAGGAGAGTCTCGCCCTCAGCGAGACGAGCGGCCGGCGGCTCGTTATCGTGCAACTCAAACAGCGATCCACTTGCCGCGGCAAAGGAGATTCCCGCGAGAGTTTGCCCAGCTCGGATTAATTGAAGTGGCTGCCCGCGAGCGGCGGCGGCGGCGGCGGCGGCGGCAGCGGAAAGGCGGGCGCCTAGTTAGTGTCTTGGCCGATCTGCTCGCCAAGCCGCTCGGTTGGCGAAAGTGCGCCGACCGAACGCTGCGCTCGCAGACTCTCGCAGCCGGCCAAAGCTAGCGAGTGGCTGCGCGCTGGGCAAGCTCGAGCCTCTCACGGCAAAGGCCGAGCTTTGGCGAGACAGGCCAACTTTGTTAGCCATCGCGGCCATAAAGAGCGGCCTTAGTTTTGAGCTCGGCCGGCCAAAGTGAGCGGCGTTTATTGCGAGCCAGGTGCGGCGGCCCTTCATTAGGCGGGCGAGCGAGAGCCGCCGCTCGTCGGGCGATAAAAATCAATTCCTCGCTCGCTGCCTCCGAGCCACTCTGAAGTGTCGGCCGGCTTCGTCTCGCTCGCTTGCCGCCGCCGGCCGCCAGCCGCTCGCAACAGGTTAATTTGCGTTAATTTGCATCTGGCACCTCGCAGGCGCGCATCTGCCTCCGAGCGAGACTCGCCTCCACTGTTGCGCCAGCGCAGGCCAACAAAAACAACAACAACAACAACAACCCGCTGCTCTGGTGGCCCAGTGAGCGGCCGATCCTGGCGGCCCTCCGCGCTGCTGGCGGCGCCAGGCTCAGCTTGGCTCCAATCCGATCCGATCCGATCCGATCCGATCCGATCGGATCACTTTCGTCGACAATTTAAATTCGCTGCCACAAGCTCACAATGGGAGCTCACAAAGTCTACCAGACTGCAACTCCAACTCCACTGAGCGAGACAGACAAGCGGCCGGCCAGACACAACCTTCAATGGCTTCACACAAACTCGCCTGAGAGTCGGCGGCCCCTCAAATTGAATGCGACTCGCCAGCCAAAGCTGCCTCCGTTTGGCACTGAAACAAACGGAGCCTTTGTTGTCTGTCTGCGTGGAGCAGCTGCATCCGGTATTACACACACACCTATCTTCCTGACGTAAGCTCGCGAGAGCCGCGCAGACGTTGCGCTCGCACTCGCCTGCTGACTGCCGGCTGCTGGCTGCTGGCTGCTGGCTGCTGGCTGGCTGATTAAATCTCATCGGGCCGCCGATTGGCATCAGCCCTCATGCAGACGAGACACAGTTTGCAGCCGGAAAGTGGCTCTGTTTGTTGACATAGATTTTGAGAGCGGCAGGGCAGCCTAAGCGCGGCTCTGAGAAGGCGCACTTGTCGCCCCAATTGTTCAGCCTTCAAGTCTGCTTGTGGCCGCGAGTGGCGCCACCTCAGCAGGGGCGAGGAGCCGCCTGTTTGCTTGGAGCTCGGCTGGCCGAAGCGCAAAGGGCCGCAACAATTTGCTGCCCTGGCGGCCAAACTCCAACTTCCGAGCCGCTCGCCCCTCTCGACGATGTTCTGAGTAACTCAAAATCGGCTTCCTCTCTCCACCGGCGACGCATCCTCCACTCGGCGGCTCAGGAGGCGCAACGGTCGAGGTCAGCTCCGCTTGAAGCTGCGATCTGCCGTGTCTGGCTTGATGACGGGGCTGAGAGGGAGGCAGCTGTCAAGGCTGAGCGCGGCCGACCTTTCGCGCGCCCAGCTCGCAGGGCGTGGGCGCCTTTCATTAGGTGAGCACTGAATTAATGTGATTCCATGTTTTTCGTTGACGGGGCCGCCTCTTGCCAGCGCCGGACAGCAACGAGAACCAGCCCAAAGGTAAGGCGAACGACAAGTCGCCCTCCAAGCAGCCCTCTCGGCCCGTCCAAGGCTGCCGACGAGCCTCCTGGGCCGCTCGCGCTGAGAAAAGCCTGACCCACTAGCGCCGCCTCCAGCTCACCTCAAGCCCGCCGCTAATTAACGTCGGGCGGCCTACCTGTGCGCGGGCTGTCCAGCGGAAGGCGGCGGCGGAGTCGAGCGGCGGAGTTTTGCTGGAGCCGATTGGAGGGACAATCAATTTTCTGGCCAAAATTTGTCCGTTTCAAGCCGAGTCAAGTGGAGCCAAGCGAGGCAAGCCGCCCGCTGCTGCCGCTGCTGGCCAGTTTGCGGGCTGCAATTCAATCAAATTTGCCGCTCACCCGACTGCGGCTAGCTGGCCGCAATGGGAGCAGATGGCCGGTTGCGCAGAGCAGGGCGCAATTCCATTGTCATCCCGTTGGCTTCAAGCAAACCGCTTTTTCCCACCAAGGCGAGCCGGCCGCCGCTGTGTCTTAGCGCAAGCGCAAGCTGGCCGCCACACTAAACAAGCGCACCTGTGGACTCAGGAAGCGTGAAAAGGAAATGAGCCGCATATGTGTGCCGCAGATCGGATTGATTGGACGTCGTGTCTGCTTCCGGCGCGGCGCTTGTGTGTTGGCGCTGATGCTGTCGTCGGTTGGTTGGTGTTGCAGTTGCAGTTTCTATTGGCGGCGAGGGGACAGTATTTTTGGCGTGGGCTCGCCGGGCAGCAACAACAACAACAACAATGGGCCATTTGCCACCACTCTGCGCTCGCACGACGGCGGCCAAAGGGGTTTGAGGGCAGAAGCGTAGACGGGCGCGCGGAGCTGTTGCGCAACAGCTGGGCGCTGATGGCGGCTTGATAGTGGCGCTCAATTTGGGCGATACAGGCTCGGCCTTCGGCTGGCAGACATGTCGGCCGACCAGCCCTCTCCTCTCTCCCGACTCGGCCGGCTCTCCTTGGCGCTCTTAGCTCTGCTAGTCGCGCTGTCTGCGCGCGGCCATGGCGACCAGAGAGCGCAGAGACTGGCGGCGGCGGCGGCGGCGGCGGCGGCGACAGTCTGGCGGCCACCTAGCGGCCGGCGGGCGCGCGCGGCGCAACAGATCGCAAGGCACAGGCCGGTCGCGCTCGCACTTGAACACTCGCGGCCGCTCAGACGGCCGCTCGCTCATTGGCAAGCTAGCTGGCTGGCGCGTTGCCATGGCGGCCAGCGCCACTCGGGGCCCCCATTGGCCGCCAATGGCAACAATGGGAGCCGCTCGATTTGCATCCGCTCGTCCCGCAGTCGGCGGGCTTGCGGCCGGCGCCCGAGAGCTCCTATGGCCCATTGTGCCCTGAGCGCGCATGAATTATGCCCAACAGCAGCTGCTGCAACGCCGACAACAACTGCCATTGCTTTTATAGTTATAGTTATTGTTATTGGCTGTCTAGCTGTTGGGCCTGTGGATGGAGTTGCCGCCGCCATTGATAGCAATGGGCCATCGCAGTGTTTGGCTCGCTAACTAAGCGGCGAGCGTCAGCCAGGAGAGGCACTGTTTTGTGAGTATAATTGGCCAGATTCAGGTCGAGCCGGGCACAATACCAGTTTTGCTGGGCGATTTTTGCCTCCATGCGCTGGCTTCAGCGTGGCGGCCAAAAGCGTTGCGCTTTAAATCGATGGCTGGCATTGATTAACTGGATCCGGCGGCCACTTGTTGCAGTTGGCTCCGTCTGACGCAAGAGCTCGGCGAGCAGCCCTCAGAGCGCCGCAAGCTTGAATCAATCGGGGCGGCTCGCTCAGTGCGAAGGCTCTCGCTCGCTCGCTCGCTTGTTGGCGCGCGCGCGCGCGTTGCAGGCCTCCGCTTTCGGGCGGAACGGCTTTGGCGCGCGGGTGGCGCCGGCTCGACGGGTTGCGCAACTGGCGGCGGCGGCGGCCGAGCTTTGAGCGCGCCAATGGGAGCAGAGCGGCGGCCAACTCAAATTGGGCCGCTCGGCTGCAACGCAAGAGCCGGCGGGTGGCCTTTCACGGACGACTTGTTGTTTGTGGGCTCGTTAATGCGCGTCAACTGATGCCGCGCGCGAGGCCGCCCTCTCTGCGCTCGAGCAGAGCAGAGCAGAGCAGAGCTAAGCAGAGCTCGCGAGTCAGCCGAGCTCGGCTGCTGGGCCACTCGGCGCGGCCAAACAGCTTGAGCCGCGCAGAGTAAGCGGATTCGGCAAGCTAGCTCAGCGTTTGCCAGCTCGCTCGCCCAAACTAAAGCCGCCGCAGATGTAGCAAGAATGAACGGTGAGCCAACTCCGCTAGCTCGCTCGCTCGCTTCCTCCAGACAAAAGCTCCAGTGTTGCGCTTGGGGCGAAGCTGGCGCATGCAGTAGCGCGCAAGCCGCCGCGCCCAAGTCGGCTTCCATCTCTGCGCTGGGGCTCCCGGGGCCGGCGCACAGGTGGAGCCGCTGAGCTGGCCCCAAGCTCTCGGCGCCGAGCACAGAGAGCGAGCGGCCGAGAGCCAAGGCGGCGCCCTTGCAAGCTCCGTTCTCTAAGGGCGTCTCTCTGCCTCTTGCGGGCAGACTTGTTGCCTTGGGTGGAATGAACTTACCTGCCTTGCAAACGCCAACCAGAGCTCGGCGCGCCTGTCCGCTGCTGAGCGCTCGCTCGCTCGCTCGCTTCAGCTCTCTTGCTGACTCTTTCTTCGGCTCTCTCGCGGCCGCTTTCTATGGCTCTTGTTCGCTTGTTCGAGTTTCAGTCCCAATTCGAGTTCGTGCTCTCGGCCGAGTGGGTTCAGTTCGCGTTTCTGGTCTACATTCGAGAGTGGAGGCTCAGTTCAGAGTCAGTGTCGTGCGAAAGGCGGCTAGAGTTTTGTCGTCGTTTTGGTTGGTCTTGTTATTTGAGTTTTTGTTGTTGTTGTTGTTGTTGTTTTTCGTCCAGCGAGCGAGACTCGAGTGACGCAAGAGCGAACGCTCGCGAGCAAGCCAACTGGATTGCTCCTGCGCGAGCGCCCGAATTTGACTTGTGCGCGCCCCGCCGGCCCGCGCGCATGCGCAGCGGCCGCGCAAGCCGCAGCCAAGCAGCGCTACCTGGCCAACCCAAATCCAACCTGACCGCTAACTTTGAGCCAGCCGGCCGGCGAGAAAAAGCAGCTCGAATTTAGCCACTACATTCGGACAGCCTGTTAACCCTTTGCCTCGCTGCAGTCGCAGTTGTAGCTAAGACTCAAACTCCAATTCCAACTCCAGCTGAAACTCCAACCCCGGCGACAGTTGCATGGTTTTCTCCGCTCAACTGCAGCCGCCGAGCCCTGTGAGCCAGCACAATCCAGCCACCTTGGGCCAATTCCAGGCGCGCCAACCATTGCCGCTCGGGAGCTTTCGCGCCGGCCAAGCGCCATGGGTCGCCCACTCGGCCAGCCAGCCAGCCAGCCAGCCGAGCGTTGAAGCCGAGCGCTGGGAGCTTTTGTTGTCGGTTGGCGTTTGCGCGCCGCCGCCTGCAGCTCGGCCGGCTCAATACATATCAATTCAAGGTTTCGAGGACAAGCGAGCCTTTGGCCTGGATGGCAGCATTCACGACCACTTCAAGCGGCCGATTGTCTTCAGCGTCGCATTACACGCTTGCTGGCCGGCCGGCCGCTCCTCGCTGGCGCTCGCTCGAGCCTGAGGCTGGAGCTGCGGCTGGAGCTTCGGGCTGTCGATTCATTCAGCAATCCGTCCGGCCGACTGCCTGTCGGCCGTCAGGTGGACCGAAGTCGGCGGCCTTCTTCTTGACGCCCGCTCGCCCGGCCAGGAGACAATATGGCCGCTGCAATGCTGTCGGCGGCGCTCCTCTCCGCCTCGGCTCCGAGAGGCTCGCTCGGGGCGAAAGCTTGCGCAAGCGGGCGGCACTCAATGTTGCGCGACGCCAAGTGGGCCGAGCAAGAATGCCAATGGCCAATGGCCAGCGGTGTTGCAGCAACTCAAACTGCAAGTCCAATTTCACACGCAAAACAGCCGATTGATCCGCCCGCTCGCCCGCCAGCCGATTGGCCTTTGTGTTGGGCCAATTTTCCAGTCAAGTGTCGGCTGCTTGCTTGCTGGCCGGCCGGCTTATTGTAGGATGAGCTCGAGTTTGAGTTGCGGCTGGAAGCGAAGCCAGTTGCAGTGGCGGCTGCCATGTCTAAACAATGATCATCTGGATCCGTCTTGCTAGCTCTCGTTCGAAAATATCCAACCCAAGTTACCTTGAATTCTCTCGGCCGAGCTTTGAAATCGGCCAACAGCGTGAGCTGGCCAACAACAAAGGGAGGCCCTCCAAGTGAACCGAGCTGCTGGCTTGGTTTTTGTTGCCGTTGCCGTTGCCATTGCCGCCGCC
>Ga0268249_1000454_pt1 | contig 19315 bp, 12 predicted proteins | sample AgamicAtPe_FD_200257 | JGI IMG/M metagenome (GOLD analysis project Ga0268249, IMG submission 200257) | Agave microbial communities from Guanajuato, Mexico - At.P.e (v2) (version 3) | ecosystem: Host-associated > Plants > Phyllosphere > Phylloplane/Leaf | place: Guanajuato, Mexico | collected... | reverse complement strand
TAAGTTTCCGCTGCCAGTGTTCGAGCCCGTCGGTCTGGCCGAGCTTGGCGCGCGAGTCGGCAGGCCGTTGCTGTTGTTGCCGTTATTGCCTGTATTTTCGTCGCTCTCTCCTTGCTGCTGCTGCTGCTGCGAGTCGCTGCCGCCAGCAAGCGAGGAGGTGCCGTCGTTATCGCCGTTGGTCAGAGACGAGGAAGAGGAGTCGTCCTCGTTTTGTTGGGCCGGCGACTCGGTAGTTGTGGTTGTGGTGGTTGCGGCAGCTGAAGCTGGCCGGCCTGGTCTCGAGCCGGCGCCGCTGGTCGGCCTCGCACCATTCGGTCTTTGAGCGATGGCAGATTGGCCTCCAGTGCCAGTTGGTCGTGAGCTTGGTACGAAAACTTGACCATTACTTTGGTCCTCGTCGTCGTTTCCGCTCAGGTTGTTCTGCTGTACGATCTGCGCATCCGAATTAGGCCTGCTTCCGAATCCAGCAGCGCCATTGTTGGCTCCGTCCTCGTTCTGTTGGTCCTGTTGCTGTAGACTGGCCAGGTCTGAGCCCGTCGAGGGTCTCACCTCGTTGACCTGTTGCTGTGCTTGGAATCCCGAGGCTTGTTGGCCTTGTTGCGAACCAGCTGGCCCGCTTGAAAAGCCTGAGCCAGACTGGGGCCGCCGTCCCTTCGTTGGCTGAGCTTGAGCCGAGGAGGTGGGCAGCTGTTGTTGTAGGCGCGCGTTTGTTGCCAACTTTGAGGCGCCAGGTAGACGATTGGCAGAGGCTGGCCCACTGCTCGCCTGTTGGCGCTGCTGCTGCGAGTTGCTGGCCGCCGGACTCGAGACTGGACGTCCCTTTGCTCCATTCAGCGACGAAACGCGAGCTCTCGATCCCTTAATCTGTTGCCCATTCGTGAGCGGAGCCCTCGATGTGGTTGTGGGCGAGCGCGCGGTTGTTGTGGTGCTTGTTGATGTTGGAGTCGCGGACTCGTTGCCGCTGGCGCCAAGATCCTCCTGCTGCTGGTCGGCCGAGTCCTGGTTTTCGTCGCCAGAGTTGGCGCCAGTTGCGGTGTCGCCATTATTTTGCTCAAATTGGCCGTCAGCTTCCTGGTTGGCCGCCTGTTGGCCTGTTGTGGTTGAGCTCGCTGTGGTTGTTGTTGTGGTCTGGGCGGTTGGACGGCGCGAATTAGAGCTGCCCGGCCGCTGGCCTGCGGGACGTCTCGTAGTCGAGGCTGGCTGAGCCTCCAACTGTTGATCGTCGTTTTCAAAGACGTTGTTGTTGTTGCTATTGCCGTTGTTATTGTTGAGCGAGTTTTCCTCTGCGCCGCCGTTGTTAGCGCTTCCGTCTTGATTGTCCTCGGTTTGTTGATCGTTTCCGTCAACTAACTGCTGTAGGTCCTCCGATTGGGTGCCAGTGTTGCCGGTTGGCCTCGAGCCAGGTCGGTTAATTTCATTAGAGCCGCCGGCGAGTCCGCCATTAGCACCCGCGCCTGTTGCTAAGTTTCCGCTGCCAGTGTTCGAGCCCGTCGGTCTGGCCGAGCTTGGCGCGCGAGTTGGCAGGCCGTTGTTGTTGTTGCTGTTGCTGTTGCCGTTATTGCCTGTATTTTCGTCGCTCTCTCCTTGCTGCTGCTGCTGCTGCGAGTCGCTGCCGCCAGCAAGCGAGGAGGTGCCGTCGTTATCGCCGTTGGTCAGAGACGAGGAAGAGGAGTCGTCCTCGTTTTGTTGGGCCGGCGACTCGGTAGTTGTGGTTGTGGTGGTTGCGGCAGCTGAAGCTGGCCGGCCTGGTCTCGAGCCGGCGCCGCTGGTCGGCCTCGCACCAGATGGCCTCTGTTGGTTGCTAGCGGGCCTTGAGGTTGGCACAAAGATCTGACCGCCAGTCTGGTCCTCGTCTTCGTTTCCACTAAGGTTGTTTTGTTGCACAATCGGTGAGCCTGTGGTTGGCCGCCTGAAAGGTCCAGCAGCGAAGCCATTGTTGGCCGGCAATTGTTGCTGCTGCAGCTGCTGCAATTGACCATCACCCTCCTCGTCCTGCTGTTGAACCGACAGCTCAGTGGTGCTCGTAGTTGTTGGCCTCATGCCAAAGCTACTAAAGTCTGGCCTAGCCGGCCGCCCTCCCATCGGTCTGTTTCCAAAGTTTCCAATCTGTTGCTGTGCAAAGGCCGAGCCGAGCGGCTGCTCATTGTCGTTTCCATAATTATACGCATATGGATCCTGCTCACTCTGTTGGTTTAGTTGGTCCGATATATCAGATTGGAGCGCGTACGTGTTTCCAATGTGGCCAGCCTGACAGCCTAATAGTATGGTGGCCAGCAGTATTGGTAGCAGAAGTGTTTGGCTTAAAGCTTCTTGTTTAAGTTGAATAAATACACATTTATTACTACACTTCTTGCTTGCATTATCGTGTTTGCGCAAGCTGATTGCGCTCGAATGACACGAGTTGGTCATATTGTTTGGCTCTGTCCTTGCGGTAACAATCGAAAGTATTGGATGTGAACACTATAATTCGTTTAATATTTTAACGCTCGCCAGCTAGATTGGCCCAACTGTCCGTCTCTCTGTCTCTGTCTCTGTCCCACCTGCTTCGAGTTCAAACTCTCTCGCTCTTTCCCTCTCCGATCTCCTCGCCAATCGTCGCTCGAGATTTCTCAAAGGCTCGATCGGTTTCACCTCAAGTCGATGTGCACCCACCGGCAGGCTGAGTCGAAGTGATCCAATGGAACTGGCAATCTGGTTCGCGGCAAGCAGCTCGCAAGTGCGCGCGTGCCCCCATGAATTCTGGACGTCTTAGGCCGACGGGAGGCTTAGCTTTGGCACCGATTTGCCTGAGAGCGCTGCCAGGATGGGCGGCTTGCGGGCCGGGCGCATAAGGAGGGCCAGCTCGAGGGAGAGGGTTAGCTCGGAAGCAGTCTGCTAGCGCGAGGAGAGGGTTAGCGCGAGGGAGAGAGAGAGCAAGAGCAAGAGCAAGAGCACGGGAGAGATGGGCGAGGGAGAAAGTTTCGCATAGGAAGTATCAACGAGTCCCGCCCATCAGTCCGTCCGATACAAGCAAGCTCGTGTGCTCCAAGCGACGTTTCAACGACGACCATCTCTCGACCACTTAGATTGGCAAGCTTCAGCGCTTGCTCGCCAGCTAGCTAGCTCGCTCGCCTGAGCCTTTTTGTTCGAGCTGGCTCATCCTAGAGCCGGTCGCCTACTCTTTGCTACTAACAAGCAGCCTGGCCCAACTACCAGCGATGGGTTGTCGCTCATTGAAGAGCTGAAAATTACTCCCTCCGTTCGTTGGGGCAGCTCGGCTTTGCGAAACAGGTGGTGGGCAGTTGGGGTGTTTTATTTGAACTCGGCCCAGAGAGGTGTTTTAGCCAGTTGCCGGCGACTGCAAGCGCTTGATTAATATCCACACTTCCAAGCCACTCAACCTTCTCTTGCTCTCTCTCTCTCTCTCTCCTCCCAATTCCAGTGGCGATAAGTTTAGCCAGTGAGCCAGCTTGTACGGATGTGGAATATTGGAGGCGAGGCAACGAGATGCGCGCGAGAAGGCGCCTTAGGAGCCTATACGGTTTAAAGCGCTCAAACGGCGAGTGAACTGGGAAGTTTGCATGAAACTACAAACGAGTAGAGCTCGACTCCCCGTTCGGCATCCAAGCCACTCTGAGTGGTCTTGTGTAGCAACTAATCGCTGATGTCATGGCTTGATTAAATTTGCTCTCTACTCTGGTGTCAAACTAACTAGCTCCTGCTTCAAGATCAACTCTTGCACTATAAATTCAGTGACTAAACCACAAGCAACCCGAGCCACTTGCTGGTCGAGCTCCTGGGGGACTCTTCGTCGCGGGCAACTAAGTGCGAGACTGGCTCTAAAATGCGCGCAGGTGCAACCCTTGCGCCAGACGCTCTCATCGTCGCTGATTGATGGTCGAATTGTTGGGGGGCTCATGGCTACGAGGTGCCGCCGACCTTCGATGATAAATTTTTTGATTCAATTCCAGATTGTCTCCGAACTCTCGGCTCTCGCGGTGTTCAAGGTTAAGCCTGCAAAGGTTGCTAGAAAGCGCGCCCGCGACACAAAACTCAAGGCCGCCCGTCATCTCAAACTCGAAGCTCAAGTTGGCTGCGTGGGCTAGGCGAGACAAACCCCTTGGTCCCACTTGTCTGGCGCCGCTCGCAGTCCCTTGGCCTCCCAATAGCGAGACCCAGCGGGACTTCCATTGTAGACGAGAGAGGTTTAATTGCAAAATTGGAGGTTCCTCAGACTAATATCAACACGCAGAGGACCATGGTGATCCATCAAGGTAGCAGAGTTTCGGACGGCAATTTCAAATTTAAATTTCTCGAGACCATTCGGTGGTGGCATTGGTTGCGTTTCAAACCCAAAATTCATGTTTCCATTTGAACTGACTCGCGGAGGTTCAAATTGAAAGCAACGACAAAATGCATCCCAGACTCGTAATCCCCGAGCAAAAGTCTCTAAAACGTTTAACTGAAAGGGCAACCCTTAGCAGGCTTATATCAACAAAACTTTTTAACGCCGCTCGACCCTCAGCTTGATTGTTTTGGGCTTGAACGGTGGCGTCAGACTCTTGCTAGCTTGGCGGCGATCGGCTTGCGTTTGCGATCAATTTGTCCGCCGATAATTTGGACTCAACGCGTGTGGCGCGGGACAAGTTCAAGTGCTAATGTGTAGTTAACTTAACGGCTCAAACCCAATGATGAGACCATCGAGCCAGAGCTCTAGAATAGATTAAACCCAAACTGAACCGTGCTGAACAATTTTCACATTGCCTGACTTAGATTGTCTTAATTAGGAGCGTGACGCGCAATCCCGTTTCCAGGTTTGGCCAGGTGAGGGGCGTTGCGTTCGACTGCGGGCCCGCTAAAAGTGGGGATCTCTTTCACCCCTGAACCTCTCGAGTTCCTTTCCCTGGCAAAGCTCGGGACACTCAAACTAGGCGGTTGTATCATGGTCATTGCTTTCGTAAGGACTAAACTTTGCTCCGTTCGCAAAAACATACCCAGCCTGGACCTCTAGCTTTCGAGCAAAACCAGTACATCAATATTTAGCAGCCAATTTTCAAGTCAACCTCTATCTGGCGCCATGAGTAACTTAGAATCACTGGCCAGAACATTGAATAACCTTTAACTGACTATGCACGAGTTTGTTAGATTGAGACACCTAATCAAGTTGGCCGCAATCTTATCGCCGCTGCTGTTTAATCGCCTCAAATCGCCCTTCAATCTGGTTGCTTTTTTGGTCCAAATAGGCAAGTTAACGACAAGTTGCACTCTCTCTAGGCAAAACGAAAGAGCTCTGGTTGAGTAAACAAACGGGACCAATAAGTCAAGGATGATTCAAAAACAATATCGCCCGCAACTCCTGCTGGTTTGCCCCAAACTAGCCACTCGGTTTCCCCTCCATAAGTTCAGAATCAGTCAAAAGTATGGCCCTCTTGAGAGGTTTTCCCTTGGTTTTCGTACACGAACGAAACTTTGAAAGCTTGTACAAACCGTTTGTTACGAATTTGATTAGCCCTTTTAGCCAACTGGCTCGCTGCTTGTGCCTTACCTGAGCACTCTTCCAACACTTGCAATAGTTCAAACGCCAAATGGCCCATTAAAACCAGCGCTCTCACTCTCGCTCCTTCTATCTACATTGTGCATGGTAGCTTAGGAGTCGTGAAAACTTCGGTATCACGAGCCGAATTGGCCATAACAAGCAAACATATGGGATCCTAATGTCGCTCAACCTGTTCAGATGGCTCAAACCTTTGCACGGAGATCGAGTTGGCTATCAACTGACGCTCTGCTAATGAGATGCTCGTCTAATCACTTACAAACCTGATGGCCAATTCTGATTGCAGCTTGCCGGCCGGGTGGTCAGTTTGATAAGGATGGTCAGCGTCGGCTATGGTTGGCTTGCTGATCACGAGCGGGCCTGCTCTCGATCGTTGCCTGTTGCAATTAATGAGCCCCTCAAAGTTTCAGTGGAAAGGCGAGCAATCATGTCGATTGTGTTCATAACTAAGTGATGCATTGTATCATCTTCCAAGTGGGCAGAAGTTTCGACATAGGTCAGCAAACAACTTTCTCGGCTCGCTTACAAATCCAATCATAATGCGCCAGAGGGAAACAGAGGAACAGCTCCATTTCAATGTTGAATACGCCATTCAATCTTGCCTACTTGCTCATGGCTCATGATGGACGTTCACACCGTGCAGTGGCTTTCATTGCCGGGATATGCAATCTGGATCAGTTTGGCATGAGCTCTTTGAAGCAATTTGGGGTTCCTGGTCAGAGCGACGAGAGCGTGGAAGTCTCCTGAGCAATCCGCCCTCTTTATGAGAGTCCTGTTTAGTTGAAAGCGAATGGGACCGGCGAGAGGTCGGCGACCATTGAGCTCACGGTGGTGATACCGTTATTGTTCACCGATTGCTTGTCCACTATTTTTCTCAAGAATCCCATTATGACTTCAGCCATGAAATGCAATTTAGACGCTGGCAAGGATTGGTTGCGCCCGGCTCGCATCGTTAACAAGTTGATATCACCTCCTCCAACTGGCTTCACAGCATCCAGCCGTCTGGCCGGCAAATCTACCCGCTTGTAACGGAATGGACCAAATTCAATGGTAAACGAGTTGCACCCTCAACGGGCGGTTGAATTTCGTTTTAATTGAGTTGCTCAAGAGTTAGGCCGCCGCTCGTAGGTGAGTTTAGGATGCAGAGCTCGTCCGGTTGAACGAACGAAAACATCCATAACAGTTGCATGGAGGTGAGACATTAGAGTGCCCTGCAACCTCAACCCGGCAGTTGAAATTGAAAGCAAGATAGTAGGACCTAGTATTGCGAATGACAACATTCGCTTGTTGCAATCACTCAAAACTGGCCTTAACCTTAATAAATTCTCCCGCCTGTATCATTTGCTCTGCCCCCATCAAGCAAGCGGGCAGATGAGTTGCATCCTCTACTTGGCTAATGTTTGAATCTCAGGTTTGCTCGCCGGTTTGCCAGCATTACGCTCGGCGACCAGCTAGCGCAGGCTGTCTCCGTTGAGATGATGGAATATGCCGGCTTTACGTGACATTAAAACACAACACCATCGAGTAGCAGTTTTAAGTTGCATAGTCAAGTTTGTGAGCTGGTATCAAGTTGGAATACATTTGACCGTAAACTTGACGCCTCTTCCCTGAAGGAGTTGCTTCTAAACCAAGATCGCGCTTGGTCATCTCGCATGAATAAGTACGAGATACATTCCATATTGCATCGGAGTTCATTCTCCTCGGCCAACGAAAGGGACTGAGAGAAAACACAATATCAAGTCCTCTTATATCACAATTGTGGACTCGGAGGGGTCTGATCTGTCGGTGGAGGCGTTAGCCGAGAGTTCAAACAAATGGCCGCTTGTTTGTTGAGCGAAATTCAAGTTTGGCCAAGTCGACTAATAAGTGACTTGAAATTATCCCCGTACAAATGGGCGCGATCGTGTTCTGAATTTACAATTGGATACGCAATCATGGCGGAAGCAATCAAAATTTAGGAGAAGAATTTTCAAACTTAGTCAGCAGCTGCTCGTCTAACTAAACTTAAATTTATGCCTTGAATCATGCCCTTGATCGAAACCCTCTCGACAGCGATGGTGACGACGACGACGACGACGATAATCGGTCAATTGTTGGCGAGGATATCTTAATTGTGAGAGGGGGGCAAGTTTTTAAAGCGGCCATTGTGTTTCAGGGGTAAACTACCACCATCAGAGATTGCGTTAAAACAATTCAGAGCGATCAGACGAGCTGAGCTGTAGAGGGTTCCGACAAAAGTGCTTGCAAGAAGGGAGTGAGAGAGTTAGAGAACGAACAGTCGAGGGAAGTCGAAATCTTATTGCCCAGGCACTTTACTTCCTTTGCTCTTGAGCTTGAAACTCTCTCTCTCTCTCTCATTGAAAATCCTCGCAGCGTTTTGAGAGAGACTTCCGTCAAAATTAACAGCACAGATTGAGTCAAACGAACCTTGTTCAGCTAGTTAGTGGTTGTGAATTCCGTTGGCCGGAAGTGGCGCACGACAACGCGCGAGAGTGCTATTCTGTTTGTGAAGGTGAGCAACGGTAGGGACTCCACTGATCTGGGTTGATTAGGTCATTCAAGGTCCGAGAGGCAGCTAGGTTAGATAACTTCGTGAGGTGAAATTAAAGACAAACTCATCGACAGGTGTAGATAATTCGGACGATAGGGGTTATGTTTAATTTAATTCCTTGATAACCTTAGCCTCAAACAAAACCGGCTCTTGTGCCAGTTGTTTTGTTTCCCACCCGAGTATCATAACTCGTCCTTATCGTTTAGAAAGCAATCTAGGTTGGATTGCATTAAACAAGTCGAACGCCCATATTGTTCGAGCTCTTAGTTGGTAGAATGGAGGAGGAAGAGTGTTGGAGACAGTTGAGCTCGTCTATCCTTAAACGTTTGTTCACTAGTGCCTCAGCCTAATTTTGATTAGAATTTTTGGAAGTTTTGAGTCGGCTAACACACGAATGATTATTCCTGCGCCTCCCGTGTCGCCGGTCACAACTTTATCTCTAAATTTGATTTGCAGATGCAATAGGTTTGTATGCGCTACTTCAGCTTGATTTAAAATAGATCCTAATTTGATAGTAAACCAGTGGGGTTAGTTCACTGTAGTGTCAACGATTGAGATGAGATTCAATTAATGCCATAGTAACCAGTCCTTTCCCTTGTTTGCTTGAGCTTTGGCTGAGCAGTTTTTGATGGATCACAGACTTTTGCCTACAGTTAGATCTAGGTTCAAATTTCACAGATATTTATTAGACATGATCCTAAAGAATCGACTCCGTCTAACATGTTCTGCCTCCTTAAGTATTTCCTCTGGGTTGTTTTCGTTTAATTCCAACTGACCTATCAACTGTATTACCCTTGTTCTCCTCTCTACCTCTCCGCGTTTGGAATGTAAGTTGATTATATATTCTAGTAAGGTAACATTCCATATACATTCGTATATGTCATCGCAACAATCGTTGCATACGCGTTCGTTCAATTGCTTGAACGCTATCGTGTAATTTAAACTCCTAGTCATTTGGCATAGGGCAACAGCTTGGGTAAAACAACACAAAGATATACTGCACTGGATCATTCTAGATATGTATGGCTCCTCGTCCGCATAATTCTTTGAGAAGAACCTAAAGTAGTCTGTCTGGAGCATGAGAGCGCCAACAAAACAACCCATTGCCTGTTTAAAGTTTCCCTGGGACATGGAAACATCGCCCTTAGCTGCCTCGATTAGTTGTTGCTGCTGGGCGAGCACGGGTGCCTGTATATACCAGGTACTGTTTGAGGGCAGTTTCTGTTGATTTGGATGATTAAATCTCAAATCGGAGTCCTCTCCAAGATTGCAATCACCATTCTTATCACTTCCATCGAGGACAATCTCCTTCTTCTGGATTTTGCTGAATTGAGTCATGCAATCGAACAAATATTTTTCCGTTTGCTTGCGCTTCTCTTCAGCTTTGTTCCATGAATCACACTCAAACATATCACCTTCCTTTCCGTTAGGTACGCTATCGACAATATCAGAGGCGGACTTGTGGTATTCAATCAACTTGGGAAATCTATCGCTAGATTCTTTGATGAACTCAAAGGTTCTTTTGGCCATATCATAGTTCTCCTCAAAGAAGAAGAACCTACCCAGGTCATAACAAGCCGCGTCTATAAACTCTTTTGACTCGACAGATTCACACTGGTCCCATTTGTTGTACTGCTCATCACGAGAGTCGAAACAATTCATGGTGGGTCGGCTTAGCTGAGCATCCCCGAGAGGATAGTTGGAGCCTCTCAACTTTTTCATAACTCCATCCTCGTCTTGGCTCAGATCCCGTATGAAAGTCTGGAGAGCTGACAAACATGATCTCAGCTGCTTACTTGTGACCGAAAATAGTTCGCCCATACTAGATAGCGCCGTTGAATCTGCAGCTTGCTGTTGCTGCTGTAGCTGAGACAGGTATATAATGGTTGTGTTGTTTGACTGAGGTTGTAGGGTTGAAAGTTGATAGGTAATGGACGAACGTAAAAACCAATGCGAGTATATGACTTCGGCAAACTTCCTCACTGGCTCTGGGCAGTTAGTGGAAGAACAAGCACCGGACAAGGCTGACATAAGTTTGTATTGAACAGGTATGGTCAGATTAGCACATATAATATCGAGATCCCATTTCAAGAAGGAGGCTACTTTGAGGGCTAGAGTTTGCAGGGCGTATGCTTTCTTGATCCTGTATTTCGCCTCATATGAATCTGGTGGAATTTGAACTTCTGTTGCGTCGGAGAAGTCGATCAATACTCTATCAGATGTTTCGCCAAAAGATTTTGAATCCTCATTCGATAATCCTGATGGTGGTGTACTATTGCCATTGGTTGGAGCCGGGCAAGTCGAGTTTCTCTGGCTTAGGGAGTGGTTGTTGCTACTATCTAAAATTGGTATGTTTCTAAAGAAGAGAGTTATCAGTTGGGTTGGCGAGGGATCGCATCCATTAGTTTCCAAGTGATGCTGAAGTCTACCCGGCTCAAGCAAAAATTCGAACCAACGAGGTGGGGTGGGAGCGTTCGTAAGATCGATAATGTTCGAAATAGTGTGAGTCATATTAACATTGGAAAGCTGTTTGCTAGTTATACTAAATGGTTCACATCAGGTTCGGTTTCAATGAACCCAAAATGAATAAACGAGCTAATCTAAGATCCGAGAAAAGATCAACGTGTGCGAGTTGTAAAAATCACGAATTTTGGTTCTTCGCTTCAAATACAAGAGCAATGCCGCTCTGTTATCTTGTTTTAGGCCCTACTGCCATGGGGAGATCCTAGTGCTCAACTGAAGGTTATTTGTTGATCCCGGTTTACACCTGGATATACAAAGGTTATGGATGTTATATCACTGGCCAAGTGGTTTTCATCGACATGAAGCTCGCATTCTAAATTAAATGGACATCTCCATTTTATTTATTTTCAACCGACTAGACCTACGCTCGTGCTGGTTCACAGATCAGGCTTGATTGCGCCATATCTTCAGAGGTGGCTGCCAACCCGTATCGGCAGGCTCCAAAATGTAGTAAACTCTGCGTCGAAAATAGGATAAGCTAACAGATAGATATAGCAGGTTAACATTGGTGAATTACGTCCTGACAGTTCGGAACCTAGGTAGCTCACCATCAAGTCAAATGACTGACAGCCATAAAACTTAGATATATGATTACAAGAATACAAGAAACTTCCAATTGACTGAGATCAAGATGGAGATACTTAGTGATGCAATTGTGATACTACTGTCACAAGTGACATTCTTACTATTTGGTTGGATGTTTTTCAGCAAGCATTTATTTCGTGATTATGAAGTGCAACATACTCTCGTCCAGCTACTATTCTCTCTGACACTATCTCTTTCTTGCTCAATGTTCGAGCTTATCATATTCGAGATACTTGGTGTGTTCAATGCAAATTCACGTTATTTCTACTGGAAGATAACTATTTATATAATGTTGATCATGTTGATATTTATCCTACCTTTCTGTATAAGCTATTTCATCATTAGTAACAGTAGACTAAGGAATAGTCAACTTTCCATCAAGATAGGCTCCGTATTATTGTATATCCTATTTATGTGCATATTTGTCAAGATCGGTGATCAATTTCCAATAACAAGCCCCAACTATGGAGCTCTATCTATCGAGCAAGGGCTGAGCCGAGTCGGAGTTATTGGAGTCTCTTTAATCGGAGTCTTGTCAGGATTCGGTGCTGTCAATTACCCTTACACAAGCATGACGTGCTTCATGAGATCCGTCAGTCGTAGTGATATCCTACAGCTTGAAAGAAAACTAATGCACAACTATGGAATGATTGTTGACAAGAAGAAGAGAATTGCGTCCAAGGAGGCAGAGGCGAAAAACCAAAAAACCACTGGTTGGAGCATGGAAACTTACACATTGGGCTTTCTATCTTCGTCGGGCTCAGAATCTCTATCAGAACTCAAGAGCAAATGTTCAACTTTGGAAGAGTTGACACGGCAGTTGTTTTTAGAACTTGTTGAATTAAGACAGATGCAACACAGAATTGCCTGGTCGAAGACACTAAAAGGTCAATACTTCAATCTCCTGGGTTACATATTCAGTGTTTACTGTGTTATGAAGATATTAATATGTACACACAACTTGATACTTGACAGAGTTGTTAAGGTTGATATAGTAACTCGTGGGCTTCAAATTGCGATCAACTATGTAGGACTGGAAATAGACGACGTGCGTCTATGGTCTCAGCATTTATCTTTTACATTGGTCGGGATTATTGTCGTCACATCGATAAGAGGTTTGTTGATAACTCTCACTAAGGTAAGTTGTGTGAATAGCTCGATATAGAACCAACTAAATATGCCTTATCTAACTATTGGCCCGTTAAAAAATCCAGTGGTTTTACGCGCTATCTAGCTCTAAATCGTCCAACGTCATAGTGTTGGTGCTTGCTCAGATTATGGGCATGTACTTTGTGTCCTGCGTCCTTCTTATGAGAATGAATGTGCCATTAGAGTATAGAAAGATAATAACGCAGGTTCTCGGCGACTTACAATTCCAATTTTACCACAAATGGTTCGATCTCATATTCCTCTTTAGTGCCTTAATGAGCATTGGGGTCTTGTGGTTCGTTCACAAGTCTAATCAAATCAACGAACGGTTCGAAAGGCCACACCGATTGTAGGAGTAAAGAAGGATTCCAATGTAGAAACCGCCAAAGTAGATCTCTTATAAATCTCTCATTAGGATGCGATTCGTCGCTCATGAGCAAGCAATATTCGAAGGTGCTGATGACTCGTTATACCTTGTAAGCTGTACTTATTAAGTATAGCCGCCAGCCTGACCTTTAGTTGCTTGTCTTTACCGGGGCAGACTGTAGTTTCGATGTCTCTTGATGATCGAGATTCTCTACCGGCTCGTGCTGGTTCTGGGCAATTTGCGGGACTTTGTGTGGAGCTTGCCTTTCATAGCCCTAGAGTGAGATATCTATCGGAGACAGGTCCACCCGGGAGACGCCAACATGGCCGGACCAGGAAAAGGAAGATTCAGCTGAGACGATCAATAATTTCTCTCAATCATAGCTTTCGCATCGGCCGATCTTGCGGTCAGCAAGGTTCTCCCTCAGCTTGGGGACGATGTTCTTGTTTGTCACATCTAACCTTGAAACCAAGATTGGCTTGCTCAAAGGTTATCGAAACATGGGAAAAAGCGGATGTAATCCAGCCTATCTAACTATCCAGTCGGCGATTGAATATGAGACCAAAGAGAATCTGTTACGAGATACCAAACGACAATCGGGCGCTAGAACCATCCTTAGATTACATAGAACATTAGAGTTTCTCTCCGCTCTCATGTTGAACCTTAGTGAGCTTGATGATGATGCCGAGAATGCTCCAGTTGTCAAAGAGGCGTACTGAGATACTCTAGCAACGCACCATCCTTGGACAGTCTGAACTATGGCGTCTCTTGCTATGAGAGCCCTGCATCAGAGAAGGACACATGTCGAAAGTTTCCTGGGAATGGAGGACCCTCACGGACGAGATGACGTTAATGTTGGCCAGTGTAACTGGAAATTTGTTCAATGTCGACAAATATTATGAAGAGTACAGCACCAAGGATTTGCCCTGATTTAATGGGCGGATTAAAGTCGAAGTTGAGCCTTTAGTAGGAGTTGCAATGTATGTTCATCCCAAAACATGGAACAAAGATCCATTTACTCCATCTTGTGAGTGAGATTGAATATCGTCGCCAACCTCTCACTTTCAAACTGCTGACATATTGTCACTTTGGGCTAGAATGATTGATCAACCTGTCTTGGAGCTCTCCGCGAACGATCCGTTTGGCTGAATTATCAAATCTGAAGCACCTCAGGTTAAGAACTTAGAAGTGCCAGAGACAAGTTTGGCCTGGTTGCTGATGGAAGGAGTTGTAGCTCATAGACTTGAGGAGAGTGGGTTTAATTTCAACGGAAGGGACGGAAACCGTATGCTCGTCTTTACTTGGCTCCTGGAGGCCAAGAGCCTATAGCCAAGAGCCAAGAGCAAACATGCAGTGCTGCCTCGCTCCCTATTCATGCAGTGATGGTCCATGGCTCCAGAATAGATGTTCCTCTTGGTCGATCTGGCACTTGTTAAACTTGGGCTCCAAAACTGCAAGCAAGCAGCAAGACTGCCGACCAGATCAGTCGAGCCGATCTAATCTGACAGATAATCAAGCCAAATAGACTCTCTCATTATGTGATTGCAGCAGACTCGACCATGTTTGCGTCCGTTACTTTCGCACGCAAGTGGAGATAAGCTAGTCTTGTTTTTGGTCCCTCAAACGGAGGACATGAGCGCGAATGAGCTGCGATGCCCGAATGCCAAAACCGAGCCTCCCGTTCACCTGGGCCGGTCCGCTGTTTATCGGCGTTCAGCGCGCGCAACACGAAATTTGTGCGCCAAACGCAATTCCACCGGCGACTAGAGGCATTCGCCAGCTTTCCGCTAATCTTAAATGCAATCGCGTCATATATCACCAGCTCGAGGCTCCGAGTGGAGCCAGCGAGTTGAGGAATCTGGAGGCGCAGGAAAGTGGCGTGGGATTTGCGCGAAACTGGGCGGCCAGTGCATTAGCGCCGGCCGCTCGGTCGGAGGCCTCAGTGGTGGGCGAGCCCCTCTCGGTGGCGTGGGGGCCACTTGTTGCCCGGCCCAGACCTCTGCCTGTTTGAATGGAACAACAGGCGGGCGAGCATCCTGCTTGAGTTGCCTTGCTCGGGCCAGAGTTGACTCGGCCGGCTCTGGACGAGTCGGCGCGAGGACACACTATGGCAGAGACTTGGTGCTGACTGGCGCCATCGAGCTGAGAAGCCAGAGGACTGGCCAGTTGTGCGGCTGCCAAGCTGACAAGCTGGCCTGGTTTGCGGCTGGCTGGCAGAGTCAGCTGGAGCTCGGTGCTTAGTGGGCTCCAAGTTGGCTACTGCTACTGCTACGTCCTCGGCCAGCCTGTGTCGACGGTTCCAGTTTGGTTCACGATGAAGAAGCGCTGAGCGTGATGATGTGCCCGCTGTTGATGCTTGCGCCGCCGCTGTTGATGCTGGCCAGCTGTACGGCTGTTGCTCGTCCAGTCTGCCGCTTTGCTACATTTGGTTGCATTATGGACAGGGATGCCAGTTCCAGTGAATTCGGTTGCTTCGTCAACGCAGACGACCGCCTCTGGCCGCGCGAACTCGGCCTTTGAGCGGGCGCGGATTTGTCCGTCATCTGGGGGATTTCGCGGTTTAGCCAGAGGTTCAGCTGGGGGCAGTTGGCTGCACTCTGGCCGTTGGCGGCGGCTGCAGCGGCAGCTGGACCGTGCGGCAAGAGGCGGCGCTCCAGCTTCGTGCGCGGCCGTCTCCCTGCAAGTACGAGTGGGCCGAGCGAGCGCTGCAGCAGGCTAAGGCTCGATTGTTTTCATATGCAAACTTGTGCCGGACGCAGTGGCAGCCCGCCTCCAGCTCGTCAGCCCATCGCCGCAGCAGCCGCCGCTGCCGCCGCCGCCCAGCCGGTGACGCAACAAATTCGCGAGAACGCCGACGACAAGCAAGTGGAAGCGCCGGCAGCTTGACCAGGAGTCCGGCCCAAAGGCTCGCTCGTTCGGACGCTCGAACCTCTGCGAGTGTGTGTTTGTGTGCGTGCGTTGTTATTGTTGCAACTCGGCCGCTGGACATCGGACGCTGGACATTGGACACCAGAGGATTCAAGGGGACCTTCGGACTTCACTGGAGGGTTCTCGCGGCGGCTGCATGAGCCAACCGGCGCCCGAAAGAGAGGGCGAGCGAGTTCGACCGAAACCAGCAAGGCAGAGCGAAGTCTCCGGGTGACAACAAGAGATCCTTGTCAAGTAAACTGCACCTCTCGCCGACATGCAGGCAGCAGAGGGAACGAGAGGAGCGGCTACAGACAAAGCGCCTTCAAGTGATGAAATTCTCAACTTTTGCCAGAACTAAACTAACCGCAGAGACAACTAGCTGGTGAACCAAATCGACCGCCTGAAAGCAAAACATATTGTTCCATTGACACTGTTGCAAGACAAACAAGAATCCCACTGCTCGCGCTTGAAGCGAGCAAACTGACTCCTGGCCAAAAGTCGCTAAAACTGGGAGCTAGAAGCGCGACCAAGGGAACAACTGCTATCGATCATCAGCGCTGGTTTTGATCAAAAATTTATTGTATTACCAAGGCAAATGGTGGTTGTGGCGGCCTTTTGTCGGGCGGCTGGCCGCCCTTAGTGCAGACTGTTGCCTATGCCGATGAGCTTCAATATCGAGTTTCTTCCCAGAACAAGACTAGCAAGTGTCTCTCTCTCTCTCTCTCTTCCTTGCCATCAGCAGACTTAAACTCCAAGTCTAGCAACCCGAATCTTGATAATGATATTGATCGCCATCGTTCCTGGTACGACTCTTTTATTTGATTGAACAACTTGAGAGCTAGGCCGTCCAAAAGTTGCATCATCCAGAGGGAACGCGTTCGCCATATTGGCTCTTGAGCAAAACTTCAAGGACTCAAAATAGCTGACAAAGTATGAAATGACGATTTGGATTTAACCACCTACTGCCTGGTAAGCTATTGTCTTTCCTCGTAGTTTTTGGGACGACTAAAGTGGCCATTTTTCCTTCCATGAAACTCACAAACACAAAGCTTGATGCCAAATTTAATATTCCATACCAAGTTATCCAACAACATGACCCATGAATCCATGACCAACACTACCTCTTTCATTATCAACTCTGACGAGAGTCTGAACAAGCTACCCCTCTCGGCTGCACAGCCAACTGGTAGCAGTGAAAGCGTAAAGACAAACGAGTGTAGCCATCAAAGTCCCTATTTTGGCTCACCAAGTCCTGTAAACAATTACGACAATATGGTGTCAAATCAGCACCAGCCAATCAACGGCTACCGCTCGTCCTCGTCGCTCCCCCCGCCTCCGCCACCACCACCCTCATATACTTCGAATAATCAGACGACAAACGTTGCTCAACCAGCTGCTGGTACTGTCATGAAGCAACAATTGTCCAATTTAGAGTCCCAATTTAACAATATGCCATACCAGCCAGCCAATATTGGCCGAAATTTGTGCGAAACAACTCCTGATTCGAACAACTACTCAATTTATGACAGATCTAATCATTCGCAGTCAATGAATTTGAATGAAATCAGAGCAACCCATCCTATCACACCAAATACTCAGCTATACATTCAGAAATCGAATGACCAGACCCTCGATCTCAACTTGAGCCCTCAAAATCGTAATCAAATCGTGAACGGAAATTCGCAAAACAGTCCAACCTGCAACACGAATTATAGTGATCAATCTCCTCCCAAAGCAAGTCCACCGATCCAATCTTTTCACCAGTCCAACAAAAAGTTTCCCACTTATGGTCAAAGATCCTCTGTCAGCCTGAATTCGTCCACTTCGAATTCCCTGATGCCTCTTAACGCAAAGAGTATGCTCCTTCATGGCGTGTCAGATCGTGAGGTCTTGAAGACATGGCTCAACAGTATCGATTGCGAGGATTATTTACCAAACTTCGTCGAAAATGGATATGATATGCCCCTGTTAACTAGAATGACTCCTCAGGATCTCTCTGCAATTGGCTGCAAGTCTCCAGCGCTGAGAAAAAAGCTGCTAGTAGAGATCAAAAAGCTCAATCTCGAGGACGACATCCCTGAATGGAAGCCTCCTAGCCTCGATGAATGGCTGAGGCTGTTGAAACTGAGCGAATACTATCATCGACTCTGTGATGAAGGCTACGAAACCATAGATAAAGTTTGTCAACTAACGTGGGAGGATCTTGAAGATATAGGCATCCATAGACTAGGGCACCAGAAACGTTTGTTGCTAGGCATAGAGAGGGTTAGAAAATTCAATGAGCTTGCTGAGATGCAGCGCGACGACTGTTCCATCTATGATGTGCACCCAAACCATAGGATTTCCCTGAAACAAATTCCTTCCGACGGGAGACTCAGAACATTGAATAGATCCACAATGAGGCCAGGCTTCTTTCAAACAAGATCGGGCGCCAGTCTGGAGTATAGGGGTCTACCTGTGGCGACAGTTATACCGGCCGTCAAGCAGATGAACAATTTAGCCAATTTCGATCTTTCCCAACGAGTCGTTGTGCCTGATGAGCGACAGTTGGTCAAAGACCCTTCAGATCCTGCTAACAGGCAGTCAATTGTTGATAGCGACCCTAGTAATCCAACGAAAATGTTTATGCTTGGTGAACCAGCTTCAGTAATGAGTGACACCATGCCAACAATGAAACGCAATCATCCACCGTTGCCACCTGTTAGGACGAACTCCCTTAAAGTCCCTCAAGACACTGGCGCACGGTTCGATGACAATATCTACGGAAATTACCAAGGTACCCTCCAACGGGGAAATGGTTGCAGCATCAATCTGTCTCAAACGACCGGATCGACAACTTTTTTGAGAACACCAAAATTGGGGACTTTGACAGCGACAACAAACAAGATGTTGACTCTTGGTGGCCACATACAAACTGTAAATATTGATTCAACAATCATGAGACCCATTATGCCCATACGTGAAGCACCTCCTCCTCCGCCATCCATGCCTCTATCAGACAGGATCGTTGAGCACTCCGATTTTTCGATGAATAGCTCTCCCAGCTTCGAGAGCACGGGTCCAGAAGGTTCAACTGTCGTGAGCGCATCCTTCATCGGTCAATTAGCAAGTGCTGATGAATTCCCGCCACCACCGCCGCAATAAGATGAGTGAGGACAATGATTTATATCCTATAGCCTGTGAAGACCACTTGTCGAGTGCCCTCCGTACCGCTATGTATCTGATTGGTTCCAAGCGCTCGTCAAGTTTTAAGAACATAATAATATTTATTTTTGTTTAGATCTAGAAAGATAATAATGACTCTTGTACAGTTCAGATTCAGGTTCGGTGAAGAGAGAGTCAGGAAAGGAAAAGATTAAAACCATCTGACCCAGTCAATTGCTGCATAACATATCATGTATACCAAAAGACACCTCCTGACCAGCATAATCTAGAATTTATTCGATTTTGACGAGTAACTTGAGTATCCGTGAGTCTTAGAATGTCATCAGGTATGACCTCCTGGGCTGTTCAAATACAGCAAGAGCTGTCTATCTTGTCCATTTGTCGAGGCACTCAGCCTCCAGGTCTACGAGCTTCGGATCCATCATGATCTTCAAACGCCAGAACTTACCGTAAGGACTGGATTTCAGTTTATCGATTGCCCTAACAGCGTCGCGCTCCTCTTTAAATTCTACGAGCGCCACTTGATCGGTAG
>Ga0268249_1000451_pt1 | contig 19409 bp, 17 predicted proteins | sample AgamicAtPe_FD_200257 | JGI IMG/M metagenome (GOLD analysis project Ga0268249, IMG submission 200257) | Agave microbial communities from Guanajuato, Mexico - At.P.e (v2) (version 3) | ecosystem: Host-associated > Plants > Phyllosphere > Phylloplane/Leaf | place: Guanajuato, Mexico | collected... | reverse complement strand
CTCCCTCTCTGCTCAGTGTTCGGATTGCCCGACGCGACCAAAGTGGACTGGTAAGCAGGTAGACAGGGAGGCGAAGCTGAGAGAGAGAGAGAGGGCGAAAGAGATGACAGCATGAGCAAGAATAACCATTATGGCGACTCTAGCAGCGGCAGAGAACACGACGACAGGCGGGAAGGAAGCGATTTAGCTACAAAGGAAGGGATGCCGAGCCACACACAAATTATCAATCCACTTTTTGCGTCTTCCATCTGATCATTGCCTAGACGGGTGGCTATCCTTTGTGGACCCATTGTGGTTCGATCAGCCAGGTGCGTGTTGCGGGCGAAGTGTGAGTTCAGGCCAGGTATCCGCCAGCTCACCAAGATAGGCTTAGGTTCGTATGCGCTAGCGTAACTTATCGTAATGATCAATGCAACTTCTTGCATCTTTAGAACTACTCCGACTGCCCGAAAGCATCGGCCGCCAGCCATGAAGACGAGTTAGCGCTTGATTCGCTTGCCGCCACATAATTGAGCATCCTTTCATTTTTGGCCAGGCAATGGCTTCATCTTATACGCAAACAACCGCGTCCCCTGCAACCTGCTCTTAGTTGTTGGCCGGAGATGAGCAGCTTGGACGACAAAGAGAGTCTCGCTCATCATCAATTGGACACCAGCCACCATCGCTTTCGGCGATCTCTACACATATACTCCTTGAGCTGGAGATGATATTGACAACCGTTTTGCAGCCGGAACTTCTCGGGGGATCGCTCGAAGCCATGGTGCTCAGTATACTCAGAGAAAGTGGTCATACGTCGGCACAAGTTGAGCTGACAGTTTATTGAATGCCCTTCACTTGGACCAATGCGATACCCTTGTTGTTCTCAGCGCGATACTCGATGCGCCGCTGTCTATGGGATATTAAAGCCATGGCTCCGTGACTCTAGGGTTCAGGTCTAAATAAGCGATCAGTCAGTGACTCATCGCAGACAAATTAGCAATTCTGATTTTAAGTATGGGAGATGATAACCTCGCTCTAATCCAGGTTCGTCTTAACAGCTGGGTTTGGAACTAAAGCGACACCATAGGAAAGGCTCTTCCTCAGCTCCAGTCGAAGACAAACGGTCAACTAAATGATCATTCTCGTACTCTGTCATTCTGTTTTATTGGATATAAATAACTCTGGTGGCATCTCTCACGTAAGAACTTTACACTGCGACGAAAAATAACTCCCAATTGTGGAATATGTAAGGCTCAATTGAGCCGCCGCTCGCCGAAGATCTTGTTTGATTGAGGTAAAAGAAAATCGTTGTCAACTGATTCTGGCGGCGCTGTTACAATTTCTGCCACATTTCCATAGATGTCGGCCGACAGTTTTGAGGGTGGATAGTTGAGTCCCTCGTCAGACACTTGTATTCTCGCTCCAACAACTTGCTGACTTGTCTGCGGCCCTTTGGAGCCGGTGATTCCGTGAACAAGCTTCTCGGTTGCCAACGGTCCCTCGCTCACCCTGTACGAGGCACTCATGGTTTGGGAGCCGAAGTCGTCTGACTTTGGAATGCGATTCTTGAAGACTTGGTCAGGTATGGGAGCTTTGAACCTGCCCAAGACTACTGACGAATCTGCCTGGCCCAAGTGAGCTCGTGACAGTGGGCGCGAGTCATCGGCCGCGCGTCGCGCTGCAAAGCGCCGCTCATTCTGACCCTGGGCGATGCTTTGAGCGCCGGCAACAACTAGCAGTGCCAGGCAGCTCGCCATAAAAAGCCTCGAATCGCACACCAATCGTTGAGACATCTCAAATTTGTCGCTTAGTTCTGCTGCTGGATGGACTTGCTTAGTTGCTGGCTGCTTTAACTGTCTTGCTGGTCTTCTTCTTTCTCCTTAACTTGAATTGGGATTCCGATTTGAAGCGAACGAAATTCATTATCAGTCAACTGACCATTGCTCTTGAATCCGATTTTGCGCTCAGTGAGCCTGAGACGATCTTGTTCAGCGCACCTGTTGGTGGTGCAGCGAGAGGGCAAACTGGTGGCGGCGATGCGAGAATGGAGGCTATGTGATAGAGAAAGTAAGTGAGCGCGCTTAGGAGCTGGCAAGGGGACGGGAAGGCGAGAGCGCTGGTTAGTTACATGCTAGTGGAAGTAGGCGAGTTCTCGCTCTTGCTAATTGTGTAGCGCCCCAGCTTGGGCAAGTGTGGTGAAAGCGCTGCGCCTGGCGAGAGACATAAGCGGGCATGGTGGAGGCATGAAAGGGACGGAGAGGGAGGGCGAGCGGGGAGGGCAAGCCGACGTCAGCTGGCCGACTTGAGTGTCTAGCAGGTGACGCAACTCAAGCGGACCAAAGGCGAGCGCCAAAGGGAGGCAGCTTACTACTGGCGGCGTCTGTGAAGCCGGAATCGTCGTCGTCTTGGCGAGCGCGATGAGTCGTCAGTAAGGGATCTTCAAAGCCATTCAATCTGTTCCTGGCTGCCGGATCTCAGTCAGCCCATTTGGGCGTGTTCTGTGTGAGCGGTTTCCATCGACCAACCTGTTGGCTGGCCAAGCTAGTGAGCAACTTGCCAACCACACTCCACTCGTTCGTCACCAGCTACATGGCTCCGCGATTTGCGACTGTCCGGCACTGAACGTCGATGGTCGACGTCCAGCAGTCTCAAGAGCACTCATAGCTAGAGCCCTGCGAATGCTCGTGCTCTCTGGGGGCCCAATTGACGGGTTGCGCTGAAAGTGAAATACTTACCTATTGTTTTCGCCAGCTCAGAAGCCAGTAGATCAAGGCGCTATAGCGGCTGGTGCCAACAGGCGCCAAGTGCAACACTTACTGGTCATGTCGCATTTGCAAGGCTGAGCGGACTCAAGAGCTGAGAAACTATTGTTTGATTTGTTGCCGACAACAAACTCGCAGCCACATAACGATTGAGAATGACAGTTTTGCCCGTTTGGCTGCTTGTCTTAACAGAGCGCCAACTCAAAACCAACAAATTGAACTCTCGTCTGTTGCTGCTGAGGCCAGGCGACCTGGCTCTGGACTTTTCTGAACGCCAATTGACATTAGTAGTTGGCTAGACGGGTCCCGCTTTCAGAGTCACAACTCAAGTGAACTTATCCTTGTTAGGCATAAGCTCGCCACCGTCAACTTGAACTCTGGCCCAGTGTTGGGATTCATTTTTTGAGCAACGCTTGAACAACCGTCGCCTTGATAATCAAGGTTGGATATACCCTGTTTACCAATGCCACAATTTGGAGTCCGGCCTAATCGAACCTCATGAACCAATGGGATGAGACTCGTTGCTGATGAGCAACGAGCTCTGGCGACAATCGAACTCATTCCTTGGCCCTCTCATAGCGCGGTCGCTGGCGCGAATTACAAACAATTTGCCGCGAAGGTTGATCAGCTGGGCATTGCAGGTCAGCCTGGGCTCTAAGCCGACAACATCTTGTCTCCATCTGAACCTAACTATGGGTCTTCATTCGAGCCGGCTCGACAAGACTTAAACTACACTGTAAGCATTCCAACCATGAATCATATTCCAGCTAAAACTCTGCCTTGGCTTTTGCACCAGTTATGTCGTTGATATCCACTTTTGAAAGCCAATGCCGGGCCCTCACTAGCGCACCTAGTCCCGATGAGAACGCCAGTAGATTTATTGTCGGAACCCAATCGCCAAGCTCCACAAACCTTCTTTACCTCTTCGAGTACAGAGATGACAATAACAGTCTTGCTAAAATCTCTTTTAAATTTCCATATGGAGAACTCTGGCACTTAAACACATCAAACAAGCACCAATACTTGCTGGCAGCAGTTACCAGTCATCACGGTAGATCGAAAGCCTCTCTATTTAGACTTCCATCAGCCTTAGGAAACCCTATTGAAGACGACTATGAACTTTCTGAGGCTCCAATAGAGAAAGCGTTTGACCTCTCGACCAATTCACGAGATCTAACGCAACAATGTCATTGGCACCCGGACGACGGTGACCATCTACTGATTTGCGGTGACTGTAATCTAGAATTCTGGGACATCAACGCGCAAGAGAGATCACAAGAATTTTCGATATCGAACGCCATCGATAAGAGTAGTTATCATGATTCTTTTGCAACGGGACGGCCACGTGTTACTGATCTCAGGTGGTCATCATTATTTAACTGCAGTGTGGTAGCAGCCGCAGTAGGTCCAACCGTCTATGGAATCGATATAAGAATACCTCACTCTAGTCCATCTTCTATATGTTGGCGAATCGAGGATCAGCGGTGCAATAAAGTTAGATCGGTAGATTTCAATCCAAACAGCCAGTACTATCTTGCATCTGGTGGCGACGACTCGCGAGCTAACTTTTGGGACCTGAGGAACACAGCAAGTCCACAGGTACGCTTACAAGCCCACACCCACTGGATATGGGCTCTAAGGTATAACCCATTCCACGACCAGTTAGTCCTCTCCGCAGGGAGCGATGCCCGAGTGGCTTTGATGCGTCTCTACAGCATTGCATCCGAACCATTCGGAACTATTGCTGAGTTTGAGGAGGAAATGGCGGAGGATTCCACTCCAATCAAAGCAACCGAAACACTCGGAGCAGTTGACATTGAGGGCGAATTTGGTGATCGCGAGAGTGCCACGAGGACGGACGAACTTGTGGATATCAAGAGGGACGAGCAGCCGGAGCGACTGAAAGATGAAGTCATAAATGTGTATGAAGAGCACGACGATTCTGTGTATTCTGTCGAGTGGGCGACCGACCCATGGATCTTTGCTTCGCTTGGCTTCGAGAGCAGACTTATCATAAACAAAGTTCCCAAGGATGAGAAATTCAATATCCTCTTCTAGACAGAAGTAGGATCGATACCAACTAGTGGTCCAGTGGAGCATGTTCGAGAAGATCTGAGATATTTAGGTACAATAATCAAGTATAAGAGATCCTGATAAGCAGCTTGGTTACTATTTCGTCAATTGTGCCTCTAATTTCTTAAAAGTCCTTGCTGATTGAGCGCATTCTCATCTGCGGGCGTGATATGATCTAACTCGATCTCGATAACCCAAACATAAAGCTAGCTTAAGCGAGAATGCTATCGGTGGCATAGAAAGCTGGTTTACGATTCGATTGTGAATTCTCCGTTTATTTGCTGAGTACAGTTATTCCATCTCTTAATCTACATTTAACATCAAATAGCAACAGGAGTTCAACCACAAAACGTAACGAAAACTCAACATCTCACATTAGCTGCATCATGTGCAGACATGTCAATTGTGCTCCTCCACCTTTCTACGCTCGGCCAGTATCTCACTGATGAACAAGGGAATTACAATCCGTTAATTTTCGATTAAATTTCAAAAGAGGGCATAAAAGTGAATCAGGAAGGTCGAACGTACCTGCGAGATTGGACAATCCGAATAGAACGTCGCTTGCACTCTGATTTGGTTCCCTTCTGAACTCGCTCTCGCTCACCTGGTCGCTGGGCTCAGAGCTAGATCCGCTGAGTAGTGCGCGGACGCAAGATTCAGCACAATCGCATATCGAATCTAGCTTGTACCTGTTAAATGATAGATTGTATGTTAGTTGAAGGCTAAAGTTATGAGAAGATCGTCTAGGCTTGTACTCACCCTCCTTCCAGACAAAGAACCACACGGCCATTGGCTACGGTCATGAGCTGACGAGTCATGTAAGCGAAACAGGCAGGACTCAGGTCATACCCGCCAAAGTTGAACGGATGTCCGCGAGAAGCATCGAAACCACAGGCCACTAACACCATGGACGGATTAAAATCGCGTGCTATGGGCATCACTATCGTCCGAAAAGCCGCTATGTACTCGGCATCGCCCATAGCCTCGCTGGACCAAGCAATGTTCCAGTTGAATCCCTCGCCGGCACCTGAGCCAACCTCCCTAGTATCGCCAGTTCCTGGAAAAAAGTTTCCCTTATCGTGTCGATGCAACGAAATGTACATGACGCTCTTATCCTCATAAAACGCCTTCTGTATCCCATTACCATGATGAACATCCCAATCGACCACAAGGACCCGAGCAAGTTGGTGCTTGTTTATGAGCACGCGCGCCGCAATAGCAACCGAGTTGAAGAAACAGAAGCCCATGGCTTGCTGAAACTCTGCGTGGTGACCTGCTCAGGTTTGGTCAAGGAGTTAGCCTGGAGGCTCTAAACTGTAACATTGCCAACTATTCGAGTCCACTCACCTGGTGGACGAACGATTGCAAATGCGTTCATCAACTTCCCGTTTGCCACATTCTCTGCGGCCTCAATGACGCAACCAGCGGCCAATCTAGCGGCAGCAGGTGTTTGCTCCTCATTCCAAGCTGTGTCTATATCAGCGCCTTGACCACCACACTCCAACTGTGTCAGACCTTCGATGGGCAACTTTCTCAAATCTAGCTTACTTAGTTTTATCCGCTCATATGGGCTCTTGCCAAAGTAGTGGGAGTAAGTTTCGCTGTGCGTGACAGTTCGACAAAGTTAGTACGAAGCGTGCCCAATCTATGATATGAGCAATTGGCTAAACTCACCTGTGACACAATTGTAGCTCCTCAATACTCGCCTTGCGGCCAATAATTCTGGCGCATCTAGCCATCAGACCTCTTTCGTGTAATCGGCGCCAAATAGCCAAAATTCTGTGGCTGTTCTCGGGATGATTGTTTTCGTTTGCGCATATACATTTGTGATTGCACATCTCAAGCTCATAGATTAACCCAGTGCTCGAGTTTTGGTCAAAAATTGGGTTGTATATGAAATTCCAGTTGGTCCTAAATGGATCCGATGGGGTGTAGCTGAAATTGAGCGGAGCTTCGCCCTTTGAAGAACTAGATTTAGATTTGTCCTCGCTCGACCTGCTCGACAAAGTTAAGTCGAGGCTGTAGTTGCTCTCGACCATTGAGTGTGTCTTGGTATTCAAGACAGGTGCTGTATCAACGATGAGCTCCTGGGCTGAATCGACAATCATATCCACGTTCGAACCTTCGCCACTGACACCATTCCCAAGGTCAACATTTGTCGTTACAAATTCCATCCTCGAATGACTCAGGGAGATCGGTGCTGCGGAACAGCTTGTTATCTGTCGCTGCTTTTGGACGGGCGCGATAGGTGCGTCTAGTCGGCTTGATAACAAAAGAGGCGACGATAGAGCTCTACTGATTAGACCCCCCTGCTCATCTTGGTTGTGAGTTTGTGCGGCGCTAGCCTCCCTGGGTTGATCGTGTTTGTTTACGGACCTGCTGATATCCGTGTGCTGAGGCTGGACTATATGACTCAGGAGCCCAGATCTATAGGGTTCGGGCAGATTGGATATTTTGCCCATTAAGGAGCTGTTGATTTGGTTCGACTGCTGGAATTCTGTCGATTTGATTAGATTGTTGTAAGCATGGAGCCACTGGTTGAGATCATGCGATTGGGCTGAAACTTGTTGTTGATGTGCGAGCATGGGGTTCACACTGTTGAGAGTGTTTTGGACGTGCTGATTGTCTTGGGTTGAGATCAAATTTTGAGCACTAGCCGAGAGGTTGAAACTTTCAGAGAGCGAGGCCATGAGACTTCCCGGTTGGCTGTTCGCGTCCAAACTGGTTGCAGTTCTCGCTGTAGTCGATAGAGAGGGCGGATGGGTGGCTTCTCTTCGCACGACAGCGTGATGCTGATGGGCTAGCGATTGAGGTTGACTGGAGGTTGTTAGAAGCAGTTGCTTGATTCCCATCCTTTCCTGCGACTGACACAACTGCAACTGATTGAAAGAATCCTGCAATACCTTCTGATAATGCTGACCAGTGGTGTTTGGGTGGCTAGTTGTGTTGATCATGTGGCTAACCAACTGCGGTCGATTCGTCAGCCCTCCATTCGTGAAGAGGTTTGAATGCTTTTGCGAATAGCGCTGTCGATTGGCCTCGCTTGAGCTGCTTAAATCAATAGCATGTGAAGATTCTTCAAGGGAGTCTTGTTGGGATAGTAATGAGGAATTCGAGGACGAAGAGGACGAGTAGTGCTTGGGATGAGTAACTGTAGCCACTCTAGTTTCCCTCGAGTGTCCAGCGTTGGTTTGGTTAGCAAAACCTGGTTGCACCATGCTGGCGGCGGCCTGGCCCCCTGAGAGTCCCATGGATATTGAGGAACTGGGCGATTGTGAACGCCGCAAAGAAGCTGCATCGTTTGTTGTGGCTAGACGGAGCATATGATACTCTCTGTGAATGGAGCTTGCATTTGGGACTCCAGAGCTAAGACTGTTCAGGGCGACGCTTGACCGCAAGTCGGCCCCGTCTAGCGACCACTGCCTCAATTCGTCCTTGAGTCCGCTAAAAGGTTTGCCTTTCTCGTTGCCCGATGACTTGTCTGCTGAGCCCTCGATGTCCAAGCTGCCGCCAACACCAATCTTGCCTCGACTAGAAGCTCTTTGAATCACGGTCTTTCTGATAGCCTCATTCACTTTCAGGTGCTGTTGCTGTCTCAGAGCATTGCCGTCCAATGGTATTGGGATCGGCTCCGTGTTGTTGTTTATTGATTCTGCCGAGGTTGTGACTGACTGCTGCAAGTTTGTTGAGGAGGATCGGGGTGTGGTTGAGAAGTAGAGAGAGTTTTTCAAATCGTTTTGAAGATTCTCGAGCTCCCTATTCGAAAATATGGAGCTTAGCTTGATAGTCTGCGAGGTAGATGGCAAATTCGTTGATGCTTGACAGGTAGAAGATTGCGGGTTACCTGAGCCATCGTTTACTTTACTACTATGTGAGGGTGGAGAGCTAGATTGTGAGAGCGACCTTTGGTTAGGTTTGCTCGAGTTTAGGATGCACGGATTTGAGGAGTACTCGGCCGGGTTGGATTCGAGCGAATGTAGCAACTGTCTCTTTGGTTTCGACTTTCTCTTCATCAGTGGACTCATAGTTGTGCGCCTCTCCATTTGGCGTCTTCGCGATAATGATTGAGCCTTGTATGGAATATGCATGGTTGGCATTGATGCCGTCTTCCTGAGTGGATGATCGTCCTCCTGCGAGCCGCCATTGGTCAGACTTGAGACATAGCCCGGCGCATAGTCGCCATTGCTGCTAGATTGTGCGGAGCAGCTTGACGGATGAGCAGATAGCTTGGTGCTATTTAGTTGGGTGGTGCTGCCCTGTTGTTTCGAGCGAATAAAACCAGCTAGATGCTCGCGCACTTCCTGGCTTGACATCGCCGATTGGGCGTTAACGTCTTTATTCTTAAGCGACTCTAGCTTGAGCGTGTCCATCTTGCAGCAACTGCTAAATCTCGAGGTAGACTATCGTCTCTCAATATTAGCTCAACATTGAATTCTTATCAATCTCGATAATTTCTAATAAAACTGGAGCTGAACGAGGGGGATCCAGGTGCACTGGTGCTACTAGCTTGCGTCCCAGCCATCTAAGCTCGGTTGAGACGGTCGTTCGGCTACTTGAACAACAACATCAAATTCAATCCGCCATAGATTGGCGTGCAGAGGATACAAAAAATTTCACCACTAAGAGTCATGTTGGTAAGAGGGAAATTGGCTTTAATGTAATGTTATGAAGCTGAGCTCAGAGTAGCTCAGCGCGCGCAAAGGTAGCGCGCTGCACGCATAGGGTCGTATCACAGAGATGCCAACATGATGTGCGGGCTCCAGGGCGCGCGCGCGCGCGTTAGGGTCCCCTTATCACCCTTTAGGTGCTGAGGCAGGGCGAATAGATGGATGGATCTATATATATCCGCGCGCTTGTATGTATGTGAGTTTGTGTATACACAAGGGTCTAGGCAATCGCCCGGCCAACAGGAACGAGAGCTCGGCCACTACTGCACAAAAGTACGCGCAACACTCCATCGCACGTCGCTTACGACGTACATTAACGAACGAAACTCGCCCAGATCGTGTCGGATTGGGACCGCCCACACCGAGGCTGCCAGCAACGATCACTTAGTGCTTGTATTACTCTTGTCCTCGTTTCCTTCACGAGCCCTTTTCAAGGCCTCTCTTCGCTTTTGGCGTAATAGTTTACGGATCTCGCGTTCCCTCTCCTCTGCTTTCAGCTTCGCGCGCTCTTTCCGCTCCTGTTTTCTCTTGCCGAATCCTTTCACATAGTCCATCCTCTCTTTTTGGTCGAACACTAGCTCTTGGCTCGGTTTATTTTTAGCCATTTGACCCAAATTTATGTGGCCAGGGTTTTGGTTCGACGAGGACAATTGGCTAATTCGCAATGTGACTGTGTTAGGATTGTTCACTTGGGTGAACGAGTGCCAGCGCCTTCAGCTCATCTATTTTGAAGCTCATACAGGCCGGTCTATGCTCCACAGGGACGGCGCATTCTTCAAAAATCTGATGAACCAACCAATGTTGTTAATTCTTGTCCGGGCTCCTTACCGTTTTGGATGGTGTTGGGAGGTTGGGTCATGAAAATCCACGATGGACGAAGGGTTATGTCGAGACAAAACTCGCGAGGTAGACGACAACCCTCCTACCAGCTATAGTTCACGCAAGCGTAAAAAGCCCGACGAGGGGGATAGCTTGCTCGCGAGAGAGGAGCTCCTTGTCGAACAGCCCATAGAAAACGAATACGAACACTTAGAGGATGACGATGATGTTGAAGATGAGGAGGTCACAAGTAAAATGAAAACCGAATACAAGCAAATCCTAACCGCCCAGGAACCATCCACCATCAAACAATACGATGACATAAAGGTGACACCATTTAATCTGGAGGAAGAGTGTGAGGAGGGCGAGTTTGACAAAGCTGGAAACTTTGTCTTCGCCAAGAGATCCTCTTTCAAGAAGCCTGTTGACACTTGGGCAGAATCGATCGATTGGGCTGCGGTAGAAAAGAGTGAACGAGAGCAAAAGTACAAAAAAGAACTCAATGTCGAGCACACCACAAGATTCGAACCTGGAATAGCAAAATGTGATAAATCTACCTGCTACAAACAAATGCTCAGGATCATGAGACCTGACGAAACTGTCCAGAAAACTATAAGACGTTTGGGCAATCTTTTACCAAGAAGGAACTTGACGAAGCACGGGAGCAAATCTAACAAGGAATCTAACTTGTCTAATCAATCTGAGTTTGCCGAAGTTCGAAAGAGTTTGGATACTATGATTGAGCTAGCGCACCGAAGACTTGAAGACGGTGATATGGACATCTATCAAAAAAATTATGATGAGCTTGAGGCGGCTCTCGGCTGACGTTATTGTAGTTGTTCGGATAAGTTGATCTCGGCGTCCTGACTTCGGGGCTTACGGCCACAAACTATCAATAATTTCAATTAGCTTCCTTGTTTGTCGTCTCGTTGTCATCACTGGTTTTTGGTTGCTCGCCCGATTCGACCTTCCTCAGATATTCATCGTCAGCCCAGACAGGTCGATTTGTGTTCTCCTTAAAGCGTGTTGGCTTTGCGATATTGACTCGTATCGTTTTGCCTAATATTTCGCCATTGTCCATGTTATCGATTGCATCGGCTGCATCTTCAGGCAATTGGAACTCAACAAAAGCAAATCCTCTATGTTTTTTCGAAGGGTACTCAATAGGAAGGTTAATATCGATAATATCGCCAAAAGGTGAAAAAGCTGACTTCAATAGATTAATATCGATTTCCTCGGCTAGCCCGCCCACATAGAGAGTCCTTTTGTTATTTGCCATGAGTTTGTTATACTGATGAACCATAATCTACCAGTCATGGGCGCATCTTATCGATAAATTTGAAACTTCGACATCTCAAGGAGTGGTGGAACCAAGCACACTGTGGTGAATTTTTGATGTCATTCAGTTTTGATCATTTTCAGTTCAAGTTGCATGCAATGAAGATTCACATCATGGTGAGTTGAATTGATGTTCTGGATTCAATTCGCCTGAAGAAATGTAAAAGCTTTGATGCTATCACATTCTGATCGCTGCAGAATACTTCATCAGCAATTAGGATCTATCGAGATGGACGAAAAGAAACTTGAGGTCCCAGCCGGACCTAATTTCAATTTGAGCGGAGCTCTTGCCAAAGATACGAATACTTTCAAAGGTGTTGTAATCAAGTACAACGAACCTATCGAAGCTCAAAAACCAAATCAAAGGTGGTTCATCTACCCATTTAAAGGCGATGAAAGTCTAGACCCGGTACCCATCTATAGGCAATCGGCTTATTTGCTCGGTCGAGATCGCCTGGTTGCGGATATTCCAATCGACCACCCTTCGTGTTCTAAACAACATGCTGTCATACAGTTCAAGAAAGTAAGAGAAAAGATTTGTCCCTACGTCATAGACCTCGACTCTGCTAATGGGACGAAACTCAACAATGAACTGATCGAGCCGCGTAGATACTACCAGCTGTTTGAGAAAGATGTTCTCAAGTTCGGTTTTAGTAGTAGAGATTATGTGATCATGCATGAAAATTGCACAGGCGATGACGACTGACTGTGGTGAGATGAAAGATATGAAAGCTGATTAACTGAATAAATGTATTTGCACAGGGAAATTACAATATGAGCCTAACTATCTGTTCTGGTCTGTCAACACTGATTTCCACCAAGCCAACCTTGAGAGAATCTAATGAGATTGGTCCGGTGAAACGTCTGGCCAATAAGTCCTCTTCCTCCTCGTCAGATGTCTTTTTTAGCTGACCTGACTTGGTCTCCTTGATGGCATTCAATTCCTTTTCCAACAATACTGACACCATCTCTTTTTTCATTGCGCCCTCTAGATCTTGCTTGTTGCAAGCTATAGTTAGTTTAACTCCTGTTTTGTTGAATACTCCATCAGATAGAAGAGTGTAAAGGTACTCGCCGAGATCGCGGATTTTGCTCTCGACGGTTGTTGAGTCAAGCATAAATATAACCTGGCGCGCCCTAGCTTTGTATTGATTCCAGTATCGATTTCTCAAGCGATCGGCGCCAGGTAAATCAATCAACTTCAAGTTGAACTCATCTAGGGTGACCTCATTCTCTTTTAGAGATGTTACGCTATGCTTGTACTTGTTGAATACGATCTTGCTGAAAATAGCTGTCTTTCCAGAATCTGATAGACCGGTCAGTAGAACTACATTCGGCTGCTTTCTGAACCGTTTGGTCAAAAAATAGGTGATGATCAGTAATAGAAGTGTGAAGATTGCGGCGTAGTACAATTCTGTCATGCTGTAATCTAAGTTGGAGCGGTGAGGGTCGCTTGGAATGATTAATCTAGGAGTTCGAACGACTGTCATCCAGTCTATTTACAAGTGGATAGAGTGTTTTACAGACCGTCACACCATTGCTAACCTCAAACCATAGTTCCGCGCGCCGCGCGTGGATATTCTCGCTTTTATTTTGAAGCTCTTATTCTGTTGTGGCACTTTGATTATTTTAGTCCGTATCGGGGAAACAAAATTGTCGTTTCACACCTAGGCATTCATTATGAACATATGCCACGATGATGGCTGGTTCGAAAATCGAACTTCTATCGAAGATCTATCTGGTGAAGATTTAAGGCTCTCACCAGTTTATCAGTGAATACTCAAATCATAAATGATCATACCTAATAGGTTGGATTAATTCTGCCGTTAAAATAGACAAGAAATTTCGAGGATGAGGGACAGCCGACTGATGAGATCCGGCTGAACATTAGTCCTTGAACCTATTTATTTCGATGGCGTCTGTGAAGTTTTTATTCGTCGGGTGCAGTTAGGCAATGTCTTGTGGGATTGCTAATCCATCGCACCTAGTTTGTAGCGGGTGGTTTCCATCTCAAACAAGCGGGATCTATTCTCTTAAAGCTATCTTTTTTCCTTCTGTTTATCCTGTAGTCATCCAGAATATCTTGTCTGGTTAGGATTAGGTGCTTTCCTTTCCAATACTTGAGCATACCCATGGCCTGTAGAGTACTTATTATGTCATAGGCGTTCACCCCAGTCTCTTGAGAAATATCTTTAATGGATATTTCTTTAGCCTGATAATTACACAGATACTCCAATATGATGAGTTTCCAGTAACTTCGATAAGAAATCAGACCCATGTCCGACAGAGGCTTCTCCGGTGATCCAACTTTCCCCTCAAGCCTGGTTATAAGATAACTCAAGTCGATTAGAAGCTTTCCATAACCTTGCTTTTGGTAAGGCGGCAGAGTCAGTATGCACGATACGTTATAGTTCAGGAAGGAATTTTTTTCTTTGGAAAAGTAGCCTAGGATATGGAAACCGCCCTCATCATATTCCGTCATTACGTAGAACAAAAACGGCGCAACGTCAAAGTATAATGTTTTGTGGTCTAAAAACAGCTTCGCAAGAAGGCAAAGATTCTGACAATAAATTTCGTTCTGCTGACCGTCGACTTCAAAGAATGATATATTTCCTTTTCTATAGATCTCGTTCCCCGGCGGATGTTTCAGTGAACATTTCTGGACGTGCCGAGCTGATACCATGGCGGACGTCATATACTTGAGACAGAACTCACAAATGAAGAGTTTTGGAAGATATCGATATTCTTCTGGGTAGGGCGAACCGTACCATACATCGATCTCGTATCTACCTAGATCTATACATTTGATGCCATATCGCATCTTGACGTCTCTGGCGCGCTCTTGAAGCTGCTCAGCAGCCTTCGCCTGAGCCTCTTTGAACATTTCATAATCGAATATTGGCGTAAGGTTCTTCAAATTCGGCTCTCGTGATGGATTTCTCACTAGATCAGGCCTCTTCTGTGGGGTGCCATTCTGCAGTATAATTTGGTTTATTTCCCGTTTGCGATATTCAATTAACTTTCCCAGAAGAGACTCATCACAATCTGGTATTTCACTCTTGACCTTCGTCTTACATTTTGGACTCCTCGGAGATCTTGTAGTTTGAGGAAATTTGGTATTTGCTGACTTGGCGGGTGTGGTTTCATTACTGTCCACAGGATTCACAAAAATTGGAGTACCTGATCTACTACATTGAGTATTTTTAACATATTCAATGTCGATACGTCTACCACGACGTCGACTAAGGTAGCGTTCTTCACAATCTTGGGGCGTTAGATTGTGGAATATGGGGCAGGTAGTTTGCGTAAAATGCGAGTCGAATTTGCCACTGAGGTGACCCTCTGAATTACAACCATCGACGGGACATCGTAGACGAATGGTCTGTTCTTCGCCGTCGCTTTGAACTTCATTTATATCGCCACCGTTGAGCACTGGGCTCCGACGACTACAAGATGACGATATACTGCGAGAGCGCTTAAACCTCAAAGAATGTTCGTTGTTGTAAGATCCGATTGTCTGAGTCGACGCGTTCTCGATCGTTGTCTGCTTCGATCGAGGCGATATGTTATTGGTGCTGATGCTCAAGCCAGATTTGTTGACAGGAATTAATTGTGTGATCTTGGACTTGGCCACAATCGCGGAGGATCGCTGTCTTTTTGTGGGTGGATATTCGTCGTCATTTGTGTGCCTTTTATGGCCAGAATTTCTATTGAGGTGCTGCTGCTTTGTCCGTATCAAGTTAAGAGAGGGTGTGGCACGGAAAATAGAGTAATTTCGTTGGCTTGCGCCTCTTCTGGTGTATTGACTAGATTTTCTTTCTCCAAGATTTTTCGATCTTCTGGCAGTGAATTTGGTCTGTCGGCGTCGATCACTCCTTGAAGAAGACCCGTCACTTTCACTACTAGAACTTAGACTCTCCCGGTCACTGCTACCGTTTCTTGTGCTCCCACAACTACTACTTGCACTACATCCACTCGAGCTGGTTACGCAACTACCAGAGCTATTAATAAGCAAGTCGGTAGTGTTCCTAGGGGTGGGCTGGTTTCGCGGTCGGGGTACGACTTTGTTAGTGCTTTTATCATCTTTCTTGCCGTTTATGGTCGTCACATCTTTACGCGGTCTGCCTCTCTTGGCGGCAGGTTTATTTGAGGATTGCTCAAGTGTTTTTGTGGCTGGTTTTCTTCCTCTGCTGGGTGTGGATGCTGCTGATGATGATCCCAGATGTCTGCTCTGCCTGGTTTCCATAGAGCTCGACGCAGGAGAGATCAGACGGTGCAGGATGGTAAGAATTGAGCGATGCGTCTTGGCGGCTTGTTGAACGTAGAATACAGGCTATAATATGAGCCGAGGTGTTGATAACCTCGAGGAAATGAAATCGGATCGCCTGCTGCCTGACGGAATCGCCGTGATGCTCTTCTGGTTCAGGATTGTGTTGGGTTCGTCCAATGAGTGGGTGAGTCCAGGATGCTGCAGGTTTCCGATGGTGTCACTACTGAAACCAGGTTAACACTCGGCGTCAAGTCCGATTATCGGACTGTAAAAAGCTTGTGTGGGCTGTGCAAGTTAATAATATCTAATCGAGGACTTCACTTGGGCACTTGAGATTTTTTGTCGAACAATTGTCTGTCTATTCAATCAAATAGGCTTAGTATTGTAGTAAATAGTCATAATTATCCCAATAGTTATAGATTATATTTCAAAGAATTCAGTTCTCGGGGAGCACGCACGCACGCACAAGTACAGACAGACCTAGCTTATGGAACGGCGGCTAGTGCGAACTGTGTTTCGAGACCGGGAAAAACAGGGAAATTCATGAGACAAGTTAGGGAAATCCAGTATTCCGGACGCAACTCCTAGTTCTCCGCAGAGTTCTGGTCTGTTCGTCAGTCATCTGGTCGTCTAGTGTGGCCTCCTCGAGATCACCTCATCTCTGCACCTTGACCCTTCACGCCAATAGCGATTTTTATGTTTGGTTAAGTCAGGAAGAATTTTCTATACTTGATTTGGGTAGCGTCTCGCAGATCGTTGATAACCTCAACTGGAATCCACTTTGAGAATTTCAGTCCTAAAATGGAGAGCTAAATCCCCGAGGAAATTAATTCCCTGTTTGCAGAACCCTCTATTGGCGCTACCAAACGCGAGTGTGGGTACTCATTATCGGGTGGGGAAAAAACTGCAGTTGATTATATCTGTTCCTGGCTTCTCGGACTGGGATCCCTCGGTTTTACTCAGCACAACGAGGCCTGTGCGTGTGCTGATGCGACTCAGGGATTTTAGGTAGGCTTTTTTGGGACAAGTAGACAACATGGGCGCTTGGCCTGTGGAGTTACCCGCCATCCTCCTTTGATCGTTTGCCATTTAGATGGGATAAAATAGTAAACTTATTGGATATGTCGATCAAAGATCGTTTATTCGCTATCGATAGTCGCTTCACTAAGTCGGGAGCGATTGAGCTGCCGCTATATCGGCCTCTAGTTTACTTCCAGGCAGCAAGTGTTGTAATCAGCTGCGCCGTAAGCGTGTTGATGCAATTGCACAGTTCAATACAGTCCCAGAAGCCAACATCAGGAGTCGAATTTTTGTGCTGAAAATTGCTGAAATTAATTTATCTTACAAAACAGCTTACGATTATACCTCTTGCAACGCTCTCAAAATACGAAATCTTGCAATTCGTTTCGACTTCTCGAAAGAATGGAGTCAATTCAAATCGAACTCTGCCCTAAAGCCCTAACTGCCCTCGAGTAACCTTTCTAATCTCCCAAATGGAAGTAACGTAGCCCCTCACCTTATTACATCATTATGGGCAATTGTTTCATCCGGAATCAGAATCATCGCCGACGGACGGCTTTAGGTGGCCGCTTACCTGAGGTCAGAGGATTGACCGGATTCTTCAATCAAGATCAACAATTCAATTGCAACAATGGCGACGTATCTATGGTTCTACGTCAGGGAGCTGCCTTAAATCTAAGGACTGGAGACAATCTTAATGTAGCTGGAGGGTTCGTTGACAGTCTCAAAGCTAATAATATGCACAACAACAACTCAATACCCTACAATAATCAGAATGGCTCCGAGAAGAAAATATTTATTGCTTTATATGACTACGATGCTCGAACTCCAGAGGATCTAAGATTCCAAAAGGGTGAACAATTGGAGATTATTGATGACACCCAAGGCGACTGGTGGCTTGCTATCTCAAAATCAACCGGAGAGAAGGGTTATATTCCAAGCAATTACGTGGCTCGCCATAGATCAATCGAAGCCGAGCCTTGGTACTTCGGCAAGTTGCGACGCGTTGATGCAGACAAAAAACTTTTAATGCCTGAGAACGAACATGGCGCTTTTCTTATCCGCGACAGTGAGAGTAGAGAAAACGATTATAGTCTATCGGTAAGAGATGAGAATTGTGTCAAACATTATAGGATCCGTCGACTGGATGATGGTGGTTATTACATAGCGCGGCGTACCGCATTTAGAACTCTGCAAGAGCTTGTTGCACATTACAGTCATGACGCTGATGGACTATGTGTCAATCTCCGGATGCCATGTGCAAAACTCGAAAAGCCTGATACCAATGACTTATCGTACAAGACCAAAGACCAGTGGGAAATAGACAGATCTAGTCTGACATTCATGGACAAGCTTGGATGTGGACAATTTGGACAAGTTTTTGAGGGACGATGGAATGGAAACACACCGGTAGCTATAAAGACCCTCAAAGAAGGATCCATGGACCCAAAAGATTTTCTGGCCGAGGCTCAGGTCATGAAAGATCTTCGACATGACAACTTGATCAAACTTTACGCAGTTTGCACGCAACAAGAACCTATTCTCATCATCACTGAACTCATGCGTAATGGCTGCCTATTGGACTATTTACAAACGAAACAAGGTAAAGCACTGACCATAAAAGTTTTAGTAAACATGGCTGAACAAATAGCCAAAGGTATGGCTTATTTAGAATCTATGAAGTATGTGCACCGTGACTTAGCTGCGAGAAATATTCTTGTCGGTGAACGCAATGCGGTTAAGATTGCGGATTTCGGCCTAGCGAGACTCATCAGAGAGAACGAATATGAAGCTAGGATGGGCGCAAGGTTTCCGATCAAGTGGACGGCACCTGAGGCTGCGACATTCAATAAGTTTACAACGAAGAGTGACGTATGGTCCTTCGGCATTCTATTAACCGAATTAGTTACCTACGGAAGAGTTCCATATCCCGGCATGACAAACTCAGAGGTATTACAGCAAGTGGAAAAGGGTATGCGTATGACGCACGAATCAATGCCAGGCTGCCCAAAAGCCCTGTATGATATCATGATGGAATGCTGGCATAAGGATCCTCAGAAACGACTTACATTCGAAGCACTCCAGTGGAAATTAGACGAGCTTTTCGACACTGACTCTTCAGAGTATAAGGACGCTGGTGTCATACATCACCAGAACTAGTTTTATAGCTCATCTAAAAAATCTCTGCCATCCAAGAGATTTGGATAAGAACAGTGTGTAGAAAATTGACTATAAATCAGAGCATCATGTAACAAGATCTTATTGTCAACGCTTATGAATCCCTCTCAGATTATCTATGAAGAAGATACATATGTACCCGTCCAATTTGACTATATTTTAGAATTTGAACCATCACCCATCCCTTCGATTCCTAGACCTCTGTCGATATGGCCTATTGAGCTCCCGCTTGGAGGAGAAAGGCTAGATTACATATGTGAATTGAAACCTTCATTTATGAGCAAATCTGACGAGAGGAGGGAC
>Ga0268249_1000448_pt1 | contig 19808 bp, 9 predicted proteins | sample AgamicAtPe_FD_200257 | JGI IMG/M metagenome (GOLD analysis project Ga0268249, IMG submission 200257) | Agave microbial communities from Guanajuato, Mexico - At.P.e (v2) (version 3) | ecosystem: Host-associated > Plants > Phyllosphere > Phylloplane/Leaf | place: Guanajuato, Mexico | collected... | reverse complement strand
TGAATCACAGAATCTTATATGGTCTTGTTTGGTTACGGACGAATACATGAATATAACTAGTATAACGAATTCTTTCTCCCCGCAGCGATCTAAAGGCGTGCTGATGCTACTTCGGATCTCGATGAACAAAACGGACATTTCGAAATATGAAGGATCAATTCAGTTCCTTAGGATGCTCAGAGCCCCATCGACCCCAGTTGATGGCAGTTTGTAAGGTGTCCAAGCAGCTGCAATAAACCAAAATGGACCTTTTGCTGACTGGCCCATGGCTAACTGTGACCCAGATCTACCCTGCACGACTGCTGGCTCCTGGGACGCTACTTACGAGTGCGGGATTCTACAAATAAATGTGCGTTGGACGTGGCGCTATGGAGTATGAGCTTCAATCTTGAGCAGCCGATGCACGAATTTGACAGAAGGGGCGAAAAATAGCTCTAGTCCTGTCTGAATACTCACTCTCAGAACCGGTTCAAGAATATTCTGGCTCTTGTTGCTGATGACTGGCTTTTATCTACGTGGAATCTCCTCAATTTCATGAAATGGATAAGACCCGTTACTTAGTAACTAGTACTGATTGCTAGCTAACATATATCGATCACAAAATCGCATTGATGCTGAATTCAGTAGTCGTTCTTCCTGAGCAAGCGCAATCTGTTGCGAGCTAGATTATAGTTATCTGGCAGGCTCCAGGCCATAATAATCTCGGAAGATATCGTTGTTCGATTCAAGAGAAATCGAACCAGACAAGGACCCTCGTGAATAGGCAGATTGCCTTTGGTGCCCGTAGAAATAAATCAAATCTCACAAATAGCTCGTCAAGCGAACCTCGATCCTGCCTTAAAGTGATGAGCAGGAATCGACTTGGCCAGAGAAAATTGGTTGAAACAGAGGAAATAAATCGTTTAGGTATTATTCACTGAAGTTCACCGGTTATAATAAATAAAATGAGAGATAGAGTAATAGCAATTTCTATTTATTAATGTCATATAGGTCCCATAAGATTGGCGCCTTTTTAACCAAATAATCAAATCTGCTCGGAGCATTTAGCCTCACTCTCTCTAGATAGGCATATAACGTAACTCGATAATCATTGTCAATAACAAGGCTTTCAGCCTTGATCAGATCCTGGCTCTTATCGGTTGCCCATTCAACGATAAAATAAACCTGTGTTGGCCTGATATTGTGATCAACGATCCTCGCTATCTCACGCTTCGGATTTTGGGCTCGATATTTAAGCGTCCATAGCTTGGATAGCTTCACGAAGGGTGATTCTATTGATCTCGGCTCATCAATCTGTGAGCTCGTTCGGGATTTGAACTTGTAACTGTTTACTCCGCTGCTCTGCTGGATGTCATTTTGCATAGCTGGACTGCGGCAATCGGCTTCGTTCGTTGGAGCCGTTGATTTTTCAGTTTCCTTCTCTAGGCTCTTTGACGTAGAAGAAATGGGCTCGGCATCACTTTCGCGAGAAGATTTACCCCTCTCTCTCTCCTGAACTCTACGACTTCGGCGCCGAATGATTGGACGATTGGTTACAGGCTTTCCAGAGACTCCTGAAACTATACTATCCTCGATCGATTCGTGCAAAAATTCAATCGCTTTTGTAAATTCTTCAACTGTGTGCTTGTGGTTGTTAACAAAAGCGAGGCCATTCAGGCGATAATCGAGCTCCATGGCACGATCGTTCAGTATCGCTAAAGATTGGTTCAATAATACAGCCGTAATATGCGATCGTGGATCATCGGTCTTATCTGGATGAATCATTCGCATGAACTTCTTATATTGAGCTTTTATTACACTAGACTTCAAGACTTGAATAGTATCTGGAGGCTTTCTTAGATCAAGCAGCTTGTACAAGCATTCGCAATCTCGCCCACAAGACGTCATTCTCGATTGATTCAATGATATGGGATGCACGTTGCACAAGTGGCGGGTCGAAAATCTAACGAACTCAAATTGAATCGAGTTGTGACGCTGCTATTTATAGTTGCAATTGCTGAGAGAGGAGTGACCAATTCTATGGAATTCATGGGATCGATTAAATTCATGGCCTTTCAAAACATATAAACCGGAAAATTTCCAACATCTTCTGGGCGCCTAGTCACCGCCACTCAGGGATGAGAAGGGATGCGCAACTCTCGACCGCGATCGAAAAGAAGCGTACAGTGCAACCATGATATTTGAGCGCCGAGGCAGAAAGAAGATAGCTGACGCCAATTCGATTTGCTATCCACCCTTGATTGCTACCGTCTTGTGGCGCCGTCAGTTGCTAGATGTGACCAATGCGCATGCGGCAACATAGTTAGGTTGATGTGACGGCCTATTAACCGAGTGGATTGTGATCAGGTCAATGACTTTCTAGCAGCAGAGTCAGCCACATAGTTTCTGGTTGGAAAGCGGCTGCATATCAAATTAGAGGAATTAACCACGGTGCATACTCTTTCAATGGTATAAATAGAGTGACTGTTGAACTTCTTGGCATAAACACTGTTTGCTGCTTTTTGGAGAGACATCGACAACTCCATTAAATTTCGACCAACTCAAACCGCACGGAGTAGGATCATCATGTCGGGTTTAGGCGATGACAACCCTGGGACACGAGATTGTGACGATCATCCAATTACAAATCGGGGCCGTCAGGATGGAGGTGATCATGTTGTACCATCTGGTCGCGAGGAGAGAGAAATATTGACCGCCAACGGTTTTGTATCGGATACAAGTGCAAGTGAGACAATTTCAGATACAAGCCTATCGACGATTACAATAAGTCAGTCATCCAACACGACTCAAGCCACAGATTGCCCATTCATATCTACACAGGAATCGAGCACTTCCTCCGTCACAATCTCGAGCTATGACGAAGATATCGACATAATAGACGAGGAACAACTCGTCACATCCACCGATAGTGAAAATGAGCGTGCTATGATATTGCAGGATTTGATAAACTGTCGCCTAAATTATCGACAGCTCAATCAGGAAGCGTATCACGAGGTAGCCGCCGTAGTTAATCACACAGTCAGAGATGACGGCAGTCGCTGGTATAAGATTCGTTGGGAAGGTTATGGACCAGACAGTGATAGCTGGGTCAGATCAACGGACTTGAATTGCCCAAGGAGATTGGCTTATTACTTCTATCTGAGAAGATTATATCAGGTCCAGCCCATGGACTTCTCTGAATCCGATTCAAGTGATTGAGCGCTAATAGACCAAATATCGCGGTTATGTTTTATTTGGCAATATCTCAACCCCATTAAAAACATTAGTATTAAAAACAAACTCGATGTGTCTGAGTTCTTTTAGAGAAATATGGGATGCAAATTCTCACAAATTTGGAATCAATCGAGTCTTACATGTTACCTTGAAGACATTTGACAAACCGAAATAGATACAAAATGCTAAAATCGCCTTAATCTCATACGCAAATACGAATTTTCAATGTCTGAAAGGTTTACAAATGTTTCGACACGCTAACTAGAGAATGAAATATAATGATTCCTTCTTCTAGACTGGGAGGTGGTATCTCTCATGTGATTCCTCTCTGCAAATTTGGTGATATCGTATGTTGTCCAAATGCTAGAGTTAGTTATTGTCAGATTCAAGGTTAACTTCCTCTAGATTAGGATCGATCTGAGTCTTTCGGTTAGGATGGAATGAATATGGCTTTATTTATGTACGATGATTGATTGGAGCATCGGCTCACGTTTGATTAGGAAAGCAAACATCTTTGGCGAGGCTTCTCTCAGGTTTACAATATGATTTGACAGTTCGGAAGGATAACCACTAATTAATCTACCAGTCTCAACTCTGACTCGATTATTACAATCCTCCCACTGACGATGAACCAGACCTTGCTTGGCCTAATGTTGTGATTTATGATGGCTCTGATTTTCCCATACCCAAGGTGTTTTCTTGGACTGTATTGAGTTGTGGTTGGTTTTGGCTTGACTGATGGCGAGATCGGTTCACTTTCAGAGCTCACTCCACTGTATCTGAACCGCTCCGGAGTAGAATGGGTAATGTTAGTCATCCTGGAAACTTTATCGGAAGTTAGCTCACTGGTGTCCGTATGTTCATCATTGTATGCTGACCTTTGGTCATGTGGAAATGACCAATAGGATGCTGGAATCACCTTTGCGTGATAAAATTTGTTTGAGTGATAGGTATGCTGTCCCCCTAGAGGATCGAACTGTAGCTCTCGACTGTCGTGATTCAGATTTTGCAAAAGTTTTTCCATCAATAAAGCAAGAGTCGATTTAATCTCATAAAGGATATGCGATTAATCGTAAGAAACAAGCCTAGAAGCCGATACTGATTCTCTTCAACACTATCGGCCAGCGCCGCTTGGGCGTCGTCTATCAAAATTGAGGCCGAGTGCGATTTGACGCCTGACGTCGTTCGTTTCATCCGGATGAATTAAAAGCATGAGTTTTTTGTAATTTGATTTAGCTTTATCAGCATTCAGTTCGCCATCATCTGGACTGGGCTTGGCTTGCTGATGGCAAGGAGCATGTAATAGCAATCACAGTCGCAGCTACAGTTTTCTATGATTATTCTGTTGACCGAATTCTTTTTCTCGTGTTTGGATGGTTCTGAGGTAATAGAAACTAAATTCATCTGTAAACCAGTGTTCGTTGTTAGTTCGGCATGGTAGAAGAGATTGAAACAAGTGTCTTCTACACCGGACGCATTTAAACCAGGACTCGCGGAGACTACTTTCGCGCGAAATCGTCCTGACCACAACGATCATATGATGAACTCACTGCTCCGATGATTTGGAGCGAGGCGTGAGCCAGTGAATCAACTGTGAGCGACGCCTCTTGATTTGAAAAAGACCGATCCCGGACACATCGAATGAACTGTGACTACTACACATAGTGGAGACTGGCGCCGTGTGCGGATCGGCGCCACTGCATAGTTGGTGCATTCTGTACGGGCAAGCATTGTGCCGAATTCGAGCGGATCATATGAAGTACATTTGACATAATGCTGACTTAGGTTTCGCCACTGTTTGGTGCTCATATATGCCAGGTTCGTTTCCCGACTCTTAAAAATTCCCATACTGCTTGAAGTGTTTGGTCGTATTGTCGCTTCACACGCGGTTGTGCGATCCGATTTCCCTGTAAATCCTCGCCCCCCTCTGAACCCGTGGTTATATTTGAGAATCATAAGGACGGGTCAGTAGCTTGCATTGTAAGGCAGGGGGTGAAATTGCTATCGATTTCAGAGGAGTTGGAGAAGAGCGGGTATAAATAAGCCGTCAATTGTTCTCCGCCAACCATTCTTCGCCGATAGCCAAGATCGAAGATTGTAATTGACACCTGATAGAATCAGCTCATAAGCTTCCGATATAGAGATTGATCATGCAGCCAAATCAGCGCAACGAAGACGGTTCAAGCTTGGGGAACGGATTAGCAAGTAGTCAGCCAGGCATACGCATGTCTCCAGATTCCGGAATCCTCGCCACCAATGAAATCCAGCACAACAATCTAGGTTTCAACGAGGAGAGCGCAGATGCGACCGCTAGCTCATCATCTACCTTGAGCCAATCCTCAGAATCCACTCAGGCGACCGCAGATTCATCAACCGAGAGAGAAGTCACCGTATCGTCTACTGTAACTGTGTCAAGCCAAGATGAGGATATGGACACAATTGACGCAGAAGAAATTGCAAGCTCAACCGAGAATGCCCAAGAGAGAGCTTGGATTCTTCGAGATCTCATTGATTGCCGGCGAAATTATCGCCAAATCAACGATGGTTCTTACTATGATGTGGCTGCAATCACCAACCATTACGTGCGATCAGATGGTAGCAGGTGGTATAAGATTCGGTGGGAGGGATATGGACCGGATTCTGATAGCTGGGTGCGATCATCAGATTTGAACTGCCCGAGGAAATTGGCACACTATTTTTATCTCAGACGATTGTGCGAGGTTCTACCTTTGGACCTTTCTGATTCATCTGATACTAACGACTGAAGAATATAGAGAATGATAAAACTCATTAAACTATGATTGCTCTGCGCTAAACATTCTTATGTGAGCATTCAATATTGATTCATAATAAATCTAATCATTCCTATCCTGCGATCAAGATTGTTATGAATTTTTATTCACCGCAAGACAAACAAGCGGCTGAGATTCCTCTGCGGACTGGAGCCATCGTTACTGCAACCATAGCGAATGGTATATGAGCTAATCACTGCGTTAGCCTCTAGTTATCGGTTGCAAAAATTTTCGCTGTCAACTATGTAAGCACAGAACAAACCGTGCTCGCTACCAGCATCAAATTATGCGTTGCATATTGGGCCATTTCTACGCCACGCTCAGCAACATATTCGACAAGGCCAGATAATGGGGCCCAATGTGCGTGAGAGTTTCCTGCCGAATCTGGCTTGCAGATCTGTACGAAACTGACTTGGCAGCTAGCGTACAATCCATGCTTACTGTCGACGTTAAATTGATCGTTGCATATTGGGCTACTTTCGGGCGGCGCTCGGTAGCAGATTCGGCAGGGCCGGGCAATAGGCCCTTATCTGTTTGCAAGTTTGCCGCCGAAGCTGGGCTGCAAATTTGCACAAAACTCAGTTGCAGTATAGTAAGACCATTCGGTGCATCAATATTCTATATATCGATGCCTCAACAAATTTTATATAGCCGCGCTAAATATACACAATGCACGATGTACGATGCAGAAGTTCTGACAGGATATAATGTCGGGTAGAGAGCTTTATGTGTTTCTAAGAGAGACAGTTTAAGATGAGAGCGGTGGTGGTGCTAAATTGAGCACAATAAGGAAGAAGTACAAACTCCCGTCGAAACGAGAGATCAATGACGCAATTAATAATGCTGAAGATGCAGAATTGATGAGGCAAGGCGAGTCAGAGTATAGTTAGAGGCCAAAATGCACCAAATTTTAACACAAACTTAAGCCTACTCTACCGAACGGTATCGGAGAGCAGCAACGATTGCGAACACATTCTCCTCTCTACCCCCTCCTCTATATTCTTCTCAAAATTTCATATAAATTGACAATGAAAATTGAATGAAAATCAACGGGAGGACAGACAAGGAAGCTTGAACACTTGTTGCAATATTTCGGTTAGCGCACAATCACACGCAAATTTACGCTCGTTACTATACTATACAGAATAGGCATGTGCCTATGGAGGATTCTGAGAAAATTCACCTGTCCACCGGTGACAGGACGACAATGCATTACAATTGTCTAGCGTTGATTTGTCGAAAATATTTCAGATAAACGAGAGATTGTCCCATAATCTCAGCATGTATTTGAGAAAACTTGCTCGATATCGTATCGCACCGATTCTATCCAATGCACCTATCACCATGAACTGCAACACTTAGATGACAATTTTCGGTCACGTCAGCGCAAGGCAATTCAAGTATTCTGTACACGATGTATTGCGATGCCATTTAAGATCGTAGATACAGTTACGTTAGATGCTAATGAGCTTTTGGTGGTGAGAGCACATGTGTCAGGTACACTAGCTGTGGATTGGAGTAGGTACCAATAATCGAATCATTATCTAATGGTGAGCAGATTTGTCTCTCTTACAATCGACAAAAACTAAGCTGGCAGCTAGGCAGGTCAGCTATGCCCGAGAACGGCCCAATGTGCAGTGCTCAATCTTTGCTCAGCAATGAGCAAAGATATCATACTAGCTACAGACGCAATTTGATGCAAATCTGCAAGTAAATTCAATCGAAATTGAGAAACAAAGCTGACCCTCAAGTCTTGTCTTACAAGCCTAGCTGCTGAATTAAACTCGAGAATAGCCGAATGTACGATGCTTAATGGCTTGTTTGAGTTGAGATCACTGGTTTGACTATCGGTTGGTTGAATCGAACATTAGTTCATCAGTTACTCATACAGTGATCAACCAAGAAAATTTGGCTTGGAGTATTGTGGTATCAGACTGGCCACTGAGCGATGCACGTTATATGTAAGGCGGGCATCGCTTAAGCATTTGCCAGCACTAGCTTGTAAATAGAGCAACCACTTGAAAGTTAAGTGACTGGTCTACGCAACAGCTAAAGTAGATTCTCAAATTGACTCGACTCCACGACTCAAGTAGAATCTCGATTTAATTTTGAGAATTTATTCAGGATATTAATGTGCTCGCATTTAAAACAGCCCTCTCTGATACACTGTGCATTTTATGGGTGCCCACTCGAATAGTTGAAACGTAATTCACTTAAGAGTCCGAATCGCTGAAAGTTTCATAGTATTAAAATCTCACGTTATCCATGCAATACCATTCGTTGAACAAGTAGAGGATTCAAAGAGAACATATCACGACGATATTGTTCTTTTAAAGAAATTCGCAATATAATTGGCATCTAGTAAAACTATCCGTTATAGAAATCGAGTGATCTTCAACAGTCATAGCATTTATTTTACGTATGAGGTGTAGCAAAGGTATTGAGGTCATCCTCAAGTGTATTCTGTGATGTTCAAGCAATATTGGTAGTCTTGAAAATTTTTGCGAGCATTGGCTCCCGGTTCAAGAGAAAAGCAAATCGTCTTGGTGACCGTATGCTAGTATTTTTGAGATAATCTGCTAGCTCATTGACATAACCATTAACCAAGATTTTCGATTCTATTCGGCCACATTCACCATCATCATCCCACTTGACAATGAAAAAGACTTTATTCGGCCGCACGTTATGGTCTATGATCTTAGTAATATGCCGTTGATTGATTTCCGGTGCCGTAAGGAACTCTCCTGGATGACGAGAATGCCATCCATAAGAGGAGTCTCGTCTGGAATTTGTAGTTTTCGCTGATTGAGTATCGGTTTCTGTTTGAATTTTGAGGTCGCATTCAGATAGCGATTGTTGATAGCGTTCATCAGCTTCAAACATTCGGATTGACGATGGATTTTCCATACTGTTTTCTGAATTATTCTTTACTTTTGATGACCAATGGTTAGGTTCTTCATCAGTTTTTATGTCATATGGATCAGATTGAACAAGTTTTTCCATCATGAAGCGCACTGCAGATTCCGCTTCGGCTTTCTTATGGGAAAATTTGGAGGATAACATTCCAAACAAGCGATATTGCTGCTCTCTCAAGCCATCACTTAGGACAAATTGGGCTTGATACAATAAAGTTGAAACCATATGGGCTCGATCAGCGTCAGTGTCACTCTGATGTATAAATATTACAAGTCTCTTATAATTTTGTTTGACCTCATCAGCGTTCGGTCCCTGATCGCTTGGATCAGGCTTTGCGATGTTCAGAAGATCATAATAGCATTTACAACTTTCACCACAGTTCTCGTTCGTTGCCATTGTGATTTGTGGTTTACTTTCTGTGGCTGTGTGAGCTTGAGATTGGATTGATCCAAGTCAGTTCCACGATAGATTAGCGTTGGTCCCCTGGATTAACTGTCATAGAAGGATTTATAACTAATTGCCCATATAGTCGAGGTTAGGAAGGCTAAACGATAGATGGCAAGATGTGGAGACTTTGTTGAGATCCACCATTTATATACTCCGAGGTTGGTGATTTTGGTGGCGCCAATATTCGTTAAGAATTGGTTACGATCGAATGTCAATGTACCAAAGATGATTGTGCTGAAGAAAATGTCTATAATCTCCCAATCACCCACATAGGATGGCTTTATTCTGTACCGCCATTACATCGCTATGAGCTGAAAATTTTTCACGCTCAAATGTGCCAATCCTCCGAGCTGATCGCTTTTGCAAGCGGCCAAAGAAATCTGGGAGTGTTGATTCTTTGCTGGGAACCGCTCAACAACTTGGAAGTCACTATTTCTATTCTAATTCAATCGTCCGACTGGCGCCACAATCAGACACTCTCCAAAATTTTCCTATGAAAGTGACTGATGACAATACCAATTGCAACTTCTCGTTTTACAGAAACATTTCCATGGAAATGAGCTTAGCTTAAGAGAATCGGATGGCGAGCCGTCAAGAGAGTTCGTGCTTATTCGCTGGCGCCCAGTCCTTGGTATCAATCTCGAATCATTACAGTGGGAATAGCTTTGTTACACCAATTGTGGTGGAATACTCTACCACAGCTAAAGCTGACGCCCCACTGGTCGCTACAGTTTCTGGTTGACGACTGCTGCCTTCTGCGAATCAAATTTCTACTCGGTTTCGCAAGAATTCTGCCGCGGCGGCTTCATCAAAGATCACGGAGCGTGCGCGGGAGAGAAAACTTTCTTGAACGCTACAATATCAGCCATGCAAATATGCGTATCACGGAGCCGGATAGAATTAAGGCTAACCATTTTTGGCGCATCCTCCTCGCGACTATATATACTGGCTCCCTGTCATGATCGAATTGTCATTCTGGATTGTTCAAATTTTATAAAACAAAACTCACAATCTTATTGCTGCGTACGGATTTCAAATTCAAGCTTACAGTCGAGTACCGCCTAATTACCATTTCTGCTCGCTTAATCACGCAATTAGTTCTCATAGATCTCTTTGGGAATTTTAAGACATCTAAATATGGCGGCTCTACAACCAAACTATAACTCCACGTTAAATGGACGTAGGTCTGTTCAGCGCAAGAACCATCAAGCAGTGAGCTCCGGTAGTGTTCTGGATCAAATCCTTGAAAAGACAACCAATCTTGATGAATCACGGATAAAAAACGACCTGAAATCCTCTGTAAGCGACGCTATCAAAGATATTGCGACAATGGAACGATCTTTGAGGGAATCGACAATCACTCTCAAGATGACTGAAAGTTTTGATCACAGCGCATTGGTTGATTTAATCCATCAAGAGTGGACCAATAAGTATGAACAAATGCCTGCGACGTATTGGCGTGACAGGGAAAACACTTTTTGCCAATTTGTATCACCTTCCGTTAAGGACAGCTTTCTGGATATGGCATCTCTGGATGAAAATTACACTTTAAAATGCCTAATCAGCAAGCCGAACAAAGACGGTTTACATTTCAAACGTAAACCAGTGAGGATCGAATTTCAAGGTGTTAAGTCGCATATCATGGCAGATAAAGTCCTCAAGTCGATAAGAATTTCAGTCGAAGATCAGCATGCCAACTGTTTGATATCTGAAATTCGAGAGGGCAAGGTTAACGCCATATCAAGATCTCGAAGCTTAATGCTCAATGTGGATGCCGATGGATTTAGACACATGTTTGGCACGCTTGGTGGAGTTGTACCATACATTTGCTCGAATCCCTCGATTCGCGCCCGCTTGACTGTAAGAGTGAACTGTAGGCCATGGGTCTGCAAATCATGCTTCAGTATTGGACGCCATGATTGCGTGGGACAATTATGCGGACAATGTGGTGGCAAGGACCATTCTTCAAGGGATTGTAGCTCGAAAACTACTTTTTGCTCGCGATGCCAGAAGTGTGGACATAAGGCAACAAGTTTGGATTGTCCAATATATCTATTCAACTTAGTTAAAGAATTGCGCCGGGTAGACATACCCTTGGAGTATTATGAGGACAAAAATCTTCGTCTAAAGCTCATCAAGGCCTTAATCCTCAAGTGATTGAGGGAACAATCGCTCGTAAATTCATCCAGTATTTAATCTTACAACCTATAATTACAATAAACATGCTATAACGCTATCATCCATGAATCTCGTACAACTTTGTTACCTAAACTAATTTGTGGATTGTCACTTTCCTTTTGATCTGACCTAATCGAAGAGAGGCCCAAGTTAGCTGAAATTAAAAAGGTAAATTTTGTTAATTAATTAGCTGAGATAGACCCAGACGGACTAGCAATAGTTTCGAACTACGTTCAGGTGACCTTCAGGCATGCATGGAACAAGTTAACTAGAGCGCAATATAGCAATGTGTATGTCAATTTCTCAATTATCATGAAATGCATATTATCATGATCATACCTCCGATGTCCATTCGATGGGGCTCATGCTGAGATTATTAATAACGCTGCAGAAAGTTTCGTTGAATCAATTAGATCGACGTTGCAGATAGACTTTTATAGGCCTGTGAGGACGCGGTAATGCGGTTTATCATTATTGTTACCTCAAATCTCTCACACAACAAAAATAACCCTGACCAGACGTTCTGATGGTCGATTATGTTCATGGTGCAATTTGATCATTTTGGTTTGAGAGCGTTTTAGTGCTTGGCGCTAGAATGAATTCAGACTGATTTGACATCCAGCCAGCTACATAGTATGGTGGGCGTGCGTATGCACCAGTTTTTGTTCACCAGGCTCAGGCAATTGGTGGAGACGGTTTTTTGCCGCTCATTCCCGCTTCTTTTCAGCGCTAGGCTAGTCCGTGCAATGTGTCTCCCCCAAGGGGGCAACTTTCTTCTGATTGGCTTTCATTACCCAGAAACTCTGCGTGAGCGAGACTCTCGAGTTGAAAGTGAGGACTAGACGCCAGACGTTTCGCGAGAAATTTTGCTGGAGCGCTCCGTCCTGAGCTTATTTCTCCACGAGTTTTTATGGCTATAAAAAGGTTTTATCTTGTGGAAAGTATCTCACTCTCAGTTTGAAGTTCAGAAGATCAAAACAACCTGCGTAACTGTGTGCTCCAATAAGTCAATTCATTGCAATACAGAATGGGTTCGAAGAGTACTGCCAAACGAGTCGGGCGCAATCAGAGATCAGACTTTCTTGCAAGTTTAAGGCCGATTACAAGAGCTCAGAGGCGACGATCACCCGATTGGAAACCGTTAAAAGGCTACCATCCAGACGTTTGGGCCAGCAACCAACGTCAAATTCTGAGCTCGGACTGTCATCCATTCTACGAAGTTGAGAAAATCCTTGATCAGAGAATTTCTGTCGTGGGTGATCGAAAATACAAGATTCGTTGGCTAGGTTACGGACCATCGGAGGATTCTTGGGAACCGGCTGAACACCTATACTGCCCTCAGAAGTTGATTGAATTTTTCGATGATCGAGCAAATAGGGAACAATCTTTGAGTAAAATTGAGCAGGAGTCTGTTAAAAAGGATCGAGAGGAGGATGGGATCCATGATGAGCGAGCTAAGCTCGAAACAGAACAGAATACAATCGAGAACGATGACGCTTGTTAACTTTACACTATCATGATGCGTAAATTTGCATCTTCGTATTTATTCAATAAAAGAGAGTCTCACTGAGACAACTTTGGTTCGGACCAACACAAATCTGGTGCCTATTTTGTTACAATTTCTGTCATTTCTGATCGGAATTGAATAATTTCCCTTCAAAGCTTCGTGAATTGGTGGAAAGTTTTAATATGATTCGGTGCACAAAATCCATTGGTAGATTGAATATAGTCTAAATCGATTAAGGCGAATCAGTGTGAGCCATCCAGTCCACGAACATGTCTTTCATTGCCGTTTCCGCTTGGCGAGCGCATCTTATGATTCGTAAACCTTTAGAACCTGGATTAGTATAATGCTATGATATTCGTGCATAAATTGTTGCCACGAGATAATAAAGAGAGAATACGAAATTTGAATGCCTCAAATTACAACACATTGATTCTGAAATCAAGCGCAAAGTAAGATCCAACGTCGCTTCGGAGTGCTCCATGGGAGCGATCAAAGGCCTGTCGCTGGCGGATATCGGTGAATAAATCTACCGTGATTGTTTATTGTGCCATTTCGATGGGGATTGTTATCTCGGGCCGGAAATCCAATCGCCATCAGGGTCAACATCTGAGTCAGGTTTACTCACAAACTAAACAATGTGCAGTCGTGAAACTCGAGACCCTGTCAGTTCATGATCTTATAGATGTCTGCAGCGAGTTTTATTAAAAACTGCCAGTTAGTTTTGAAGCTATCGATCGAAATACTCGAGGTAAAAATCATAAACCCGTGTACCCTGACTTGACTTTGTCGCACAGATAAAGTGACTTGCGTGCAGCCTGTATGAGCAACGTACGCTTAGCCTACGATCAGTAAAACGCACAATTGACCATGAGCCAGGACAGAGTAAGGTTCCAATCCGTCAGAACAACCAATACAGATCCAGTGGTCGGCCAGTCACAATATTCGTCGAAGAAAGACGGTCACAGCATACGAGTAGTTAATAAGGGTTGTACACATGGAAGTACAATTCTAGATTTATGTGTAAAGTGTACGACAATTGAGAATACCCCATAGAGACAGGAAGTTTTCTCCCCACTCTACCAACCATCTAAATAAACATCATCATGCACAATAGCAGAGTCAAAAAGTTATCGATTTAATACAAACCGTCCACAGTGTCATCTTGGTCGAGCAGGCGTGGAGCGAACTGCTTGCTTATTAAAAACTAGATGAGTATCCATAACCAGGCGTGCGAAATGATTGCAATGTTTCGAAACGGCAAGAGCTAGAGCCATTTATGTCCGATATAATATGATATAGAACTGCTTACTATAGGTAGCCCTACCGTAATATGTCTTGGTTGTACATTGTTTTGAGCATGCTGTTCGAGCCGTGAATCATATTCATGTTGTTCAGAAGACAAAGTTCAGAATGCACATGGTGATTGCAAGGACAAATCCCTCGAACAAAGCCAATCATAAGCTATATCATCTTAAGGAATCGCTCCTCGAAACCGAACCAAACGAAGGAAAGCCACTCCATAGAGTGAAAAATTCCATTTGGTATACTCACAAACCAAAGATGTTTGCATCATCAAAAGGTGCTATCTGAAGGATAGTAGTGTTTTGAAGCTGCATACGGAACGGCATACAGATGAAAGGGCCGATTCAAACGAACCTTTTCCTGGGAAGTTTCCTCCCTGCTGCATGCGGGCAGACTGAATGCTTTGAAGAGTCAGCGGGAAAACGCGCATGCGTTTCGGGGGAGAAGATCGCAATTCGTTTGGTTACCCACACATGCGCAGAGAGCTGTCTACGCTGATGAGAACTGTGAAGTTCTCGGGTGCGCTGGGTATATAAGGGCGATAGCATTTGGGAAATACTCATTCGGCGATTTAACCAATTCAATGAACAGATTTCCGTGAGCGAAAGTTCATGGTTTAGCTGCTTTGTTGAAATCTCAGATCGCATAAGTGCAGCCGCTATTGCTTCCAAAATCTTTTCACCAATCAACTAAGTTTTTTGGAGCAAGAATCTATAGCCATTGTATTGTGGTAGCAAGACAAAAACCGACGAATAGTCAGCAACCAAAAACCTCTTGACGATACTAATCGTAAGCAAATAAAGGTGACACTGCTCCGCTTCAGAGCAAAGCAAGACGAAAACCGACTCAAAGTCAGCAACTATACGAGTGAGTTACTTGCAGAGAGGCAATTTATGAGAAGTGAACGAGCGTTAAAAAAAGACGCAAGACGAAAACCAATTGAGTGGCAGCAAACCAAACTGTCATTTCAATTAGCAAAGCGAATAAATAAATCAAGCACGAGTTAGCAATTTGGAAAGTAGAGATATCTCACACCCCAGACTCATATATATATACATATAAAGTTTACAGTTTGCAGAAGCAAGACGAAAACCGACGAATAGTCAGCAACGAAATAATAGCACAAAATAAGAAGAGGCTCCAGTGATAACACTCGAAAGACGTAATCAAACTTTCGGGTAAGCAAAGCACAATCGGCCCATCAGGCCACATTTTCAATCGAACAGCGGCCAATCGGTCCAGGAGTTGGCCGCTGTCTTGGAGGTCTACGGACCTCAAGTTAGACGCAATCTAAAAATCGGCTTTCTACAGCCGAGCATATCAAATAAGCCGAAAGGCTTGGCAAATACTAATCGAGCCACTGAGCTCGGCAAAACGAAAAATCATTCTCTCATCAGCCATTCCTTATAGCATAGGACACCTCTAAAATTTTAATTCTAAACCAAGGTTCACCATGGACATAATAAATAACAAGATCATTGTATCAGTGAATGTAGACAGAAGAGAGGCCGCGATTTTAGCAGTTGGGCAACTTATACATACGTTAAAGCCTCTGGTGGTATTGATTCAAGATTTACCAAACAAGTGTCGTGGAAATCGACTTTTGGACGTTTTAGCCAGGAAAACAGACCTTAAATTCCATCTAATAGAGAGTAGCAACCACCACGAATCGAGACCTTATCAATGCGGGTTGGAAAATGCTATACTAACTCATCAAGTGGTTAAAGCAAACAAAATTATCCTGCCTTCCAAGTCAGTTACTGCAAATACAATTGTAGTTGGTGCAGAGATTCAAATGCCAGGCAAACAAAAATTTCATTTATACAACATATACATTAAGCCAAGAGCCACATATAATGAAACTCAGTCACTGATAGATATGATTAAAACTTCAACCCAAGCACTGAAATCACGCTCCATTATAATGGGAGACTTCAACGCTATATCACCTGAATGGGCTAAAATGGATGACATTCTAAACTGTTCGCACTACAACCATCTCAGTCAGAAACATTATAAACAAATCTATGTCAACAGAGGACGATTAATATCAAATGCAATGAAGGAACTTAAATTAACTTGTTTGAACAAAATTGAAGAAGGGCCCTCGTTCATGAGTCGTCAGCACAACAACACAGGTTCATATATCGATTTAGCAATGGTGGGATCAAAGGCAAAAAGGATTTGGAATCAATTTACGATCAGGAAGTTAGATATACAACATGAACACCGGGCTATAATAATCCATCCCATCAGTCTAAACATCATCAGCCCACAGGACATCACCCAAATAAATTATATCTATCCGACGAAAAGAATCAAGGCGAGACACTTTGAGGCGCTGAAAATTGAAACAAATTCACTATGCAGCAGGTGGGAGAGGCTTGATAGAAAGACTATGATCAAACGTATGAACCAGATTGCAGAGTTCACATATGAACATTTGTCTCAGATACAAAAAGGAATAAGAATAGCTCGAGCTAATAGGACTGGGATCCAGCAGACAAACCATCATCTGCACACGAAAAAATTACAGTTACTATCGAAAAAATTGAAACGCTACCAGACTGAAACTAGGAAATTCAATCGTCATCACAGATTATTGATTAGTATGAAGCACCGACAAAGCTTGAAGAAACTAACAAAAACGAAAAAATCATTCCGGATGATACCAATATTACAGAACAGGATAAAGAACTTAATTAAACGATCGATTCAGACACAAGAAATCCGACGAAAGTTGAAGTCAAACAGCAACACTCAGACGGAGAGCTTGACCAATATGTGGGACATTATTAATCTAACAAATCGCTATATCGAAGATCGTTCAGTAAGTGAACTTGAACTCAAAGCAAACGATCGAATAACTAATCAAGAACAACTCGAACAGTTTGTCACAGAGAAATTCCCGACCAAACTGGACCAAACGACCGACTCATTCAAAGAACTCATCAGCACTCCTGAGAATGAAATCAACTGGCCAACAGTCATAAGTGAGGGAGAAATTATCTATGCCATGAAAAAACAACGCCACAAAACATATGCAGGGACTGATGGAATACAATTTAAAATATTCAACCATGCATACAAATTTATACCGAACATAATTCACACAATTTGTAAAATGTCGTTCCTCACTGCAACGACTCCCTGCAATTGTCAAACAACACGAGGGCTTATGATCCCAAAGAAAGAAGCTGGCAAATTCAGAATTGTGCATATATCAACACCGTTAGCGTCGCTGCTTGAACAGATTGCACTTCACAGACTAGAATATAGACTAGAAACTAACAAACTCAAGAGCGACTACCAATTTGGATTTAAGGCACATCGAGGGCGACATGAGTTGATAACGCGTATCATTGAGCTTAACTTAAAACACAGAGCAGCCAGCTCGAACGAATACTCGTTAGGATCAACAACAACACTTATAAGTTTCGACATTGAAGGAGCCTTTGACAACGTAGACCAAGAACTACTGGTAGAAAAGATCCTTGGAGAATTTGGCTCTGATTCACTCAAATACTGGTTGGCAAACTTCATTCTCAACAGATACATTTCTGTAGAACACAATACAATGCAATCTAGACGAACAAGAGTATGCACTGGAGTTCCTCAAGGCTCTAGCCTTGGTCCCATACTATGGAACTATATGATCAACAACATTGAGAGCGATATAACCGAATCAACACGGCTAGAGCTACTAGCATATGCCGATGACTTATATTTAATCCACAATGGACACAACACTCAACTGATACAGGATAAGATCAATCTCTTGACACACAAATTAACTCAGATGAAACTATGGATTAATCCGAGGAAATGTTGCTCTATGGTATTAGGAAAGGGAATGAATAACTTGAACAATTATGTCTACACTATTTACGGTGATCCAATTGAACAGGTAAACAAAATGAAGATTCTCGGGGTCACTATTAATCAAAATCTACGTTTAGATCAGAGCGAACAATTAGAAGCAGTCATGGAAAACACAAACAAACTATATCAGATCAACCGACTTGGAATCATAAAAATATCAACAAACTGGCACGTTCTCATAAATAGCTATCTCACCAGCATTGTAATAACCAACAACATGCCGATACTGGCCATCGATAAAAAAGCTAGAATATGGGCGGACAAACTTATGACACGATGTTTGAAGATAATATTCAGATGGCCAAACAACATATCTGACAAACTTACAAGGCTAATAACAAAAACGTACACTTGCCGACTGAATATTGAGAGCAACATACGAAAGAAAATGCACACAGAACACAGACACGGCTACGAACTATTAGGGAAGGTACTTGAGAACAGGGACAAAATTGAATATGGTAACATCTCTGATCTTTCGAAACCTGAATATTACTGTGGAAGGAAGCACTTCAATCCAAACATGATGCTAGAACCCCCAAAATTTATTCAAATCAATTATCACAACCTAAAGCCAGTCTGGATTATTTCTGAAAGAGAGGGAGGCAGTCTATTTGTAGAAATATTAAACAATCAAATATTGCAAATACGGGGTGCATATCATCGACAATATCCGACAAAATACTTCAACACAATGGCTGTCATCTGGGACACGACAAAAGATAACTCAGTCACGAACAGAAACATCCTAATAGAAGAGAGCAATCCATTAAAAATGGCGATATACAACTATGATAGCAATGACTGGAGGGTTATCAAACTACGAGAACAAATGGTCCAACAGAATTGGAAAATGTTCACAACTGACACAAAGACTTTTCGCATACATAAGGGGATAGCCAACTCGACCATGTTGACCAACGTAAGGATAACAGATGAACCATGGATAAGGGACTACAGGGGGCTGAACCAAGATAGATCAGCAATCAACTCGCAGAGAAATAAAGAAATGGAAATGAATCAGACACGGATAACTGCATATTTGGGAGGGAAACATGAGAACTGGCAATCGATAGATCCGTCAGAATTCACTTCGAAACACATGATAGCTCTTACTGGCCTACTCTGCAATAATCAGGGCATTTTGATAAAGGACACCGTGGACGCTTACACTACACCTCATGCTTGCCAAGAAAACACATGCATCACACAATTGGGGAGTATCACACTACACAGGATGATGGAATGTCAACGCTATGAGGCATTGAGGGCAACAACATTCGAGACAGAACCAACTAAGGAACGAATGAGAGAATGGTTTAAGAATGCAACGATGCGCAGGAAAATCCTGAAGTTAATGACATCAACCACTATGTAAAGACATTGACTATGTTTGTAAAAACATACGTGACACTAGGATAGCAACTATCCATAACAACAACCAGGCAGGGTTTCGTAGCGAGACAATTATAGGGAAAATACGAGAGCTTAAACGAAAAACGTGTTAAAAGACCTATTCACAGAGCTCTTGACCCGTCACAATACGATGTAAATAGAGATTGACCACCGAA
>Ga0268249_1000446_pt1 | contig 20009 bp, 10 predicted proteins | sample AgamicAtPe_FD_200257 | JGI IMG/M metagenome (GOLD analysis project Ga0268249, IMG submission 200257) | Agave microbial communities from Guanajuato, Mexico - At.P.e (v2) (version 3) | ecosystem: Host-associated > Plants > Phyllosphere > Phylloplane/Leaf | place: Guanajuato, Mexico | collected... | reverse complement strand
TCATACAAAGTTTCCTTTCCCACTCAACACTTATTACGACTGGATTAGTCGACTAACCCGACGAATCCAGTCCGAGAAGCCAAGAACAGATAGAATACATAAAATTATGCGCGAGTCGCGACTAATATCTTCTTCTTCTTCTTCTTCTTCTTATAAATAAAAACGTTCCTGTCGCGAACATTTTTAGGGGTGGCGCAACCCAACTCAAGGCGCGTCATCCCCTCTCTGCGGGAAGAGAGGGTCGGTACCAAGACTGGGGAGAGGGCGGGTCGGAGAGCGCAGCTCTCCGGGCCGGTCTCTCCCCAGTGGACTGTGGCGACCAAAGGCGGGACAGAGATACCAGAGGGCCGCCCCACCATAAGAGTTTCACGCGAGCGAAGCCGCGGGTAGCCCGGCTAGTACGCTCTAAACCCCGTTGAAAAACGAGCTTAGCAAATTTGAACTGCGCGCGTTCCCATGTTGTACGGAAACAAGTGAATATTATAGTTCGCTACTAGAGTCCTGGTCTGAGTTTTTTATTATTTGAGATAGGACCCCTCTGGTTATCGACGGATCTTAATACTAGTTCTCTCTTGAGTACGAAGATCTAATAAGACCTCAAAATGGCTCTAAGTGACGCTGACGTTCAACGTCAGATCCAGCATATGATGGCCTTCATCGAGCAGGAGGCCAGTGAAAAAGCTGAAGAGATTGATGCCAAGGCCGAGGAAGAGTTCAATATCGAAAAGGGTAGGCTTGTTCAAGAGCAGCGTATTAAGATAATGGAATACTACGAGAAGAAGGAGAAGCAAGTAGAACTAGATAGGAAGATACAGAACTCTCACATGCTTAACCAGGCTCGCTTACGTATCTTGAAAGCACGAGGCGAGCACATAAGGAACCTCCTCGAGGACGCTCGCCACAGTTTGATGGATGTGGCCAAAGACAGATCAAGGTACAAGAATTTGTTGTCCAAACTGATCGAGCAGGCTCTATACAGAATCATGGAAAAGGAAGTGGTCATAAAATGTCGCAAGGAAGATCTAGAGCTTGTGAAAGAAGTTCTCAGTGAAGCAGTGCAATCTTATATAACAAAATCGGGTGACCCATGCAATGCGGTAATCGATGAACAAGACTTTCTAGCCCCTGAAACCTGTGGTGGTGTAGAGGTGTGCGCTTTCGGAAGCAAAATCAGAGTGTCAAACACACTAGCTAATCGTCTAGAGATGGTCAACCGACAACTACTGCCAGAAATATCTGCTCTATCCAAACGTGGTGAGGGTTCGTTGATATCTGGCGAAAAAACGAAGCTAAGTGATCTCCAACCAAAGCTCACCTATAAAACTATCAGTTCGGTTTATGGCCCATTGCTGGTTGTGGATTTGGTGCGATATCCACAATTTGGTGAAATCGTCAACATCAAAATACCTGACGGAACTGTTCGAACTGGTCAAGTTCTGGAGTTTAAGGGCACTAAGGCAATCGTCCAAGTCTTCGAGGGTACCTCTGGACTGGACGTCAAGAACACCCAATGCGAGTTTTCTGGAGAACTCCTCCGTGTTCCAGTGGAAGAGGACATGTTAGGTCGGATATTTGATGGTTGCGGGAAGCCAATCGATGGAGGAGACGCCATCACTCCTGAAAAGTATTTAGACATAAATGGCGAGCCAATCAACCCCTCAAGCAGAAACTACCCACAAGAGATGATCCAAACTGGCATATCTGCCATTGATGTCATGAATTCCATCGCTCGAGGGCAGAAGATTCCAATCTTTTCGGCTGCTGGTCTTCCCCACAACGAGATTGCAGCTCAGATCTGCCGTCAAGCTGGTCTTGTCAAGGTCCAGGAGAACGAGGGTCAGCAGGAAGAGGGAAAAGATATCAAACCAGCCAGTAACTTTGCGATTGTTTTTGCAGCCATTGGGGTGACCTCTGAAACTGCAAGATTTTTCCGACATGAATTCATAGCCAATGGATCGATGGAAAACGTTTGCCTATTCATCAATCTAGCCAACGATCCTACTTTCGAACGTATTATTACACCTCGTATTGCTCTAACCACAGCAGAGTTCCTCGCTTATGAATGCAACCGTCATGTTCTCGTTATTTTAACCGACATGACATCGTATTGTGATGCTCTTCGTGAAATCTCTTCAGCACGTGAAGAAGTTCCAGGTAGGCGCGGTTATCCACCTTACATGTACAGTGATCTGGCGACTATCTATGAGCGCGCAGGGCGTGTCGAGGGCCGTCAAGGCTCTATCACACAGATCCCCATTCTCACGATGCCCAATGATGATATCACACATCCGATACCTGATACGACTGGTTTCATTACAGAAGGTCAGATATATGTTGACCGTGCACTCCACGGGCGTAAAATCTACCCTCCCATCAACGTCCTACCATCTCTAAGTCGTCTGATGAAGTCAGCTATTGGCCCGGGGATGACTCGCAAAGATCACTCTGACGTATCGAATCAGCTGTATGCATGCTATGCAACCGCAACTCAAGACGTGGCTCCTATGAAGAAAGTAGCCGGTGAAGAGGCTTTGACATCCGATGATCTTTTGTATCTGGAATTTTTAGACAAATTCGAAAAGGGTTTCTTGGCTCAAGATATGCATGAAAACCGTTCGATCATAGAGTCACTCGATCTCGCTTGGCGACTGCTGCGAATGTTCCCTAAAAGTATGCTGCGACGTATACCACCGAAGATAATAGAGGAATACTTCCCGCGCACTACCAAGCTTTAATGAGTGTTCAAACTAGAACTAATCTGAAAGCACTCTCGAAGATCCAACAGTATCAAGGGATTGTCGATCGCTTGATTATTCCTTTCGTTTTTGCAGGTATGATTAGCACATATTTACAGCCCACAATATATCTCATCCTCGTCGTAGGCATTCCTAAGATCTATTGTTAATGGTGAAAATCACAGAAGTCCAAGATACGACAAATACCAAGTCGGAGGAAGTCGGCAGCGGGATGAATTTTTATTTTGCCATGTAAACAGGTTGAGTTGATACATTGTTATTTTATTCAGTCAACTCGTGAGCTGAACGCGATCAGTCCTCAAAGACTCGTCGTTGTGTCTGCTTGAACCGAGATGGGCTTCTACAAAGTAGTTAAACCTATCCTTATTACCTAGTCAAGATCGTTTTCCAAGAAAAATTTAAGTGTTACCAACCAAGTATTAATAAAGAATCCAGGTACAAATTACAAGACTCGTGCTAATGTGTGTCTGCAACAGCTTTAAGTTTGTCTAGAACCGTTGTCATTATACCGTCAACTCTATATAACGTCTCTAGAAGGTCTTTTTCGTCTGTGGATAAGTGTTTAGTAGATCCAAACCGTTTGTGCATCCGTACACCAGGATAGGTTAGCTGTGATACTGTTTGGTGCTGTGCTGGCGTATCGACCTTATGCAATGGCTGATCAACTAGTTGCGGCTGGGGTTGAGGCTTGTGGGTACCGTATAGTTGCTGTTCGTTCATCTTCTTCAGCGTGATGCTTGCTTTTATGAGCTCGTCAATATTCAGGCTATCCAAGTTCGTTTGGCACATAGCATCCCGTTGCATGCTCTTTTTCTCTCTCTCTTCAGCGCGATCCCTCTTTTCCCGCTCATCGAGACGCTTCCTGAGGTCTTCGTTACGGTTCATCAGATCAGCAATGAGATCTTTCTTGATGCCGTCTGTATCGAAATTTTCGATTTCTTTTGATGAGGCTTGCTTGAGCTGGTGTAACTGAACTTTCAGTTGTAGATTCTCATTCTTGTACGATTCAATTGTTTCATGGCTACTGAGTAGTGGACGCCTCTTTTGCGAGATCTGTAATTGCTTGGCTATTTCTTCGGGGCATCTTTTGACAGAAGAATGGCTTTCATCCTTATTTGATGGTTTTGGGGTTGCAATGAGATCGAGGAATGAGGGATTTATGGCAGTTATTTCCGACAAACTTATGGGTCCGGCTGTCGTGTCTCCAGCTGGCCCCAAATTTGAATTATCTGTCTTCTGTTTCGGGCTCATTCTTTTCGGATAACAGGCTGCCTAGTCTCATTCTAAAATGTTGCAATTAGAAAATATAAAGCTATACAAGTATAGCTGTCGGTTAACATATTGATATAGATTAGAGTAACTGTAACCATTTGAAGGGCGCGGGGGTTGTCAAAAGTCCGAAGAACGCGAGCACAGACGCGCCATTAAAGTTTCTCAACAACACGATGACCGAGGTTTATTATGGTAGGCTCACATGTCGAGGTCCAGAACTAGATCCAAGAAGATCGGCAAGCTCGACCTACCATCATGATGGAGGTTCCATATCATTACCAATTCAGGGTAATAGTTATCGGTGACACAATGGTTGGCAAATCTTCCCTCCTGAAAACTTTCTCTGAAGGGACATTCGGCGAGTTAGAGCCAACAGTAGGAGTTGACTTCTTTTCCAAAATTATAGAAATCAAGCCGAAGCGATTCGATCCAGTTCAAAATTCTCACCTACGGTCCAGCTCACCAGCCAATAACAAATTAGAAGATAGTATAATTGTTAAATTGCAAATTTGGGACACTGCCGGCCAAGAAAGATTCAAATCGATTGTGACAAGTTATTACAGAAACTCGGTAGGGATTGTTCTAGTATATGATGTGACGAATAGGGAATCCTATGATCATCTCATAGATTGGTTCAATGAGGCTCGTCGGAATGTTGAGCCAGTACCATCGCCCACTCTGTCACCAATTACTCAAAATCCGCCTTCAGTGAATTCACATAGCTATCCCTTAACTTCAACACCCAATGTCTCGCCAGCTTCGAAATCAAAAAAGAGAAACGATAGCAGTAAAGGCAACAGCTCGTCCAAGTCCTTCAATATAACTGCAAATACTGATCAATCAAATGCATCTTTCAACTCTATATCCACCTATCGAACCATGCAAGCCGAACGTGAGAGTTACAGAATGACATATTTAGTGCTGGGTTGCAAAACTGACCTTGAAAGTCAACGACAGGTCAGTTATGAGGACGGTCAGGCTTTTGCTGACTCTTATGGCTTTAAATTTATTGAAACTTCGAGTAAGACACATTACAATGTAAACCAAGCCTTTCGGGTATTGGCCGAGGAAATCTACGAAAAAATTAGTGAGTGTTACCGGTTGAAACGACTACATAGAACGGCATCAGGTGGCCATTTAACATTTGACGGAACGTCTTCGCACGCAAACGAAGGGATAAGAATAGGACCATTAATTGAGTATAATAGTAGATACTACAATGATAGCAATAGAGTTCGCCTACTCGAGGCTCAACCGGTTTCAGGATTCTTGGGTGGTTGTTGCTAAGATGACCCTGTCATCACCTTACGTGTAAATCAATATATATATATATACACACAGCTATTTATACATTACATTGATATCTGTCTAGTCAACCTCTAAGGTTTTGAAACATAAAATTTTTCTCACATCAATCGAATCGCTCTGTGGTTGACGACAAGAGGTCAGAAACTTTGCTCTTTGACACCCAGGACTCATATGCTGTAGTCACAGTGACAGTTTGCACATTAACGACACCATGTCGTTCCAACTGCGAAATTTAGATGACCATAACTTAACGGTCGAAAGTTGATTTGGTTGAATCTTAAAACTCATGCTGCTTCCTCAGGACGGCGATCGGAGAATCGAACAAGCCAGAAACACAGGTCCCACAGCAAGCGCTCTTACCTGCTTCGCCTTCCATATTCGGTACAGAATTCAGCATGTATATACACTTTTCAATCTCGGTCCGAGACTCTCGGATATGGATTCCTGTTTCTTCAGGATAACCTGGGTACCATGCTTGTTCATGCGTGGACCTAAGTTTACTGACTTTCAATTCGCGCCAGCGATCGCCCATTCGTTTTACATGTGAGTCGCTCTCGTGACTTTTCCCGTCGACCAAGAAATTCTTAACAAATCCTCATTTAATCTGACCACAAGCTGCTCACCAGCTAATTAGATTCACTCTTTACCGTGATTGCACTGATAAACCCCAAATACAATATTGGTGTAACTACAGTCATCTTTGGTCATATGCTGGCCCACGCCGTCACCAGTAGGATTGTCTCAAGTTTAAATGATCGAAACGAGTTAGGCTGTAACCTCAATTGAGTGAGTGATTCATTTTACCTGGCTGAAAGTCTAGTGAATTAATCCAATGCAAGAATTATCCTAGCTTCGAGTGACAGATCTGATTTACCTCAAACAAGAAGATTTCTTACAAATTACCGATCGCTGTTGTAGCATCCAGCCCTGTAAATAAGTTAACAATAGAATACTATGACTCAATATTTGCCACCTGATTTGCTGGCTCTATTCGCTCCTAGACCTCCGTTGGTTTATCTACCACCTGCGCGAGCTTTACCCCACGAAAGAAAAAACAGAGGCTTCGGCCTTCTAAGCGATTACAAGAGTTTCTTTGAGGACCCGAAAGATACGCCAGTGAAGAAGAGATTAGAGACCAAGAGCGAGAGAATCGAACGAAGGAAGCGAGAGAAGTTAGAGTTGGCAACTTATAAGGTAGAGCAAGCAATTGCTTTATGGGATCCGAACAATAATCAGGACGCTACCTCAGACCCCTACAGAACCCTTTTCGTGGCTAGGCTTAACTATGATACAACGGAAGCAAAATTGAGGCGCGAGTTCGAGGTTTACGGGTCAATCAAGAGAATCTGCATGATACGAGACCGCGTTCATGGTAAACCTCGAGGTTATGCCTTCATCGAGTATAGGAAAGAAAAGGAAATGCATGACGCATATAAGCGTGCCGATGGCAAAAGGATCGACGGTAAGAGAGTGCTGGTTGACGTGGAGCGAGGGCGGACAAACAAAGGCTGGCTACCACGGCGACTTGGTGGTGGATTGGGCGGTCGAAAGGAGAAGTCTACCACCACTGACCCATAGCTAAAATGATCTCGCTTGTAAATTAACTTTAGTTGAATAGCTCAGCGCATCTCGAGGCGACGTTTATGGTTATTTGTGTCATTTGTCTCTAAACGCAATCTTCCTATAATCGCATTGGTGCTACTCACTAACTTTGTTAACTTGCATAACAGGTATCTACGGTGGATGGTTTAACTTGTATGGCATTGCGTTTGTTAGGGATGCAGCTAGAGCGTCCCAAGCTTGATCGATTGCCCTTTCAAGAGGGAGAAGGGTTTATGGTGGAGCCTATATGAATTCTTGATTGATCTGTTGGTTCGACGATGCAACACTGCCGGGCCGGTTCAAATTGAACATCTCGAGGGGTATTGTGTAGGCTGCGCCACCTCTCAGAGATGGTGTAGAGGAATGATGGGCTAACACACTTGGAGTCGGAGTACTCAAAGTAGATCCATAAATGCTACCCGTATAGTTGTATACACCACCACTTGTTCCATAGGGCTGCTGATTGACGTTCGCTGCAGCTCTCATGTATGATGGCGAGGGGTTCGAGTTTACTGTGGCGCCATAATGTCGGTATGAATCTAATGATTGGTGCGACATGTGTGATAGTGATCTAGAGCCTTGTAGCGAGCTTAAAGTGCTCATCTTGAGCTTTGCCATATCCTCTATCTTCGTTATATCACTCAATTCTTGGTAGTTAGAGTAGACAATCAGCAGGCCGAATATGTTGATTGGAATTAGTATAAACCACAATAACAGCATCGCTCGATGATAGGTGAAATAAAGATCATTAGCTATCGATTGAAATACTATTGCGAATGTTCTGATTCCTATAAACGCGACCATGGTGAGAAGCCATGGTCTAAATTTAACTTCGTACTCTTTCTTAAGTGCAGGTATTATGACTATGGAGGTTACTAATAGAGCTATTGCACTCAAGGCCAAGAGGACCGATACTAGGATGAGAGAGAAACGAACGTACTTGTTTCCGCTGTAGACGAACAGGAAGCTGAACCCGAAGCTCCTGAAATGTCTAGAGCCGGGCCTAGCTTCAATCAGGCAGTACAGATCGAATAATGATAGGAATAGTAGCAAGATACTTTCAATTAAGGTGAATATTGCTGCAGCATAGCTTCCTTTCTGTAAATCGAGGAAATAAGCGGTTTTTATGATGGGCCGCCGCTGCCACCATTTCACCCTCAATTTTTGACTTGCGGCCACAGATTTTCTAGATCTGGTAGTTAGAGTTGATGCTAGGGAGCCAATAGAGCGGCCGCTAATACCGGAATGTATGCTTGATGGCATTCTTTCTGAATAAAAAACAATGTTACATATGATAAGCCAACTTTTTAGGCTCGTGAAATTAAGTTGATTATAGAGGCTATAGTGGCAATCTAAGAGTATCGATGATAAAATGCTTCTGTCATGGAATATTCCTCAGGAGTTCCAATAAATGTCTTGGGAAGCGTTCCTAGAATGAGATCACTGCTGAGGAGCGATACACATTATGACCAAATGGTCAAGGGGCTTTTTTAAGCTAGATAAGCGAATATAACTTGATTTCCGATCGTGGACTGATTTGAGGAGATTCCGAGTCTTAGATTCAAAAATGTTATGCAATACCGGCTATCTTACCGGTGAAGACAAATTCCGTCTATGTACAGCATTGCACTTCACTCTGCATTCCCTTACGGAATTGAGCTAATAAGGATTGCAACTGGCGAAGGGATGATTTCAATTTCAGATGATTATGAAAGGAATCATGATAATATTTGGGAACTAATCGACAGGTGGTTGCGGGCAATGTTCAACTTAATTTTCCTGGTATCCTTGTGTCTGTGATGGCACTTGTTTATCTGTGCTTGCCGGTGCCACAATAGGAACTTTAGACGGGGCACTTGCATCTGAATGATTTTATCTGGAGCGGAGATTTTTTAATATAGTTGGGCGCGCTGATGTCGGATGTGATTGCTTGAATTAGATGAGTTTTGCAAATGTTCCCTTGAATTAGAGAGCACGCCTCGCAATTGGGCCCAATTGGCGCTTGAATGTTGAACGAGTGTGTTGGGGTTGATAACCGAGCTTTGGAGTGTAGCAGTCCAGTTACACAGCCGCTTAGTGCCATTCCAACCCATGAAGTCCGTCTTGAGTGGATTCTACTCAAGTTTGCTAAACCCCTGCAATAGCCTCCCACTGTCCAAGTCTATGCCATTGAACTGGTCATGGACCTGAAGCTCAGAGCCGATGTTGCCGCAGCCTGTGCCAGGCACAGTGTGCCTTCTCGCTCTCGTTGAATTGGAGCTACTCCACCTGCGCTGTGGAAGCTCGGCAAATTCTCGTCCCCTCACAGGTAGACCACTGCCGTAAGTTCCAAGAGCCCTACCTTTGCAACACCCCCTACCCTTAGCACAGGCTGACCCAGTGTAAGGCAGAATGGCGTATTCGCGGCTCCTTCTCGTTGTAAACAGCACATGTAGATTCTGTTACTGTGGTTACTGGGCGAGACCAGGGGATTTGGTAGCTTTGGAGCAGTGCGAGTGTGGATTGCACTCTTCACGTCAACCGGACGGTCGTGAAGCAGCAAACCTTGGCGCCAGTTTTCGCCTGTTAAATATTGTTGTATTTTCGCTCTAATGATGCAACGGGTTTTCAAAGCTTTCACCCATTCTCGGTTTTGAGTCGATGTCGCTGCGCGAAATGCGCGCGATCAATTTCTATCAATGCTGATAGAAAACACATCTGAAGCTTCAATTGACGATTGCACTTTGACCAAGACTAAGGAACGCGCCATTTTGTTTCACTGAGCGCGGTTACAATCTCAACTAAATGCGGACCCGTGACAGAAATCAGCACTAGCAGATTGTGAGGCTACACCAGGATGGTCTTCGGCCATCCTGGTGTAGCCTCTATTCGAGGCACCCGAGCTCTAGATCTTGATTGCAGACTAGCTGGTGCGTTCGGGTGGTAAGAGATTTCAGTATTCGAGCTGATCGATCACACAATCGACAGAGACTTGGGCGATCTCTAACCTTGACTCAAATAAGCTTGAGAGATCGTGCTTCAACAGTGTCTAAGGTAACGCGACACGGGAACTAACTAGGGTCTTTATTCTTTGAGATTCAGTCAATGTTTGCCAACTTGGGACTTGGTTTTTGGCTATTAGCATTGAAGACAAGATCTAGCTCTCGTTGATAGATTTAAAGCATTCAGTTGATCAACAAATCCAAGACTGTTTGAGGATGAACCTATAGGTTGGCTAGTGATTGTTTGAGCCGCACTTAAGGCTGGTTCGTTTCTTCTCTTAAGCGCCAATATTTCGGCTATATCATAGAAAAGTTTATCAACTGACTCATTGTTTAAAGCAGAGGTCTCTATGAAAAAGTCAAACTTATTGACATCTGCAAACTTTTCACCTATTGAATACGGAATTTCGCGCTCTTTGTCACTCTTGTTACCGACCAAAACTCGCAAAACTTCATTACCATGTTGCGAGTCTCGATCTAATACTGCATCTACGTCCCGGATCCAATTGTTTAGTGCATCAAACGAAGGTTGCGATGATATATCGTAGACCAAAATCAGGCAATGTGCTGACCGGTAGTAGCTTTGCGTTATGGATCTGAATCTCTCTTGGCCGGCAGTATCCCATAACTGGAGCTTTATCTTCATGTCGTTTGCGACTACAGTCTTTATCATAAAGTCAACACCGATGGTTGATCCCTGATGACCGCTTGGAATGTTACCTTGTGTAAACTGGCGGACCAGGCAGGTCTTGCCAACTCCTAGTTTGTTTGTGCATGGGCATTGTTAGAGAGCTGCTATCTAAGACTAAACCGAAGCGGCCTATCCGACTGAAATCGCGAGATGGAGTTTAAAGTACCTTCAAACGCTGCACCGAATCAACTTGGCACTTAATAAGACACTACCAATGACAGGAGTCTCGGTAAAAAGAGTGAATCAAAACTTACCGGCATTTCCCACAAGAACTATCTTGAAGAGATACTTGTAGTCGTCCATTTAACAGCCGCCAGTTAGTCCTATCTAATATTTAAGTAGAGATGATTCCATCGAACATGAGTGCGCTCACAAAGTTTCAACAATAATAGAATGACTTGGACAATCCTTCGATGAGATTTCAACTAAGAGATCTAAACTGTAAAGCATAATAGACTATAAAATAGCAACTCAGTTCCTCTAATTTAGTGATCCTCTTCATTAACCCGAGAGAGAACCGACTTTTTAAGCTGACATTTATTTGTCTGCGTGATATTGCCTAATTGAATAGCGAGCTTGTGTTCGATAGAATAAGCTGTCTTTCTTAATGATGGTTTAACAGGTGAATCCTGTTTTTCTGATTGTGATGTTGCATAATGACGGACTCTAAATGCCGACCAAATTAGTCAGAGGTTCAATCACACATTTAGCCACACAGACTTGTCTCTGTGATCGGTCTTAAGATATCTAAATGCCTGACGGGCTTGTCCAGTGGTTCAATATTACATCAAGACAATTTTAGCGAGACACGGCGGAGAAACTCCTGCGACGACCTCAAATTTGTTGCTCTGTAAGGTATTCATGACTCTTAATCTAAGAGGAGGTATGATAAAGTCGACTTATATAGTGGTTGCTACAAGCATTTCGCTAAATTATCACCAGTAGGGCCCATAAATGAGTGACTAAATACTATATTCCAAGCAGGATACCCATTCATCAAGTGGCATCAATATAACCAGTGCCTGCAGGAAGCCGATTCAATGGCGCGGTGTCTCAAGCCCAACTCTGCGTATTGTGAGAATGAAAGGTAGCTCATTGAAGTCGAATTATATCAGAGTAGGCCAGTTGTAGATTTGAGCAAGAGGCATTGTGAAGCCCATTCGTACATAAGCTCGAGCTGAGTCTTTCAACCCAATCGAACCATGACCTAACCTGTTCGAAACCTTTGGTTCGTTGAGCCTTCATAACGTTGGCTTCAAATGGCACCGTAGGCTAGCATTTACTTATGTTTTTTGGTCACGAGACTACGTTGTTTGTTCAGGGGAATCCCGATTGTCATGGCAACGGTCAGTGTTTGTTTTGGTTCTTATTCTGAAAGTTACGCATCTCAAAGAGATCTGAGATGCAAGACGCCCGTCTACATCTTAGAGAATATAGACTTTCAGCTCGTATTCGACCAGTTAAAGCTCCAAGGAACAGAGAAATGCTGCTTTATTTTCCTTCCCAACAAACTTGATATATACAATCGTTTTCGCACATTCATAATACGCTCCAGACTAGTGGCTAATTTGGTATTGGAAGGACTCATGAATAGAGAGAGGTGAAGGTTTTGGACTTGTCGGGACCTCGGAAGTAGGTGCCTCCCGGGGCTACTTAATCATTAGTTGTCTAGGAAGCTGAATTTTCTTCGACAGAGCTGGATATTGTGGCCTCAGTGTCATCCTGCTGGGAATCAATTCGCATCTGTTTAACCATTGGACCATCGTCATGGTGCTCCAATCCACGCTTCTCTGACCCCTTGCTCTTTTCCATCTCTAGGTCATTCTCATCTTCAACCCCCTTATCGATTTTCTTCCCTAACTCTTCCTCCTCCTCCTCTTCTCGCTTAACTTTAGCCAACTCCTCGAGGACAAAACTCTCCTGCTTGCTCGCTATCGACTTGACAATTTCATCCTTAGTCAAGGTGACTATCTTTGACGGTTCGTCAGGTGCTGCCAACGGCTGAGATTCATAGTCTGAGTTCAGAGAAGATGTTGAGTTGGAATAAAAGTCAACATCTCTCAAGTTCTCTTTGTTCATCCTACTGGATACCACAGATATGGGTTTGTCTTTGATGTCGAAGGGGTTTGTGCCTGTATCTGCATTCTTGGCATTCGCTAGATCAGGCGTGGCACTTTTGCTTGTGCCATTCTGCGTCTTGATCAAGTCCGACGGGATATCTGTTGTAGATTCTCGCGTTGCGTCTGTCTGATCCTCTGATATCAAATGATTTTCTCTCAGTTCCTCAGATTGCGTTAGTTCCTCAACTTTTGCCGGTACCCATTTGAAAATTTGCATTGATGTATCACCTATGGTAACCCATTTTTTCTCCCTATTAGAGACAATTACATCAGTGTGTTAGCGATTGCAAGATGCGTCTCCTGTCAAAACAGTCTTGCCTTACTCACCATTTGCGAACCTTTCCGATGGAGTGCATGGCACGCACTATGTCATCCTTGTGTCGACTTCGAGTTTCGGCCCTCACTGTTCGCGACATTTTCCATTAATATTCGCCTGGAACCAGGATAGACACCTCAAGAGAGTGGACACTGACCAGAGATGGGTGGCCACAACCGAAATTCAATGGAGCAGCTTCGGTTTGGGTTCCCGTCTAACGATTTTTGTGGCTTAAATTACGACTGACCATACAAGTGGGACTTCAAATCTCTATTTAGATGTAGAGTTCATTTTGCCTTGTAAGATTCATAGGCATAAGCCGGCATGAAACACGGCTCTCGATTTTTGTCGCGAGACAGCAGTTTTTGACGCTTGTTTTTCAACGCGACACGTTTCAAGAATTGCGTGAATTGTTATCACAAAAGCAGGATAGCAGCCGCGTTAAATCCAACCAGTATTTATTTTTGGTTTTGAGTTCCGCAGACTTTTACGTTGGTGAGGATAAGATGGGTATTTATTTTTGTCACCAAGGACTAATTTTGTAGACGTTTTCTAGCTTTATCATCTCTAGTTGGGGTTTGAAGCCATACACGCTCCTCAGCCAAGGGGAGGGGGAAATGTTCCGGTCGTTTTAGTCTCATGATCTCTAAGTTCAAGTAGAGATAGTAGGGCGAAGAGTCAGGTCTAGCGAAGTGCGAGAGTAAAATTTCGAACAGTCGAGTTATCGATTTTTAGAAATCCAATAGTACCCTCTCTCGTGAAGAATGACCGTTTCGTTCGATAAGAGATTGGCAGAATTAGACGCTTATTTGCAAATGCTCATCGAGCGGGCAGAGTTACTTGACACTAAATTACGTTTCGCAAACAGTGATAGCGAGAGGGACGGGCTCCTACTAACTAAAAATAAGCTTGAATCCTTGCTAGGATCCATCAAACACGCAATAGTGTTGTTGCAGATAGCCAAGGTTTCGATAAAAACTAGTCCGCCATCCACGCCGCCAGCCATAGACGTCTCATCTCAATCGCAAGCTCACTCAAGTTCAACAACTTCAACCTCGGATTGCAGAAAATCTTTGGGCCCTCCCCGCGACACTGGTAATGATGATGATGACGATGATGATGCTTTTTTCGACGCTGATGAGCATCAACCAAGCAAGGCAACGAATTTGATTGAAAAGAATCTATCGCAATCGAACGGCAAGCAACATCGAGATAATAATAGTTCGAACGGTTTCCCTGAGGAGCAAGGGGAAGCCAACTTCCATAGCGAGGGCAATATTATTGGAACAGCTGGCGGGATGCTGGGAGATGGAAGCATTGATTGGGATGCCCTATACGAGGAGGAAGAAGAGGATCTAGGCAGTTTGGAGAATCAGGGTAGTGTGATAAAGCACCTGATATCACAAATAAGAATCGGGATGGATCTGACGAAGGTCGTACTGCCAACATTTATATTAGAGCGAAGATCTTTGTTGGAAATGTACGCCGATTTCTTTGCCCATCCGGACCTATTCTCCTCAATACCGGATTATGAGACGCCCGAAGAGCGTATGGTTCAGCTGGTTAAATGGTACCTGTCCGCCTTTCATGCTGGCCGCAAGTCCTCCGTGGCCAAGAAGCCATATAACCCTATATTGGGTGAGATTTTTCTATGTCATTGGAACCTCAACGACTCGCAAACCTTCTCACAGTCCGAATCAGAGCGAGATGATTTTACAAAGTCACAGCTACAAGAACGCACGAACTCAGTCGAATCCACAACCTCCGCCAGTGATATGGAGAAGTTCTCTAGGCAACTTCCAGGAAATAGTTTATTGTTTGTTGCTGAACAGGTATCCCATCATCCACCCGTCTCAGCATTCTACGCACAAAACTCACATAAAGGCATATCCTGTTGTGCTCATATATATACGAAATCCAAGTACCTCGGGCTCTCTGTAGGAGTGCATAATGTGGGCCAGGGAGTGATAAATTTATCGAAGCACAACGAAACTTATGTTTGCACCTTTCCTAGCGCTTATGGTAGGAGCATTCTCACTGTTCCCTGGGTCGAACTCGGTGGATCCGTCACCATAAGTTGCGAGCAGACAGGGTACTCTGCCAGCATTGAATTCGTTACAAAACCCTTCTATGGCGGTAAACGGCACCGCGTTATGGGTGAAATTCTTAGGCCAAATAGAGAGTCGTTCATGACCATTGATGGCGAATGGAACGGCTGCATATATTACTCGCGCCCGCCAGACTCTGGTGGGAAGCAAGTCTTCGTCGATACCACCTGTTTACCAGTGATAAAGAAACACGTCAGATCCATTAGCTCGCAGGAGTCTTTCGAATCGCGAAATGTTTGGAAAGAGGTTACTCGAGCTCTCAAGCTACGCGATGTCAACGGTGCCACAGCTGCAAAGTCGTTTATCGAGCAAAGGCAGAGAGACCTGCTCAAGGATCGCATGGAGAAGGGAGTCAAGTGGAAGAGTAGATACTTTGAGGCTATCGATGGCGGATGGACCTTTGCGAAACCGCTGGCGGATTCCTAACTCATAATCTTTCTCCTACACAGAATGTTCCGCAAATCGAAATAAACTATGTTTCCACTTTCCGACAGAAAAACTAGCTAGAGTCTTGCGGCTAGACGAGCGATCGATGTTACACATGAACAACCCTCGGTCTGGACAATCACGCCCACTTCGGGATCGCTCGACACACCCAATCATGTTTCCCGACCATTGCGGACTAATTTCTATTCATCCTGGTTTTTGAATCTCATGGACTTTTACACGTACTCACGATTAAAATAAATTAAATCATTTGATTGTATTTATTTTTGGTTCTGAGTTTCGCAGACTTTTACGTCACATTGCTAGAAAAATTCAATTCAATTTGGAGAAGTCTACATTCCCTGATTTTCAAGAATAGCATGCACTCACGACTAAAATAAATAGGGCCCATATGTCGATAACCCCTTAGATCGTCATTCTAAGATTCCTGACACATCTATTCTACGGCGGTAATATCTCACTATTATTCATGTTAGGGAAGCTCCAAACAGTCATTCTAAAATCTGAATTCCAGAATCTGATTTTTCCGATACTAATCATAATCTCACTTTGGTCTGCTCTGCATGCCGGCGCTGAATCTCAAGATGCTGAGGACGATTTTGAGGATTGGGCCACTTCAATGGCCAACGAATACCACCCTATTCTATCAGCTCATTATGATAAGCGTCCCCACGAAGAGCTGAATCGCTTGATAAAAGAAAACGATCAATCAATGATCCCGATCTATGAAGAGTCCATCGACGAAACTAACGAGTCGACCACAGATGATTTGAAAAAGCAGGACGGGCAAGTGGACCCTAGTGCAACGACAGAGCATTCGTTAAAAGGCCAAGAACTCTTCCATGACGTGTCTCCCGAATCAGCAGCTCCGATTCAATTGTCGACAAGTTTCCCTCCAGTCGAAGAGACACAAGAGTCACAAGGGGCGAATGTCACTAACGTATTAGTTGAAGTGAGCTCTCAAGCTGACCAAGACCTCCTCATACCTGACATCCAGATCATAGATAAAACGAAGACCTCAAAGACTGAGCACCACATCAGCTCGGATAATCCAATCGAGAGTTCTGCTACTTCAGAGATCGACCCAATAGATTTGACCTCTGCCAGTGAAATTAAACCGATCTCGTCATTGGGCATCTCAAACACTACAAAAATGCATGTTGATGAATCAACTCTTGCACAAGAACCCATAGGTATCTCCGAACACGTTATCTTAGCAGAGTTATCTACTCCAAAGACTCACGAAACTAGCGCATCATACGTCCAGAGTGGCTCGAGTAAAGCTACACAAACTGAGTCGACCGTGAGATCTGAACCTTCTGTGATAGTTGAGAAACATGTAGTTGATGCTGATACACTACAAAAACGTCCCAATCACGAGACTTATGATGATCCAATCACAGTCGATATAAGTAGAGACCAGAAAATCTCCACCCTTCAGACAGATCAACAAACGCCAGCAGCAACTCTCGAAAACACACAAAAAATATCGACAAGCACTGAATTCAGTGAAGATGTCATGGTAGCTCCAGTAGCTCTCGAGGACCAGACGCCGTCAACTGCCGCAATGTCCGATAACTCGGATGAGAGATCCCGCTTGAGTGCAACCACCTTTTTGGTTCTCACAATGTTCGGCACCACATTCATAGGTACATGGATCTTTCTGAAAAGTTTTTTACAGTCTATCAGTCAGCCCAAGATAGGAAAGCCACCTGAGATACCAACAGAGCTGGAGGGTGAAGTTGAGGGCATGCGACATTCTCTTGGCGATCTGAGAAAAAGATTGGGCCTAGATAAGGATACTGATCTCAAAAGTCACCAGAAACACTTGGATGCAATAAATCTTCGACTCACGAAGCGTTTGGAGCAACAGAAGAAGTTGGCACCTATCAAGCACTCTCTGAATTGTTTGAGAGATAAATTAGGTGGCGATGTCCAATTAAGAATATCTAATCGTAGGAGCTATCTTCAAACTCTTAGAGCTTTACGCGCAGTTTCCGAGAGAAACTCTGAGCTCAAGAGAAAGATTCAGCTATCTAGGTACGATCAACTTGTCATGATTAGGAACTTTGTTGCGCTGGGCGATCTTCTCGATTTAATGCGAGATATTGAATTCAATGAAGTTCGCAAATCGTTACAAGACTCGTCGTTCGAAATGAGTGTCGAGACGAATTTCCTGAGTGAACAGGTGGATACCTTTAGGAAGCTAACAGGCCATTTCGTGTCGGAGTACGAGCACCTCTCGAACCAGATACTAGATGAACAGAGGAGACAAACGAAGAATGAGGGTGAATTTGCTGAACTTAGGAAAAACTATAAAGAATTGGTTTCAAGTGACCCGATCGATCACTTGAAGAGGAGAATCGCCGAGAAAGAGTTAGAGACGGATAGATACTACAAAGATTATATCAACAATTACTATTCGTTCTGTTTGAATCAAGTTGAAGTTACATGAACAAAGAAGTTATGTAATTTGTTGGCGTATATTTATTTATTTAAGACACCATTGGCCCTTCAACTACTCTTCCATCGGCTCTTCTCTTTGTACGGTCGTTGATACAACTTCTATCGGAATTCTGGTTGTCTTGAGGACTTGCGTTGTTCCAGGAGGGTACTTATAACTGCCCTGTCTCTTCCCGCGGACATTTGCAACTTCATAATTTCTAAGCATTTCCGTCTTGTCCTTCTTAATTACACACAAGTCGATGTTGCTACCTGAACCGAGGTCATTGAAAATACCTGCAGCTATAGCATCCCTAACTAGTTTCTTAGCCTCATCCTCTGACATATCTGGCTTAAACCTCGTCTCAAACACGGCCATCGCTGCAAGACTGCCAGATCCCATGGTTGTATACTGTGAGGGCTGCGTGCTACCGTGGGGGTCAATTGAGGACAAATACGGACCATTGTGATCGTAACCGCCTAGAATTAAGGCCGCTCCCACATGGCCTTGGTATTGATACAAGTGTCGTTTGATCAATGTTTGCGCCATAATGACAGGTACATACTCGACGTCTGCCTCTAATCTATGTAGTTCTATATCGGACGCGACCATGCGTGTCACTTGATCGGTATCGGCAGCGGTACCGGCTCCACAACAATATATGTTTTTTGCGATGAAATGTATCTTGAGACAGTTCTTATCTGCCACCAGAGAGCCCCCAGTAGACCGTGTATCTGCACCTAACACGATACCATCTTTGAAAACAGTTCCACAAATGGTAGTACCCGTCTTGGTGGCATTCGGCAGACGAGCTTTGACACCTTTCCCCTGGTAAGCATTCCTGCACAAGACAGTTCCGTTAGTGATAAAATGACTCACATGGATAATAGAGTGATGGGGGGTCGTACTTACTCTAGGATTGGGCGGATGTCAAAACCTGGCTTGCTGAATTCCATTTTCGTCGATACAAAAGGTGTACTGGCTGGATGATGATGATGACAACCAGAAAATAATAATATTCTTCACGCAATGAAAGAACATGCAATCACTACACGCGCCGCACTACCGCGATTATTCGAATTGAACCCGATGAGCTAGCTAAAATATGTCGGGCGCTCACAAAATTCTGTTTAAATTTTGGACATGTTTCCAACTAATTAACTTATCCTAACTTGCCGAGATGAGATTCGTATATTAATTTAGGCTCAGATCTTATCTTGTGTTTCTACTTTCGGTGAGAGATCGTGTATTACTGATGAGCAAATCTTACATAACAGTCACCATCAAATGAGTTGCAAGCCGATGTCACACCCTCATAGTGTCCGAATGGATTATGTGTACCAGGTTGAGGCGCTGAAAGATGATTACGAAGAATTGGAAGAAAACTACCGAATCCTCCAAAAGGAATTCAAAAGTAGGATAAGGCAGCACGAGAATCTCAAACGAGATCACGAAGAGTTAGAACAAAAATTAGTCGCCCAAAAGTTGCAATCTGACCAGAGATTAAAAACACAGCAAGAAGAGAACTGTAAATTATTGACAAATATTCAACAAATCGAAGAGGAGCTAGAGAAACATAAGAACCTACTTGAGGAGTCAGAGAGGGCTCGACTGGAGGTGATTAGCAAGCAGGTACCTGTTGCCGACGAAATTGCCTCAGCTCGAGAAACTAACAAACAAACTAGAGAATACCATTATAAGTGGAAGATGGCAGAACAAGAGAACACAGTTCTTCAAACAGCTGTTAATAGATTAGAGAATCAGGTAGCACGTTATAAAGACTCACTCAAAGAAGCCGAAACTGTTGAAGGAGATTTGAAAGCAGAAAAGAGAAGATTGCTGCGAGAGCTTAGAGAATCACAAGCTAAGGTTGAGGAGCTAGAGACAAACAATTCACATCTTCAAAAGAGGCTCGACAGAATCAGGTCTAGGAACTTATTAATCGGTGGCGATGCTGTTGTAACG
>Ga0268249_1000438_pt1 | contig 20116 bp, 24 predicted proteins | sample AgamicAtPe_FD_200257 | JGI IMG/M metagenome (GOLD analysis project Ga0268249, IMG submission 200257) | Agave microbial communities from Guanajuato, Mexico - At.P.e (v2) (version 3) | ecosystem: Host-associated > Plants > Phyllosphere > Phylloplane/Leaf | place: Guanajuato, Mexico | collected... | reverse complement strand
GCGAGTTTCAGCGGCTGATGCTTAACTCCGTTCGCCGCATAGATGTTCTGAGGATGTAACTCGCTTCCAATGAAAATCACGTCTAGCCAACCCTTTCAGTGATACTAGCCCAAAAGTTTCATTATTCGCCCTCATCTACGTGATAGGTTGCATTTCACATGGAAAAACGAGCTTGAAAATACTAACGTTTTAGAGCAAAACAGCCCCCCGAGTGTTGGTCTTAACGAGGCTTATTTATTATTGAAGTTTCACTACAACTAGCTTGATATTTTCGCTGCTCTCGCTAATCGCTCGCGCTTTGGTTGATTAGTTCAATCTTTTAATCTTCAATTATCCTCAATACTGTTCAACGCCTCGGATGCTCGCTGCTCATTCTTTTATCAAAAACGATTAGCACAGTGCTCTGTGTCATTGAAAGCTTGGGCATTGCATTGGGATCATCAGCTTGATGTTAATATCTACATCGGAACGTACTCCTGGTGTACCGCTGCAGCAACGGCGCTAGCTGGATGAACAAGATGGTGAGCTCTCGCGTGGCCATATGTATCGGTGGAGGTGGCTCCAAACGATGAGGCTGATGCGGCAGCCACCGCCTGCTGCATTATGGAAGTCAGATGATGAGCCGAGCTTAAATTATTTTTCAACTCGGTGGCTGCATTTCGTTCTTGTTTCCTCAACTTAGCCCGTCTATTCTTAAACCATACCTATAGTTTGATGAATCAAGAATGGGATCTAATTAACACAACTGGCCACCAAGTCTGATTTTAAATTTGCTGAATGAATCAATTTTCAACCTACCCTAACTCTGGCTTCATTCAAATTCGTCCAAGCAGCAATCTCTTCTCTACTTGTCATATCTGGATACCTATTGCGCGTAAACATTGCCTCTAAATCTTGCAGTTGCTTCGGTGTAAAATGTGTCCTTTGGCGCCTCTGGCGCTTGTTTGCTAAATTCTTGTCATTACTACTCGTGCTTCGCATGCTCGAGCTACCATTTGCGTTGGGTTTTGTTGCCGAGCTTTCGCCAGTGCTTGTGGCTAATTTCTCCACAGTGCTCATTTGCTGACTTGGTTCAGAGTTTCCATTCGAACTAGTCAAGCTTTGGCCATGATGATTTGTGCCGAGATTTTGATGATTGCCGTTGTTTGATGTGTAATGGTCACTGTGTGAAACATCGATCTGATTTTCAGAAAGATTCACACTCGTGGGCTCGATTTTAATTGTTGCACCTGAAGTTGACGACTCATCATTCGATGTATCATCGCCCTCTGTTGAATCGACTGAGCTTGCGTGACCTAGGGTGTCTTTTTCCAACGAGTGCTTGCTACCGTATAGGTGGTGATTTTGATGATATCTTTGTATGTGCTGCCCGGCAGTTTGGTGCTGGTGTGCGGCCAGCGCCATTTGGTGATGGCCGCTTGTGGAACAGAGTGGATGCTGATAATGGTTGCTTATTGCGGCCAGTTGATTGCTTTGTTGCTGCTGTTGCGAGTTTAAATGGTGATGGTGGTGATGGTGATGGGACAGGTGGGGGACACTCTGGTGGCCAACTGGCGAGTAGCCAACTGGTTGGTAGTGGGTGGCTGCAGCAATTGAGGCAGCTGAATGGGGCGAAGATGCGCCAACATTTCCCGCGCCCTGTTGTTGCTGGTGCGAATGATGATAATGGTGCCCGTAGTGTTGCTGATAGTGGTGCTGGTAATGGGCTTGCAACTGGTACTGTTGCGCTTGGTAATGTTGGTAGGTGGCTTGTTGGCTTGAATCAATGTTTGAGGTTGTTGGCGAATGGTGGTGGTGGTGGTGGGGCGTGTGCAGTTGTGGCGAAGTAGGCGAGGGCCAGACGCCGTTGGCGCGTTGCTGTTGCTGGAAGTTATGCTGCTGGTTGGCAACCATCAGGGCACTGGCCGAGGTGTGAAACTTGAGCATTGTATTCTCGTGACTAGATGATCCATCTGAATCTATTGTCAGTTGAGATTGGTGCTGTTGCTGGTGCTGCTGCATAGCGTTTGTTGCTAGGTCAGTCATCGGTTAGGATGGGATTCTTGTTTTCAAATCCAATGCAGTTCGGCGGCTCTCAGAGTCTCAAGCTCAGATAAGAGGGTAAACTAGGTGCAGCTTGCTTCTTTTATTGCAATTTGGAATCTCTATCGGCTCGAGCTTGATTCTGGCTGAGCAGACTCTTTAGCAACAAAACGCTTCATCTTGGTGGCGATGGATACCTTTCTAGGTTTGGATTAACCGGGAGGGTCATTTTAAATTGATTGGATCACTGAAACTTGTGGCTTCGAAAACAAGAATCAACCAAACTAGACTGCGTTCGTTCACTCGCTGTAGAGACAAACCGACGAATGGCTGAGCGCGCGGTTTGGCTTGGTTGCCAACTTTGGTCTCGATCGCCTGTCGCAGTGAGGAGACTGCGCACAGGGCGCGCCAGCCAGTGGGCAGAGCTTGCGCTATGAAAGGCACCAAAGCCTGTGATGGCACTTTGGCTGAGCGCGCAACTTTTGTTGGTTGCTAATTCGTTGGCGCGCATCCACCTAATTTCGTTGGCCGGCGCGAATATTGAAAAGTGGCCAGCAAGCACGGCGAGCGCGAGACCTAAAACTGTGCCACTTCCATAGATGTACATAGAGAGGGAGAGAAATGGAGAAAAGAACGATCGGATTCGGACGTCGCCCAGTTCGATCGACGTGCCTAAATCGTATGAAGATCAATCATGCGCCTTCGTCGCGTTGAAAGGGGGCGTGTTTGTGGATTTTTCACAAAACTCCATAGTTCTGTCAGCTCATGAGGTCGAGTAACCGAGCAAGTGATGATGAATTTGTACCATGGATAATAGCAAGGGATTTGGTGAGATTATTGAATTTAAGGTTCTTAGGAGCTCTCCTTGGATACTTGGAATAATAGGCACACGACTTGAGAAGTAAGCGACTAGTTGGCACGCAAAAAATTTGAATCTACAATGGTCATCGTGGAAAAGGAGAGCACTCTCTCTCCCCTTGCTCCTCAGATTGAGCTTTGGAGAGAAAAATGGAGTCGGCTGCGCTAGTGTTAGCGGAGACCATCTTTGTCCCGTTGCTCACTCGCTCGCTCGCTTGTCACCTTGTCGTCATCATATAGGCTGCTCATGGGCCCAACGCGGCTGCTCGAAGTCTGGCCAAATACTGAGCTTGAACACATATAGAGCCATTGCTGAATTCCAATCGCCTCTCGGAGCCAAACTCGCCAACTCATTGGCGGCCGCAAGTGATCATTGCGATGAGCTTTCCTCGAGATCCACCATCCAGATGATCAACGTTGGCTTCAATCCGGACTCGGACCCAACAAACTACAAAGTCTAATCAATCGAATGTCGACTCGAATATATTTGAGCCACCAACGGTTGACCCCAGTGGAGCGAAGCATTGGCCAGCCTCCAGCATAATCCTGCTGGCATATTCATTACAAACTCTCGGCCAAATCTTGTCGCGGGCGCCATTGAGCAGGCCATACAGGAGCCAAAGGCAAGTAAGAAACCCAATCAGGGCGGCCCATTTCAGCGCTTTGCAAGGTTAGAATGGACCATTGTTGGGAGACGACAGTTCAGCTGCCCTGAGCGGCAAGATCCGTTGCCAATGTTTGCAGGACTCAAGTATTTTGGGTTTGCAATCGCTTGCTGAGGAAAAGGAGCGGACGTTGGACAGGCTGCAGTCCGATCAGTGTGACTCGACTCCACTAATTTGGTCGGCAGCATTAATCAAACTTGCCAATCACAACCTGATCTCCCTCTCTTTCCCACTCTCGTCTCCATTCCTTCTCGTCTTATTAGCTTATACAACTCAAGAGCCGCTCGCCAAACCCAATGGGATGTCTTCATTCCGAGTCCGGAGAGCCGGCAGCGTTGCGTCGGGCAAAGTTAATCGACAAACAAGTAGGCGGCAACCAAGTAGGAAGAAACGTGCACATAACCTCAATTAGGTGCCTGATGATGCATTCAAGCAGTTCCACGCGCCCCCAAATAGAGTGCGAGAGGTCCAGCGAGGGCCAAGTTTGATCAAGCGGCCGCACGGAGCTCCAGATTCATCCGTCAGTCAGTAAGTCAGCTGGCCAAAGATAGAGGCGATTGCGGCGCCCATCGCTGCAATGAGGCTCCCCAGTTTCGTGGTTCCAATCAGGCGCATGGCGCGCCAACGCCAGCTTATCTGATGCGCTCATCTTTCTTCCACGACTTCCCCCATCTCCCGTCCAGTCCAACCATGATAGGCAGCCGGCCGTGTTTGAGCTAGAGCACCGACGAGCCAGCCAGGGACAAATCGACCGGCTTCCAAATCAATCTCTGGGCGAAACAATCGATTTTGCCCGCTCGCCTGGCTTCAATGAACTAATTCGAACAAACTAAGCGACGAATCGAGCTGAAGCTGAAGCCGAGAGAATTTTGGCCTGATTTTGGTGAACTTCCAAAGCCTTGAGAGTGATTCACCTTTCCGCTTTTCTCCGCTGGCCGCTCCGCTTCTTGCAAAATCAATCGCGCAACACTTGGCCTGACTGGCCGCCCCCTCTCAAGCAATCTTTATTAGCTATCGCGATAAGATATCGAGATCGGGCATGGAGCGAGAACAGTGGGGTGGGTCGGACGAGAGGTTGAAACCGCCAATCTATTAGGCCAACAACCATTAGCTGGCTCATTACGAGCGAGGAGCTAGGAGGGCTCCTATTTGGGGCTAGAGAAACCATTAGCGCCATGGTGCAAGTCCATCTGCCACCAGCGCCACCTCCAATTGCGTTCGCGCCCCGGCAGAGCGTCTAGGTATTGAAAGCTGTTGAATTTGCCACAGGCTCCACTAATGCAACACAAATGAAGTTATCGATATGGGCGTCTAATGGTCCGCTGTCATTGACTTGATAATTTAACGTATTGTTGGCGGCCCCAACACTATGGCGCTTGACTCTAATTAATCGTCTGGTTACAACTTGATCACGGAACCATTCCTTCAGGTGCATCTGCGGTTGGAGTGAGCGATCCAGGATAACGGTTGTCTAACGAGCTTGCGCGAGGGGCGGTGGCCCGAATGCATGTCTGCAGATCGACGCTGCAGCAAGAGGCCCAGAATTGAGCATTTTCCAGACCTAGCAACCATTTGTAGGCTGAGAACAACCATTGCAGGATGATCGATTACTAATCATCGATTTCCTCTCACTTGAATGGACTATTTTCCAACTCGGCCGACGAGTTTGCGGTCGTCGAGCGCTCGCTTTGCATCCCAATTGAGGCTGCCCCAGCTGACTTGCTCGGCCGCGAGCGCAAGTGGGCGGTTTGTTTTAAAGTTTGCGCATTCTTTTTGGCTAGGTTTCGCGTTATGGAAGCCGGACACTTCTTGCCTAAAATCGTGGTGACGCAAAAGGGAAGCGGAGCCCACAAAACGGACGAAATCAAGGCAAAATGCGCCGGCCGACTAGAGTCGCGTGCATGGCGAAATGGGGCCCAAAGCTTCATTAGGGGCGACCGTTTGCATCTTGTTATGGTGCAAATCAAATCGCATTTTGCGCACAGTTTCCGGCGCGGTAATAAAACCATCCTGGAGTCCGCTCGGCGCCCCAGTGCGCGATTTTGGCGCCACCTCCAGTTGGCGCTGGCCGCGTAGGGAAGCGGCTAATTTTGCGGAGGTCTCGGCGCGCTCGGTGGCCATTAAATGGTGACTCCGGTGGCTGGCAAACAGCATGCACAATCAGCGTGTGCATGAGCAAACATCATCACGAGGATCATCAGAGAGAAAGTTCGAGGAGGAAACTGGAGCCAGTTTGAGCTTTGGGGGCCCACGAGGCACTTGTGCCCTCAAAACTCTTGACTCGCTTCTCTGTGGATTTGCGCCGGCCACTGGACAGGCTTCGGCGAGGCCAGAAGGAGTTCATCTTGCTCACGAGCCCTTTTGAACAATCCCCGACTGGAGCGGATGGGCGGCGAGACGGGCAAACTGGAGTAGTGTGCATAGTTGTCGGGCGCCCGGAATCGGAAAGTTTTCCGAACCGATCTCTTTGCTTGTGGGAAAATGCATGGAGTCCCGCTGGGCGCGTGATACAACAACCGCGCCAGTGGCTGCCAAACTAGCCCAGCGGCTTGGCTGCCCGTTTTGCCGCCATCCGGCCAACCAGGGGACCCCATTCCCATTTATAGTGCTAGCCAGTGGGGGTGAGCTGGCGTTAGATTTATATATTGCGCGCGGCCCTCAGCCAAAACCCAGTGTGCAAGCCTCTCCTGTTAGCTTTCTCCCCAAAACGCTTTATTCGCTTCTGGCTGAGGCTCGATGGAGGTTGGCGCCAGCTCTTGATTGGAAGTTGAATTAATTTTCGCACCCAGTGGGTTTCATTTTTCACTGCATCCATTGTTGTCCAACTCCACACGAGCAAGCTGAATCTGGCAATTGTTTGTGGCCGCCGAGCCAAAGGTAAAGGTGATCGAGGCTAGCTGAGCCAGAGAGGATGCGGAGCCAAGAGTTAGAAGTTGGATTGAGGGCCGAGAGTGTGAGTTTGCATCTACTTTCGGGCGCTCAGCCTGGCTCGTCGTTGTTGTTGTTGTTCAATGTTGCCAACAGTAAACAATAAAACAATTGCAGCCTCCCGGAGATTCAAATCAAATGGCACAATTTTGATAATTTCCACCATCGGAAGCCAATAGTTGTGAATTTATGAGCCTTCGAATGGTGGCGAGAAGCGTAGAAGACGAATCTATTTGGAAATTAATGTGCGCAAGCCGGTAAATGAGTGCTCATAGCAGTGGGTGGTACATAGGGCCATTTGCGGCCTTTGCCAAAGCTATCGTTGGCATAGCTTTGCGCTCTGCCCTCCCCTCTCTTGCTAACCTCGCAAATCAACTCACCCTCCTGGCTTGCACCTGGCCCATCCACTCTGAGCTTATCGCATCGTTGCGCCGTTCAGCTGATATGCATCCGAGCCCTCGTGGTCATGCCGATCTGCGGGCCTGACAGCTCCAGGCTCGGATTGGATTGCTCGCAGCGGCAACCCTTCAACAGGTTTGGTTCGTCAGGGCCCAACAATGAGAGTTTGGTTGTGTTTATTTGGAGTAGCGATGGTTGACTTTGACGATCTGCTCGCATCTTGGAACACTTCAATGTTGAGCTACCCATTCAGTGCTTGACGCGCCACCTAGTATGCGAACAGTTGCCTGCCCCAAGCTGCGACTTGCGAGAGGCCCTCCATCTGGTGCCTGGGGGGAGTACTCGAGCTTTCAAATTGCGACACGCGGAGGCGGTGCCGGCGCCTCAGTCGTACAATCCAAGCTAGACATGCGCAAATTGTCGGATGCTGACGAAACTCGAGCTCAGCGGCTCGAACTCAAACTAGAGCGCCAGTTGCCGGCAAACTGGCAATAAGATACGAGATATCAGCAAAGAGATGAAGCTAGGAGGAGAGTGGAGATTTGAGTTTGGATGAGGGAGGTTGCTTTCAGGGGGATCAGTCTCAATGTCTGAGAGAGACAATCGCAAAGAGGTTAGAGGAAGGCAAATCATTGCGAGTTCAGCTCGCTCATCCAGCTTGTCGCATCAAGTGCGAGCGTGTTGGCTGAACAACGCGCTCATTGAGCTCAGGTAAGTAGCCGAGGCTTGAAGTTACGATGAGCGGGATGACTGGAGCAAGTTGGAAAAATTAAAACCACCAACACCTCTGGCCGGTTGCAGGTGCATCGCGAACCCCATTTGTGCGGGGACTAGCTGGCGCCATTTCTCGCACAAGTGGGCCCAGCCACTTAGTGTTGCTAGCGGGCGCGGCCAATCCGGTAATGGTTAAGTTTTGCCTCCATGAATCATTATGTAAATTCCATTACATCGTCAAAGTTTTCCACCGAACTCGCGCTCTTGTACCTGGCAACTGCTGGCGGAAGCAACAATATCATCCACTCGCTCACTTTCAGCTCGCGCTCCTTTCTTCCCACTCGAGCATTGATGTTTCATTTCGTGTTCCCATTTTTGGTTGCGTCTTCGGAAGCAAACTTGCAACGCGAGCAAAGAGGCTCCCCTTGCTCGCCCGCTCGGCTCACTTGGCAAGCCAATTTGGTGCCTCCTGCTCCAGGGGGACAAACTTGGCCGCTTTAGTTTTTGGCACCAAATTCGGTTGCGCCCACCAAATGAATCGGAAGTTTACCTTTCCAGATTAAATTAAATGGGCCCTCATTAGATTGGCCGCGCGAGAGGCCAACAGTTTTGGGCCCTCAAAGCGAGCCAAAGGCTTTGCTTTAAAACTGGACCAGCGAGAGGTTAAATAATCCAGCGAGAGGATTTTGATTTCTGCCACCGAGCTTTGGGCGCCTCCTCAGGCTTTGAGCTGGCAGCTCGGCTGACCTGCTTCGGGCGCCAACTCGGCTTTGGCCGGACGAGTTTTGGGCCAGAGCGGCCACGTAATTACAGTAATTGTCGTCGCAGTGGCAGTCATGGTCGCCGTCGGTGGCGGCGGCGGCGGCCGGCCGCGCCAGCCGCGCCAGCCAATGGGAATGTTTATTCAAATTGAGCTTGGAGCCAGTTTAATGGCCTCCCCCACTTGGTGGTGGAGTTTTATGATTATGATTACAACTGTCATCGCTGGCTTCCATTCTGTTCGAGGGGCAGAGGAAGTGGCCGCTGGCAAAAGTACAAACGAGGAGCAAGATAAACGACAATGGTTGGGCCCAAGAGGAGGGGCGAGTTTAGTGTGTTGCCCATTTCGGTTATTGTCAGCGCCGGATTGATCCGGACTGTTGGCCGGCCAGTTTCGCCTCGCGAGCTTCTCGCGCGCAGAGAGGGGCGAGCGTGATTTATGAAGTGGGCAAGGCGAGCTCCTGGACGAAATTGCATTTGGCCGGCGAGCTGCCCGCGCGGCCGGATGCCGTCGCTTGGGGCGACCGGCGCGCGGCCAGGTGAGTTGGGCCGCGGCGCCAATGTTGGCGCAAAACTCGCCACACTCGATTGGCGCAGAGGAGGAGTCAAGTGGCTTTGGGCTCCTCGCGCTGTCCTAGGGGCTCAATGCGACAGTTTGGCCAGCAAAAAGCGCTGTCAAGCTGGAGATTCTAATCGCCGAGCCGATCCATCTTGCGCCATCCATTCAGAGCGTTAGTGGCGCAGCCAGCGACTAGAAGTCCAACAAATGGCCACACTAATTGAGGCCCCAGTTTGCGGCTAATTTTTGCCGCATCCGCCGCGCGTTAGAGTCGGCCGGCCAAACAATGTTATCGGCCGCTGCAAGCGCAAGCGCTCAAGCATAAACTGGTTGGCCCCAAAGCAGTCGGCTCGCTGCCGGCCGAGCTTGAGCCTCTAATGATGGGCCGGCCAGTTTTCAATTGAGCTTCGTTGGTCTTGCGCCATCGATAACATTGACCGTCCCATTGGCCGGCGGCAAGTTAATGGTTGCCTTCCGGGTTTCGCTGGCGCAGAGATGGAGCTGCGCGCTCCTTCTGATTGGCTGGCTGGCTGGCTGGCTAGCCAGCCGTTGGGCGTTAATTGTTGGAGCGAGTCCGTTCGCCGTTAGTCTGATCAATCAATCGCGGGGCTCGACTTCCTCCTTGGCGCCAAATTTCAAAACTCTAGCGGCCGGCCGGGCCGCTCGGAGGTGGATGAATAATTCATGAAAGCCACCAACTCTTGCTCGTTATTTCCAATCGATATGTCGGCCGGAGCCGCTCAAACTTTGCCGAGATGGCGCGAAAAAGCGAGCGCGAGAGGAGGCGGCCATTGTGCGCCGGCCACCAGAGAGGCTCGCCGGTGGCGCCACCTCCTCGCGCTCGCCCTCCCCCTCTTAATTGATCCCTCCCCCTTCCGGCGGACGCAGCTCGGCCCGCGGCCAGCTCATTGTGCGCCACTCTCGGCTTGCGAGTTTTTATTATTTTCGATTCCATTTGGAGTTGGGCGAATTTGTTCCTTTGTTTTCGTGTTCGCCCAGCTGAGCGCCTAGCGCGCGCGCGACAAGTCGCCAACTCGCTAGAGCCTCAAAGCTGGCCGCCCATTTTGGAGCGAGCGCCGCGCTCGGCCTCGCGCACAGATAGGCCCAGTTTGTGTGGCGCCAACAGAGCCTGGCTGGCGCACAACGCAAAACGCGCGGCCAAAAACCTTGGGCGCCTACACAAAACAAAGGTCGCCCCTGCAGCCACTCGAAAGCTCGTCGAGTGGATCCAGGCCGCATCCGAGCAGAGAAAACTAATTTCGCCCGCTTTGCCGGCCGCGCGAGGCGAGCGCGCCGAGCGCTCACCTGGGCCCCTCGGCTACAACGGCGCCAGGCATCTAATTGAATTGTTGTTCTATTTGCAGAGAAGGAGCCAGCTAGGCGGACAGAACAAGGCCAAGCTAGTGTATTAATGGTGGTGGTGGTGGAGGAAATCGTTTGTCTTAGTCAAATAGGAGCAAATATTGTTGGCTTTGGGGGGGGGGGCCCATCGCTTCCAGGAGCCGGGTTTGCTGGCCGGCGGGAATGAGTTTTTCGCGTTTGAGGGCGCAAATATATCGCCTTGGAGGCGTTTTGATTGAGCCCGCGACATTATAACCCGCCGACCTGCTACCTGTTTTCACTCAAGCGAGCCTCTGCTGTTGATTAAACGTGCGATTTCCATTCCTCACGTTCGCCTGGCGCACGCCCACGAGGCAGCAGCTCTGACTGTGTACGCCCGTCTGTGGCAGCAAAGATCACGTTGCCCTCAGACTGGCAGAGCCTTGGCTTTGCCCCCTGCGCCAGGAGCCCATTGGGACCGTGAGAGTGCGACTTGGCGGCGCCGGCCTCGCTCAAGCGGAAGCGGGTCCAGCCCAAGGATTGGCCGGGCGCCACTTATCTGGGCGCCAAAATCTAGCTTGCGCGCCAACACACTCCTCCAGCTGACTCGCCTCTAACTGGCCCAACAATCTCTCAAACGACAGTGGTAAAAATTGAAAACTGAGATAAGCTGGAGCTCCTCGAGCAGCTAATCCAATTGGAGCTCCTCTTCCGGGCTGCTCGCTCAGGTTAGCCGGCGCCGCCTCCGCCTGGCGGCCATAATTATGGGCGCCCGCTCATGCCAGGCAACACTGGCTTGCCGGAGTCGGGGCGCCCAAATGGCTTCCGAATGTGTCAGCGGGGACACAATTGACAGGCGCCGATCAACAACACACGCGCGCACCTCTCGGCCAAACGGCTCCCCCCGTCGCCACTCTCTCTCTCTCCCTCTCAAGCCGCCCAAACTCAAGGGGTTGCGACTTGCAGCGAGCGCGCCGCCCCCACCGACTTGCCTCCCTCTGGAGGCGAGTTTTGGCGAGAAAAATGAATTGAACTTGGCATATAAATCACCTGATTATCACGTTTCCCGCTCGCAGGCAAGCGGAGCCCGAGATCGATTGTTGCCGAGCGAAAGATTGGGCTCAGTTTGGGGCCAAAAAAGCGTGCGACTACTCATCTATTATCATTACGAATTTCCAGCCGCGCGCCCGCTCGCAGCCCCGGCAGCCTCGGGGACGAGCGACTGCTCGCGGGTTGCGCAACAGAGGCGGCCGCCTCGATTAACCGGCTGGTCCCTGTTGGCGCCGCCGCCGCCGCCGCCGCCGCATCAGCTGACCGCCGTTGGGCCGCCCATGATTAATTGCGCGCCCGCCGCCACTCGGGCACCTGGTTGCACTTTTCAAAGGCCAGCGAGCGAAGTGGGAGGAGAGAGCTGGAAGCGGAACTCGGATGGCTAATGCCGATGATTCATGCCTTCAATTCGAGCGCCAAAAATCAATCAGCGCTCGACGATAATCGAATTTTCACGAAAACAACTTCCGGCACGCAAATTCACGCTAGCCTTTTTGGGCCTTCACGGCGCGTCCGTCGCCGCTGACAGCGCCAACCTCGCCTCTTCAGAACCAAACTCGGCTAAGTAAACATAGGCGTCACTGCTGCCAGCAACCGGACTCTTGGCTGCTCCCATTTCAGTGGCCAGCCGGTTGGTTGCGGGGGCCAACTTGCAGCAGAGGCGGCGGCGGCGGCAGCCTGAAATCTGAAGCCACCAGCGAGAGGCCCATGAAGCGCGCGCTCGAGGGAGGACTCGCGAGAGGCGGAGAGCGAGCAAGATGGAGTTTCGCTCCAGCCAGCACTTCCGACGGCGGAAGTGCCAGCGACGCGCCCACCAGCGAAGTTGGCCCATCGATGGCAGATTAATTATCCGCCCGGCGGCCAATCATATGGGCTGAGAGGCGCATTGAGCCGGGCTGGCTTGTCGGCTAAGCGCGCGTCTCGTCCGCCGCCGCCGCCGCCGAGGGGCGCGTATGCAATGCAAAGTGGACCAGCGCAAACCAGCTTGCCTCCAAGTTTGCGCCCGCCAAGCTCAAAAACAAGCAAACGGCGCTCGCATCCATTTGGGCCCCGCAAAAGCCTAGTGCCTAAACTTATCCATTGACACTAATCTCTAGTTTAGGCCAATCCAACGCTAAGACGCAGCCTTACTGGCGCCACTGCCGCCGCCGCCGCTGGTGCTGCTTATCTTTCAGGCCCAGCCAAAGGGCTAACAACCGTCCACCCTCGTTGCTCGTTAAATTTAACCCAGAGACTTTACCCGCCCAGACTTGTATCATAATTCAATGCGACCATCCACTTCAATGGCTAACGAGTGGCCGCTGCCGGCAACTTGCAGTTTGGCGAAAGGCGACTTGGCTCTGCAGGCTCAGTTAAGTTCAATTGAACTCTAGTGGCACTACAACTTGGCGGACACAGTTCCTGCTCGCAGTGTCAATTTATATGCAAATTCGCGTTGGAAAGCTAGTTGCAGCCAGACCGGCTCCCTCTCTTTCTCGCGGCGCTCTAGTTGTGGGGCCACTCGCGCAGGCGGCCGGCGCTAGACTGTCAGCGGCAAATGGCAAATCAAGTTTTCTAATATAAACACGAGAGGGTCGAGCCCTGAATTGAGTGGCTGAATTTCAAGTGGTTACCTTACTTGTGTCCAGCGCTGGCCTCTTTCCATACTAGCTCGCTCTTCCCAGGTTAGAGGCCGTGAGGCTTCAATCTAGCAACAACGGGGACTCAATAAAGTGAGTATCCGTGTTAGACGCTGGCATTTGAGCCGCAAATGAGCGCCGGCCAAAACGCGCTTGCCAATCAGCTTGGAGGGCCCCCCGCCCCTGTTCGTGCGCCTCAAATATTGCCAATAGGCTGCCTCAACTGGCAGCGGCTGGCTCGGCCTGCCCGAGAAAGGTTGGCCGACGAATCTGTGCCATAGCCAAAGTAGGCGGCAGACAGGAAGCTGGTAATAAAAGATAGAGTGCTTTCGGCTAGGTTGTGTTTGTCGCGGTCTTGTTAGGGACGCACGCGTTCATTCATGTGAATAACAACAGTGGGGGCACCAACAGTGGCGCTGTCGGAGTAGCCAATTTGCATTCATATGGCATCATCGATTCCCGATACCTGCTGAGCAACTCGATTATTTGCCTTCTTCTTCCGGGCTGCTAGTCCTCACCTGGCCACCCAACCAATTGTGGACTGAGCGCGCGTGAGGAGCAGAGAGGGGCGACATCTTTACTCATCAAAGTGAACCCTGTACAGAAAATACTCGACGCTTTCTAGTCGCTCAAATCGGTGTGAACATCTGCCAGCATCCTACTTCCTAATGCTTCTCTTGGCCTTGCGAGAGCTTAGGCCGGCGGATTTACCACGTCGAGCCTTCTTCTTATTGTGCTTCTTTATCTTACTCTTGATGGCCTTAATTTTCCTCTGGTTCATCCATCGATTGTCAATCTGCAATCTCCCCTTTCGTGTTGCTGTTGTATTTGTATCACTATCAACGGCCATTGGAACCTCGCCCACGACCTGCACGTCTGGAATGCTAGCCTCGAGCGTCTCCTTACTTAACTTGCCACCTGCAGAGCCATGAAGCTTAGCAGCTACCTCCTTTAGTTTAACCAATTCCTTTTTAGCGTTCACGATCCGCTTCTCGGCTCTCATCTTCCTCCTCCGCTTTGATCTGAGACTCTTGGCCATAGTTAATGAACCTAATGATGTCAACACATCAACGCACAAACGGACAGGTGGACGGTTTAAATTAACAAGTCTGGAGATCGCGAGAGCATCTGTTGTTATGATTCTGATGAGAGGATTCCGATTGTGTACAGACGAAAACGTGGTTTCGCGCACGTTGTGCTAGTTGAATTCGCGCCCGCCAGACGGCGCAACCAATCCTAAATTCCAACCTCCACTGAGGGTCTAATCGAATTAACGCAATACAACCTCCTCTCTACAGCAGACGAGCCCAGAACTCGCTAACATTGTAGCAAGAGAGTGGATCAGAATAAGCCATGAGCAATCCCGAGCGGGCAAGGTCGCGGCCGAGGCCACCAGGCGGCAGGAGCGGGCTCAGTGGGGCTGGATCTGAGCAGGAACTGGGATGTTCAAGTGATATCAAGTCCGCAAGACCGATGGCGCCACTGTTCACGCGACAAAAGCTAGCGGGCGAAGGGGGGGCCAGCGCAGACGGATTGCGCAGTGCATGTGATAGTGGCAAGGCCAGCGCCCCGAGCAGGTCGGGTCATTCAAATCGGAGGCCCAGAGCGCGACAGTTTGAGGGACAGCCAAACTCGGGCGATTTTGAGCACCGGCTCAGTTTCAAGAGCAAGCAAACTAGTCCAAGCGAGCGCAGAGGCGAGAGTGGCAGGTTTAACTGGGTTCCATTGTCGCCAGGTGAAAGTGAGCGCCCTCCAGTTCAGAGCTGTCCGACAAAGAGGGCGGCCCAAGTTGGTGCGCGCGAAAGTGTTTGCCACGAATCCTTGAGGTTATTTAAAACAGCAGCCAACGCGAGCGAGCGGAAGTGCCGCTCTCAAAGGGAACGAAGCGGCAGCATTACAAGCGACTATTTCTCCTCCACCCACAACTCGCCCGTCGCCCACCTCAAGAGTCCGAGCAAGTTTTGGCGCCAGAGTTCGTTGGGCTCGAGCCAGGAAGTTGGCCTTTCGAGTTGCAGGGGCGCAAACAGCAGGACTCAGGCGGCAACAATCTACGAGAATCCAACCTTTGTGCGCGATGCTTACGAGACAGGAAACAGGAGGATGCTGAGAGGAAGTAGCGCGACAGAGGGCGGCCAAAGCGGTCGGGTCGGATTGGCCAATTTGGGCCAAGGCTCAAGCTCGAGTTCCAGCTCAAGGTGAGTTTTCTGCGCCTTTTTTCATTTGCTACGAATGTTTCAAGTGCAAATCGGCCAAGTCAAGCTGGCCGCTCGAGTTTGAGCGAGTTTTAATTAAATAATCTGGCCCAGTTGTTTGCTTTCCACTGCGAGGCAACGGCTCAATCGGCGCGCGTTTTGTTTGGCGTCGGAGTGATGAGATTATAAATCAAGCGGCGCGTTTTTTGGGCTGGCTGACGCGGCGACAAGATGCAGCGACGGCGTCGATTAATTCACTTCCTCTTCCTGTCTGCCGCCTTCGCGCGCTCGGCCCCTTGCGCCAGTGCCAGTGCCAGCGCCGCCCGCCAAGCAAGCCAGCAAAACAGTCGCCGGCCCTCGACGGCTAAGCTCGAAATCCAGCCGACAGCCACTCCAGGTCGCCAGGCCGGCTAGTCTTGGGCCTCAGGAGGCGGCGGCGGCGGCGGCGGCGGCGGCGGCGGCGGATTAATAATCTTGTCTCCTGTCCAATTTCGTTTAAACTAAACCGGCTCGCGCAAGTCACGTAATCTTGGCGCGCAAAAGGCGGCGCTCGCTAGGCCAGGATTACGTGCGCGCCGCTCGAAAGGTGACGACGCCGCCCCTGAGAGATATTCATTTCCGCCCGCGAGCGACTGGCCCCGCTGGAGGGGCTCAATTTCAAGCTCGCTGAACGAGCGCCGCCAACCAAACTCGATTGGCCGCCTCAGCCGCCCGTGAAAGCCTATGAAAAATGCGCCCCCCACTCGCCACTCTCGCGCACATCGCAGAGCCTCTCCGCGCTCTTGGCGCTGCTCCTTCCGGCTGTCGCTAGGCGCCCAACTCTCAATGCGCATCGATTGATTCTGTCCGCGCGAGCCAAACTTTGGGCGCCTTGAGCTGGAAAACAAATCGCACGCATAAATCAACGTCATTCAAATAATGGCAACGCCAACTGGAGCCAACTTGGCCGAGAGCGAGAGCGAGTGAACGCGCTCTTGTTTGCTCGGCCCACTTTTCGTGCGCTCGTCCAGACACTTGGCTTTGCAAACTTTGGGCCGGCTCAAAATTATCACCCCGCTTCTCGGAGGGGGAGGCGCCAAAGCTTAGCAAACGGGCGCGCTTGCGACCGCTGGGGGCGGCCGGCGCAACGTTGAGCGGGCCGCCGAATGGACTGGAAAGCGGGCGGCCGGTGATGCCGCCAAGCTCGCCGGCCGAGCCTCCGAGCTCAAACCAGGCTACTGCTTGACTTACAAATAAGGCGCTTGCTCCAGGATGATTCATCGGCTTTAACGCGCAACTCGATTGACGTTGATTGAACGATGCAGTCCTATTTGCGCCACCTCAGCGCCCAGCGCCCAACTGGCGGGCGCTGAATTTCGAGCGCCCCAAAGCCGCTTGCTGGCGGCCAGGAGCAAACGAGTTCGCTCGGGGGACCAACAAGGGGCGGGGCCGCCACTTCCGGACTGGACTCATTATGTCGATGGGGAATTTGTTTTGGTTTTGGGGGCGGCAAATTTAAATTAGACCAGAGCGGGCCGAAATGCAAATCACATCAGACAGACCGCCCGTCCGTCTGTCCGTCTGTTTGGCAACTCTGTACAGAGGCAGTGGGAGCAACAATCAGTCTGAACATCGCAAGTCTTGGCCGAGACTTGCTCGAGCCGCGAGCCTTACAAATGAGCGGCCGCATTTGCCTCCATGGGACGGGCTCGAGTTGCGAGCCTGGTGTTTGATTGCGCCAGCTTGTTTGTACTCTTAGCTCGCGTCTCCGATCGAGCCGGGCTTGTTGTGCGCGAGCGGCGCCCCAAACAACAATGGACTCGGCTAAGGCAAAGGGAAGGGCCGCCCGGCTAGCAGAGCCGATGTCATGCCAGTTGGCTGCATTCTGGACTCGTCAACTCGAATGAGCATCATCCAACTCGTGCTTCCATTGCTTTAAACTCTCGCTGCTGGCTGACTGGCTGACTGGCTGGCTGGCTAGTCGGCGTTCCGCTAATAGTTTACGCTCAATGAAAGATTTGCACATTAAACGGCAACAACAATGCCCATTGAAACATCTCGCCAAGTTCGGCCAAGGCAGGCAGGAAGGAGAAGTAGGAAACGAGCTTGGCTTTGCGGCTTCGGTTGGCTTACATAATGGGCAACTCTGATTGCCATTGCGCTTGTTTCTTGCTGAGCCAAAACTCGACAATAATCTCACTTTATGCTCAAATTGGACCGGCCAACAGTCACTCATTCAGCTTGACCGGCGCAAATTTAGCAAGCGGACGAAATTTGGTAGTAAAAGTTGGCTTCGGAATTTGGAAGTTGCGCTCTCCTTCTCTAAATGCACTCTAAATTCTGGAGGCGGCAAACGGGCCGACCGCCAATTAAACAAGTTGTTTGCAATGCGCGAGCATGAGATTTTATTGTCGCGAGTCGCGAACGGCGCTATAGTCCTGCGGGGGACGCCGCTCGCCAAGCAGCCAGCGAGGCGGCCCCATAAAAGCGGCCCCACCGTCTCAATCGGCCGGCCGCGCGAGCAATTGAATTATTGCTCCCAAAAGCCAGAATGGAGCCCCCAAACTCAAACAATAAAATCCGGCCCGGCTCTAGCCGATGGCGCTCGCTGGTGCCTGGCTCACTTTCAAGTTGGCCGCCGCCGCCGCTGGTTTGCTTTGGCCGGCGCGGAGCACTCAGAATGAATTTGTAATCATTCATTTGCCTCCTCGCTGGCCGCGCAACTTGTCCAACTTGCGAGCCCCTGCAACCGGCGCGCAATGATACCATTTGGGGGCCCACAATCAAGGAGAGCGGACAAATATTTGGTTTCCATCTAAAGTAATAATATCGCCCAATTACATGATCAAGTTGACTCTAGTTGCGCCGCCGAGCTGCCGAGCCCCTAATGATGGGCCGGCCAATCGCGTGCAATCCAGCGCTCGCCCTTTGTCAAAACTCGCTCGGTAGCGGAAGTGCGCCGGCCCAAACCGATCGAGCACGCGATCGCTTTTATTGGGTCTGCTGGCAACTTCCGCCGCCGCCGCCGCCGCCGCCAGGGGCAGAGCGAGCAGGGGACGGGCTGGCCGAGTTGGCCGGCGCGTTGGTTTCAACATAATTAGATAGGAGCAATTTGGGCCCCGTTGTTGTTGTTGCTGCTGCTGCTGTTGGCGCTCGTATTGTTTGGCCGGCCGCTCGGTGGCCGTTTTGCGGAGGGGGGGGGGAGCCGCGCAAGTGCAGTGGAATTGCATCAATCAATGGCCAGCCAATCGCGTACAAGCCTTACGCTCGCCCGGCTCCCATTGTACGAGCCCCTTCGTGTTGCCCTCAATTAGTCTGACTCGGCCGGCCCATCCAAGCGGCCGCTCGCCGGCCACACGATTGGCCCCTCGTTGCCATCGGACGAGATCTCGCCGGGCTTAGCTTTGCATAGATCGGCGGCCAGATTGGCAACCAAGGGGGCCAGATTTGGTGGCGCGAGCTTGGCCTGGAGGAGGTTGGAAATTAATGTTCGCCTGCCAGTGTGCTCGAGCGAGCGGACGCCGCCGGACGGCGCACATCAGCTGGCTCACCTTGGCGCCCTGTTTGCCGAGGCGCAGGTGACATAATGGAGCTGACGCCCGATAAGCCGCAAGGGAAGGGCCGCTGCGAGTTTCGAGAGGTAGGTGGCCAGCGTTGGGCGGAAGGCCGAGCCAATTAATTTTGTTTCGGCTTAGAGGGGCCTCAGGCGTGACATTCTCACGGCCGCCAAGGGTTGGCTCCATTTGCATGGGCTCGCCGCCCACCGGACACGCCTCTCGCCCCGCTTGAGCGGCCGGGGGAGGCGGAAGTGGCGCGCGCACTATCCTAGCGTCGGGCGGCGGCCCTCGGAGTTGAACGGAGTTGAAAATTTGATTTATGATCGGCGCCTCTCTCTGGGCGCCAAAAAAGTGTTAGTTTTCTTGAAGCCAGCGCGACTGGCGCCACCAGCGGCCAGTTTCGTGCCAAATTGAACTAGCGCGCCAATTTTGTGCGCGCGGCGCAAAATTCGAGCGGCGGGCCAATTTGAGCGCGACTCTGAGGGCGGCGACAAGTGAGGTCGGCCCAGTGGCCAGCTGGATAGGATGCGAGCCAAATTTATTGCAACACGTCAGCTTGGTGGCCCGCTTTCGCCTGGCTCCATTGCCTCTGCTTGTGAAACTTTTGAATAATTAGATGGTCGGCCCCAAAGTTGGGCTTGGTTTTCGTGCAAAGGGCCAGAGTTGCGCCCACCGACGCTCTGGTCTGCTTAGTGTCGCTCGCTCAGTTGCGCAAAAGGTGATCCCGGCTTTGATCCGGCCCGCTTGAACATTAATTAGATCGGCCGAGTTCGAGCCCAACTCTGATGATGAACTTGCGCGCGCTCGCTCGTCAGCCAAGTTGGCCGGAAAGATTAATGGTGTCGGCCGATCTAGCCGGCAATCGCCACTCGCGCCATCAAGCCGGCTGATTAATTAACGGCTCTCCTTGGCTTTGGCGCCCGGCTGAGCCGAGATCAAGGCGCCTTGAAGCGGCCAGCGAAAGAGAGAGAAAGAGAGAGAGAGCTAAGCCGAGTTTGTTGCGTTGAATATTTACTACTTCCTCGCCCCGGCCAAGGGGGGCTCCCAGGGCGAAGTGTGCATTACATTTACATTGGCGCTCGAGCCGAGAGCGCCCATTGGCCTCTCCGATGGGCGGCGCCTAGCGACTTTGCGCAAGTCGACGCTCGCTGGTCCTGTTTTGCTCGCCCGCGGAACTCGCTGCAACTGGCTGCTGCTGCTGCTGCTGCTGCTGCTGCGCCGCCGCCGGCCGCGCTGACTCAACCCTCGGCTCGCCCGGCTCCTCGCCCATGTCCACATCCTTGAGCACCCAATCGACAAACTTGGCGCTCTGGCGAAAGTTTGGCGTTGGAATGGCAAAGTGTTTGGCAGTTTCCTCCTTGCTCGGCTCGTGCGCCAGCTGACCCCCAATGGGCGTCTCGCGTTCGCTCCCCTCGGGTCCATAGTCAAACTTGCGCGCACCCAACTCCATTGGCACCAGCACCCACTTGCCGGCCACCAGTTTTCGCTTCGAGCC
>Ga0268249_1000437_pt1 | contig 20183 bp, 21 predicted proteins | sample AgamicAtPe_FD_200257 | JGI IMG/M metagenome (GOLD analysis project Ga0268249, IMG submission 200257) | Agave microbial communities from Guanajuato, Mexico - At.P.e (v2) (version 3) | ecosystem: Host-associated > Plants > Phyllosphere > Phylloplane/Leaf | place: Guanajuato, Mexico | collected... | reverse complement strand
AAAATATTAAACTTTCCTGCTTGGGCCATTTGCATTATCTTTGCATCATTGTGCCATTGTTGCCATCGGGCGCCATTGTGGCGGCGGCCGCTGATGCTGCTGCTGCTTCTAGCGCCGCCGCCGCCGCTGCCACTCGGAGCCGCGGGCGCCCAAGTGCAACTTGCGGGCGCCTTTGCCTCGCCGAAAGCATTGATTATTCACAGTTATTTAATTAAGATTCATCTGCGCCAGTTTGCGCCGCGTCGAAGGGAAAGCGAGCTCGGCTTTGAGCGGCCCCGCAGAGCTCACCTGTCAGAGGACAAATTAGCGCCGGCAAAACCCTCATTCTCTCTCCCCTCTTCTATCTCTGCCAGCCGAACGAGCTCGAGCTGGAGCTCTGCAGCGGCGGCGGCGGCGCCAGCAAACCGACTTGAGCTGCTGGCTGAACTCGACGCAAGCCGCACACTCGGCAGAGCGACGGCTGAAACAAGATCTCGCCCGAGGCAAACATGGAGGCCGATCGGATTGCCAGCCTCCTGATGCTCGCACTGCTCGCTTACGTGGCCTCCGTTTGGGCGCGCCAACGAGACGAGCTGGAACAGCGCCGCCAGGATGGAGATGGACCAGCGAGCGGGCGCCGGTCAACTGTTGAGCTGCCGGCCGATTGTGGACGAAACTCGTTCGTCTGGCGCCCAACTGGGCGGCTCGGCGGCGGGCGCAGAAATCACAGGATCTCGGCAGGCTTCAACGCGCGACCGGGCGACTTTCCCTCCTTCGTGGCGCTAAGAGTGGGCCTCTTCTACTGCGGCGGCACTCTCATAACAAACCAGCACGTTCTAACTGCAGCCCACTGCGCCGAGATCTCGCCGGACATCATTGCAAGCGTTAGCATTTATCATTGGGAGAATGGCGCCTCAATGAACTCGACCAAGTTGGAGCAGGAGAAAGTTTGCATCGCTCCAAATTACAACTTCGAGAGATTGCACAGTGACATTGCTGTGATAAAGCTGCAAAGGCCAGTCCAGTTTAGCCACCTGGTTCAGCCCGCCTGCTTGCCCGACAGGCCGCTCACAGCAAAGGAGCAAGCCTATACAATTGGCCTCGGCTACACGAGCCAAAATCCGCCAGTTTTCGCCAAAAGGTTGCAGATTTTGCCCGTCCGCCGCGCAAACTGCTCGCGCCTCAAGTCATTGGAGCCCTTCTACGATGGCCACGAATCGACCCTCTGCTTTCGGTCCAACAGACGAAACTTCCTTGGCTCTGCCTGCTCAGGTAAGTGGAGGAGTTCCGTTTGCTAAGCTCTAGTGAGAGAAGAAACTAACTCTAACAACTTTGGCAATCCGAGCAGGCGACTCAGGCGGCCCGGTGCTGGCTGCTGCAGCGGCGCCGGCGGCTGGAAGGGAGGAGGAGAGCCGGCAGACAGTCTACGGGGTGATCTCCTATGGGCCAAACTCGTGCACTTCCAGCAGCGAGGCCGCCTACTCAGTCCAGGCAGACGTTTACAATCTTAGACAGCAAGTTCTAGCTCTCCTAGAGGATTGCGCCTGAGAGGGGTATTTGCTGGCGAGCGATTGGAGCGACGAGCGCGCCGGTTTAATATGCATGGGGTTGGCCCGAAGTTTCAGTAGCGAGCTCAAACGGCAACGTTCAGGGCAAAGCCAGAGGAGAGTGTATGACGCAGGGCCTTCGAGGAGACGAGCGAGCTGGTTGTTGAGGGCGCGTTGAACAATTTGTACCAGCCTATAACCAGGCTCGATATGTCAAGATCGTTGAGGTGGATTTGCACTATTCCCATGAGCGATTTTCTGTCCTTCTTTCCGTAGTTTCCCCAAACTATCACCTGCGGCGAGCGGCGGACTCAAGTCAGTTTGGTTGAGCTCTCATTGCTGCAAGTCGAAAGGGGGCGGGGAGCAGTTACCTGTAGGATGCAGTCCGTGTAATCTTCGCGGAAGATAAATTGCTGCTGATAAAGGGGGTCGAGCGTCTGCCTTGCGAGAGTCGTCTTGCACTTTGCCAAGCACTTTTTGTTCTTCATCAGGTAAACTTTCACGTAGGGAGCTGCGGGCGGTTGGATGGAGGGGGCGGGGCGGGAAGGTTAGCGGGCTGGAAGTGGGCGCCGCTCTCTGGTGGGGGCTGCTTACTGACACGGAGTCCTGCTTGCGCCGAGCTTAGTCTGAAGGCCGCGAGCCCGAACAACCTCCACCTCCAACATGCCTCTCCGGTCGCTCAGGCCGAGCTGAATGTCGCCCAGGTAGGGCGAGACGAGCGCCTGACGCGAGGCCATCTGACCAAGGCCGAGCCCTTCGACGAAACAAACCCGAGGGTTTGGACTGGCGCCGGTGAAGCTGCGCTCGTTTGGTTGGATTTAATTTGGGTTTAGGTCAGCTGGTTTAGGGTGGATGGGCTCAACTCTGACCAAATCTCGCTCTCCACTTACATTGAGCCGCTCTCGTTGCCCGAGTCGGACAGCGAGTTCATGGTCAGCTGGCGCACCACTCTTTGCGCCTCCTCAGGCAGAACCTCCTCGCTCCTTTGAACACTCAACGAGCTCAAACCTTTCAACCCCTTGAATCCAAGTCGTCTCTTTGCACCTGTTGGAGGCGCGTTAGGCGGATGTTCCTCTTCGACGCGCCGTTCAAGCCAAAACCAAAAATCGCCCATTGAACTTACCCGCCAAGCTAAGTTTGTTGCCGTACTTGCTAACGCGATCAGAGCTCAGCTGAGAGGAATTTGAGCTCTTGCTAAGACTCTTCTTCAGGCCTCCACCAGGTGAACCTGAACGGATAGGCTCGCTCTTGGTCACATCCTCGCTTGGAGTTGTGGAGTTGCTCAGCCTATTTGAGCGACTTCGAACATCCCAAGAGTCCGCCAAGTCTGCGTGCACATGATATTGTTTAGTTGTGGTCGAGAGAAAGTTGTTGCGCTTATTCCTGCAGTGGAGAGTGTAGAGCTCGCTGTCGCTGCCCATGGCGCTCGGCCTCTCCATTGGCCGCATGATCGGTGGCCGCGCCTCTCGCCTCTCATGCTGAAAGGTAGAACCGACCGGCACACCTGGCAGCCACTCGGCTCCACCAAGGCTCAACTCGCCCGTGTTTCCCCTCCGACCACCGTGCAAGCTTGTTGGTCGGTGGTGAGCCTTGAGCAGGTTCGTCGGGACAAGATAAGGCTCAGCTCTCACCGATAAACTTGGGCTTGGCGATGCAGGCTCATCAAAGCTACACTGGCCAGCCTCTGGGGGCCAGCAGCCCGCGCATTCGGAGCCGGCCGGCGAAAGCGTTGGCCTGCTCGGCGGGCCCAACATTGGAGGCCCATAGTCTCGCAAGCCGGCGAGGCTGCTGCTCTTGCTGTAAGCACCACCTACGAGGCCCCCCACGTTGGCCCGATGTGCTGCGGTGGCCGCGTATGGCTGTTGCATCTTACATCCGCACTGGTGACAGTTTGTTAGCGACGGTGGCGCCGACTGGCCCGCGTGAGCTTGGCTGCGCTCCAGTGACCATTCTTGCGGCAACTCAAAGTGGCCGCTCTCTTGACTCTTTTGTGAGTCTAATTCGGAATTAACTGCCTGATGTCTGTGATGATGTTGGTGGCTAAGCTGTTTCCTGGACAGCAAACTACGGCTGGCGCCCTCAGGGAGCTGCTTCGAGTGGTTGCATGTGTTTTGGTGGGTCGAGTTGAACATTCGGGCTCCCTCTGCGCTCGCAAGCACTCGGCCACTCGCATACATGGACTCTCCGCCTGAGGATGAGACCGAGTTTGTCGGCAACAGTTCAGCGTTTCGGTGCGAGCGGTTGCTAGGTAAGGTATTTTGGTGGCTCGATTCCGGGTTCAGGAGGCCGGATTTGAGCTGGCGTCGGTTGCATGATTGCAAAGAAACAATAGGTTTTCCCAGAAAGAGGAAAGCAAACGCGCCTCCAACGAGTTGGCGCCAAGTCTCTAGCTGGTAAGTCAGAAAACTTCGACAAAATAGTGTCACCAAGTTGCCCTGTTGACCTGAATTCTTCTGTCGCCCAAGTGTTTGGTAGTTTGAGAGTTTGTTCAACAAAGATTGACAGAGCTCTCCAGCCGTGGAGCTCAACAACAAAGCCTCGAGAGATGACGGATGAAGATTGGGTGCGATTTTAGTCGCCCTGCTTGGCGCCCCCGAATTCGCATCTTTGGTCTCGAAACTGGATGATAATGATGAGCATGGCGGAATTGATCCAAGGCTCAGCTTGCTCCCCCTCTCACTGGCAAATTCCGCTCCCAACAGCGAGTGGCTCTGACTGGCGCTGGTTGCTCTCATTCCACTCTCTCCGACTGAAACTCGCCCCCTTCCGCCAAGTTTGCCTCCATGCTGGCGCTCGATCTCAGCTAAGCCGAGAAAGTCAACCGAAGAGGAGCTCTGCTGTCGTGCAAGCGCCCTGGTCACTCTCCTGCACTTTGGTTGCTCATCGCTCGGCTGGTTTAAACTTTTAGCTCGCTCCTCACTGTTCACCTCAATTCTTGTTGCCCGCTCAGACGAGGATGAAGAGTTCAGATTTGAGCCTGGAGATGGGCGCTTTCGTCCTGTCTGGTTGTATCTTGTGTCACAACTTCGGCCCTCTTGTTGGAGCCTCTTGCGCGCAACCAGCTGAGTCCATTCATCGCGAGCTGGTTGCACTTTTGGCGACTTGCTGCCGGTTTGAATTGAGGGGCTTGCAACCGTTTGGTGTCTAACCCATTGGAGGTGAGTTTGAACAAACATTAGCAGGTTGAGCGGGCGAAATTCCGCCTTTTGTGTCCCCGTGAATTGATTATGCTGCCCGATACTCGACGACAGCGCAAGGGGAGCCTCGTTTGCGCTCGATTGCGCGAGATCTGTCGTCGACCTTTGGCGGCAAAACTCGTGAACTGCCCATCAAGCCGGATGGAAGTCCGTGTAATTGGACGAGCCCTTTGTTGGGCCAGCTCGCGGTTGGCCAAAGTCGTGATCGGGTGGCCGCACAGAGGAGACAGCCGGGCGTTGGAGGCTAACCAACGATGGAAGATAGGAGACAGAGAGGCGAGTGCTGGTCCAGGGGGGGGGGCGAGCACGCGACGGGGGAGCATGCGAACAGGTAGCATGGAACATGAAAACCAACACTCGGGTGTCGCTATGACAATTCTGCCCTCGCAACAAACTCGCCCAATAATCGTCAACCGCAATTGCAACCGCCGAGTTTATCGTGAGCTTGGAATCAATGAGTTGCGTGCGTCACCATGTTTGTTTGCCTCTCTTGAGGCAGAGATAATTCCATTGAATTTATCCCAAATGTTTGCCGCTTGGCAGCTCTGTGGGGGGGGGGAGCTCGAGTTGGTTGGCGCCTTTTGCTTGCCATTCGAGTCCGAGTAGAGGAGCCCCAGTCTCAAACTGACTGCCGCAAACGGACACTTAACGATCGGCGGTGTAACTAGGACAAAAACATTGAGTCCAACTTGGTGCCCCACATCCGAGATTGGCTTCCGAGATGCTTGAGGCGAGATGTTACAGGACAGAGGGAGGAAGCAAAACGTTCGTCTACAACTTTATTCCTTCAACTCATGTCCAATGGGACACAACTTGTTTCGGTTCACTCTGAGTAATCTAATACTAAAACGCTGTTGCTGCTGCCGCCGCCGCCGTTAGACTTGCATGGCTGGCATTTTGGCAAATGGTAGCTGAAAGATCATTCTCGATGAACGGATTGGTCGCCCCGGAGACCGCTCATTTGAGGCCCGCAGAGAAGGATGCAAACCTCTGAGTGTCTATCAGTTCAAAGTGGTCCATGATTTGCCCACCAATAATAGCAAATGGCAAAAGGTTGGCACAATCGTGGACGCGAGCTGCCATTTTGGCGAGAGTCGTTGCCTAAAGCTCGGAATTGTTCTCCTCTTTCATCTCACCTAATATCTATTTATCACCCAGTTTTGCTTGAATTGGTCTCCACTTGTCGATTGTTGGCAGCATCCAATGATATAAACGCTTGCTTTGGCTCAATGTTGCGGCCTGTTCTGGTTCATCGCGGCTAAAAATATTCCAACAATAGAACCGCTAATAGCTTCTGTTTGCCAGTAACAGGCCCTCGCCTTGCTGGCCCCTCTGGCCCACACTCGAGCAGAGTCCAGTCCAGTCCAGTCGAGCCGTCAGGTAAAACTCTGCGTTGAGCTCGACAACATCGAGTGGCGCAGCGACTTTGAAGGCAGCGACGTTATGGACGACGGATTGAACAGCTTGTACCAGCCGATGACGATGGTGGACAAGTTTAGGTCGTCCAGTTGTATTTGCACGATGCCCATGAGAGCCTTGTGGTTCATGCGTCCGTAGTCGCCCCAGACGATGATCTGCGTTTGGTGGGCGGGTTGTTGTTGTTGTTGTCGGTTGTCGGTTGTCGGTTGTCGGTTGGGTTTGAGTTTGGGTTTTGGTTGCGGGTTTGCTGTTAGAGGTGTGCGGCTGGTGGGGCGAGTTGAGGCGGCTGGCTGGGCGACACTCACCTGGAGGATGCACTGGCGGTAGTCTTCGCGAAAAGTCAACTGCTGCTGGTAGAGCGGGTCCAGGGTTCGTCTAGCTGGCGCTGTCTTGGCCTTCGCAATGCATTTCCTGCTCTTCATCAGGTACACTTTCACATAGGGAGCTGGCAAGGGACATCTCCGATTAGTCATCGCCTTAGCTGAGCAGTCTGGCCCGTCTCGAAGCGGCTACTTACAAGGCAGAGTTTTGGTGCCCGGCTTTGACTGGAGCCGGCGAGCGCGGATCACCTCCACCTCCAGGTTGCCCTTTCGGTCGCTAAGGCTGAGTTGAATGTCGCCCAGGTAGGGCGATGCGAGCGCCTGGCGGGAAACTATTTGCCCGGCGCCCAAACCCTCGACAAAGTTTGCGGTTGGATCGTTGACGTCAAACCTCGAGTTTGCGTGCACCCAGCTATTTGGGCGGGTTTAGGGAGATGAAGGTTTAGTTTGTGCAAGCAAGAGCAAACATGGGACAGTCAAGTTGAGCACTCACTTGGTGGCGGCACTCTCGTTGCTCAGACTACCTTCGCCGTCGGACGAGATGCTGGTTGTTTGCTTGACCAGGTGGCGGGCTGTTTGCGGCACAACCTCCTCGCTCCTGTGCACGCTGAACATGGTCACCTGCTTCTTCCTGAAGCCGAGCCTCTTCTTGGTGCCTGCAACGGGTGCACACGAGCTGGTTAGCGAGACTGGGCGAGTGAGGGGAGGAGGCTGGAGGGTGGGGGAGATGCTTACCTGACAGGCTGAGCTGCGTTGTGCTGTTGCTCTTCTTCGACAGTCCACCTGAGGCGCTGCCCATTCCCGACTGCGACTTAAGGCTCTGACTCGAGCCGCCCGCCCCATCGCCAAAGCTTCGCTCGTTCGAGCTCTGCTGGTCGCGCACTCGGGCTCGTCGCTCCGACCGGCCGGCCGCTATCTCACTACTGCTAACATTGCTGCCCAGCCCGCCAGGCTCCTTGTCCGACAGCGAGGCGCCGCCCGTGTCCGTGAAGCTGTCGCCCTCGTGCAACTGTCTCTGGCGCGCGCGACTGGCCCTGTGTCGCTGCTGGCCGCGGGCCTCCTGAGTTCCAAAGTTGGGAAACTCCGGGCCTCTGCTTGGGCGCCGCTGCTTTGCCGTTGCCGCTATGGCTTCCGGGTGAAGGCGCTCGTCTTGCTGGCTCGGCCAGGAGTCTCTGCTGGCCGGCTCGGCAGTCTGAATGTTGAACTCGGCGGCCGTGATTGTGCTCGCTCTTGGCTGTTGCTGCTGCTGCTGCTGCTGCTGCAGCTGCATGTGGTGGTCGCTGGCCGAGTAGGAGGCATTGCTGGCCTTGCTTGCGATGGAGCTCGAGCGGTCCTCGTTGTCCTCCGACTCCTCCGCGCCGCTCTGCTCTGGACAAACTGTTGCCCGATGCTGCTGTTGCGCCGCCTCAGGTGCGTGCTCCTCGCTGTTCGCGCGCAGGTAACTCTCGCGCGACTCGCGCTTCCGGCGCCCATAAACCGGCGCCGAGGTTCGCCCGTCGAAGGTGACCCCCTTGCAGGCGCGCAGTTGGTGTTGCGCCTGCTGCTGCTGCGCCAACTGCTCGGCCTGGCCCACATTGTAAACAGGCATCGAGCGCCAGCTGTAGTCGGGCGCGCCAACCACCGGCGAGCGGCGCTGGCCCAACTGGGCGCCCGCCGCAATGTGTTCGTGGCCGCCAACTAGACGCTCGTCGGCCAAATACCGCTCGCCCGTCTGGCCCCTTGGCTGGCGCGCAAGCTGGTGGCGGCCGGCAAGCGGAAGCTCGTGAACCATTTGCGGCTGTTGTTGCATGTCCACTATGGGCGGTCGTGTGGGGCGCGCTTGCTGTGGCACTTGTGGCTGTTGGCGGTGGTGGCGCGAGCGCCTGGCTGGCGGCACATGAACATAGTAGAGTTTGTTTGAAGAAAGACCTCGAGTGTTGAGCTCACTGTCGCTGCCCATGGCCACCGAACGCGACACGTAATTAGCGGGCAGGTGATGCTGGCTTGCGTGGTGCTGGTGCTGCGGGCGAACGCTTAGAAAGGGGTGCTGCTGGTAGGCGGAAATGGGGGCCACTGGATCTGGGGGAATGCGGTGAGGGTGGCCGGCGTAGGCTTGGTTCTGGTGGTGCAAATACTCGAGTTCGGGCGGCTCGAGGGTGGCCAACTCGGGCGAGACGCTGATCGTGGGCGGCAGGCGCCTCTCGAAGGCGTGCTCGTGGCCCTGGATTGGCTGGCCGTAGTCGTCCACCATCAGGTACCTGGAAAAGTCGGACAGGCCGAGCTGCTGTTGCTGGCGCTCCAGCTCGAGGCTCGACTGGCGCCGGTGTCGGTGGCGGGCATGGTGAACGGGCAGCGTCTCCTTGCCTGGATAGTAGGCCGGCGGCTCCAACTCTGAGCTCGGGTAGCTCGGGTTTTGCAGGTCGGACGGCGAGTGTGAGCGCGGAATCTGGGGCAGCATTCGTCTTTGTTGTTGCTGGTACAAGTGTTGCTGCTGCTGCTGCTGGTGACTCGGCAAAGTGGAGCCCTTGCCCAGTTGCTCCAGCATCTGGGGCAGCATTTCGGCGCCACTGTCATCGACCATGAGCGGGTTCCTGCCCGAGAAGGAGTCACCTGAGCTGGCCAAGTAGCTCGAATGCTGTCGGCTCCACGACATAAATCCGCTCGACCTTAAATGCGTCGAGTCGCCGCTCCCACAGATCATCTGGGTTGCGGGCGTCAAGCTTTGAAGGGCTGCTGGTGGCCATATTGACTGGAGGCTTCGGTGGTTAGCGCGCGCGGTCGGCGTACTTGAGCTCTTCTGGAAGACGGGCCGGATTCGTTGTCGGTCTGAGTCGATTGCTTCAATAAGATTTGTGTTCGAAGATTGTGAGCAGTAATGCATTTCAGCCGAGCATTTCACATTGCCGCCAACTGGCTGGCTAGACTAGCTGCTTGGCCTCTCGTTTAAGCTCAATATTGCGGCCTGTTCTGGTTCATCGCGGCTAAAAATATTCCAACAATAGAACCGCTAATAGCTTCTGTTTGCCAGTAACAGGCCCTCGCCTTGCTGGCCCCTCTGGCCCACACTCGAGCAGAGTCCAGTCCAGTCCAGTCGAGCCGTCAGGTAAAACTCTGCGTTGAGCTCGACAACATCGAGTGGCGCAGCGACTTTGAAGGCAGCGACGTTATGGACGACGGATTGAACAGCTTGTACCAGCCGATGACGATGGTGGACAAGTTTAGGTCGTCCAGTTGTATTTGCACGATGCCCATGAGAGCCTTGTGGTTCATGCGTCCGTAGTCGCCCCAGACGATGATCTGCGTTTGGTGGGCGGGTTGTTGTTGTTGTTGTCGGTTGTCGGTTGTCGGTTGTCGGTTGGGTTTGAGTTTGGGTTTTGGTTGCGGGTTTGCTGTTAGAGGTGTGCGGCTGGTGGGGCGAGTTGAGGCGGCTGGCTGGGCGACACTCACCTGGAGGATGCACTGGCGGTAGTCTTCGCGAAAAGTCAACTGCTGCTGGTAGAGCGGGTCCAGGGTTCGTCTAGCTGGCGCTGTCTTGGCCTCTGCCACGCAACATAGAATCCGAAGACATGCAGACACCCGAGCGCGCACATCGACTCGCTCTCAAACGCTGGCGAGCGTACATTTCCAGCCCATAACAACAATTCCAGCGAGACTGTCGGTCACATAGCAAGCATGAGCGAGCGAGCCAGCCAGCCAGCTTGCTATCTAGGCATTTGAAGGGCCCATAGACTCCAGTGTTAGGAAGCGAGCGCACAGGCAGATGAGTGAACGACGCTAATGTAAGTAGGCAAAGAGTAGGAAGAATGTTTGCAGTGGTTGCAAAGTTAGCGCGCTGTTGTTGGTCCCAACTTCCTCTGCTCTGACGGCCAAGCGCGCGTCGCGCGGAATTTGCGCGAGAAGTGCGCGAAAGTCGCTATGCGCCATAGAGTTGGCCGGCGCTCACGCTCACATGGAGCGCGGAGGCGAATGGGAACATGGAAATTGCTGCAACTTTTGCGAGTTATTTGCGCCCATTGCGCCTGTGTTAGCAAACGGGTTGGCCGGCTCACTCGCGTTTTGGGCCGCCCACGCCTGCGCCTGCGCCAACGCGAGAAGCGCACCGCCGGCGCCGCTTCCGGGCTCGAGCTCTCGGCTCGCCAGCTCAACTCTCCGCCAAAATGGCCGGCCAACGCCGAGTTTCTGTCCCACCCAAAGCGAGTTCGCATGCTCGCTGGATCCCCCTCAAGTGGCGCCACCAGAGCGACGCCTCCGCTCGCATCCAACGCACTGCGTGCCTAGCGACGCTTTGGGGCCCCAATTCTGCGAGCGGCGCAAGGGCCACCGCTCGCGCCGACGCCTTTGTGTGCGACTCCAGCAGCGGCTGCACTGGCGGTGGGAGCAAAACTTGCGAGCTGAGCCCACGCTTGCAAGCTGCTTGTATCGCCACCTAGCGACTTTGGGATAAGTGGACAGCCTAGTGTAACTCTCGTCCGCTCAACTAGATGGCGCCCTAGTCTCGTGTTGGCGGCGAGCGATGAATTTGAAAATTATTATCATGCCCCGCTCGCCCCATATAGTTTTGCAACTCGAGCTTGCGGCGCATGTGCGCGTTGCAACCAGCTTGGTCCACCTCCACCGCCAGTCCACACTTTTCGGCCACAGTTGCAAGTTTTCAGTAGTCGGATTCAGACGGTTGCAACCCAATGATTCAGTTTTTCAGCGGGCTTGGTTATGGGGCAAACCTGAGCGGGCAAAGGAGAGCGATTTGAGGTAGAGTTGAGGTGTAAGTGAAAATGCTCGGCAAAGTCGCATTCATGGTGGTGGCGCTGGCGCTGCTCCTCCAACTAACAGGTAAGTAGGTGGGCTCCGCTTCCGGCGATCAGTTTTCCAGAGGAGTTGGGCCTGGCTGGAGGTGGAGGTGAGCGGGCGAGCGAGCGGCCGTGCTCAGACTAGAGCCTAAAATGTAAATCACTCGGTGGGAGCCGCTAATGGAGCTGGCCGCCGGGCGCAGGTAGTGGGCGCGCGCGAGTTAAAGCAGCCCAAAGGGCTCTACTTAACCTTATTGGATTCGTGCAGCGTTTGAGTGGAGAAAGAGAGAGAGAGAGAGAGAGAGTGCAAATTTGGCGTTGGTTCTAGTCGCTGGCTCAATTCAATGATCCATTTAATTTCACAGTTTGGAGGACGACGAAACATGGTGACGCTGAGAGGGTTTTGAAGGGAGGAGGTTTAGTTTGTTCATTGGAACGGAATTGCGGCTCTTGCCGAGGGGCCCTTGTCATTCGCCCTTTAAAGTTGAAACTGGAAGGCCCCCGCGCGGCCACTCGAGCTGTCTGGCGGAAGGAGCGCGAGCGGCGCCCATTGTTGCGCAAGCAAGCCATTGTTGACCAATTTTTAATTCCCCTAATTGATTCGATCACGTGAGCGCGCGCTAAGAAAAAGCGCCCGTCACCTGCCATTGCGGCGCCCGCAAGTTCCGCCGGCCGAGCAAGCCGCCTTGGCCGCCGCCAACCGGAAGCGGCCGCGCCCATCTCGCTCGCCCGCAGCCAAGCGCTTACCTAAAAACACATGCACAAATTATATCTCGCAATCCATTAATTGTCCGCTTGAATTATGATCACTGTCGCCGGCGGCACTCTGATTGGCCAATGCAAATGCCAGCGCCAGTCGCCAGCCAGCCGCCAGCCAGCAGCCGCCGGCCGCCAGCCGTAAGGCGTGCAAATGGCTCACGAGCGCGCGACAAACAGACCGGAAACGGCCGCTTGGATGGGGGGCAATTTGCGGCTGGCGAGCGGGGAGGTTAAGTTTTTGATAGGAAACAAAGCCTCTGAGCCACTTAGCGGCGGCCGGATGCGCCGGCCGGCCGGCCGGCCGGCTGGCCGAGCGCTCGCTCGCTCGCTGGCGGCCAGACAGGGGGGACACTTTTAATTATAAGCTTGAATCTGGCTGAAATGAATGGAGTAGCCTCGCTCGTGGCCGGCGGCAAATCCAGCTGGCTCCTTTGGGTTTGGCGCAAGTGTTTGAAGAGCGCGCGCGCAAGCTCATTGATATTCAGGCAGTGACAATATCGGCTTGATTGGACGGATCTGGCCAAAGCGCGCTCGGGCCGCCGATAGAATAAACACGGGCTCATTAATCGGCGCCCCATGCTGCAATTACTTGATTGGACTTGACCAAGAGGGGAGGAAAACAACAAACCTGACGAATCCTCTCGCCCCCAAATCCATACTCGCGCCGCCAAATCCTGGCAGTCCAACTCAGGTTCAGTCTGCTCAAAATTCCCTCGCTCGTTCAAAGGGGCTCCAACTTTTGGCTCGTCTGCCAGTTCGAGCTCAACAAGCAAGCGGGCGACCAACTCTACAGCGTGAAATGGTACAGAAACAACGAGGAGTTTTACCAGCTCCTTCAAACTAACCAACCTGACCCACTCGGCCAAACGGAGTTGGCCGCCGGCAGGCAACAATACTTTTCGCAAACAGGCGTCAACGTGCTCGTAAGTGTGGGGCCGCCCACTCGACTTTGCGGCCTAAGCAAAGCCGAGCTCCTTTTGGCCAAAGCAAGCCGCACAATTGAACATAATACAACTCCATGAAAACCCGAACTAACCCAAGCAAACCCAAATCGCGACCAACTTTCGCCGCCAGATGGGCTCGTCAAATGCGACTCACGTTCGGCTCCTAAATGCGTCGCTCGAAAGTGAGGGACTTTACGCCTGCGAAATTTCCACACAAAATTTGTCGACCATCCGATACGAGCGAGAGATTAGAGTTTATGGTGAGTGTTTGCCATCAGGGGGCCCTCAGAGGTTCATGGGAGCTAATTTCATACTCACTTGCGCCCATTGGCCGGTCCATTGGAGTCCAAGTGCGAGTTGCCTACTGATTTGGCGGCCGCTAACTCGGTAAACAAGAGCTCCGGCTAGCTAGCGCGCTCGCCTAATAAGGGATGTTTATCGCGAAAACCCAACCCAAGTCCGCAACTCTAACTTGCCGCCTCCGCCTCCAGTTTTGCCCCATTCAAAGCTAAACATTATTGGATTCAAGAACCGATACGCGTTGGGCGAGCGCGTGGACTTGCTCTGCAGCGCCGACTTCAGCCGGCCGAGGCCGGCGCTCGCCTGGTTCGTCAACGGTCAGCTCGTAAGTCGCCCCAAACCAAAGCTCCACCGGCCAACTCTCGCACTCGCGGCCCCAGGCTAACTGCTCGGCCGCCCTCAACTTCCGCCAACTCGCTGGCGCCCAACCATCGGCAACCAAAACCGGCCGCTCGCTCGCTCTAGATCGAGCCCACAAACGAGTGGTTCAGCGTTGAGAGCGAGCTCAAGAGCAAATTGAATGAGCCCACTTTGTTTAAACTAACTTTGGCGCTCAAATTCAAACTCAGCGCCGAGCTCCTACTTGCGCTGAACCAGAACGGACCCGCCACCAATCATGGCAACGAGTCGGCCAGCCGACCAAACCATTTACTTGCCGCCTCCAATCAGCGCAATCAATCTCAGAGTAGCAAGTGGCGGCGGCAGCAGCAGCGGCGAGCCGCCGGCCCGTCCGCCACTTCCGCTTCCGCCGACCAATCGGCGCCCCAGTTGGGCCAAATGTCGCCTTATCAATTACAACGTCGAGCTGACCGACTCGAGCTGAGCCTACAATGCAAATACAAACTCACCGAGGTCAGCGATGTAACGTTCAACGAGCTCGTTGCTCGCGAGCCGGCCGCCAGCTCGCCCGTCGGCTCAGAGGCCGCGCCCGGCCAACCAGCTGAGCCTCTGGCCGCCGAGCTGGCCGAGCAGAGCGGAGTCGCTGACCAGGAGGCGGCGGCGACGACCGACTCGCGCTTGGCGCATCAGCCGGCAGGATGGATGGCGCAGGAGAGTGGTCTGATTTTGGGCAAATCGGCCCACAATCAGGTGACTCAGTCGGAGAGTCCAGCCAGCGGCAGGCAACTTTGGCTTGCGCTGCAGGCGCTCAAGTCGGGCGCGCAGGACGCCTGCCAGCTGGCCTCCTCGCTGGTCCTGCTGCCTGATGATCCGTTGATTGTGGAGCCAGACGGTGACAACTCGGAGGAGCCGCTCGCAGGCGGCGCGAGGGGCCGACGTCAGCTAGTTAAGGGGGGCTCCGCTGGCGACCTGATAAGTGCCAATTGCTCCACCATTGGCGCCCTCCTGGCACAAGCCGCGCCCTCGCCATCCAAGCGTCCTCTGGTGGGCGGCCGAAGGCGCCGGCCCAACAATGGACAAGTCGAGCCGGTTTCCTACTGCGGCGATCAAGTGGCGAGAGGGCGGCCAGTCGTTAGTGGCAAGTATCAGCCTAATGAGGATCGGAACTTTAATCAGCGTCAGCAGAGTCCCGGCAGGCCGCTTGGAGGGTTCGCGCGCCAGCAAGCGGCACAGAGCGGGGCCAGGTACGTGGCCTACCTGTCGCTGGCCGGAGTTTCGAGCGCCACTGCAACTGCAACCGCCGACAAGGACGGCAAAGCTCGGGCCGACGGGTCAAGTTCGGGGGCCGAGCCGGGCGGAGGGCTGCGCACGGCGGCCGGCCAGCAGCGGGCGCCGGGAACAAGTGCCGACTCATCCCGTTCGTCGGCGCCTCCATTCTTGCAGCCGGCCCCAGCTCCGGGCTGGCCCGATGCGGAGGAGGCCCTCCTGGCGCCGCCGCTGCTCGAGTGGTTCATAAATAATCAGGAGGTAAGTGGACACGTCTGTCACTATCTGGCCGCCCTGGCCGCTCATTCTCGCGGCCGGCGACAAGTGTTGGGCGCCAAACATCAGGTGATTAATGGGCTCCTGCGAGCCACAATTAGGGCTCGTCGGTGCGCTAATTATTGTATCATTTGGGAGCGCCAATCTGAAACAAACTTGTAAATTTTCAAGCGGGGGCGACACTCTTGCTTGGGCACGTTGCTCTCGCTCGGCCAGAGTCCAGCCAATGGAGGTAGGGAAAGTGCGAAGGGGGGCGCATAGACTGAGGCAGGCGGGCAAATCGGCGGCCGGCCGAGCGCAAACTGGCCAGCCAAGCCACCTCGGCCGAAGGAGACTTGGCGCCAAGTTTGCGCTGATCGCCGAGCGCGATTAACACGCCTCAGCCAGAAACTCGCTTATCTCAACTAATCGGCGCCTTGCCAAGCCTTGCCCACACCGCGATCGCCTTCATTTCCGGTTCAAATAATGGCCCCGTCTAATCTGCCTTTTGTTTGGCCTCCCCTGGCTTGAGATGCAAGCGCAACTCCCTGTTGTGACACCAAACTAGAGCTCAGCTAAACCAATCGATTTGGCCAAGCGAGCGCCGTCAATCTGCTGCTCATCGCTCGCCCGTCCCAACGCGGCGCCTTCATCTTTTTCATTGCGCGCAACGACCCTATGCGCGCGCGACAATCCAAACTCGCACTCCCCTTGGATGGGCGCCTCTCGTGCTAAGCGAGCGCGAGATTGGCTTCGCGCGCTCGCGCCCAGTTTGGCCGCCAACACGGAGACTAGTAATTAACTCGATCATCCAAAATCAACCGGACAAGCGCCACCATTTTGGGGGCGCCATTGTTATTCCTTGCGCAACAACCGGAACAACGGAACGCAAACAGGCGCCAAAGTCGAGCGCCCGCTATGAGCCAGAGTTGCCGCTTACACAAGCAAGCGTGGATTTGGGCACTCTCGCCGATTCTAGCGACGGCCGCAAACTTGAACAGAGTGGACATTTGCGTTCAAGGCCGCCAGCTGGCGCGCAAAACTCCGACCTCCAAGCGCCAGAGACACAAACACAAACACAAATCGACTATACGCAATACTTTGCAAACTTCAATTCCAGACCAATCGAGCAGCACCTGATGCTCGACCTTAAATTGGAGAAAAAGCACTTTATGGTTGGTGTTCCATCCCCCCTCCCACTGCGATTGCCCCTCTCGCCCCTCACCTGTCCCATCCTGACGCCTTCCCTGTTCCGCCCTAAAAACCTCCAGACGCCAGACTCGAGCCTCAGGCTCAGGTGCAGCTCAACCCAGGCGAAGGTGCTCATGGCTGACTCGGCCACCCTGACCATCATTGGCATCGAGGCTTTGCAGCCGAGTCAGTCGGCTCGCAACTATCGCGCCTGGAGCCAGCGGCCGAACCAGCAAAAGTTGCACAATTTCCAGAAGGGACTCCACCAGCCGGCCCCCCCGGGCAGCTCACCTGTTCATGCTCGTCCCCGTGCCTCCGCTGCGGCTCTCCATTCGTCCATTCATGGCCCACTTCTCGTGGCAATCTTCGTCTCAAACTTTGCGCTCCAATTGGATTTTTCGGTGCATTCACTCTCTCTGTGATACTCGATTAAAGTTTTATCCAAGAGCCAACTAAACTTGCGTTGGTGGATTCCAACTCAACTCTTAAACTTGGCGCCATCGAGCGTCGGCAGGTGTGTTTATTCTTCCGTTATATTTACAAGCCGACTCAGCACCAATACCTGTATTGGGCCCCTCTCTAAGCGGGCTCGGCCAAAAGCAGCGTGCGCTCGCTCACAGAATCATCGACTTGAACAGGTTTGCGTTCGAGTACAAATCCGAGTCGAAGTGCCTGATGGTCTTTCCTGCCCACCTGTGTGTTGAGTATTTGTGTCTAGTTGTTAGGGGAGAGAGTTTTAACTTGGAAGCAAACAGGTGGAGATAGGAGGGAGCTAGCTACCTGTCTGTGTAGAACGGCGATGACCTATCGTGAAACTCAAACTCTTCGCCGTCGCTCGAGTGAGCTGTGGTGGTTTTGTTGGGCAAGCTCGGCCGGTATGAGTGCGGATTGATGGAGCCAAGCGAGAGCTTCCTTCCGTCGGCCGACTGTCCATATGGACTGCTCGAGAGTTGGCATTTGTGTTTCGGCAAAAGTTTAGTGTTTTGAGTCGAAGTTGGCGAAGTCGATTGTACGAACGGAACATGGGATTTTGTGTTAATATCCGTCTTGTTCAACTGGTGCCTCCGAATCTCTAAACTTCCGTCTTTAGGGTTAGCGCTAAAACTACTACTATTTCTACTACTACTACTACTACCACTACCAGCAGCATCACTCTTGGGCACATAGAGGCCGAGTTGGGTGTTAAAATTTAAAAAATTATCATTGGCTAGAGTGGCGGCCTCCTCGAGGGTTGGATTAGAATTGAAATCCGCGCCCAAATCTAGGTATTGATCATAGAAATCAATCCTCCTGTTTGGCCTCTGTTTGCCCTCGGCCAGCCTTGATCGCATGCTGTTATTGTTATTGCCATGTCCACTTCGCCTCTTACTACTAAATCTATTTGGGTTAGTCAACTCTAACAAGTCAGCAAAGCTGCCATAGGCGGCCGCTTTCTCTCCAGAGCTCGTGTCTCCGCTTAGCCCCGTGCAAACGGCTGAGGGATCAACAAGTAGCAAATTTGATAAATACCCTTGACTGTAGAGGCCGCCAGGTGAGCTGGCGCCTGCGCCGCTGCCGCCGCCCGAGTTGCGTACTGTCCAAGGCAGCTCGCTGTTGAACTTTCTGCCGTTAATTTCGCCTATCTTGTCGCTATACAATGAACTTCCAAATTCAACATTCTTCCCGTAGATGGTCGAGTGCGGCCGCTTCCAAACCTTTGGCACGAGCACCTTCTTTGAACGAATTGAGCTTGTTGTTGGTGTTGCTGACGTCGACATGTTGCCTTGAGTTTGCTTTGCAGATCTGGTTGCTTGACTCTGGAAGCTTCCAGGTTATTCCAAGGCTGAGAGGTTGAGTCTTCGGACAACAAGTTATCTAAACAGCAATTCGCAGCTACCTTCTTCAGGTGTCGTCCTCTTAAAACATGTATTAGCTTCAGTCAAACAGCAGGGAGGTTCGCAGTTCTCGTCGGAAGTTTTGTCTGGTGGCTTTCAGTTTGAGTGCAGCTCGCTCAGTCGGCGCCCCCAAGGAGTTCCATTGGCTCGTCAGGGCAAAAGCAGCAGCAGCAGCAGCAGCAGCAAGCGGGCGACTCACTGAACTCGGCTCACCCTTGCTCACGGGCCGCCGCTCCAAGACGAAACAGCCTCGCTCGGGACGAGTTTGCCAACGCAAACCAGACTAGACCAGCGAGACTCGCACTAAGCCGACTCCTTTTAAAGAGCGCTGCATCAATTATTGGCAAGGCAAAAGTGGCGAGCTTTTCGAGATGCTCCACTGCTGCGCCCGCTAGATCCGGCGCCGAGATGCGAGGCCGAGAAGAATGCAAGCGCTTCACTGGCTGCCTCCATGTTCAAGTTGTAATCAGTGTCGTCGTCTTCGTCGTTGTTGTTGCCGCCGCCTCCCGTATTGCTTTCCCCTGGCTGCAAACCCGCCGCCGCCCCCCTTGGCTCTGTCAAACCGGAATCGCTCCTGCTTCACTCTCATTGAGCGACTTTATGAGCTTCGTTTGGCTCGAAGAAAAGCAATAGCAAACCATTGAGCTACTCCCAGAGACGCGAGCGCGACAAGCGACGAGCCCTTGTCGCTAGGTGCTCGCTCAAAATTTGCCCAACTGCAACCATCGTTGCACTGAAACAATCAGCGAACCAACCATATCGTTTGGCTTCATGCTACTCGAATCAGTACCATGCAAAAGTTGGCACCAATCCAAGTTATCGCCTGCGATTATCTTGGAAATAAAGGCGAGCTCACTGAAAACATCGCTGAAATCATTCTCCCTCCCTGCAAGCTCCTCCGTCGGCTTCATGCTCCTGAACTTTCTGAAGCTGTCGCTGGAGACCATTGTTTGCTGGCTCGACTGCCTCCAGCTGTAATGTGCTTTACGTACACATTTAGACACGCAAAACAAGTCTCAATTCCGCTGAGCTCGAGCGTTGCGCATTATGAAATTAGAGCCTGACATTGAGGAGGCGCTAGCATACCTGTGAGCAGTTGAGTCAGCTGGATCAACGCTACTTGATGCGCGCGGGTGTTGCTGTTTGTATTCGAGCGAAACACACCTATCCAGACGAGTGATTCGCCGCTCAAGTTTTCCCAACTCCGTAATAATCTTGTTACGGGAGGTCCCGGCGCAAATGGGCCCATTCTCGCCTCCGCCAGCGCACCTGTGCACTGCAAAACAAACTCAGGTCTTTCTACCGGCGCAACGGTCGCTAGTGAAGCTTGGCCTGGATCCGGAATGCACTAACGGAGACATCTCACTCTAGTTGCAGGCTAATTAGCGCCAGTTTGGGTGTGCAGATTTCACAGCTAAGACTAGAATGAGCCTCGCCCCCGTTCGTGTCCCACTAGTGCTCTCTATTCGACTCATAAGGAATAACTTATGGGCCCGTCTTGTGGCCCCTCTCATAGCGCGCCGCTATGAAGCCAATGGATTCAATCCTGTCAGCTTTGATCGCTCGTAGTCGCCATATCTATAGCTTATCGTCAGTGTCTGGTCCCTACAGGCGACAGAGTCGGATGAGAATCCATTTCTTCAGAACACACTGTTCTGCGCGAAATGGCTCGAGCACAATTCGTATCGGCATCATCTGGTTCAAATACTCTGGTTCGAAATTCGACCAAATCTGGTCGTGAATAAAGCATCGACCATCTATGGTTGAAAAATGGTATCCATGCCTTTCGGTGATCAAAAAGTTCTCAAAACTCATTGCAGGTACGAATCGTACCGCACGATAAGCAATTGTTGCCCGAATTGTCTCGCTTGGCAAATGGAGCCAGTGTGCGGTCAGCGCTCGTGCGCGGTCAGCACAATGTTCTCTGCATTTTATTTGCTTTTGGCTCGCAATCAGCCGCAGATACTTGCCTCCACCAGATGTAAGTCGAGATCTGTATGCTAGCTCTCGAAGCCGAATCTAAGAGG
>Ga0268249_1000432_pt1 | contig 20606 bp, 13 predicted proteins | sample AgamicAtPe_FD_200257 | JGI IMG/M metagenome (GOLD analysis project Ga0268249, IMG submission 200257) | Agave microbial communities from Guanajuato, Mexico - At.P.e (v2) (version 3) | ecosystem: Host-associated > Plants > Phyllosphere > Phylloplane/Leaf | place: Guanajuato, Mexico | collected... | reverse complement strand
GATCGCCAGTTCTTGGACTTCATGGCTTGCATTTTGGTTTGGAATGGTGAGGCAAACACACCGCATGCGCGCGTATAAATTGAGAGCGCGCGCCCTTTTCGAGCCCCATTCGTGATTTGGTCCCGGCCGCCTGCATATCAACACTCTCTCGTATTTTGCCCCAGTCGTGCCCAACACCCCCAAACTTAATATCCACAATGTCAGGAAGAGGGAAAGGAGGAAAAGTGAAGTCCAAGGCGAAGTCCCGCTCATCCCGTGCCGGACTCCAGTTTCCAGTCGGCCGTATCCATCGTCTCCTCCGCAAGGGAAATTACGGCGAGCGAGTAGGAACAGGGGCACCAGTTTATCTGGCTGCCGTCTTGGAATATCTGGCCGCTGAGGTGCTTGAGCTGGCAGGTAACGCGGCTCGCGACAACAAAAAGACCAGAATTATCCCCCGTCACTTGCAACTGGCCATCAGGAACGACGAGGAGCTGAACAAGCTGTTAGCCGGAGTGACCATTGCCCAAGGTGGTGTGTTGCCAAACATCCAAGCCGTTCTTCTTCCAAAGAAAACCGAGAAGGTGAAACCATGAGCTTGAACGGATGGAGTTAACCTGCAAGCAAGCAAACAGACAGACAAACAAACAAAGACAATGGATCCGTAAGGAAACAAGTGCGAGAGCGCGAACCAAGGCAAGGCGAGTGACGAGATAGTTTTGTTAACGGCCCTTATCAGGGCCGCACTTGAAACAGGGAGGAAAGGGAACCAAGAATCACGGCCATCCAGAATTCGATCCGACTGTCGAGTGAGGTTATCAAATAAACGCACCATCTCACGGCCGTTCGGGGTGGATCAAAAGTCTCAGAAATCCAACGCTCCATTTGGTTGGAGCGACTCTAATAGAACTAGTTGTCTCACAGGTAGTGTTAGTTTCTATTGATGTGATGAATCAAAATTCCCTGGTTCACGGGTTGCCCCGATAGCTCTGTTCTATATTGCCAGCAATGCCTCGTGCCACACTATGAGAATGCCGGAGAAAGTTGTCTTAACCTGTCAGTCAAGATCACTTCGGATGACACTTTCCTGAGCTCTTGAACACGCCTATCCTTGATAAACATAATGACTCAACTCGGCCACGTCCTCAGACGTCCATCTGTCAGTGGATAATCTTCGTACCATTCAAACGGGCAGTAGCCGTTCATCACGGGATTTGCCGGAATACCTCGTTCCAACATTTTGCACCTGTGCTCATCTAATCTAAACCGAGCATCGTCAACATTCTTTACACTTGCCGAGCTCCATAATCTCTCAGCAACAGCGGAGGCTCTTGGCCAAGCTAGCTCGAGTAATTTGGCCCCGTCCACATACTCGGTCCAAATTGCAGCCTCACCGCCAATAACTCGGCTTTGTTTTATGGGATTGTCACTGAAGCTGTGGGGATCACAATTGTAATACTTTTCCCAATCTTGACCATAACTGATATAGTTCAGATACCAGCATGCTGAGAGTAGGAGAGGATTTCCATATTCGGACATGAGATTCATGCTCTCGGTCCATGATTTTGATGGGTAATCTTTCCAGACTTCAACTATTGTATCGGATGGAACTTGCGCGTGATTATCGAGTGGATCCTGCCAAATGATCGTATTGTAACCCAATTTTCTCACATTATCGATCGTTTTTGTCACATAGAGAGTCTCCAATTCCTTCATAGAGGTTAGATTGTGCTTTAGCATCCAGAGACGAATTTCCGGATTCGATTCCCAGCAATCATAGTAGCTTTCGTCCATTCCAAGATGTATGAATGGATCAGGGAAGAGTTGTTTAACTTCTTGAATGATCTTAGTGACCACCTGATAGGTGTAGTCGTTGATTGGGTTTAGAATTTCCTGTTCAGCGTGTTTGGGATAATTTGCCGTGTTCGGTCTATTTGGTCCCTCGCCATAACAGGACGTTAAAATGCCAGGTATTGCTTTGCCCATTGTTTGAGTGTGTCCAGGAGTGTCGATTTCTGGTATCACTCGAATACCTCGCATTCGAGCATACTCTATAATTTCCAGCATATCAGCAATAGAGTAAATTTTATTTGGAGCATAAGCACCCTTCTTGTGCAAGGCAGGGTAAACCAAGCTCTCCATTGGCCAACTCTGGTCATCAACAATATGCCAATGGAATACATTCAATTTGTTGTAAGCCATTGCATCTAAATTAGCCATTAGCACTGGCTTCGGGATGAAGTGACGCGAGGTATCGATCATCATTCCCCTGTAATCGAATCGGGGCCAATCACGGATTTCTGTCTCATTTACAACCAAGTAACCGTGATAGTTCCATACTAACTGAGAAAAGGTCTCCAGAGCTCTGAGGGCGCCCCAAATAGTTGTTGCGCGAATCTCTGTGATCGTTTGAATGCCAACCGCAATGCTATAAGACTCGTCGGCTTTAGGTTGCGGATAGTTGCATTCTTGTGAGCCAGGAATATTGATGAAGACCGAATTGAGGACAGGTAAATTTTGAACGCTCGCTTGAATTTGAAGTGCCTCAGCTGTACCATTTGCTGGTATATCCGCTGGACGAGTTGAAATTGACTTTACAATAGTCCTGTACCTGTTGATTGCATTGTCGATAACGGAGCAGTTTTTAACGTTCGACACAAAATTGAAGGGGCCAGTGTTTATGAGCAAAACGCGAGGCGAAGTTTGCCAATTCTGGGGCAGTGGCCATACTGATACCGGTCCCGGATGTTGGCCCTTTACGCGAGCGATACATTCACAGCGTCAGTAGTTTCAATGAGAGACAATTGCATTCATAATATGTGAGAAACTTACCTTCAGTGGAAATTTGACCTCGATATAAGTTATATGTGCGTCAACATGTTCTTTCCGGAAAAAGACTAACTGACTCAATGCCGCTAGAGCCAATAACGTCAGTAGTCGTATGCTTCTCACCTTTGATGGCAACATCCTCTTGTCGGACCCCTCGTGACCAAGACCAAACTCTAAAACTTCTCAATTTTGAGTTAACATTTATCAGCTACTGATCAGTTTGAGACACGAACTCGGCAGTCAGTGTTGTATCCGGTCTAATGCTGGATTGGAGAAGCTTTGAGCCTGCGAGCACCACCACTTTCCTTGGATAGTCACTCTCCGCCAACGCTACAGTCGCAAAGCCCTATTGTCGGGTCCAGCAATTATCCTCCCAATGCCAAATTTACACGATACTCGATATGCACAGAGTGCTGTTGACTTCCACCGATGGTTCATTCAACGGATGAACGTTAAACTTCGTGCTATAATTGATACCAAAACTTCTCTGCTTTCCGTATGCATTCGAGCTCGACTTGCTTCTTTAAACGTTTAGCGCCATTGTTGAGCCGTTGATCGTTGCTCATAAACACCCATATAGCTTCAATGGAACGATACTAGCCAGATAATTTGAGCTATCCTGTTTGAGTGGCAAGCGGGAATCTTGTTCAAAGCACAAAACTGTTAGAGGGCCGTTTTCGTTTGCTAGATTTATTGTCCAGCAACACAGCTAATGCGAATCCTGTATGACTCCTGCAACTTCTACCAAGACCACGCGCTCGTATCTTTAACAGAAGCTCACAATCTCTGCCTGGCCTATTTTGTCTCCACATGCAATTGTATCCATTAGAGACGTGCTAATAAGGAAAAGTCTACGAGTTGTAGCTCGGTGTGGAGAACAGATGGATGCGCTGCCTAAGACACTCAAATGGATCCTTTTGTTTCCTACAGACCAAACTATCGGTTAATGAACGCAAGTTTTGGTTAGAGCGGCCAATGTTTGCTCTTAGTTTACGCCAAGGAAGCAATCTGACTCTCATCAGTCACTCGAACTTTGATTGCCCAACAACAACAACCGATGCCTATCCACAGATTGCGATGATCAAGGAAGGAAACATGACTGTCGTCTGAGCTAACGTCTAGCTTCTCGTCTCTTGGTAACTCTTGTGACGACTTTATTTGGTGTTCAGGTTCGAGCGATATCATCTCACTCCTAGATTCAATGAACTGTCATTGATTCGTGTCAAGTCGCTTGGATTCGTTAGCGCTTGATTGCGGTCCGATCGGACCGGACGAGAAACCCAAGTATATGTTGAGTCCGCAAGCCTTTTTTGCTTTTTAGGAAGAACGATATGAATTTTGGTGAAATTCTCGATTTGAATGACATAGAGAAACAAGGATTTTGAGAGGCGAAAGGATGTAGCCACGCTGGTAGAATGAACTGAGCAATGGCTATTTCATCAACCCTTTCATAATTTGGTAGCAAAGCTTGTAGAGATTGATCTAGTGATCGACAGGTCTGGTGGACGGGCTTAATTTCCACAGCATCTCTGAATAATCAATTGATAGTTTTTATCGCATCCTCTCAGAATGCTGTACTTTCATTCACGTACTCAGTTGATTGCCATGTCGTGATATTCAGGCATACTCCGCTTAGGTTTGGAATTTCTAACGAAAAATCCAAAATCCACGCTAGGAATTGTCACTCGCGGTACAAGATCGATCTCACCGGAAGTGTTATGGATCTTCGTCGAATTCAGATTTGTGCATAAGCTTCCAAACTTTATTATCGCCCATCACAAAAGACAAGTAATGTTGGCATTAATTTTTCCGAGGCTCCAAACCGTTTTTGGAGTAGTTCGAATTCTCTCTCTCTTCCTCTCCCTCAAAAAGTCAGATGGAATTGTTTCTCCTCAGAATAAATCCATCAACTTACTCGTTAGGCCAGACGAAGATCTATGCCAGTCTGTAGCAGCGACCCCTGGCGAATCGGTTTAGTCGATCAGCTGATTGGCATAACTTTGGCCAACATTTGTTTCCCTCGATAATGTTTAACGAGCCGTCTTTTATTCTCAGCTCACGATTTTTGAACTCCATGTATGACTTGCTCAATGTGACTAGCAAAGCAAGCCTGATGCCAAATTAGCGCATTTTAAATTACCGGATTCGATTGAACTGGGTGGCCATTGATGCCTACGTCACTTTATTATCAGCAGAGCGACTAGAAAAATTCACATGACATGAGAGTCCGTCTAGTGCTAGTGAGCATTCCCAAGGTTGCGCTCTCATAACCGAGAAAACTCTCGCTCAATATAGTAGAATTCTATATTTGACTCGACAAGATGAGGAGGCCACCGAGAAGATTTGCGATCGAGATCCTCTTTAAATTGGCCGTCTTGGCTGTTAACTGTATTGTGCCCGTGAAACCGCACTCCTCAGCTCGGTCACCATCCGTCCAGCAAACTGCGTTCCCCAATTATCTTGGACCCTCAAACCGCCCACTACCACTTCCACTCCTCTCAGCTCCTATTCCGTACCATTATGGTCTCTTTCAGCCTCGCACAAACGGCAACCTCAGCTCTGAAGATACAGTACCATATTCCATAAGCATCAATGAAGGCGACTCAATCGATGTAAAAATTCAAACAAAATCATCCATCACTATCAATTTGAATCGTCAAGTTTCTTCTGATGTTAAAGTTAAGGTTTCAGTCTATTCGGGACCTTCGTTGGTTAGTTTTGAAGGTCAGAACAATTCAATTGCAAATTCTACTAATGCAACAAGTTTTATTATTGTCACTTTCCCTGCTAATAATTTTGGTGATCGAGAAATACCCTTCCATACAAATGATGCTGCTGGCCACGCTGAGATTGTTTGTCAAGTTATACAAAAGCCTCCAAACATAACCATAGAGGATTCCAGCGCATACATATCACTCAATATTCACAAGGGATGGGTACTATTAATATTGATCAATATTGTTGGTTGGACGTATTTCGCGGCATGGTCATTTAGTTTCTATTTCCAGGTTGCTCTCAACTACCAGAGGAAATCAGTCATCGGTCTCAACTTCGACTTTATCGTCCTGAACCTGCTAGGATTTATCTGCTACTCAATATACAACATGGCTCTTCTATTCTCGCGTGAAACTCGACAAGACTACTACAACAGGTATGCATATAGTAGAATACCTGTCGAATACAACGACCTATTTTTCGCTTTACATGCGTTTGTGATAACTTTCATCACTGTCCTTCAATGTTTGGTCTACGAGGTAAGTTGGAGGCCGTTATAATCGCCCACACTGTTACTGTTCATATGTCACTAACCTTATCAATCTACTTCCAGCGAGGACAGCAGAGGGTCTCCATACTTGCTGCAATATTTATAGGTACAACCTCTGTTGCAGCCATCGGTCTCTATATAGCATACCTTTTTAAAAATGTCGCCCTCTTAGATGTCGTATTGTACCTTTCCTATGTCAAACTCGCGATCTCTATCATAAAGTACAGTCCGCAAGCGTATATGAACTACATCAGAAAGGCTACAACCGGATGGTCAATACACAACATTTTGTTGGATTTCACCGGTGGTATGCTCAGTATCACCCAAATGCTCTTGCTGGCCTACTGCTACGACGACTGGTTGTCTATATTTGGTAATCCAACAAAATTCGGCTTGGGTTTGGTGAGCATCCTATTTGACGTGCTCTTTCTAGTGCAACACTACGTCCTCTACAGCCAGACTGATGCGCTAGAAGCGTCCTCGGAGTCTATTCCTGAGCCTGTCATCAACCAGTCAATAAGATCCGTAGGTTACTGCCCACAACCGATTCACAACCAGGCTGGCTCAGATCGTGATGAAAATGAAGACGTCAATGCCTAATGGTTCCAGAATGCTGAGATCGACATATGCGTAGTCAATCTAGTCCAACTTTCTTGTTTATAACGCATCTAAGGTCTAACCTGACCACATCATTAAATCCTACTCACTCGTCAGTCCTCAGACTATCGTCAAGAGATAGTCCATGATAGTTTAAACAAGTGATATGGCCACTTGTAGTTGGCAAATTTGCAGGAACACAGCATAAAAATCCTTTCGCAATCTCTGCTCGATGTGGTATTCAATCTGAACATTAAAGGGTGTATTCTTATCTCCGAATTTCCGGAATTTTTTAAGATCAGCACAATCTGGTTGGTGTAGACCTTACGTGCTACTTGCCAGGATTCTCTGGTGGAAGACCATAAGTGATCAGGAGACTGTGGACCAGAGGACATGAATAGTATGTACCAAACGACTAAAATAAATAAACATCCGTTCTGAATTCCGTAAATTTTCGCAAAGTTCTTGTGTATTTGGACCAACTTCAATGGTGGCGAGCTTCCGAACGGGGAGTCTGGCAAGCTTTGTTGATTTTCAACGCTCGTGCAGATGCGCGTGTTCATGCGAATGAAGCGCGCGCCTACGAGAGCGAAGGTTTTGCTCATTATGAGGGCCCAAAGTGTATAATATTGATCCTCGAGAGTTAGTGCCCGCGTCTAAAAATAAATGAAAGTCTTATTCATTTTAGTCGTGAGGTGTATACTATTCTTGAACAAAAGTAAACGCAGACCCGTTACTGAAATAAATACATACATGCATGCCTCCGTGGACAGACCCTGGTCCGAATGCGGAATGATCTTCACCCTACGGAGGAACACAATATTATCCATCTGATTTAAGGTCAAATATTCATGCGTCTGTTTTTGGGTTCTCGGCCCAGAAATTAGGCGTTTACGCCTCGGAACTTTGTCCGGACGAACGCTCGTAATTGATAAAAGCCGTTTCCTGAGCGACTGAAATTCGATTCGTAACATCAATGAGAAAAAATGCTCCTGGTCAAGAGACGTTTTCGCTTCAGAAACAGAAACCTTCGGAAGCCTATCCCGAATAAAGTTCAGATTGTGTAATTAATCCAGGATTTGTGCTCGTCAAACGCCCAGATATTGTGCGTCTTGCCAACCGACCATGGCTTCAACTACCACGAATAAGCTGTTTCATACCTACGAGAATGTGGGCTATGATGATCAAATAAACAGTCATTACTCGGCACCGACCATAGTGAACGCAAATGCAGTTTCAACTGCTATAGCTACAAACAACGGCAATCCAAGCGGCAACAAAAGCGCTGCTGAATTACCCTTTCCCGATCCTTTGCACGGTAAGTTTTTTTGGAAATCTCGAATTGCAATTGCAAAGACGAAGCATGATCTCATCGGCACAGTCTAATCTCGCGTAAACCTTCTTACTTCCCAAATAGATACAGCCACAATCACGTCGGCAGCAAGAGTTTTCTCTGCTACAGACTCATCAGGAGCAACTCGGATGCTTACAGCTGGAGCAGCACCTGGCCAAAACTTGGTGACCAAACTCGTATCATTGCCATCACAATCTCCAATGGACTCTATTCGCGAATGGTCTATCAGTACATTCAAATGCACCAAACAGTTAATTAACGAGAAGAGAGGACTATGCTCAATAACCAATGACGCTCAATTACAAGCCGACATTGAACAGCTACGTGAAAATAGGAATAAGTTAGTTCAAATGTTGAAAGCTGCCCAGCAGATGAACAATCATTACACGCATTTAGTCCAAACGCAAACTCAGCTCCAGAGCTTAATGAGCGAAATGTCCGTCAAGTGTTTCGCGAGCAATTCAGCCAGCAACTCCATTCCTAGTAACAATTATCGGAAACAGTCATGTGGCAAACAGATTGTGGCAAATTTTTCTAGTCTAAGCAACAACCTATCATCGACGACAACGACAAGTCCAACACATAAAAACTCACATCCGAACACAACCGACGGTTTAAGCGAGTTTCTTCCTATTTTGAATCACATGAGGAGCTCCAACGTGAACTTAGCGGAAGATTTTAAGAGGAACGCAATATCTCTCAACGTAGCGATCAAAAACGGTGAGAAACTCGTGGCAGCCCTGACATCATTTTGCTCCAATTTAACTACTTTGATCAACAAGACAATCGAGGATACACTTTCAACCATAAAGCAATTTGAGTTGGCTCGTTTGGAGTATGACGCTGAGCGGAACTCTTTGAATCTAAGCTCGCCAGCAGCACAGACTTCAATCACGTACTCCAGCGATAAATTGGAGTTGGCCAGGTTACGTTACGAGCAATTGAAAGAAGATGTTCAAATCAAAACGAAATTTCTTGAAGAGAACACAATTAAGGTGCTGCATAAGCAGCTGCTTTTGTTTAATGGCGCCTTTGCCTCGTATTCATCAGGTAACACAGCATCACTTGACTCTATTCTCAGGGAGTTTAGCATCCGGTAGAACCCCTCAGGGAACTCTCAAAATGTCGAGGGTGGTCGGACGATCGAAAGGAGCATCATGCGCATCGCATCCATATGAATCGACTGAGAGGTAGTATCCCAACGACGAAGAAGTTCTTTCTCACGTAAAAACACAAAATCTACAGCCAGACTGAACAGCTGGAACTACTAACTCTAATATTCGAAATTGACCACATATTCGAGATCGAGTGATGCCAAGCTGCTATCGGACCGATGGCGCAGGCTAAAATGTAGAGAATTGTAAAGGTCTTATGGCATTAAGTTCAAGTTGGTGATATTAAATTTAAGTAGTGCGCTTCATGCTATATAACATTCTCGATCTGTGGTCTCAGAAACAGTCTGAGGCATCGCGATACGATTGCTCCGAGGATACATTGTAATTATCGAAGAAGGCAGCTAAGAATTCGAAAGTTGGTCGCTTATCTGGATCTGTATGCCAACAGTCTCGCATTTTTCTGTATACTTCGTCCGGACAATCACAGTTGGTTGGCTTTGGAATCCGGTAACCACGTTGAACGTGCTCAATGACCTCCTTATTGTGCATTCCAGCGTACGGAATTGAACCATGAGTAATGAGCTCATATAATAAGATACCGTATGACCAAACGTCCGATTTTATGGAAAATTTTCCATACATGGCTGCCTCTGGAGCTGTCCATTTAATCGGAAATTTTGCTCCTTGACGGGCTGTATATTCACTGTCTTCAATCACGCGCGCCAAGCCAAAGTCAGCTACTTTCACAATACGGTTCTCACCCACCAAAATGTTTCTCGCCGCCAGGTCACGGTGGATCAATTTGACCTGTTCCAAGTAAGCCATACCATATGCGATTTGTGACGCCATATCCATCAGATCTGATAATTTCAGATTTTTTCCTTCGGGATTGTTGCGCAGGTACTCAAGTAAGCTTCCGTTGCACATATACTCAGTCACTATAAGTAATGGTTCTTCTTGAGAGCAAACCCCATATAATGGAACCAGGTTGGAGTGGCGACACTTGCGCATAATGACAGCTTCCTCTAAGAATGCTTGAGGGGACATGGTGCCTTGCTTTAGCGTCTTTATGGCTACTTCTTTAGTTTTTCTGTAACAACCGTAGTAAACTTCACCGAAACAACCAGTGCCAATTTTCCTGACGAAACGTAACTCTGAACGTTGTATTTCATCGCTTCTGTCGGGCCAAAAGCTCGGTTTTGGTTTTGGACATGGTTTGACGAGCTTATAGCAGAGACCGTTTTGACTTTTAGAATAAAATGCTATGAGCTCGCTCATCGTTCTGAACGTATTCCGAGTGGCAACGAAATAGCCGCCGTTGTCTAAAGTTTTGATTCTATAATGTTTAACATGGTCACCCTTGACCTGATCCTCGTCTTTGATAGAGAGAGAATAACCCGTTTGCGCCTGCTCACTATTTCTAACAAGGAAGGTACCTCGACAGTTATTTGTAGAGAGAAGTAACTTCTCAGCTTCGCGCCTGTTGATCTTAGGGAAGAACCACTCCTCCATTTCGATGGCTCCAGATGCGACATAATTTTTCGGCACAAAACCACTTCTCTTTGTAGCAAGGTGTTCGGCAAAACACCAATCTGGATTGTGGGTGTCGGTGACCAATAATCGATCACCTTTCTTGACACTGAGATCACCTTCGTGCTTGGCGACAAAATCGGTTAGACAGATCATAACTCTCTGTTGCTGTTCCATATTGTTGTTATTGTTGATGACGCTATTGTTGTTGTTGATGCTGCTTGAGATTTGATTGTTTGTCTGAGAGTTGATGCTGCTGACTAAATTGCCACCTGAAATTTTATTGTTAGTATCACTTGATTTTGAGACATTGTTTCCTATCGAAGGATCGTGCAATGTATGTGCATTACTTAAAGTGTTGACATGGCCTCCCGAAGAGCGTAGGAGGAGTGGTAAATCTCCAGTGAGTAGATCAGGAATGAGGCGGTTAGTCATACCATTCTTGTCGGAAACACTGGACGGACTAACATTCGAGGAACTAGGTCCGTTCGGATTCCTGGGTTCAAGATTACTGGACGGTATCGGTTGGTTATGACCATTTTGGGACGATCGCAAAAGTCGCGAAACGCTTGATTTGGACGAGCCATCAGCGGCTAAACAGTTGCCCATCTTATCTTTTTGCTGCTTTGTTGTCCCAGAGGCTGTGGGTATGCTTCAAATTAAAAACGATTGCTTGAATGGATTGATCCTGTAGCACCATGTGGTTGTTTTCATTTGATCTCTCATGTACCGGTGCCACCTGGCAGGTGACCCGAATTTGATCTAATGTTATAACGTTTGGAGAATTTTTGTTCAAAAAACATCGATCAGACTGATGCAAGGACGGGTGACAAACCAGGTTGAGTGTGCATTTAGATGCCCCCAGAGACAACAAATATGTGTAGTTTTGGAGCCCAAGTTAACCCATTTTGTTCAGATCTGGCAGTCCAGCCTGTTGACCAACAACAAAACTGGTTCGTATTTGATGGGTGATGCTCCTGAGTATTTGGTTGCGAGAGTTTGATTTTTTTGTTCTCTATTTGTTGCCGGTGGATTATAAATCTATTTATGGAGGTAACACAGGTGTTGGGAAGTGTCCAATATCACCGAACTGACCGGGTTCACTGGGACTTCTCATTGGTTTGGAAGAGAAAATTCGATAAAAATTTAATAATAAATACTCATAACAAGTTGGAGGTTGGCCTCTCAAACCAGACAAGATCCATCGGATGAAGGGTTGGTGCGTTTGTTGGGAATGGATGTGTTTGGGTCTCAATAGAAGATGGGTTGTATCTGTTCGAGTTTGGGATTGTTTCATCATCGAACGAATCCTGCGCAAGAAACGCTTGGAACTCACAGGCCGAAACGCAGTGGGTTCACTGCTGGCCTTCGGACTCAAAAGCTGAACAGAGTTGATGATTTGGTCCCTGCGTGCTCAGCAGACTATCCACCCTTCTCAACGGACATCGTCGAATTTGCGAAACATATTAACTCGTCGTCGTATCTGTGTAGTCTTTTCATTCTAAGGTTTATACCCCACGGAAAAAAGAAATCACAACGATGTTTCACTGGTGAATAGATCAGAGACATATGACAAGGTTAGGTTGCAATCGCCGTCTCGTTTTGCAGCGATCAGATGTCTCTAACCGACTCTAAATCTATTGTTGTATCATATTTAAACGATCTGGGTCCAAGAGATACTCTTACAACACGCGTGGGCTTGACATGGCTCGCACAACTGCCCGGCAAGCATTCACCCGGGCAAGATCAAGACGTGAGAAGGGACGTTACGAAGCGACAAAGACTAGATTAGCTGCCAGGACAAAATACCTCCAATTGATGTCAGATCTCAAAGAAATCGCTGAAACCCAGAGCGCGACAAATTCTTCTCGAAGTGCTAATGCTCTCCGTCCAGCTAGTCAAGAGATAGACAACTCGCTGCCCCAAGCCTCAAGTAAGTCTAGGGCTAGATCTAGAAAAAACGTCAGCCAGAACACCAAGATAACTGACTACTACACAGTACTATCGAGAGGCAGGGAAAATATGTCAAAATCACCACCACATGAGACAAGATCTCAAATATTATTGCGCCCATCGCGTGGCGAGAACCCAACCGACCATCGGAAAGCCCAAGGAATCACTTCGAACAGAGCTGTGATCGATAACCCAGAAACGATAACAATAAGCGATTCAGAGGAGACTGATGGGGGACATGTGACAAATGTTTTTACTGACAGACGTATGAAATTCGACCCTGATCCGGCCAATCCTAGCGACGCATCACCTCTCGTTAAGTTAAACGTCTCTTTCAAAGACCTCAACGTTAGTGTCAAAGTCGACGAGGATATCGAGATTGTCGATATGCTACCGCCAATCTGCCTAAGAGATCATCCCGTTGTTGATCTTGAAGATTGATTCCAATTGATCTTGTGATTTCGTGCTAACATAAACGGAATAAATTTCGTTTACTCAGGTCGGTAAGGAGATAGCTCACCTAACGTTGGATCTGAATTTCTTGTTCGGTGAGAAGTTTCGGCCTTGATTATAGCCTCCTCCGCCACCTCCGCCTCCACTATTCTGGTAAAAGTTTCTGTTACCAAAATTTCTCTGACCTCCGCCTCCTCCGCTGCCGCCTCTTCTATTTCTGAAATTACCTCCGCCTCCACCACCCGGCCTGCCACCAGAGTTGCCCCGGTTAAAGGTTCCTCGGTTGTTGTCGTTTCCCTTGTTACGGAAGCCAAATCCACCTGGGTTAGTTCTAGTGTTCGTTCCTGGATTAGGTCTGAAATCAGCGAACACCACTCTCAGCTGCTCGCCTTTGATATTGAGATTTTCAGTGGCTAAAAACGCTTCTTTGGCCTCGTCATGCGATGGAAATATAATTATAGCAGAGCCAAATGAGAGGTCTTCTTGGCTCTCTTTCTTACTCTTTCCACCTTTGAGTGATATAGAGATTGCTTTGATGAATATTTGTGCAAAATCCATGATGGATAAGTCAGGATTACTGTATTGTACAATGAGAGTTTTCACATCGATGTTGGCCGGATCGATTTTGACAGTCTTCGGCTCAATATTGAGAGTCTGACCATCAAATTCTTTCGAAGCCAATTCCTTCTGCTGCTTTTCGCATTCGACCTGAGTTCTATAGCGTACTATAGCGTTTTGCTTCTGAGGACCAACTAAAAATATATTAGGTCCTTGGCCAACGAAGGCTCTGACTTCCTCTTCAGTTACCTTTTTTGGGAATGGAATGTAAAGAGCACTGCCTACATGCTCCTTCTTTCGTCTGAGGTTCATCTCATAGAGCTCATCTGTCAGTCTAGGTCTCTTGTCAGGATTGGTGCTGCTCGAGCTTGTATTGGCGGTATTTGCACCGGCATTCTGTTGAGAACCTCCTTGCGATGTTTGATTGGAGCCTTGCGTAGACTTTTGCCCCTTCCCCTGTTCCTCTTCATCTTCCTCCTCCTCTTCCTCCTCATCCTCCTCAACCTCCTCCTCTATCTCTTCCTCCTCTTCAACGACATCTTCCTCATCCTCTTCCTCATCATCGTCGTCATCCTCCTCCTGCTCAGCATCCTCGAACTCTTCCTCCTCCTTTACATTCACTTGTTCCTGTTGCTTTTTCATACTTTTCTTTGTGAGTTTGCCAGCGTTATTGTTAGAGTCACTAGTGTCGACTTGTTCCTGTTTCACAGTAGCCACCGATTCATCTCCATCGACCTGTTCATAAGATCGCTTGTTCTGTTGTTGCTGTTCACGTTTTCCCATTTCTCTTTGTCGAATTGAGTTCGGAAATTTTTCGCTTGTTCTTTTTGTTCGTTGATACGGGTGCGATCGTAGCCAAACTACCAATCGCTTGATGAATAATAAGACGTTGTTATGCTGAATGAAGTACTCAAGTTCATTGAATGATTCGAATTCACTAGGTGGAATATCGATGGTCTTCGGGAACAATCATGAGGATAGCGCATTCCAACAGCGTGTTTTTGCATCTTAGAGATGAGTTTTGTTAGAAACTTTTACATTGCTGCGCGGCATGCCTTTTGGCGCGGATTTTCGAATTAGAATCGGTTAAATCGTTTTGTTTCGATTTTGACAAACGTATTAGTCATAACGAAACAGAATTCGAAACTAAGGGTATATATCAATCTATGTCTATTGTGTTATTTTAGTGATGGTCTGGCTAAGCCTGTAGTGGTATTCCATACACCCCGACACAAATTCGACTGAATTGGATCCCTCTCCGTATGGATCGTTCAAGATATCGTGATCGCGATCGTGCTCGAGCCAGAGACCGCGATGGCAACCGGGATATCACCCGCGAACGCGACAGGAATTTAGAGAAGGATGTAGGGGTGATAAGGGTTGATCGAGGCGATCTAGAGGAGGCCCGTAATCGATATTATGGCATCAAACCCGAGAAGAAGCAACGGCGGAAGGCCAACCGAAAGTTTGTTTTTGATTGGGATCCATCAGAAGATACAAGTGCCCAGCTTCATGCTGAAAGGCACCAGCCTCAATTTTTTGGAAGAGGCCATCTAGGTGGTATCGATATTAAGGAACAGCGTGAGGAGCAGTCCAAATATTACAGAGAGTTGAAGAAACGAAAACTAGAAGAGCAGAGACTGAACGACACTCACTGGACTCAAAAAGACCTCGCTAGTATGACCGAGAGAGATTGGAGAATATTTAGAGAAGACTATGAGATAGTCATCAAAGGTGGTAGAGTCGCACATCCAATCAGGCATTGGAAAGAGAGCAATTTACCCAAAAAAATTTATGACATAATCAAAGAATGCGGCTATGATGAACCAACCCCAATTCAGAGACAGGCCATCCCAATCGGCTTGCAAAATCGCGACATTATCGGTGTCGCTGAGACTGGTTCAGGAAAGACGTTAGCCTTTCTCATCCCCTTGTTAGTATGGATAACCTCACTACCTAAAATTGATCGAGCTGAAGACGACGACCTTGGCCCTTATGCTCTCATATTAGCACCTACTCGCGAACTAGCTCAGCAGATAGAGGAAGAGACGCTCAAATTTGCTCGGGCTCTGGACATAAGGACAGCTCTGATAATAGGAGGTGTTTCGCGTGAAGTTCAGGGCATGAAACTGCGTGGTGGAACTGAAATAGTTATCGCAACTCCCGGTAGACTGATCGATGTACTGTCCAATCGATATTTGGTCTTATCAAGGTGCACATATGTCGTCCTCGACGAAGCTGATAAAATGATTGACATGGGTTTTGAGCCCGAAGTGCAAAAGATCCTCGAGTATATGCCTGTGACTAATGTTAAACCAGATACTGAAGCAGCAGAGGACGAGCATACACTCAAACAGAATTGGCAATCAAAAGACAAGTACAGGCAAACTGTCATGTTCACAGCTACCATGCCACCAACTGTAGAGAGGCTAGCTAAATCGTATCTCAGAAGACCTGCGATCGTCTACATAGGATCTATCGGAAAACCGGTAGACCGAGTGAAGCAGAGGATATATTATTTATCGGAGGCTGCGAAGCGTAATAAGCTATTTGAGATACTTAGTCATGAGAATCCAGAACCTCCAATCATTGTATTCGTGAACCAGAAGCGTTCTGCTGACACCCTAGCCCGTGTCTTGGAGGAAGCAGGCTATCATGCGTGTGCTTTACATGGTGGCAAAGATCAGGATAAGAGAAATAATGCCATGACTAACATCAAGTCGAAAAGTAAAGACATCCTCGTTGCAACAGATGTAGCTAGTCGAGGAATCGATATCAAAGATGTTGGCATGGTTATCAATTACGATATGTCCAAAAACATTGAGGCCTATACCCATAGGATTGGTAGAACAGGCCGCGCTGGTAAAAAAGGAGAGGCAATCTCATTTGTCACCAAGGAAGACTCACACCTATTCTACGATCTCAAGCAAATACTTCTCTCCTCTCCCCATTCATCTATGCCGACTGAATTTGCGAATCACCCGGATGCTCTCAACAAACCAGGGACCGTGTCCCAAAAAAAGAGCAAAGACGGACGCGACATGTTTGTATAACTGCCTCCTACTCGATGGTGCACACTCAAAACACAGATAATAACAAGATTTCCTACCCAATACTAAAAAAGCGAGGATTCAAGACTCTATTCAAAAGGTAACTATCGAGTCCAGCTCGATAGATATGGTGCTGTATGATAATCATGATGCTATCAAACCTAGAGACTTCATGTACTCATGCTTGTTCGGATTTTTCAACGCACCACGACAGCTAAATGGATTTGTCCTATTTGGGACAGTGCCCTTTCCCTTCAGGCTCTCGCTCGAGATACCAGGGGGATCCAATCCAAGTTTCTGCGTTGCTTGAACAGGGTTCTTGATTTTGTTGAGATCATTATGTTTATGAGCTGTGATACCAACGTTCTCCGCGGGTTTGACTTTGTAAAGAGTAGTTCTTCTGGAACGTTTCTCGAGGCCTAAGATGCCCATATAGTTCATCTTCAACCTGCTCGAGTTTCTGTTTAGCCCTTCGATCAAGGGCAGATCATTGCGCTTTATGTTCGAATCTATTTTCAACTGTATATCAATCCCATCTGTCGTCAACATTGTGTTAACAAACCTGCTGAAAATTTGTGGTATCTCAGAACCATGTTTAAAAGCTAGAGGAGAGAACAGTTCCAACTTTTTCTCACATTGCGAGATTTTGATCTTACTTCTTTCGACCCTTGACACAAGACCAACACTCAACAAGTGGTTCCTTTTCTCCTCAGTTTCGATCTCCTCGAGAGGAAGTTGAGCCTCTATAATGCCAAAGTGTTCGCCATCAGCGTCATCATCACTTGACCACTCATCTTCAGACTCAGCACTGTTGTCTGCTGGGTTGTCTACTTTAGATGCTAGTCTTCCGCTGATGCGCTCGAATCTCCTTCGCTTTTTCCGCTCGATCATGCTATCTATCTTTGACATAACCCGTTTTGATCGATTAACGAAGATCTCGTCCGGCTCCGAAAGTGCTGGGCGTGATTTTTCACCCGTCTTGTTGGGCATCATTGAGTTCAACATGAAATGCCGATCACTAACATATAGCTCCCTCTCCTCACCGGCCTCAACATTGATAGAGATCAAGTTAAACCTCGATCCTTGAACTAAGGGTTCACGCTTCGAGACTGAGTCGTCAGATTGAGACCTGGGAACATAGAGACGATACTTGGAAGTTTTCAGCGGTGGTTGCGATGCCTTTGGTTGTGATGACAAGGTGGTGACATTTTTCATACACTCTTTTCGTTTGGCCCCATCGCACAAGCTGAGAATGTGGCGGGGTGCAGTCAAGATGCACTCTGGCTCCAGGATGGAGGGCTGTTGAGATTGGTTGCCAGACCAATTATTATCTTTAGCTTGATTGGCGATGTGTTTGAGGAGCTGGGCAGAGACATTAGATCCCTTCACACCAGATGGGACTTGTTGCATCATGAGATTTCTCACAGAAGTCGAAAGCATAGTTGGATCATTGAGCTTGTTTGGAGGTCGCGAGCTGCCTTCGTTTCTCGAATTTCCAGGAATACTTGACCACGGGCTCGCTCTTGAGAGGTCATTCGCAGTAGAAGGTAGGGTGCCACTATGATTGGATGACCGATTGATTTGATGCTCTGGTTGTTTCTTAGCCAAAGAAATTGTCGGGCGCGCATTAGATGGATCTGAAGACGCACCGGCTGTATTAGAGCTTGCTTGGTCAAAACTATCATTTTGTCTCGTTTTTCGTGGAATGCTTGACAGACAATGACTATGAATGACTTGAATATTTGCCGCTGATTGTGGGACACGAGTCCTGTTAGTGATCGAATCAGTCTGCTGCTGACTATGTTGCTCGGTATCGCTTTGTCGAGTTCTGCCTAAGAGTCCTAGGAAGGAAGGGTTTAACTGTTGACGATCAGGCTGGTTTGTGGTTGCTGGAAAAGGTTTATCGAAATCCATGGAGAAATTGGCCGCCGGCCTGGGTGGATCCCGGTTGCTCACTGCTGTTATAGTTAGCGCTGGATTGTTGAGTATTGCCATGAGTTTGATCAGACTAATGTTATTTTGGTCGCCATTAATATCAACACATTGACTGTCCACGAACGATTCGAGACTAGGTAGTCGTACTTCATTGTTGTCGATTCCTTGATGAACTTTCTGTGGTCTGGAGGAGTTCGAAAAGATGGATAGGCTTTCTGAAGGAGGCAGATTGAGGGTATCATCGGGACGAAAGGCCGAGTCGTCAAAAACTTGTGGCCTCGCGTTCCTGCTTTTGTTCGGAGGACTGTTAGCAGCAGTCGATGTCGATTTGAAGTTTCTGAGTAGATCTCTTGGCTCTTGTTTGTTGAATTCGGACATTGCACTCTTCCAAGGAATTGTATTAGGCGATGTCTGGCTCTGGTTGAAGGAATATATAGATGGCATCTCGACCAGATCAAATGATGGACTATTGCATGGGTTGTTGGTTGGTTGTGTCGTTATCTGGCAACCTGGAGGCCGTTGAGCTCTAATTGTAGTTGGTGTGATGATAAAGTTAGAGGGAGTTGGATGCAGAGTAACGCTCGGGGGTAGATTTGTGGAGAAACTCTGGAGCCTCTGGCCACTTTGATTCAAATTAAGATTTAGACTGTTAACCGGTAGACTGATTCCGCCGAGTTGAGCCAAATTAGTCAAGCTTGTGGGCGCATTTATAATTGGCAGAGAGCCCGTCAGTTGTTGAAGAGGATTTTGTAAACTAGGGCCGCCCGTCCTGATGACATTCTGCCTAGTTTTGTTCGTTGGGTGTCGAACGTTTTGTCTGGGAATATTGACTTGTGTTTTTGTCCCATGTTGAACATTAATAGATGTTTTGGCATTAGCCGTCGACTTGCTGTTGCTACTGGAATTCATAACGTTGACTGTTTTAAAATTAAAATAGATTAGACTAGAAATTTATGCAGTGGTTACCTCGAACATGGGTGATCTTAACGAGAATCCATACTAGACTTCTCAGTGATGGGTCACTTTCGTCGTTTGACGTGAGCGCGCATCTTAAGGATGCTGAAAACTTTCTCACCGAGTTCTTCGACGGTTAATATCGAAAGGGACTAAAATTGCACCAACCAACCAGGATTGAGTCACCTTCCGCTTCCATAGGTAGCTTTGATTAGCTCATTTGAGACTTTCGATCTGATAGTGTTGGTTTGAAATCTCGATTTGAAGCACCGTTCAACCCGCAGGCGAGTATAAGTACATTTGCTAGTTTTGTTTGAGTAGTTCGTTAACCAAACTTGCCCGAGCAGAGTTATGGCCGCGCGAGACAATACGCTAGGCTGCTTTAACTCAGATTTTTTGGCCGCAAGGAGTGACAAATCTACATAAACGACTCCACTGATGACAGCTAAATGTTTCATTCACAATTATTGAGCTACAAGCGCCGGGTTTCAGTATAAGTCGATCGACGGGCGTGACAATTCTTCCTTGACCAGTTCTTTCTCCACGAAAGTAAGCACAGCTTTGGCTGCCACCAATTTTGTCAGTCTGAAGGAACGGAAGTCGAGTTGATATGGCCCAAGCTTCGTAGATTCTAATCCGGGAAGTTGGGATTCGGAGGAGGTGTTATTGTCCGAGTTGTGGTGTTTTCTTTTTCCTGGTTGGTTTGCTTCATTCCAAACAAAGAAGCCTTCGCTGCTTCTGCCGGTGGCAGCGCAGCAGCAAACCTCTGCAAGAGATAAACACTCGCGACGGCGACGAGGGTTTGGCAGCACAGCAGGGCACTCTCGATTTTCACCCCCCTTCTTCACGCACGGTGGTGGATGTACGCAGCAACCTTGCCTCCCCCTCGACATGCACACACAGCACCAGACGCACTCACAAACCTGGTGAGCGCTGGCCGCTCCGGCCGAGGAGCTCTCGCAAGCCGCAGAGTTTGCGGCTCTCCGAGTGGCGACTTGGTGGCGCCTAGGGCGCTGGCCCCGCAGCTCGCTCAA